>Ga0208905_1000396_pt1 | contig 22255 bp, 14 predicted proteins | sample AntAceMetag02UKS_FD_184776 | JGI IMG/M metagenome (GOLD analysis project Ga0208905, IMG submission 184776) | Saline lake microbial communities from Ace Lake, Antarctica - Antarctic Ace Lake Metagenome 02UKS (SPAdes) (version 2) | ecosystem: Environmental > Aquatic > Non-marine Saline and... | reverse complement strand
ATGACCAAGAGTGACGTCATCGGGGCAATCGCCGCCTATCCTTACGCGGATGTCAACGTTCCGGTCAACGGATATATAGATGGCGCCAGATCGGTCAATCCGGATGTTAAGCTCAAGATGACCTATATCGAGAGTTGGTTCGATCCTCCCAAGGCCAAGGAAGCTTCCCTGGCTCAGATCGCGGCGGGGGCCGACTTCATCTATGCCGAGCGCTTCGGGCCGTTTGAAGCCTGCAAGGAGAAAGGCATCTACGGATTCGGACACTTTGTCGACCAGAACTCAATAACACCGGAAGTGGTGCTCAGCAGCGCGATAGCTCTCTGGGATCCCTCTATCAATTATCTGATCGATGCCTGGTGGAATTACGTGACCAGTGGAACTCCCTACAATGCCCCAATGAAGGACGTTATCTTCAGGATGGCGGACGGCGGCAGCGCGATGGCTCCGTATCACGGTCTGGCCGACAAGATCCCGGCTGATGTTAAAGCCAAGGTGGAGAAGGCCAAGAGCGATATCATGGCGGGTAAGCTCACAGTTCCCACCCGGATGGAACCGGTTAAGTCGGAATAAGGGAGGCCGCCGCGCAATTTACTTGAACCGCAGAGACGCAGAGAGCGCAGAGAAGAATTAAAAAAAAATTTAATAAGCTTATTCCTCAAGTTATTGGTCCCTTCTTGCTATTAATATTAAGACTGGCTTAATAGATACATTTGTTTTTCTCTGCGCTCTCTGCATCTCTGCGGTTCAATTCTTTAAAATAGTTATCAGTCCAAATCGCAATGGATGCAAATTTACAGAACGATCCGGAGATTATCCTGCGGGTAGAGAACCTGACCAAGATCTTCCCGGGCGTGGTGGCTAATGACAATGTCTCCCTGGAGATCCGCAAGGGGGAGATTCACTGTCTTCTGGGGGAGAACGGGGCCGGCAAATCTACCATCGCCGAGTGTCTCTATGGTACCTACCGCCCTGACGGCGGCCGGATAATATATAAGGGCAAAGAAGTTCACCTCTCTTCTCCCAGGGACGCCATCAATCTGGGGATCGGGATGGTTCACCAGCACTTTGAGATGATTCCCCCCATGACGGTGATGGAGAATATCGTGGTGGGAACGGAGTCGAAGGGGATGGGGTTGAAGCTGGGGCCCGCCACCGAAAAAGTAGCCCGGATCTGCGAGAATTACGGAATTGTCCTGAATTTGAACACGGTTGTATCGCAGTTGCCGGTCGGGCAACAGCAGTGGGTAGAGATACTGAAGGCGCTTTATGTGGGAGTGGAGTTTCTGATTCTCGATGAACCGACTGCGGTCCTGACCCCGCAGGAGATCGACAAATTTTTTATGATCCTGGAAAAGATGACCAAAGATGGCCTCTCGATCATCCTGATCACCCACAAGCTCAATGAGGTGATGGAGATATCCGATCGGGTTACGGTTATGCGGAAGGGGAAGAAGATCGGCACCGTCAATACCTCTGATACCGACAAAGCCGATCTGGCCCGCCGGATGGTGGGGAGGGAGGTAGTATTCAGGGTGATCCGGGAGGAGCTGGCTCCGGGTGAGGTGGTCCTGGAACTGAAAGACCTTCACGCGTTAAAGAAGACTGGAGTAAAGGGATTGAATGGGGTGAGCCTGACTGTGCGCCGCCACCAGATTATCGGCTTGGCCGGGGTCTCCGGTAACGGGCAGCGGGAAATATTCGATGTAGCGGTGGGGGTCCGCAAGGCTCTTAAGGGAGAAGTATTTCTGGAAGGAGAGAATATCACCAATCTCTCCCCCCGGGTTATCATGAATAAAGGGATGGCCAGTATCCCCCAGGACCGGATTGTCGAAGGTCTCTGCATGGATTTTTCCATCTATGAGAATATTATTCTGGGTAATCAGCGAGATGCTCCCTTCTCTGCCGGATTTTTTTTAAACGCGGGCCGGATCCTGACCTTTACCCATAATAAGATTAAGGAATATGATATCATGTGCGCTAATCCCGCCCAGACGGCCCGCTGTCTCTCCGGAGGCAATCTTCAAAAATTGATCCTGGCCCGGGAGATGTCCCAGAGTCCAAAATGTCTGATCGCCGGCCAGCCGACCCGGGGGCTGGATGTCGGGGCGATTGAGTATGTCCATCAGAGGCTGCTGGAGATGAGAGCGGCCGGTGCCGGGATCCTGCTGATCTCGGAAGAATTGGATGAGATCTTTGGCCTCTCCGATTATATCGCGGTCATCTACAAGGGTGAGATCATGGGTATCTTCAAGAACGGGGATGTCACCGTGGAAGAAGTAGGCCTCTTGATGGCCGGAATTAGATAAAACAGAACTTAGCCCTCACTTCGTTCGAGCAACGTTCTGTAGTGCCTTAAGTGCCTAAAGTTGAAAGTGCCTAAAGTTATTCACTTCCACCTGGTTTTTTAGGCCTTAGAGTTCCGCTCAAGCCAGATGTCTAAAGTTAAAGAATTAAAGCAAATAAATTATCTCCAGATAGATAAATGTTGGCTATAGTTATATGGCCATTTTTATAATATTGCCTCAATGGAATCATCATAGTCTTTGTTCAAAACATAAATTCGCTGCCGAAGGGTGCTAATTTATTGCTTCAATATTTAAATAACTGGTAAGATACTAAACAATATAGCATCCCTGCGCCGTCGCCGAAGAGTTTTTAACTTTAGGCACTTTAGGCACTTCAAACTTTAGGCACTTAAGAACGTTGCCCGAACGAAGTGAGGGTTAAGTTCTATGAAGTACAGGTTGGAAAAAAGAACAGTTCAGAACCCCTGGCTCCAGGCCCTGGCCATCTTGATCGGCCTGGCGGCCGCTATGGGGGTGAGCGTTCTCCTGGTCATCTCGGCCGGCGCCAATGTCGGGGAAGCTCTCGTCGCTATCTACAAGGGGTCGTTTGGAGACTGGGACGCGATCACCGAGACCCTGGTGCAGGCGACCCCGCTGATCTTCTGCGGAATGGCGATAGTGATCGCTTTCCGGGCCCGGGTCTGGAATATTGGGGCGGAGGGGCAGTTCTTCGCCGGGGCGATGGTTGCTATCCTGGTTGGAATGAACCTGACCTTCCTCCCCCGCCCGCTATTGATCTTTGCGATTATCCTGGGAGCTATGGTGGGCGGAGCGATCTGGGGGGGGATTCCGGGGTTTCTCAAAGCCCGGTTTAACGCCAATGAGATTATCACCACGGTGATGATGAATTATATTATCATGTTCTTCCTCTCCTATCTCCTCTCCTCGGTCTGGCGGGAACCGGGGCATTTCTTCCTCCAGACCGCCCGTCTCCCTGATGCTTCTCACTTTCCCGTGATTGCATCCGATACCCGTCTCCACTTCGGTTTTATCCTCTCGCTGCTCTCCGGTGTCTTTGCCTATCTTCTGTTGTGGAAAACCCCGCTCGGGTATGAGATCCGGGCGGTTGGTATTAATCCGGTAGCCGCTCAATATAAAGGGATCAGTATCAAGAGAATTACCGTTCTGGCTATGATTATCAGCGGTGCGATTGCCGGTTTGGCCGGGGGGAGCGAGGTGGTCGGTCTCCATTATCGGCTCCGCCTCGATATCTCGACCGGCTACGGGTATACCGGGATTATTATCGCCCTGCTGGGGCGACTGAACCCGATTGGGGTGGTTATCGCCGCTATTTTCTTCGGCGCCCTGGTCAACGGTTCAACCTCCATGCAGATCATCACCGGTGTGCCGGTCGCCCTGGTCTACTGCGTGGAGGCGATCGTGTTGATATTCGTGCTCTCTGCCGACATAATTTCCAGATATCGTATTCGGAGGATCCGCGATGTTAAGTGATATCTTACAGACCGCTTTTATTGTCAGTCTGCTCTCCGCCATGATCAGGATTGCCACCCCCCTGATATTTGCCGCTATCGGTGAGTTGATCACTGAGCGTTCCGGGGTTCTTAATCTGGGGGTCGAGGGGTCGATCCTGACCGGTGCGTTCGTGGGTTTCACGGTTACCTATCATAGCGGATCACTCTGGTTGGGGGTTATCATGGCCCTGGTTGCCGGGGGGATCCTTGGTTTGCTTATGGTATTCCTGAGCACCACCCTTGAGGTGGACCAGACGGTGACGGGGTTGACGATCAATCTCCTGGCCGCTGGACTCACCTTTTATATCTATCGGATTCAGTTCAAGAGTGTCGGATCGTCTAATCTGCCGAACCTGCCGATCTTTCAGGTGATGAAGATACCAATATTATGTAACATTCCCATACTGGGAGAGATTCTCTTCTCTCAGTATGCCCTGACTTATATCTCGTTCGCCCTGGTCGCGGTGGTCTGGTTTTTTCTCTACAAGACGAAGCATGGCCTGATCCTGAGGTCAATCGGAGAAAATCCGCGGGCCGTCGACATGAAGGGGGTCAACATTCATCTCTATCAGTATCTGGCGGTTATCTTCGGCAGTATGATGGCTGGAGTAGCCGGGGCTTTCCTGACCCTCTCCTCGGCCGGGATATTCGTGCCGGCGATCGCCGGGGGACGGGGCTGGATCGCCATCGCTCTGGTTATCTTCGGAGACTGGAAGCCGGTGCCCATCCTCCTGGGAGCTCTCTTCTTCGGATTCCTGGATTCCTTTCAGCAGCAGATCCAGGGGATCGGGATTCAGTTCCCGTACCAGATATTACTGGCCATGCCATATGTGCTGGTTATTATCGCTCTGATCGTGGGGCACCGTCGAGCCGGCGCCCCGATCTCCCTGGGTAAATCTTATCACCGGGAATAAATTAGCGCTACGCGCTAATTTAGTTTTGAACCAAGTCCCGCGTAATTAGATTTGGTTGACGCGGGATATTATTTACACATTCTTATCCTGTATTAAAAATACCCATTGATAATAGGCAATATCTAGGCATTTATTCCGGGTTGGTGTTCTCTCAGTTCTATGGGATAGTATGGTTGGATTAAATATCCCTGATTTGTCGGGGTTCATAGTCGGGTTACGAATCGGTAGAAGGAGGTATTAAATGTATCGGAGAGAATTGGCTGGTCGGGCCAGGAATAAATCTAAAAACAACGAGAGAATAATTGCCCCTCTGATCGGCTTCCCGGGGTTGACCCTTACCGGGTCAACCGTAAAAGTAGCCACCCAGAATTCTATGGAACATTTTAAGGTGATGAAGGCCATAGTTGACCGGTATTCCCCCGACGTTATATTTCAGTTAATGGATCTTACTCTGGAAGCAAATGCTCTGGGGCAATTTACTCTCTTCCCTCTCGAACATCCTTCATCAATCCCTACCCCGGAAAGAAAATTTGAAATTGAAGACCTGGAAGAGTTAGAAAAGATAGATATTGCCGCCGACAGCAGGTTACAGGGCTATCTGTCCACCATGAGACTGATGGCAGAAGAACTTTCGCAGGATGTTATTCGAGGTTCCTATATTACGGGACCTTATACGCTTGCCGCTCTGATTCTAGGAGCCGAACGGGCGGCGATGGCGACAATCCGGGAAAAAGATATTCTTCACGCATTGTGTAAATTTTCCGTTCGGATAGCCGAAAAGTATATGAAATTACAGGTCAATGCCGGCGCACAGGTCCTCTGTATTCTGGAACCGACCGGGGGTATGCTTGGTCCCAAGCAATTCCAGGAGTTTTCCGGAGATTATGTCAAGGATCTCATCAGACGGATGGAAGGCACTGCCGCGAATATTGTTCTTCATATCTGCGGGAATACCATGCACATCATTGACTTGATGCTGGATACCGGGGCGGATGGCATCAGTCTGGATTCCCGTGAGACCGGAGTCGATCTGGCCGCGGTTGCCGGGAGGACGCCGGAAGATGTGGCTGTCATCGGTAATATTAACCCTACAAAGATCATGTTATCATCCGGCCCCGGGCGGGTAAAATCGGCGGTAACGGAACTGATGGATACTATGAAAACCTATCCACATTTTGTTTTAAGTACCGGCTGTGACCTGCCCCAGGCGGTACCATTAGAAAATCTCTCCGCCTTTATGGAAGCGGGGCGGGAAACCCGTTGAGGTCGGCATCACTACTTTCTTCAACATTCTTATTTTTTCTGCCTCGATAAATATTTCAGGGGGGACCGAAAAAATAAGAATGTGCCAGCATTTAACTAATATTGCAGGCTAATTTTAAAGTAAATTCGTGTACCCGCAAAATGACCTTTGGTCATCGCGGGCTAAAAATTCGCGTCCCCGAAAAATGACTTCGTCATCTCGGGGTAAAAATTTGTAGTTCAATTTCATTGCGAAGCTAAGTTATGGAGGAATATGTAATGGCTCTAACCGGAAAGGAATTAATTTATAAGGTACATAGGCACGAGCAACTCCCCTCCATCCCTTGGGTTCCCTATGCCGGGATTCATGCCGGGTTTCTGAAGGGATACACTGCGATCGAAGTCCTCAAGGATGCTGACAAGCTCCTGGAATGTCTGCTGGAAGTCAACCGGATCTATGTGCCGGACGGCCAGCCGGTTATGTTCGATCTCCAGCTCGAGGCGGAGATCCTGGGATGCGATCTCCTCTGGCTGGAGGATAATCTACCCGCTGTCCGGAGTCACCCCCTGACCGATACCGACGAGATCCCGGATAAGATTCCCCAGAAGGATGAGGGGCGGCTCCCGATGGTCTGGGATGTCATGCGGCGTCTCAAGGCGGAGGTTGGAGATACAACCGCTCTCTACGGCCTCTTCTGTGGGCCGTTTACTCTCGCCTCGCATCTGAGGGGGACCAATCTCTTTCTGGATATGATCAGGAACCAGGAGTATGTGGATCGGCTGATCGCTTATACCACCAGGATATCGCTCGCCATGGCGGACTACTACGCCGAGGAGGGGATGGACGTTATTGCCGCGGTCGATCCGCTGGTCTCCCAGATCTCTCCGGCCCACTTTGAGCGGTTCTTCGCTAAGCCGTATACGGGACTCTTTCATCATATCCGGGAGAAGGGATTCTTCTCCTCCTACTTTGTCTGCGGAAATGCCACCAAGCTGATTGACGAGATGTGCCGGACCAACCCCGACGCGATCGCGATTGATGAGAATATCGATATGGCGGCCGCCCAGAAGATTACCCAGAAATACAATATCGTGATCGGGGGAAACATTCCTCTCACCACCACCATGCTCTTCGGCAACCAGCAGGACAACATGAAGTCCACCATCGATCTGATCGATCGTCTGGATACTGATCGGAATGTGATCATCGCCCCGGGATGTGATATGCCCTATCATGTCCCGCCCGCCAATGCTATCGCCTGTGCCGAAGCGGTCCACGAGCCCGATATGATCCGGGAAGTGATCAAGAACTACGAATCAACCGACTTTGATATGGATATCGAGCTGCCCGACTATGAAAATCTGAAAAAACCTTTGATGGAGGTTCTGACCCTTGATCCGTTGGCCTGCGCGGCCTGTACCTATATGCTGGCCTCTGCCCAGGAGGTGAAGGATATCCTAGGGGACAAGATTGATATGGTCGAGTATCGGTACAATAACCGGGAAGACATTGCCCGGATCAAAAAAATAGCCGCCACCGCGCTGCCGAGCATTTACATCAACGGAGAGATGAAATATCCCTCCATCATCCCCAACCGGGATGAACTGATCGCGGAACTGGAGAAGGCGATGTAAATTAGCGCTTCGCGCTAACTTACTCGTTGAAGATAAAAAATGATAAAAAGAAAAGACGTTGAAAAATAAGAACGTTGAAGGAAAAGGACGTTGAAAACTGAGCGCCAAAAGCCTATCAAGCTCTATCTCCTGACCGGGTTTCTGGGGGCGGGGAAGACTACCCTGCTTAACAATCTGCTGGAAATACTGAAGGGGGAGCGGATCGGGATTATTATCAATGAGTTCGGAGCGGCCGGGGTTGACGGTGCCGTGGTTGAGCATCACGGACTGAAGATGATCGAACTCAATAACGGGCAGATCTTCTGCAGCTGCCTGGAAGGTGATTTTGTCAAAGCGATCGCCGAGTTCTCCGAGATGCCGATTGACTATCTCCTGGTCGAGTCATCCGGCCTGGCCAACCCGACCTCCCTCGATATCGTTTTGAGTGAAGTAAAAAAGCTGACCGGAGACGCTTATGATTATCGGGGGATGATCTGCGTGGCGGATACACTTCAGTTGCTCGATCTGGTGCAGGTAGTAAACGCGGTGCGTGAGCAGATCGTAAAGAGTGAGATTATTTTGATCAATAAGATCGATCTGGTCGAGGAGTCGGTGGTTGAAGCGATTAAAGAAAAGATCCGGGAACTGCAGCCCGATGCTCGTATCTATCGGACGTCCTATTGCAGGGTGGATCCGGAGATACTCCAGACGTCATCACCGGCAGTCCGGCATCCGCACCCCGGCAAAGTCGTATCTTCATTTTCCCGGCCGGTGACATTTTTAATCGAGACGCATGAAGCGGTTGACCCGGAAAATATCCGAAATTTTGTCACCGCGGTGGAAGATGACGCATTACGGATCAAGGGATTTTTTCTTTCCCCCGATGGTTGGAAATATCTGGACGCGGTGAATGGTATAACCCGGATCGACTCGGTTCCGGAACCGAAAGTAGGTCCGGGGATTGTACTCATTTCCCGGATCGGGGAAAAACTTTGGGAGAAGATACCGCCGGCCTGGGGAGAGAGTACCGGTATTAAATTTACTCTCACTCAGAAACAGCTATTTTTTCCACCATCGAAGTAACCCAAAAAGGTATTTTGGAAATTATATCTGGAAGAACAAAGTGATTTACCACGAAGGTCACGAAGTACACGAAGAATAGAAGAGAAAAACATCCGCTAACATATTTTTAATAATCTTCGTGATTGTAATCTGCCCCGAAGAATTCGGGGTGTCCTTCGTGGTTTCAATTAGTTTTATTTAAATAGTTTACATTTTTTTAATAGGTTTGAGATAGGTAAGCTTTCAATGAACCTCGTTGTCACATGCTCGTAGAGGCGACCTTCAGGTCGCCATCGTGTGGCAGCCTAAAGGCAGCCGCTACGAGAGACGGGGTTCACTGAAAACTTACTGGTGGTAGTAGTGAATAAAACAAAGGAGGAAAGTGCCATGTCGAGAGAAGAGATTTTGCAGAGAATTGTTGACGCGATAATTGCCGGGGACACCCCGGCGGTAGAAGCCGCGACACAGGAAGGTTTGGATTCGGGGATCGCCCCCGAGGCCCTGATCGATGAAGGGGGAGCGAAGGGGTTGGAGATCGTGGGGGAGAAGTTCGAGAACCTGGAGATGTTTATCCCGGAACTGCTGATCGCGGCCGAGACGATGCGGGCCCTGAACAAGCTGGTCTTTCCCCATCTCAGTCGTGAGTCCAGGGGAGAGGTGGTGGGAGTAGCGATCGGGACGGTCGCCGGAGATACCCACGACCTGGGGAAGAACATCGTGGCTACCCAACTAAACCTGAAGGGGTATGAGATCTACGATCTGGGAGCGGCTGTTCCGATCAAGAGCTTTCTGGAGAGCGGCCGGAATAACGATGATGTCAAGATCCTTGCCCTCTCGGCGCTGATGACCACCTCGATGTACTACCAGCGGGACTGTGTCAAGGACTTGATCAAGCACGGGATCCGGGATCAGTTTTACGTGATCGTGGGAGGAGGCGTGGTGACCGGGGATTGGGCGGCGGAGATCGGGGCGGATGGTTACGGCCGGACCGCGGTGGACGCGGTGGAGGTCTGTAACCAGCTTATAGCCGGCACGGCTAAACCGGGGGAAGGACTGATCAAGATTGGAGATATATAGTAATCCGGCAGTTGTCTGCCGGATTAAGTGCCTAAAGACAGATAAAGACTGAACATCGAACATCGAACGTCCAACTTCGAACTTCGAACGACGCGGCAACCGGCAACTGAGCTAAAAGCTGAACCAGTCGTCGCTAAAGCTATGGCGGGCAGGCTGTTCAACCAGCCTTCGCTAAAGCTATGGCGGGCAGGCTGTTCAACGGCATTTCAAATTAGCGTAATTCGCGAAATTAGTAGTTCTAAAAAGAGGGGGAGGCAAGGCATCTCACATAAATGTTCGATGTCTCCGCTTCACTCCGATGGGAGCAATTAGTGTGAATTAGTGTAATTAGTGGACTGCAAAGCTGCCGAGCCGAGGCGAAACAATCAGAGTAATCTGTGTACCCGCAAAACCGACAGTCCCGCGGTCCCGATGTCTATCGGGACTTTGCGGTGATGACCTTTGGTCATCGCGGGTTAAAAATCCGTGGACAAACAAGTAGTTTTAAAGGAGGCTAAAATGCCGGCGAATATAATTAAATTAATGGAGATGCTGCAGCGGGCCAAAGATGGTCCTCCCATGACCGATCGGGAGTGGGATACCAAGGTAATCCCGGAGACGGTCCGGAATCTTTTGAAGAAACATGACCTGGCCGGGACCTTCAATAAAGATCAGCCGGTCAACCAGGATCTGAAGCTGGCCGACCGGTTCTTCGAGGCCGGACTGGAGATGGCGACTGAAGTGGGGATGTTCTGCACCGATACCGACTCGATCATCAAATGCAGCCGGGAGGAGATCCTCCAGGCCAATGAAGAGGCTCCCAGCGAACTGACAATGGGGGAGGGGGTCGATCAGATTACCATCAAGGCCCGTCGGCCGGAGGATCCCTATCCGCCGGTTTTTGGAGCGCCTTTGAGTATTCAGGTCTCCGAAGAGCTCTATGTTCCGATCGCGACCGGGATTCTGCAGAGCCGGCAGGTCCGGATTCAGGAAGGGCCGTCGCTCGATACGGTCTATGGATACCCGGCCTATTCGGGCTCGCCTTTTGAGTCAGCCCTGGCCCTGCTGGAAAATCAGCTCCGTCGCGAAGCACAGCAAAGAGCCGGCCGTCCCGGGATGCCCAACTCCGCTATCTCATCCAGCACTACCGAGTTTGGTCAGTTATCCGGATTGCCTCATCTTTCCACCGCCAGTAATCGGGTGTTGGGGCCGATCCTTCACCCGGCCGAACTGAAGGTGCATTTTGCCAGTTTCCATAAGGCGATCGCGGCGATCGGCGCCGGGGCCTATCTCAATTGCGGTTCCTACGGGATGATCGGGGGGTACAGCGGTCCGGCCGAGGGAGCGGTGCTGACCAATATCGCCACCGACCTCCTCCAGTTCCCGGTCCTCCAGGCCCACACCTCGGCCACCTCGATCTATGATGTGCGTTTCGACGCCACGGTCGGCCGCCATGGGCTTTGGGGATTGAGTATGGTCAACCAGGCTTTGAGCCGTAACACCCACATGATCACTTCCAAGATCATCAACCAGTTAGCCGGTCCCTGCACCGAGGAGATCCTTTACACCTCGGCGGCGGGTCTGATCTGTGCCTGTGTCTCCGGGCAGACCTTTACCTATGGTCCCCGCTCGGCCGGCGGACGGTTCAAGGATTATCTCACGCCACTGGAGCACTGGTTCTGCGCCTCGGTCTTTGAAGGGGCGACCCGGCTGACTCTTTCGGAGGCCAATGAGATCGTCCTCTACCTGCTCAGTACTTACGAGGATAAGCTGAAAGATATGGCGCAGCTGAAAGGGAAGAGTTTTACCGAATGTTTCGACCGGAAGACCCTGCGTCCGAGTAAGGAATGGGCCGATATCGGAGATAAGGTAAAGAAGGATATCGAGTCCCACGGCCTGGAGCTTCCCTATGTCGCCAATCAGCAGGATTGGGTTAAAGAGAAAGCTAAATCCATCGGCTATGATGGAACGGTGGTGAGAGGGACGGGGATGTGAGAAGAAGTTATTAAGTGCCTAAAATGCGCTAAAGTGCCTAAAGTTGTGCTTTGCCTGGTTCCCACGCTCTGAGTGGGAAGGCATGGGATCAGCTTTGTCACAACGCAGAGCATCGTGACGAGTGGTGATGTAGTTTTTAAAGTGCTGAAGCACTACATTGATTAAATGTTTTCAGTGTCTCCGTCGCTACCCGAAGGGAACAATTCGCGTAGATTTGCGAGATTAGCGGTTTAAAAAAAGGGGCCGAGGTTGAGGGAACTTTTGCGTATTTTGCGCCTTTTTGCGGCTAATATAGAGGCCGAGTAAGCCTGCCATGTCTAAACAAGATCAATATAGGTATATTGGAGAAAGTATTCCCCGAATTGACGCCTGGGATAAGGTTACCGGGAAGACGAAGTATCCTACTGATTATTATCCGGAGGGGATGCTCTGGGCGAAAGTATTGCGGAGCCGGTATCCCCACGCGAAGATTCTCAGTATTGATATTGACTCGGCGCTTGGTCTCCCCGGGGTGGCGGCGGTTCTTACCCACCGGGATATTCCCGGCCATAACGGCTTCGGGATTATCGGGGACAACTGGCCGGTCCTTTGTTCCGACCGGGTCCGTTACCGGGGGGACGCGATTGCCCTGGTGGCGGCGGTGGATGAGGTGACCGCGGAGAAGGCTCTCTCTCTGATTGAAGTGGAGTATGAACCGCTCCCGGTGGTAAATACCTCGGAAGCAGCCCTCCGACCTGATGCTCAAATGCTTCACCAGGATGGCAACGTGTTCTATGAGAATGAACTCACCAATGGAGTAGTGGAGGAAGGCTTTGAAGAGTCCGATAAAATCTTTCACCGGAGATACTTTACCCAGTATCAGGAGCACGCTTACCTGGAGACGGAAGGGGGAATAGCTGTCTATGATGAAGAGACCGGGATTATTACCATCCGGGCGGGAGATCAGGACCCATATCGGGATCGGCTTCAGATTGCCCGGTCGCTGAACTGGGATCCGGAGAAGATCCGGATGATCGGGTCTCCCACCGGTGGAGCCTTCGGAGGGAAGAACGAGATCAATGTCCAGATCCACCTGGCCCTGCTGGCCTATCATACCAGACGCCCGGTTCGGCTTCACTGGGATCGGAGTGAATCTATCGTTACTGGGGAGAAGCGTCATCCGATGGAGACCGACTTCCGGATTGGAGCGCGGCGGGACGGGAAGCTTCAGGCGATTGAGGTAGATATTATCTCCAACTCGGGTTCGTATGACGGGATAAGTTCTGCGGTACTTAATCTGGCCCTGGAATGTTCGCCCGGAGGTTACAGCTTCCACCGGGCCAGACAGAGAGGCCGGGCGGTTTATACCAATAGTGCGATGGGCGGTTCCTTCCGTTCCTTCGGGGTCCCTCAGGTAACATTTGGACTGGAGCAGGAGCTGGATCGTCTGGCGGTTGAGCTGGAGATCGACCCGATTGAGCTCCGTCTGCGGAATGCGATCGAATCGGGGGAAATTTCTGCCAACGGGCAACAGATTCCGACCAGCGTGGCCTTTAAGGAGACCCTGCGGGTCGCCCGGGATACCGAACTCTGGCGTGACCGGGAAAAGATAATATCCCGGCTTCAGTCTCTCTTTCCGGAAAAGAAGTTCGGGGTCGGGCTGGCCTGCACCTGCCAGGGGATTGGTCTGGGGAAAGGAATTCCTGATTATGCCAATGTTGAGATAGAGATAGAGGAAGACGGATCGGTAATCCTCCGCGCCGGCGCGGTGGAGATCGGGCAGGGTAATCTCACCGCCTATAGTCAGATTCTGGCGGAAGCGCTGGGCTGTGATATAGAAAAAATTAAGGTGGTTCATGGGGATACCGGCCGTGCCCCCGATTGTGGTCCGGTGGTTGCTTCCCGGTCGATTATGATGGTGGGGAATGCCATCCTGGACGCGGTTGGGAGGTTGAAAGCGGACGGGAAGGATAGCCCTGTCAAAGTAACCGGCGCCTCTGTTATGCCGGTCTCCGATCAGGACTTTGGAGAAGGGATTCCGCATATCTACTTTAACTACCTTACTCAGATCGTGCTGGTCGGGGTGGATACCGGGACCGGTCAGATTGAACTGCTTCGGGTGATTACCATTCCGGATGCCGGCCAGGTTATTAACCGGGCTGGTTTTGAAGGTCAGTGTGAAGGAGCGGTGGTACAGGGGCAGGGATACACTCTCTATGAAGAAGTATTGGTAGAAGAGGGAGAATTTAAAACCCGGGGATTTTCCACCTACATTATTCCCACGGTGCTGGATATCCCCGAGCAAGAAACAATTCCGGTGGAAAGCCGGGAAGAGACCGGACCCTTCGGGGCTAAAGGGATCGGGGAAGGGCCTCTGGCCGGAGTCGCCCCCGCGATTGCCAACGCGATCTACAATGCCATCGGAATTCGATTTAGCGAGTTGCCGATTACACCGGAGAAAGTATGGAAAGCGATGAATGGGGGATAGGGGATAAAAAGTTTAAAGTGCCTGAAGTGCGCTAAAGTGCCTAAAGTTGTTCGCCTTCGACTGGCATTTTAATGTTTCAAATTCTCGTAAATCCGCGAAATCCGTGGACTGCAAAAGGGGCCAAGGGAAAGGATGGTTGACAGTTGACGGTTGATAGAAAAAACAATCAAAGTAATCAGTGGACTGCAAAGTGGCCGGGGCGGGGGAGAAAAGATGAACATCGAACGTCGAACGTTCAACTTCGAACATCGATAGAACATTAAACTAAAATTTTTACGAAGTAAAAATTTTAAAAAGGAGGCTATACAATGCCATCAATGGTTAAGTTAATGGGAATGCTGCAGCGGGCCAAGGATGGGCCGCCGATGACGATGCGGGAGTGGGAGACTAAGGTGATCCCGGAGACCGTCAAAAAATATCTGAAAAAATATGACCTGGCCGGGACCTATAATCCCGACGAGCCGGTTAATCAGGATCCGGAGCTGGCCGACCGATTCTTCGAGGCCGGGTTGGAGATGGCGGCCGAGATTGGCCTCTTCATGACCGATACCGATTCGGTTATTCATGTCAGTAAAGAAGAGATTCTGGAGGCGCTGAAAGATGCTCCCGAGGTTCTGACACTGGGAGAAGGGACGGATAAGGTTAATCTTCTGGCCCGTTTTCCGGAAGATCCACGTCCCCCGGCTTTTGCCGGACCGCTCAGCATTCAGGTGGATGAAGAACTTTATGTCCCCATCGCGGAGGGGATTTTGAAGAGCAAGAAAGTCCGGATCCAGGAAGGCCCGTCAATTGATACCGTCTTTGGGTATCCGGTCTATTCAGGCACTCCCTTTGAGACCGCTGCCGGTGTCCGGGAGAATCTATTACGGCGCGAAGCTCAGTGGAGAGCCGGTCGGATCGGGATGGCCAACTCCGGGATTTCTTCCAGTACCACCGAGTTTGGACAACTCGGCGGATTTGCCAATCTGACCACGCCCAGCAATCCGGCGATGTGCCTGATTCTGCATCCGGCGGAATTAAAACTTCATTATGCTTCTTTCCATAAGGCGGTGATCGGCCTGGCTAATAATGGTTATATCGATGCCGGTTCCTATTCAATGATCGGCGGATATACCGGGAGCGCTGAAGGCGCCACCCTGGGGGGGATTGCCACTGATATCCTCCAGTATCCGATTCTCCAGGCCCATGCCTCGGCCTGCTCGATTTATGATATCCGCTTTGATTCTACCTGTAACCGGCACTCGCTCTGGGGGTTGAGCATGATCCTCCAGGCGATCGGGCGGAATGCTCCGATTATTATGTCCAAGATTATCAACCAGACCGCTGGTCCCTGTACCGATGAGATCCTCTATACTTCAGCCGCCGGTTTGATTGCCGGTGGAGCCTCCGGGATGTCCTGGACGATCGGATGCCGTTCGGCCGGGGGGAGATTCAAGAATTATATCACTCCGCTTGAGCACTGGTTCTGTGGCGAAGTCTTTGAGGCCAGTGCTAAGCTCAGCTTATCCCAGGCCAATGAACTGGTTCTCTATCTCCTAACCAAATACGAGGATGGCCTCAAGAATCAGCCCAAGGGGAAGAGTTTTACCGAGTGTTTCGATGTCAAGACCCTGACCCCGACTAAAGAGTGGCAGGAGATCTATGACCGGGTTAAAGAGGATCTTTCCGCGCATGGTCTTTCATTTGATTAAGCACTTAGCTGCGCAACTAATTAAACCGCGAATCTCGCGAATCTTCGCTAATTAAAAACTGACAAAAAGGCCTTTCGCGGAGATTCGCGAGATTAGCGGTTTAAAAAAGAGGGTGAGGCGGGGGGAGTGGAATATCCAATATCCAATGCCCAAATGTGAAATTGGAAGTTGGCCATTAGAAATTTATTTTTTCATTGTTGCTAGTGGGCAGAGATTGGTAAACTGCTCCATCTGTCCCTCTCTGCGTTCCCACGCAGAGCATAGAAACGAGGTTGTCGGTTGCCACTTTTAAATGATGATTGAACTGTTTCCGGTGTTGCCGCAATCTAATTATGATAGTCATTGTTCAAAACTAAATTAGCGCCGTCGGCGCTAATTTATTCTGGAGGAAAAAATGGAGAATGTGCAGATCAAATTCGTCTTAAATGGAGAAACGGTTGAGGTTTCCGCTCCGCCTTCGCTCACGCTCTTAAAACTCCTGCGGGAGCGGCTGGGGCTGACCGGGAGTAAACCTGGATGCGAGCGGGGAGAGTGCGGGGCTTGCACGGTTCTCCTGGACGGAGATCCGGTTAACTCCTGTTTGATTCTGGCTCCTCAGGTTGAAGGAAGGGAGGTAATTACGATTGAAGGACTCTCCGCAGGGGATAAACTGGATCCGATCCAGGAAGCGTTTATCTCCGAGAGCGCGGTACAGTGCGGCTATTGCATCCCGGGGATGATCCTCTCGGCTAAGGCGCTTCTGAACCGAACCCCCCACCCGAGCCGGGATGAGATCAAGCGGGCGATCTCGGGGAACCTCTGTCGGTGTACCGGGTACGCGAAGATCATCAAGGCGATTGAAGTATGTAGCGCCTCCGGCGCTACCGTTGAAGAATAAGGATGTTAAAGGTCGTTAAAAGGCTGAAGACCGTTGAAGGCAAGAACGGCCGGGGGTAAGCATCAGTCGGATCCGACCGATCCGTCCAATTTAAAACAGTATGAAGTTTTGGGAAAATGAAAAAAGAACGAAGAACTTTGAACATTTAAAAGCCGAACCAGTCGTCGCTAAAGCCCCGAATCAAGTTCGGGATGCAAGCACTATGGCGGGCAGGTTGTCCAACCTCCAACCAGCCGTCGCTAAAGCTATGGCTGGCAGGCTGTTCAAAGTTTGCACAATTCGCGGAATTCGTAGTTCATATAGGAGCCAAGGTAGGGGGAACTCTTGCGAATTTTTTAACTTTAGGCACTTAAGCGCACTTTAGGCACTTAAGGCACTTCAGAACGTTGCCTCGCCGTCGGCGGGGCTATGTTCTGCTTCAGGAGGAGAGATATTATGCAGTTTGAATATACCAAAGCAGCAAGTGTTGAAGAAGCGCTGGAGTTGCTGGCAGCGGGAGGGGGAGAGGCAAAGGTGCTGGCCGGAGGGACCGATCTTCTGGTCAACATCCAGGAAGGGCTGGAATCGCCTCCGGAGTTGATCGACATCGGAGGGGTGACTGAACTGAAGGGGATTGAGGAGAAGGATGGGATGATCGAGTTGGGCCCACTGGTGACCCATGCGGAGATAATAGACTCGGAACTTCTGCGAAAGAAGGCGGCGGTTCTGGTAGAAGCCTGCTCCGAAGTAGGCGCGGTCCAAATCCGTTACCGGGCGACAATCGGCGGGAACATCGCCACCGCCTCGCCCTCGGGAGATACTGTTCCGGCATTCTATGTGTTGGGGGCGAGAGTAGTGCTCCGGGGCGGTGAGGGTGAGAGAGAGATAGCGATCGAGGATTTCTTTACCGGGGTGAAACGGACGGTGCTTCAGCCCGGGGAGTTGATCGTGAAGATTCGTTTTCCGGTAATGCCGGAATCGGCCCGGTCTTTCTTCAGGAAACTGGGGCAGCGTAAGGCCCTGGCCATCGCCAAGGTCTCGGTGGCCGGCTATTTTGATTTTAAGGATGAAATGGTGGAAGAAGCCCGTATCGCGTTGGGAGCGGTAGCAACCACGGTAATCCGGGCGGAGAAGGTCGAGGAGTTGCTCAAGGGGAAGAAACTCTCCGATGAGTTGATCGCGGAAGCGGGTCGTCTGACTACGGAAGCCTCGAAAGCAATTACCGATATCCGTTCCAACGCCGAGTACCGGGATGAGATGGCAGGGTTGCTCCTGACCAGGGGTCTGAAAGATATCCTCAAATCTTTGATTTGAGGATTAGAGAATGATTCACATTCAAAACTATAATTTTTCAAAGAAAAATTATAAGGAGGTACCTATCGGGAAACAGGTGATTTAATACTGGCAATGTAACCGAAGGGATAAAATCGGAGGGTATGTATCATGAGCAAACTTATTATTCGTAGTGTGGTAGTAATTGCTATCGTTGTAATGGGTTTTATGGCGGTAGGGGATCTCCAGGCGGCAGATAAGCCGAAGGAAGTGAATATTGCTATTATTGCTATCAGCGTGATGGAGGAGCCCTGGAATACGGCCTTGATTCAGTCTCTGGAGCGGGTCAAGAAAGAGAAACCCGATGGACTGGATATCAAGTGGGATGTGGTGGCCGAGAATGTCTTTCCCCCGGATGCCGAACGGGTTCTGAATGGCATCGCCAAGACCGACAAGTACGATATTATCTGGGCTCACAGCACCTATGGCGACGCGGTTGAGAAACTGGCCCCAAAATACCCGGAGATAATGTGGGTCTTTGCCGGGTCCGGGAACAAAGGGTTGGGAGGCAATGCCTACTGGGTCGACTCCTTCGTCCACGAATCGGCCTATCTCCTCGGGATCATCTCCGGAATGATGACCAAGACCAATACTATCGGAGCGGTTGCCGCTTTTCCTTATCCCAATGTAAATTCCCCGGTCAATGCCTTTCTGGAAGGAGCGAGATCGGTCAATAAGGCCATCAAGATTAAGATGACTTACATCGATAGCTGGTTCGATCCTCCCAAGGCCAAGGAATCCACCCTGGCCCAGATCGCCGCCGGGGCTGACTTTATCTACGCCGAAAGATTTGGCCCCTTTGAAGCCTGCAAGGAGAAGGGGAAATACGCGTTCGGTCACTTTGTCGATCAGAACTCTCTCGCTCCGGATGTAGTGGTCTCCAGCACCATCGCCCTCTGGGACGGATGTATCAAGTATGTCATCAATGACTGGTATAACCATGTTACTAAGGGGACTCCCTATAACGCCCCCAAGGTGCGTATTTTCTTCCTGATGGCTGATGGTGGAGCGGATATAGCTCCCTACCATAACCTGGGGGATAAGATTCCTCAGCCGGTGAAAGACGAGGTCGACAAGGCCCATCAGGCGATCAAGGATGGAAAGCTCAGTGTTACCATGAATGAGGCCAAGGTCTCCTCGCAGTAACATTATTTTTGCTACGCAAAAATAATGCTGCTCTGGAATTTCACGTCTGAAGCCGCATCTTCGACAATAAATTGGCACCAGATTGGCCTGAAAAAATTTTTGCACCTGATTTCTCTGATTAACCTGATTGAAAACAAAAGTCCACAAAAGGCAAAAATCAGAGAAATCAGGTGCTAATAAAAGGGGCCGCTGGTGGGGCAGAATAAAAGACTGAATATTACTTATGAAGGATCCCAACAAAACCAAATCAGGTAAGCCAGGGGAACTGGAAACACTTCGCCGCCGGGTGGCCCGGCTGAAGGCGGCGGCGGTCAACCGGAAACATATGGAAGAAGCGCTCAAGAAGAGCGAAATCCGCTACCGGGCGGTGGTGGAGGACCAGACCGAATTGATCTCCCGGTTTTTGCCGGATTTTACCTGTACTTTTGCCAACGAGGCTTACTGCCACTATTTTGGACATAAGCGCGGTACATTGATAGGACGGAGCCTACGCGATCTTTTCCCCCCAAACGAACTGCCCCGCCTCGAAAAACAACTGGCCGCCATGACTCCTGAAGCACCGGCCATGATTCATGAGCAGAAGATCATCGGCGCTAAAGGTGATATTCGATGGCAGCTCTGGAGCAACCGGGCCATCTTTGACAGCTCAGGACAGGTTCTTGAATATCAGTCGGTGGCTCGGGATATAACCGAGCGGAGAAAGGCGGAGATGGACCTGAAAAAATCCCGCCGAATTCTCAAGGAACAGAAGAAAATTCTGGAACAGAAGAACACGGCTCTGCGGGAGATTCTGGAGCAGATCGGGATTGAGAAGAAACAGATCAAGGACAATGTGGTCAAGAATGTGGATGAACTGCTCATCCCCATTATCCGAAAGATGAAGGGTATTGCCACCGGCCGGATGATAGTCTACATCGATCTGCTGGAGCAAAACCTGGAAGAACTGGCCTCATCCTTCGGTAAGAAGATATCAAGAGCCGAGCTGAAGTTGACCCCCCGGGAGATTGAGATCTGTTCAATGCTTAAGAATAGACTTACCAGTAAGGAGATGGCGGAGATCCTCCATATTTCGGTCAAGACAGTGGAGCGCCATCGAGAGAATATCAGGAAGAAGTTTGATATTCAGCATAAGCAGATCAATTTGTTTACCTTTCTGCAACAATTATAGCTGTCTTAGGTCAGATACTAATTAGAACCACGAAGGACATCCCCGTACGGTTGCCCTACGGGGCGGAGAAAGTTCACGAAGAATTTTAAATTGAGCTAAAACTTCTGCTTCAGGATAATAAATTGTCTGTGGGAGGGGCTTTTAGCCCCGATAATCGCGGCTGTAAGCCGCTCCCACAGTTGTGAAGCTAAGTTCCTGCTTCGGAATTTTAATAACATCAAACCGCAAAGACAAAAAGATAGACAATTCACCGCAGAGACGCAGAGGGCGCAGAGAAAGACAAAAAAACCTACACTATATAATTGGGGTATTACTTTTTCGTGTTACCGGAATAAAATGGCATTGATAATATCCTCTATTTTTTCTCTGCGCTCTCTGCGTCTCTGCGGTTCAAATAAGTTGCGAAGCTATGTTCTGTTTGTTGCTCAACTTTTCTTCGTGATCTTTGTGGTGAATATAAAGTTATTTTAGAACAAATAATCGCAAAATCCCTTTTTAACTAAGAACTATATATATAGGAAAATAGTCATGGCTTCACTGGAAAAACTGGCTTTAATGTTGCAGCGGGCCAAGGAAGGTCCGCCCTGTACGCTCCGGGAATGGGAGACCAAAGTCTTGCCTCAGACCGTCAGGAAGATTCTGAAGAAGTTTGATCTGGAACGGACCTTCAACAAGGATGAACCGGTCAACCAGGACATGGAGCTGGCCGACCGGTTTTTTCAGGCCGGTCTGGAACTGGCGGCCGAGATTGGCCTGATGTGCCCTGATACTGAGTCAACCATCCAGCTTAGCCGGGAGGAGATCCTGGAGGCGGTGGAAGCCGCCCCCGATCACTTGACCATCGGAGAGGGCAACGACCGGATCACCATCCATGCCCGCCGGACCGAGGACCCGATCCCACCGGTTCTGGGGGGACCGCTGGCGATCCAGGTTTCGGAAGAACTCTATGTGCCGATCACCGCCGGGATACTCAAGAGCCGGAAGGTTCGGGTCCAGGAAGGGCCGTCGATCGACCGGGTCTTCGACCTCCCGGTCTATTCCGGGACCCCCTTCGAGACCATTGTTGCTTTCCGGGAGAACCGGCTCCGGAAAGAAGCCCAGTGGCGGGCCGGGCGGCCCGGGATCCCGAACATCACGATCGCTTCCAGTACCACCGAGTACGGCAATCTGGGCGGTTTTGCCGGATCGACCCGGCCTGGTAATCCGGCCCTGGCCCTCATCCTCCACCCGGCCGAACTTAAGATGGGTTATGCCAGCTTTCACAAAGCCGCCGTGGCGATCGGATACGGAGGATATATCTTTTCCGGCACCAACTCGATGATCGGTGGTTACACCGGGGGAGCGGAAGGAGCGACCGTGGGAAACATCGCGACCGTTCTCCTCCAGTTCCCGGTTCTCCAGGCGGACATGTCGAATTCGTCGCTCTACGATGTGCGGATGGATTCAGTCTGCGGGCGGCATGGACTCTGGGCCCTGAGCATGTCCAATCAGGCCCTCAGCAATAATACCCATCTCCTTGATCACAAAGTTATCAATCAGTCGGCCGGACCCGGGACGGAGGAGATTCTTTATACCACCGCCGCCGGTCTGATCGCGGCCGGGGTCTCCGGAATGGAGTTCAACCTGGGGCCCCGCTCGGCGGGGGGGCGGTTCAAAAATTATCTGAGCCCGCTGGAGCACTGGTTTTCCGGCGAGGTCTTTGAAGCCAGCGCTAAACTCACCCTCTCCCAGGCCAATGAATTGGTCCTGTATCTGCTAAGTAAATATGAGGATAGCCTGAAAGATCCGCCGAAGGGCCAGAGTTTTACCGAGTGCTTCGATATTAAAACTCTGACCCCAACCAAAGAATGGCAGGAGATCTATGACCGGGTTAAGGAGGATCTGGTAGCGCATGG
>Ga0208905_1000394_pt1 | contig 22272 bp, 28 predicted proteins | sample AntAceMetag02UKS_FD_184776 | JGI IMG/M metagenome (GOLD analysis project Ga0208905, IMG submission 184776) | Saline lake microbial communities from Ace Lake, Antarctica - Antarctic Ace Lake Metagenome 02UKS (SPAdes) (version 2) | ecosystem: Environmental > Aquatic > Non-marine Saline and... | reverse complement strand
CTGTAGTTGGGGTTTTTCCTCAAGTGAGCGATGTTAGTTTCTCGTTCCTTTATTCTCGGCTCGATTGGGTTGATAAGGTTGATGTCTCTATGAAGTCAATCAAGGACGCCAAGTCATATATCGACCACCTGATTATCTGTGCCGAGACCGACACGGATTTTAAAGCTACACCATCTGAAGACGCCTGCAAATATTGTCCCTATCACAATATCTGTCCGGCGAAACAGGGACAGGGAGTTGACTTCTCAAGGATGCCGACAACTTTTGAAGAAGCGGAAGAAATGGTGCAGGCTTTAGCTGGGGCGGCGGAAACGCAGTCGATGATTAAGAAGAGGCTCAAGGAATATGTTGATGAATATGGACCGTTTGAGACTGACGGGAAACGCTATGCTATATCAGACTCAATAAGTTGGCGCGGGATTGATGCAGTCACAGTCCTCCTGACCCTACAGGAAGCCGGAGTTCCTGATTGGCACAACTGTATATCCCCTAAGTGGAAAGAGATAAGAGAACGGCTTGATGGCCGTCCCGAACTGGAAGCACACCTCGACCGAATTGGAAAACGATCAATGAGACAAAGTTTTTCAGGAAAAAGTATTGACAAACTGGACAAAAAAACATAAGGTGTAGGCTTATATCTGGGAACCCTTAATGAAACCACTCAATTATTTAGTTTTATATAATCAAATTGGACCCCCTTGTTCTCCTTTAGCCATGGCGATCTCTTCTTGCCCTCAGGTGACGTTCCCCAGAGCGTCGGAGTTTCAAGGGGGTTCTTCCTATCTGGGGGTGTCTGATGGCAAGGCGATTTACGTCAACTGATAAATATAAGAACAAGTTTTTCCGAACTCTTCCGGGACCATACAAGTTGTTCTGGGACTATCTCTATCACGACTGCGATCACGCCGGAGTTTGGATTGTCAATTTCCCCATAGCCCAGATGTATCTTGGAGATGATATGTTAGTGGACGAAAAGATTGCCCTGAAATTATTTAACACCAAAAAGAAAAGAATTTTTGTAGTTAATGATGGCGAAAAATGGATTATTCTTCCATTTATAAAAATTCAATATGGGACGTTAAACCCAGCAAACAGAGTTCACTCTTCGGTCTTAAAGATATTGGAAATGTATGAAATAGATTCTTTCAAAACACTCCCTCTCACAGAAGAACATATCAACGCCAAAGAAAATGAGAAGAAAGACAACTCTCCTTTCACAATAATATTTGAGTGTTGGAATGATGCTAATATAGTGACCCACCGATGTTTCACTAACCAGATGAAAAGTAAAATAAACGCCAAGTTGAGTGACTATTCGGTTGAAGAGATTTGTGACACAATAGGAAATTATTCCACTATTCTTAAAGATAACAGATATTTCTTTAAATATAAATGGACTCTTATTGACTTCTTCCAAAGAGGATTTGATAAGTTCTTCAACAAAGAAACAGCTTGTGCTAACTATATCATAAGCAAGAAACTCAGTCCCCGGAGCGAGCCGGTCAATCCATCATTCAAAAAAGCCAAGGTTGAAATGAAACCGAAGGAATGATATGAAGCGTGAAATCCTCTGTAAAAAGTGTGCCAAAGACCTCCGGAAACTATTTCCTAATGATAGTCCATATCGAGGAGAGCACGTTAAATTTGTAGATGGACTCTGTAAATTCAATTATATCTGCGATGGTTGTGCAACTCCAATAGGAGCTCTTGAACCGGCCACGGCTTATTCAAGTTGGGCCGACTATGGGGGCATCCCATATTTTGAATGGGAAAGTGAATCATTGTTAATCAAATCTGGGGAGAAATAATGCACAAAATTGAAGAGCATATAATATCAGGGTTTATCAATGGCGGACTGAGAGTTTTCGCCACCCACGGACTCAGCGTCAACGAGAAATCATTCTCCGACAAGCGGTGTGAAAAGATATTCACCCGGATAAAAACTCTTGCTTCAAAGAACCGATACTTCGACCTTGTTGTAATCGCTGAGGAATTTAAAGGTGATACAGATATAACCCTTGATTATCTGATGGAGATATCGGCACTTGAGACATTCGCCTTTGAGCTCCCCTCAATGCTTCAATCCCACCTCGATCAGTTGTTCAAGGAAAACGTCAGGAAGATGGTCGGCGGCTTCCGGGACAAACTCCCCGAAGATATTATAACCGAATTACAGGCAACCATCTGGGGTTATCATAGTGGGCGAAACTTTGATTGGTGTCTCGGGGATAAGTTGAAAGAAACTATTGATTGGATAGAAGAAAAGATGAGTGGGGTTATAGAATATCCCTATGGGCTGACAGCGGTTGATAATCTTTTGGGTGGGTTATTCAGAAAGGAACTGACTGTTTTAGCGGGCAGGCCGAGCTCCGGAAAAACCAGTTTTTCAATCAATTTGACTAATAATCTTATCAATAACGAAAAGAAAGTTCTTTATATCGACCTTGAGTCTGGAGAGTTATCCCTGTTGGAACGATTTTTATCTTATAGGACAAAGATATCCGGGCATAGAATCCATCGTGGAGAAGTGGCTCAGTCTGAAATTAAAAAACTGGTCGCCGCTGCTGCTGTAATGGATAAACTCCCTCTTGTTATTAACGACCAGTCCGGGATGACTGTAGGGGAAATAAATAATCAGGCTCTTTGTATAGGAGCAGAGTGTGTAATTGTCGATTATCTTAACCTTGTGGGGGGTGGAGACCCCACAAACGAAGTTGACAGGCTCGGTGAAATAACTCTGGGGCTACACCATATGGCTAAAAACCTCAACATTCCTGTTGTGCTATTGGCTCAATTAAATCGTGGAGTTGACCACCGTGAAGATCACCGACCAAGGATGTCTGACCTGAGAGGGTCGGGAAAGATTGAAGAGCCAGCAGATAATATCCTGTTTCTTTATTGGGCTCACAAATATGACAGTGAGGAATTGGAACACGTTAATGAACTAATTGTAGGAAAACAAAGAAACGGACCTATTGGGGCGGAGAAATTAGCGTGGCAGGCGTCACACTTCGCTTTCGATGATCTAATTCAAGGAGAAGATGAATATGTTGAAGCAGATGGAACCAATCATAGCGGAACTGAACAGCGAATTCCAAAAGCTGAACGAAGGTGGATCAGTCCCTTACATCAACGGGAGCTTGGTCTTGGGCCTGCTCCAGACAGCAGCGGAAGCGAGTCTAACATCAAAGGATCTCCCGATAACGGATGAAGAAAGGAATTATATTTTTATATCAATACTTGCGATTGCAAAATCTATTGTAAGCAAAATGACAAATGATGCACAGGATGGACTTATTATTTGGGTTCCAAGGGTAGAATGTGAAATCGGGAAAAAGCCCGCATAAGCGATTCTAAGCGATTTTAGTGTCTGGTAATGCAATTATACAAAAAACCAATTAAAACCAGCCACGGGCGTTCTATTGGATTATATGAGGACGTCAGGCTACAACCAGAGAGGGAAGTTATGAAAGAAGAATTAATTTGTCCGGCCTGTGGGGGCCCAGTAAAGATTGTTAGCAATGAATATGGATATTATACAGGTTGTGCAAACCCGGAATGTAAGATTTTCATTGAGACCGGAATATACAAAACTGAATTAGCGGTTAGAAAGGTGTGGCCGTGGATAAAAAAATGATTTTTTGGTTGATTTTATCGTGGGAATTTGTTAGAATGGTTCCCACAATGATCGTGGTTCTGGTCAAATCGGCGAGAACCAAAAATTTAAGGCAAGGAGGAACGAAATATGAAGGACGAAAGAGTTAAACATCTGGAAGGCGAAGTGGATTTTGAAATCGCTAAGGAAAAAGAGGAATACGCTATGTGGATTATCCGCGTTTGCAAAGAACGGGTTATCTATGCAGAGACTATGCTGAAAGCAGCAGACGAGAGAGTTAAGGGGGCAAAACAGGATCTGAAGAAAGTCCTCGAAGACCTTAAGAAACTGTAATATAGGCGTCTTGGGGCTCTAAAGGTGTCACCCCCCGCAGGGGGGGCGTGGATTGAAACAACCCGGAGAATAAATATGAGAAGTCTGAATAAAGTTATGTTATTGGGGACGGTTGGGAAAGCCCCGGAAGTTAAACACACCACCAACGGCCATATGGTCGCTAAGTTTTCCCTTGTCACAAACCGTTCCTTCAAGAGAAAAGACAGTGATGAGTGGCAGGAGGAAGCGACGTGGCACAACATCGAAATGTGGGACAAGCGGGCTGAGTGGGCGGAGAAATATGTTATCAAGGGGACACGCCTGTTTATCGAGGGGGAAATTGCAACCAGCAAGTGGGAGGACGACGCTGGAAACAAAAGGTCGCGACAGTTCATCAAAGTGTTTATCCCCCCCATCTTTGCCGGAGGAAAGAAAACCGAACAGGACACGGCTCCCGCCGCAGCACCTTATGATGAAGAACCGGCTTATAAACCGCATGGTGCAACCCCCGGCGGAAAAGACGACGACACACCCCCGTTTTAGGGAGGAGAAATGACCAAAGAAAAGAAAAAGAAGAGGGAGACCAAACTCGTTTACAAGGACGATAAGGTCTCCATCTCCTCTGATACCTACAACTATATGTTGAAGATCGGCTCTGTCCGATATAATTATGGGTCTCTTCGTGGGCTGTTCTATGGAATCCTCAGTGATAAGATTAAGAGGAAACTGGGACCAAAACAGTTTGAAGATATCGAGGAGTTTCGGGAAATCCATAATCAAGCCATTATAGAAGTGAAACATATTGCTATCAATATGGTGGATTGGAAATGAAGGAGAATAAACGATGCAGACAGTAAGAGAATCTGGATATGACGAACCGAGAGCATTTAACTCTGGACTGCTGGCTGAGAATATGAAAGATGAGGGTGTTTTAAGGGTGGAATGTTTTCGGGCTTATAATAATGATGGAACTCCAACAAAGGCACTACGAAGGGCGTGGCGAAAACACTTATGAAGATGGGCGAAATCGCAACCAAGCTCGGGGAGGTTCGTCTTGACAATATGAGAGGCTTTGGGGGGATGTTTATTGATAAAGAATCACTGTGGAAATTACTATTTTCATTTTCTGTAAACACTGACGCCGGAAACCACGCTCCCGAATGGGTTAAGGATTTATTTGAAAAACTCACCGGAACAAAGGAGCATATCAACAACGGCTATACTCACGCAAGCGGTGTTCCTTTTGGCTATACTGTGAATGAGTCCACCGGCCAACTGGAAAAAATTTAGGCGAAAAAGAAAAATGATTACACAGGAACAAGCGAAGGCAGTATTTGAATATAGGGAGGGTAAACTTTACTGGAGAATCAGCCCTTCTACTAATATAAAAATAGGGCAGCGCGCTGGGTCATCCAAAATGGAGCACGGTTATTGGAGAATTAGTTTTAATAAAAAACAATACCACGAACATCGGTTGGTGTTTTTAATGTTTCACGGTTTTTTGCCGAGATACATTGACCATATAAATACCATATTGGATGAAGGTGGAAATATAGACAATAGCATTGAAAACTTGAGGGAAATATCTCACAAACGGAATTGTCAGAGGGCAAAAAAGAGACCAACAAGACAGGGGTCTCGGTTTAGGGGGCTTTCTTGGGATAAAAGAACTAAGAAGTGGAGAGTGAGAATCGGAGGGCTATGGCTCGGGCGTTATATAAATGAGATTAAGGCTGCCCAAGCATATGATGTTGCTGCCAAGGATATCTATGGACAATATTGTTTTGTGAATTTTCCCTCTTGATATGAAAAAAATAAGAGAAAAATGGATAGTTCCTCTTGAGGGAAAAAGATGCTTCGCCTTGTGGCGTCCGCAGGGGAAAAAATTCCATCCCCCGAAAGTGTGTCTCGAGTGTGGTGCAGAAATCATCTATCGAAACGACGCAGTAAGCATAACAACCCCAACAGCCGAATATTTCAAGCTCAAGCCCGGATATTATCACAACGGATTTATATTGAGTTTCATTGATGGAAAACTGGGAGACCCCAATTGGAGGGAATCTAATGAGTAGCCGGTGTGTTTGGTGTGGAAAACAAAGAACCAAGTGGTCCGAGTGGGAACAAAGAGAGTTTACAACAAACGAATATCATCGACTTTGCAGTTATTGTGCCAGAACAAGATTACATAAACCGTCGGGTAAACTTTTGCCAATGAGGAAAATCAAATGCTAACAGGAAAAAAGACGATTAAGTTTTCCGTTCCGGGAATTCCCCAACGGAAGAAAAGAGTAAGGTTCGGACAGGGGAGAGCATACACTCACAAGGATACGGTGAACTATCAGAGTTTGGTGAAGTTGTTTTTCCAAGCTCGTTGTCCCGCGTGGAAACCACAAGCAGGGCCGGTGATATTAGACACCGTGGCATATTTCCCGGTCCCTAAATCGCGGACTAAGTGGTTCAAGGAGATGTGTGAACACAACGAAGTTCCGTTCGTCAAGTGTCCCGACTATGACAATGTTTCAAAGGTTGTTGCTGACGCCCTCAATGAGATCGCCTACAGAGACGATCGTCAGATATTCGATGGGAGGTCGAGAGAGTTTTATAGCAACAGACCGAGACTCAATGTGACCCTCACCTTTTATGACGAGATAAAGCGACCGAAGAAACCTATTCCTTCTTTGTTACCAAAAGTTTGAAGAACTCCAAAATTTTAGCCACCCATTTGTCGTCCGCAGGGTTTTTTGTGAGACGAGCCAATAAGCCCAGCCCCGTTAAAACCATCACCGCTCCAGCAGCTATTGCACCAAGATTATCAATCAGCCATGTTAGAATTTCCACTTTAACTCTCCTTCGCCGATTTCTACAACCTTCTTTATTCCATCGGCTTTTTTGTTTTTTGTTCCGAATATCAAGTCCAATAACAACTTGACAACGTGAGCCACCACTGGCACCCAAAGTTTAGCGTAATCTTCTGATTTTAAACTCATCTCGTCACTCCTTATTTAATTATCATATATTTTTCTCGTGCCAGCGACGAAATGGGTGTCTGGTGAGTCCCACACATCCTGTGGACTGGGCACCTTTAAACTCAAGGTGCTCGGAAAAATATCGTGATGAATCTCACGTTGGAGCCAACCCCAGCCATCGTCCACTTCGGCAGAACAAATCAAAATCTTTTTTTGATCCTCTTCCGGAATTGAATACCAGGGACCATTCTTCAAAAATGGAATAGTGTTCCTTATTACGCTTGTAATCAACATAGGAATGAGTGCCGGAAAATCATATTTGGTTCCAGCCAAACTCTCGTGATATAACTGACACTTCCGTTCTGCTGTACGCCTTATTTCGTCGTTGGGAAACAACCCATCCCTGAGTTTTAAGATAGTAACTCTTGCATCTCCGGCGATATATTTATTGAGATACTCGCTGATTGGAGTATATTTATGTTCAGGATAAACTGCTTCACTAACGGTCCTTCCATCAGCCATGACTTGTGCAACGTGGGATAACCAAGCATAGTGACCATCATATCCTGAAGCCGCCACTATCACAGCCGAGATAATTGATTTTTCCCGAGACGCAAGAATCTGAAAGGGTTTGATATCCTCTTCCCTGATAACACCATAGTCGAAGTGCCAGCGACGGTGTTCTCCTTGGCGATGGCGCCCATTCTCATTACCGTGTGGATCAAATCTCATATCGAATACCCCACCGTGATAGAGTTTAAGAGTGGGATAGTGTCATATTTAGTTCCGCGAGATAAAGTCACCTTCATCTTTAAGTATTGCTGTTGTAAGATGGCGGTAATATCGGTGTTGTATGCAGTCCAACTCCCAGCCAGTCCGGTAATGGATGATGCAAATTCAATGACAGGAAAATCGGCATCAGCGGCGAGACTGCTTGATAATTCCAACTGAGATATTTCCCCTTTGCACCGTGCAAATCCAGCACCGGCTTTTGCTGTTCCAGTCCACGGGTCCTGAAGCCGATGAGGAACAATATTAAATATTCCTTGGTCAATATATCCCGGAATCTGTTGGTGCATTGTCGCGGCGGCAGAGGCTAAAGTTTGGCTGTACCACTGGTCTAAAGATAGATAGGAATAATTATATCCATCAGTGGGGTCATTGTTGATGAAGGCTGCGTTGTTGAGGTAATAACTCTTTCCCCCATACCAAGCCCCCACGCGCGGGGAGGAGGTTCCCCCTACACACTTTACAAAGGCATACAAATAGTTAAGATTATCTATCCATCGGCTCGTCTGCGCAAAATAATGAGCCTGAGATTCCGTTGTTCCCGGAGGATATTGATAAATCCCCGTCATCTTGAAAGTGGTGTCTATAATATAATCCTCATAGTGCGCCGGACCAACATCGTTTAACCCATCCACTATACAGAGAATTGACATATCTTCCCCTGATCCATTCAATATCATAACATAATCAGCCGCATTATAAGCCATTCCACCGGGGATCGTCGCACTCATAATGGTTGAGGCTGTATATCTCCCAATCCAGGTGTAATCACAATGGTCAATGAAAAATATATTATGGTCCAGAGTGGCATCATAGGAGGAGGTCAACCATCTCGGAGCTGCCGCACCTGAATCAAACACATATTCCCTGTAGCCGGTCAAACCCAATAACATAGTCTGTAGGGGTTGGACATCGTGAGGAACATAAAGACCCCCATCCTCGGCATCGAAGTTGTCCCAGTCGTCCTTCCCCGTCCAAGTATGAGATAGGGTAAAGGGAATGATTGTAATATCGCTGGTGAAGCCGGATGGGTTTAGATTGATTGAAGTTACCTGACCGGCAATGGGGGTTGAACTGGATGGCTCTGTTATAGAGACCCTGTTGGATAATTCTAATGAGGGAAGATACTCTGCCTTGATAACCACAGAGGTTGGAGTAATATTATATCTGTTATAATATGCTTGAGCCATAACTTGAGCCCATCCACTCGTGCAGCCATCCAAAACAGAAGATGAAATATTATACTCAGTTCCAATCAAAGCACCGGAGTCAACCTCTCCAACGATGGTGTCAAATTTTCCCTGAACAGTTATCTTTCTTATCTTCTTAAATGCGTCCTGTCCTGTGTATAATAACTGGCGATAGTTCTCGCTCCCAGATAGGGCTGGTCCCTCCGTAGTTGGCATATTCTCAAATGCTCTAAAGAATATATGAGACTCGTCATCCATCCACATAGCCCCGTTTCCACATTGAGCGACAGAAGCTATCGCCGTCAATAGAGATGTGTTGTCCCACTTCACATTCCAAAAGGACAATAAAGGAAGGGATTCTATTGACACATCCACCGCCGCCCAACCGCCAATGTCTTCTATCAGTGCGCGCATCAGGTCCAAAAAGAGAACGCTGTCTGTCACCGCAACACCCTCAAGTTCTGTCACAGCTGTTGTCATTCCATAAGTATTACCGCCGTTGAAGCCCCATCTTAATAAACAGAAGGCACCTCCATTAGTTTTCATAGCTATCCAAGCCGGACCGGATGTTGATATTTTGTATTTTTGAGTCTCTTCATCAAATGCTACTGTGAATGTTTCGTCTCCGTCCCCCACCACCCCTGTCCCTATCACCAATCCAGTTATTCCAGTTGCAGCATATGCGACAGCGTCGAAAGGTTTATTCATAGCTTCCTGTAACAAGATAGCCCTGGTATGCTTCCCCAATGGATTGTCCGCCGCCGGAGATGGTAGCGCCATCTTAACCCTTACCCACGCTCCCGGAGGCATCCCGATAGTTGCGGCTAACCTCTCTGTATTGAAATCCATCCAATCGGTATTGGCATTAGGGTCGGGAGCCGGGTTGTCTGTGAATATCTTGGTAGGATACTCAAGTGGTCGCTCAAGTCCTTCGCTGGCGGTGGGGACCCCTACAAGTTGGTCGAGTGCCTTTGAAGAATAGTCTTTCAGAGAAATTGTTGCTAACCCCGTGTTGCTTATGGTCTGAATGTTAGCTATAACCATCCGAGCCTTCAGAATTAATTTAGTTAGATTTAGTTCATAATTGAACCCGCACCAGACCTCTACCCTCCCCCCGTCTTCCCATCCAACATAGTTCCCACTGGCGGCGAGGATATCATAAAATGGACTATTGGAGTTTCTGTCAGAGAAATAATAATCGCTATTATCCACCTGTATGGTCAGGTCAGAAACTACAAGCTGAGGGGAGTCAGTGGGAGAGCTTGCCATATCACGAGATATGTTCCCTATCTGGGTTACACGATCAGTCAGATCAACATATTTGAGTTCCCCGTCCGGACCCACAAAGTCGTTGTCGGGTAGGGCTGGATGAAAGAATAAAACTCTCTTCTGGGGAAAATTACACTTATCGCTTTCTGTAGAAAGAAATTCAGCATCGGGATCGTCTAACCATTCCACTTTTCTTCTTATCTCCCCATATATAAGATAGTCAGTGCTCATAACGTGGTCTGCTATCAGCCCATATATTCGATAGTCGTCATCAGAGGGCATAGGCCCCATTATATATCCATAGATTCTCTGGTCATCCTCATCATAGTGGACACCAATGGCACCAACAATTCTCTGGTCGTCCTCAGTGTAAAGAAGGGCTCCCTCATCTATTATCCCATAATCCAGATATACATTATTACTAGGTTGTCCAACAGGAGGAGGGGAAGGATTATCATCTTCTCGGGATTCAAGAAGCATGGATATATAGGCGGTATTTGCCGGTGCTATAAAACTGAAGGACTTATATAGCCACGCATCCCATGTAGCGATATTGACCCATCCCCAATCGTCGTGACCGGGAGCAGTATCATAATATCCATAACTCAAAAAGTTATGAGAAGAATCATAGAATTTTAATCGGCCACGAATATGAGTTGTCGTCGAAGAAGAAGGAATCCCGGACCCCGTATCTTCAATGTAAATCCATATCCCAAAGGTATATTCCGTTCCGGGAGTAGCCGCCACCTCGTCTGATTCTATCCCTCTTCCCGAATAAGCCGACGTGGGATTTGTGAACTTGCAGGAATAGGTCCCGTCATAGGCGAAGGAGGAGGACTTAGATACAGACCCGGTGAGGTAGGTCCAGTTGTCAATAGCCCCGGACTCGAAACTGCGGTTCAGTAGGATATTAGACATCTAATTTTTCCTTTTAATAAACCGGAGGAGTGTTTCCATTGAGAAAATATTTGATATGAGAAGTCCGTATGAGCTCACCAGTATAAGAAGCACTGGCAGCACCATATGGATAGATAAATTCAATTACTTTCGTCGCTGTAGCCGAAGAAAGAACCCCACTGAGGCGACTAGCGCCGTCAACGCAAACATTATAAGCCGTTCCAATAACCTTTATTTCTATTGTGCTATATGCGGAAAGGGTACTATATAAATATGAACCACCCGCATCGGAAATTCCACCCTTATCAATATAAAGAGAATAATCATAAGCCCCATCTTTTGTGTTTAATTCAAGAGTTCCGGTTACATTTGCAATCCACATAAATCTAAAGCTAACCACCCAGCCTGTGGCACTATCAACGCTATCATACCAAGGATCACCTGCTTGATAGTGTTTGACGCTGAGCGTGGCTGGCGAAGTGGGGTTATCAACATTATAAACAAGGGCATATCCGCTCTCGGAAGTCCCATCAACAGAAACTTCCCCGCTCATTCCAGAGAGGGATTGTGTCATCGGATTGGAATAAAACCCATTGTCTATTAAATGTCCATTCCCCATCGGATACCAAATATAATCCCAAGTATCGGGATAATAAGAGCCGTCCCATTGAAAACACTTGCGGATTATTTGGGGAGCACCAGCTAACGCTGGACAATACCATTTAATCCCACATCGAAAACTATCAAGAAATGGACGCATAGGATCAGACATGGGATTTGTCCAGCCTGCGGTGTTTGTAGCCGTTGCAGCTATTCCATATTGAAGAATCTCTCCCCCAACATTGGTACAGAGTTTCATCGCATCAATCGAGTCAACGTCAGGTCCGGTATCCAAGGTCCCTCCCGCAACGAGGGATAATTGTCCATTACAGAGATAAGAATATCCCATATTCATCCACCACGCAGATGTGTTGGCGGTATCGCCGCCCGGTTCAACAACTTTCATATTAAATGCTCTAGAGTCTAGTGTGTCAAGAATCTCCACATATTCATAGGGGACAATTTGAGTAAAGCCTTTCATAGTTGGTGTGCTCATTACATCTCTCCTTTCTTCTTAAAGTTAAATTTAACCATAACCTCAATCGGCTTTTTACAATGAACACAGTCGAGACTACTCCCTTTAAAACGACCAATGATTTCGTTGTTGGAAACTGGTCCACCACGGTCCATAGCATATCCACACATTTTATGACACCACGGACACTCAAATACTAATCTCATTGAACTCTTCAATGTTTTCTCCTTTTAGTTTATTGTGAAGGTGGGGCTTTTTTCTAAAATATATTTTCCAACGAGCTTAATATTACCATTAAACCCAACCCCTTCCAGCCCTTCTACATAATTAAAATCATAATCCCCGTCCCATATTACTGTATAATAAGTTGATGGATGGATTCCCGGATGCGGCCAATAAAAAATCCCGTCATTACACGAAGAGTTGAACATAAGATTTAATATTTTTTCCGTTCGTCCATAGAAGGTATCCGTATCCCAATATTCCGCACAAAGGAGAGAATCCCTCCCCCACTTCAGCGATGCTTCGAGCTGGAACCCCTTCTTATATCTTTTGTAATCCCCACGGTCGAGAGTGTGGACATCGGCGACGCGCTTCCAGTTTATCTTCTGGACGCAACCAGAACCAGATAGGTCAAGGTCATATGTGACCGGATATAAGCCCGACCAATAATATGTAAACCGGAACATTGGTCCGTCATCTTGTAGTCTTCTCGTCATTTCTTAACCTCCCAGCCTTTTTCCATAGCGTTCCAACTCGCTGTCTATCTCGGGGATAACCTTTTGTCTCACTAAGTTCTGCCAGTAAATAGGGTCATCTATAATACCACCTTCTATCTGAAATACATTATTTATTTCGATATTCCCTTCTGACTGAGGAATGGCGGAAACTCCTGTAATTCTTGCTGCTGGTCCGGAAACTGTTGACATTGGAATATGGTCAGCGGCATCAAAATTATTAGGAAATGATATTAGCGATTCTATCATACTTCTTAATTTCGACGTAGGCAAAACGACTTCATCGGCGTGAAGATTCCAGATACCGTCTTGTTCTACAAAAGCTCCACCACTCCCGCTTGGCAAATCAATGTCTGGAGGAAGTCCTGGTTTTTCCTGTTTTGGTCCGGGGTTATTACAAGCCCCCGGAGACCCACCATCGTCAACACAAGTTTGATAGTTTGAATCGGCCTTATTCCATAGCTCGGCATATTTTTCATATGCCTTGTTTATTGTGTCTGAAACGGGGTTGTTTTTTATATGGTTGAGGGATGTTTCCCAACTCGTCCAATCTAATCCTCCTACACTCCCACCTTCCGCATAACCAGTTGGTTTTGCAACACTGTTTCTGTCTATTAGTTGGCGGTTTAGTTTTGAGAAAAGATTGCTTCCATATTTTGACACGGCTTCCTTTCTGATTACATATTCCCCAGGTTCTAACCTTGCAGGGAAAATATCTCCGCCACCATAACCGGGAATTTGACCACCTTCGGCCAATCCTCCCATTTCTCCCAACATAGAATCAACTTTCTGTAGTGCCGAAGCGAGTTCGCTGGCGAAACCGGCGGCTTCTTCGAGTGGCTCAACAAGATTTGAGAGAACCGAAGCTCCGAGTGAACTCACCTCTGCTGCAACAGAAGAGATAGCCGAAGACAAATCAGTTTCAACGACATCAGCAGCGTTGGAAAATTCTTCCGTTAAATCCTCTGTCGCTGATGTAGCATCTTGAATTTCTTTTATTAGTTTTTCAACCGCTGATATTGCTTCACCTATTTTCGTGATAACATCCCCAAAAGCAGTTACGAGATCGTCACCGACAGAAGTTACTAAATGAGAAACAGCATCCGCGACTTCTCCAAGATTGTTTAATATGGTTGTTATTTGAGCATTTACAGTACCAAAGCTCAATATCAATGTCGCCATTGGACCTGTTGTCACCGCTGTGATTGCTGTACCGACCTGTTCAGTCACCGCCAGCCCAATAGCCGAAAGACTTTCTACCACAGAAAATGAGGCCATAAGCATACTCGTAATAAGCTCAGATGCCGGTTCTTGTAACTTAGTTACCAGAGCAGAGACATCAATATTGTTTAAGGCACTCTGAAGTTGTTCAGACATATCTCCGGTAATGGCAACGACGTTTTGGTTGAGGGTTACATTTGCATTTCCACTTACATCAATATCACCTGTAGCAAAATCTCCAGCAGAAACATCAGCTACTTCGTTCTTTATCCCCGTTACGACCGATTCTCCTATCACCTCCCCAACTTCCCCCATAGTCGATTCCGCCGAATTCTTTATTCCTTCCGCAGCAGTTTCCATTAACGTTCTTATACTTGCCAGCATCTCCACTGAAACATTTGGGTATTTCTCTACAACCGCAGCCAATATTGTATCTAGACTACCTACTATTGCTGTTGAACCTTCTTCAACCTTACCGGACATATCTAAAACTCGGGTTGCAAAAGTCTGGAAAACTGTTTGAAAGGCTGTATCTAAATCAACACCCTTAGCAACCAAGTTTCCTATTGATTCTATAATACCAGCGGAGCTTATCGCAGTTGCTTCCGCCATTGCTTTCCAACGTTCCATCCAAGCATGAGCGGCTTCTGGGCCTTGGGCTAAGAAAATTTGTCTTGCTTCCTCGGCGGCCCCTTTACTAGCCAGCGCCAAGTCTTCAATTTCCCCTTTGACCGTTTCTATTGTACTTGTCAATTCACCACCAGACAAAGCAGTTACAGCGAAGGCACTATCAAGACCAGCAAGGGAATCAACCGCAGATGATATAGCTTCCCCAATATCCAGCCCCGTAATTGATTCTATTACGGTATTTAATTCATCTAATCCTATTTCAAAAATATCAGAAAGAGTTCCTCCAAGTGATCCAAACGCTCCCGATATAGCATCGCCGATACCAGTGAATTCCAGAATGGCTTTAGCCGCTGCCTCCTGAGTTGCCACAAGAAACGCATTCCAGACCCCATCCCATGCGTCATGTGTGTTCATCCCATTAAATATATCTTCCGTAAAACCTCTGAATATGTCCTCTACATCATCTCCAAAATCCTTATATTCTTTATATCTTTTTTCCAAAGAGGCTCGTTCCGCCTGTTCAAGTTTCTCGTTGAGAACAGTCATCTGCGAGGTGGTCCAACTCCAATTATCAAGTAAATCCTGATAATAACGAACATACATATCTGCTGAAATATTAAATCTCGCGTCCTCCGCCTCCAACTCATCTTCGAGAATCTCTTCAAACCTATCAGCTCTAACTCCTATGGCGGCTTCCCAATCTTTTTGTGCACCCTTCCAAATCTTTTTCTGAGCGAGTGCGGTATCCGTGTCTCCCTTTACAACTGCTTTCTGGTATTTCTTCCAAGCCTTAGTCATCCTTTCGTGCATATTTGCAATAGTGTCATCAAAACCGTCAGCCGTAGCCATCAACTCTTCCCAGATTCCTCCCTGTTCCATCAGGGTATCATTAAGAAGTTTCTGTGCTTCCGCTAACAGTTTTGTTCTATCTATTCCTGCTGACCTAACGAGATTCAGTAATTTCTCTGTCTCGGCGATTTGTTTTTCCGCTACCTGGAGTTTATCGACTGCCTCTTTGTATTTTTTCCCTGTTCCTGTTAATTGGTCCAATGCTCTCTGTGCTTCATATGCCTGGTCTCGTAGTCGAGCGATCTTTGCAGTGAAGACCTCTGTATCGTCAAGGTCTGGAGCAATAAACTTAAAAACCGCCTCTGCATACAGCCCTCCCTTTGTTTCTTCTATAAAATCATATATAGCACCTCTGAGCTCGGCTATAGAACCTAGTGCTTCCGATGTATCAGCAAATCTAAAATTGATTGGTAATCCCGCTGCGTCTCTTGCCTCCTCCCAGTTTTTAATGAGAATATCCATTTGTTCTGCAATATCCCCATTTTCTTTTTCTAATGTTTCCACTGTCGCCTTCGCCATAGCAAGATCATTTTTAGCAAGCACAAGGTCGATCTTCATTTTCTTCAGTACTGTTTTCTTATATTCTTCACCCCACTCATCCATCTTTTCAATCGAAATAGAAAGGGCTTCACCAAACCTATCCCATTCTGTTACAGCAGAAGGAACTAATTTTCCAGCAGCCCGGATTGCGTCTCCTAACTTTTTCTGTGCTTTTGACGCATCTTTTCCTACGGACTTTAGGGCATTTATCTCCACAGTCAAAGCCTTGAATGAAATTTTAAAATCCGAAACGGCCATCATATCCGTAGCATATTGAGTGAAGATGTCCCTTGCAGATTGAATGTGTCCGGCGAGGGATGTTATACTTTTTCCTACGGCTACATTTGAATCAGCATAGGCAGCACCTAAACCAATGAGAGACCCTATTGTCATCGCCAAAAGGGAGAATCCGGCTATCAGACTTCCGGCTGAACCGACGGAGCCGACCAAACCAATTATAAGGGTTATGGCTGGGGCCAACAGGGCTATGGCTCCGGCCAACAAGGCAAAAATACCAATACCAAGAACAGCCCCTACCATAGCACTTTTGATTCCTTCGTCCAATCCCCTGAACGCCTCCACGAGCCACAAAAGACCTTCAACCAGTTTAGCTAAGGCAGGTTCAAACGGTTCTACAGCTTCCATCCTTAATAACTTAAATGCCTTTCCGAGTTTTTCTATAGTAAATTGAGTTTGACTAGCTATCTTTCCGTATGCCTCTAAAGCAAAACCACTTCTATTGGTTATATATGCAATATCATACATATAACCGGCATAGTTATTTAATATGGGCATAATGATGCGGAGAGCACGGCGATTATTGAAAATTTGTGATGTCTGACCGGCTGTAGCTACAAGGTTTTTCTCATTGGCTCCTGCAAGCCGATCAATTACACCGACAAGACCTTCGGTAGCAAGAGTGCTTGCAGTCAGAACTATTCCAAACTTTGCGGCTATTTGTATCGACTTCTCCTGTGGCTTGAGGAAAGCCATCATAACGGAGTTCAAGGATGTGGTTGCAATCCTGTGTCTTACACCAGCTCGGGTAGCGGTCATAAGTGCAGCACCAAGCTCTTCGAGGCTCAAGCCAGACGCGGCTGCAATAGAGGATACTTTTCCTATTGATCGCGCAAGTTGTTCATATGTTATTTTTCCACGCCGGACTATACCCCAAAGCCAATCCGAAACATCTCCCGCTTCTTTTCCAGACATAGAATATGAATTAAGGATAGTGGTGAGAGCGTCGGCGGCGATTCCAGTTTCAGTCATTCCCGCTGAAGCCGAGATAGCACTCCATTTTAAAATTTCAAGAGCGTCAGCCCCCTCGAAAGAAGCAGACAGGATATTATATAAACCTTTGGCGAGAGTATCGGTGGTTTGGTTAAACTTGACGGACATAGTTCTAATGGATTGGTCATAATGCTCCATTGTAGAAGCGAATGTAGCTCCACTATCTTGAACCATAGTGGATACATCGGCAAGCTGCATCTTATACTTCAAAAGCTCTTGCATCGACTTCCCAAAGACAGCGGTAATTATTCCCCCAAATACAACCATCGACCTTCCAGCAGTTCTTATAGCATAACTATTCGCCGACATCCACTTCTGCATATCACCGCTAAACTTCTTGGTATCCTTATCCATTTTGTTAATGGACTTACCAGCCGCCGCCGCTGTCCCTTCAAACTGCTTTTGGACAGACTTCAGGGCAGCATTAGCCTTATCAATGCTAACTTGAACAGTGACTAAAAGAGCACCTAATTCTTCGCTGGTTGCCATTGGACTTTCTCTTATTTAGATGGTACAAGGAACGGAGGAACTGTTATTCCTGAAATCCTCATTTCTGCGGTTGGGTCAGGGTCATAAGCCCCCCGCTCTTTCATAAGTTGTATGGACATATTCCGGGAATTACCTTCGCCATCTTTCGTGATTTTGAATATCCCCTTCACAATGACCAAACACCCGGATTGAACCTTAACTTTCCTTATTTTGAATTTAAGATTCACCTCGGACATAAGAACTCGGGCCTCTTCTAACCACTCTTTTTTATTAACTCTCGATATATAGGTAGGAGTGAGTAGATCGAAACATTCATCGAGAGGAGTTGAAAAGAATTTTTTGACGAGCTCACGAGCAACTCTGTCCATCTGTGGCTTGTTCTCGGCTTTAGACATCACCAGTGTTTCAATAAACTTCAGGTCTGGGTTTTCTTTTTTCATATCTTAGACATTCCTGCTAATGCCGATATCTGTGAATTACTCATCGGCGTGGTTTTCGCTGGTTTATCCTTCTTAAACGGGGTATCATATTTTACAGTCTTCCCTGTCAGGAGTTCGGATACCTTAATCTTAATTAAATTAGCCAAAGTCTCTGCCTTAGAAAAAGAAATTTCAGCTTCGGTTCTTTTTCTCTCCCCTGCTGAATAGAGAAGGTCTGTTGCTATGTCGGAAGGAATATCAAGGGCATCTGAGAGAGACAATCCATACTCGTGCATCAAAGCATCAACTATCTTTCCTAGAGATGTATTCCCAGCCTTATTGGCGGGGGCTTCTCCTATCCCTTGAAGGCTTGAATCAATGCTTTCCCTTCCGTTAAAAAAAAAGGGCGAACGACCTGAATCATATCCGGTAATATCAGGTGTTCGCTAATCCATTTCTCTTCTTTATTAAGAAGAAATCCGGTTATTTTCACAAGACAATCCCACGCTTCATCACCACCAGAGGTCAATATTTTGACGAAATCGAGAATTTTTACATTGCCGCCGGAGTTAAATAACTGTGACATCATCCCATCATCTCCAGAGACAAAGTTGAGGAGAGCGAGAATAGCCTTCTTTTCCTGCTTCCCTCCGAGCGAAGGAACTATGATAGTGTCCCCTTTCGCGGACTTAAAATCAAAGCCACTCGCCACATACAGGGTGAGGTCTTTAATCGCCTTCTCGTTGTCCTCTTTGTCCTTTTTCTCCCCTACCTTCTCAACCAACTTTTCAACCATTGCGTCTTTCGCCTTTTCCTCAATGGTTATGTCAATTTTGACTGCTTCTGTTTCAGCCCCTTCAATTCCTTCTGCGTCCTTGAGGACGTCACTTTTTTTGGGAGTCATCGCACCCCTCCGGGTTACTTGTTATACAGAGAGAGCGTCACACGAACTCGCGCCGCTTCCACCCTCTTTGATTAACCTGAACAACCGCTCGCAGGAAGTGGATGCAATCGTCGCACCGGAGAAATTCAGGGTTCCGTCAAGAACCTTAAACTCCATCGGAATAGACATATCACCACTCTCGTTGAACGGAATAGTCAAGTCTGCCTGTCCCTGACAACGCCAGAAACAGAGTGTTATGGTAGTACCATTCGGCTGAACGTGGACAAGTTTAATCGCCCTTTCAGCCATATTGACATCTCCACCATAACCGAGATATTCAGTGTCACCATCAGTTGCGGTAACACCAGCTCCGAGAGCGGCATAAAGGTTGGCAATCTTGAACGGTTCAAGACTCTCAAACTTCACCATCGCTCCCTGCACCGTGACATACTGTTTGGTCACAACACGAGGACTTCCCTGAGAAATTTCAAGGATTTCCTTGTTGACTGTAACTTCAGTATTACCTTTGACGGCGCCGATATCAGTTAAGGGGGTTGTCCCCGTCGCACCAATATAGACGACACACGGTCCAAAGGTGTAATTATCAGTATTATAAGATGGCATATTCCAGCTCATAGTACACCTCCATAGTTGCCGGACTGTGCGACGTCGTGTGCCTCTCAGGCATCATATCGTCACCCCAGCGGGTTGATTGTTATTGGGAGGGGTGCGAAGTCTCCCAGTTGTTTAGTTGTTAGCTAAAAATTTAAGATAAGCGGTATAATCGCTGGTGAGCTGTTCTATCTGAGCCCCACACTTCCAGCAAGTGATTCTTATCGCCCCTGTGCCTTGAAACTCGACATAAAGGTCTTTTCGTTTAATTCTGATAACATCATTCTCGAATATTCCGAGCTTCGTGTCTATTCCCATGCTCTTACAAACAGGACACCAAAATACTTGAGGGGCTTCACTCATATCGCAATCCACCTTATATTCCATATACTGTACGAATGGAAAATATTTGTTTTGTCCTCGAACATAATATCGCCACGATTAGATATAAAACTCTGCATTATTCTGACTTTATCCGAAGACCAGTTTTCTCTATGAAACATTGTCTTTAATTCAGCCTGAATGTTCTTTGATATTTGACGGCTTAAACCCCATCCATCCATCTGATAAACCCCATTTATAACCTCTTCCGCCCCAAAACTGGGAGGATCGGCGAGTGTATATAAAGACACACACGGAAACTCCGGGGACGGCATATCTGATATATGTTGAGGATAGGCTCTATCCCCAATAATATCTACCATAGCCTGAGTAGCCAAACATTTGCACCTCCATATTTCGTGGAGTCCATATTCATTGCTCATCTCGCGTGTCCTTTTCCCTTTAAAACAGTCCTTAAAATCTTTTGAACTTGGCCTCTATTCTGTCCGAGAGTTTTCCAAACAACACTTCTCGGTCTCATCTTTGACGTTCCATAAACGATTGCGCGGGCGACCATCGTGGCGTGAAGACCAGCCTTTCCTGTAATCATATCCCCATCGTCTCTGACATACGCGGGGCGGACCATAAGTCCAGAACCGGGCTTATGAACCATCCACGGCTCGGGAGCATTATAACTTCCCCCCCGATGAGCAACTGCATAAGGGTGTCCAGTTGCCATTCCGGGAACCGAAACATTTTCCCTGATCTTTTCGGTTAAAAATTCCGTGGCGAGCCGAACAGCGCGATTGGCGTCCTTTCTATATTGGTCATATATCTTCTTTCCGTGCCACGTCAGTTGCACCGCTCTCGTTGTCGTTGTCATTCTTTTTACTCCCGACCCGAACAAAACTGGTCACTTTCATATCAAGATATTTGATGGTTTTTTCAAACTCCTCCCTATTTATATGCCCTTTTGGCAACTGTTTAGCCGCCAAGCCGAGGAGTTCCCTTCCCATACGAATATAAACTCCAGCTAAATTGGCGGGAGCCTGCCATAACCTAATGTTATTCAGAGCGATAGCCTTTTCCATAAGCCCTATCCCCTTCGCTACTTCTCCGTCGTCGAGACATTGCATCCCAAGATTATAATATGGACGAGGATCGTTTGGAGCATCTTTCAACCACTTTTCATTCAAAACTTTATATTTAGCCAGTTTCTCGTCGAGATTATCCTGTAAAAATCCAAGATGGTCAATGGTGACAATAGCCTCTTTAATTATCAGGCTATCTCTTATTTTTAGAATGGCGTTATCAAGGGTTTCGTGGATGGGGTTCTCATATCGAAGAAGAGGGTTAGCCATAAATAGTCTCGGAGCGGTCTGTCGGGACTGTTTTCGATTACCTGTATCAGAATCAATCAGATAATTTATAATGGTGACGGTGAATACATCTACATTCTCCTGGCAAATAGAATAAAGCCTCTCGGCACTCTCAGCCTGAAGTCTCTCATCCGGGTCAAGGTGAATTATCCACCCAGACTTTATGGTGTCAAGCCCAACATTCCTTGGATTTGAATAATTATCATCCCACGGATATCGGACCACTCTCAATATGTCTTTAAAGCCCGCCAGAACGCCGTCAGGGTCGAATTCCCCCTCACCCGTGTAAGTTATCACTATTTCACTTAGAAGCCAGTGGAGCGACTCAATCGCCTCCTTTGCAATAATGTATTCGTCGCTGACAACCATTGCCAAAGTTAAGGGACGAAACCCATAATATTTCATCAGGCTCAAGGAAGTCTCGTCAATAAGATGGTCATAATCAGGAGTCCCAATGTTCTCAATCCTCTTGTCTGTATCAACTGCGGAATACCAAGTTTTTTTTCTCACCACTTCATCCCAATCACAATATCCATAATGGAGCATAGCGATGGGGGCTATCCCCATATAAGTAGGGGGAACTTCGGGAGTTGCAGAACAATGGAAGCCTTGTGGGTGGTCTGAACCATTAAGCACCTGTCCCGGGAGGTTTCTGAACATAGCAAAAGGAGCCATCTGCCCCCACGAACCATCAACCCTGTATTTATCCTCCCCCCTCCAGAATGTCTTCATAGGGAAACGCCAACATAAAACAGTGGGGTCATACGGATTGACAAGCCGCTCACGCC
>Ga0208905_1000393_pt1 | contig 22309 bp, 20 predicted proteins | sample AntAceMetag02UKS_FD_184776 | JGI IMG/M metagenome (GOLD analysis project Ga0208905, IMG submission 184776) | Saline lake microbial communities from Ace Lake, Antarctica - Antarctic Ace Lake Metagenome 02UKS (SPAdes) (version 2) | ecosystem: Environmental > Aquatic > Non-marine Saline and... | reverse complement strand
CCGAGCACCGAGATCAACGTGATGCATGGCGAGACGGCCGCCGCCGCGAGTTACTCGAGGAGGCTTGTCAAGGAGAAGGATGCGGGCCATTCGCTCGAGCCGGTGATTGAAAAGATGAATGAGATGGTTCAGCATTACCAGGATACGTCCCGGCCGATTTATTGCGCAAAGACCGGGATGGTGGATGAGGTCGTGCGTTTCGAGGATATGCGCCGGTACATGGTGGCGTTTACCAACGGTGTCTATCAGAACCCGCGGTCGATATGCCCACGTCACCATATGATGCTCCCGAGGCTTATACAGTCCCAGGTTGTCAAAGGTCTTGACAGGCCGGGGAAAGAGGAATAGAGGCGTGGTACGATCGGTTCCTGTTGGTGATCTTCAGCGACTGTCGCACACAGAGATATTACGGGTATATTGTCAGGGGTGCCCCTGTTTCAGTATATAACCACAACTATCAGGAGGAATGGAAATGAGCGTAGAGATAGCAGCACCCATGCCGGGAAGCATTGTCGAGATTATGGTGAAGGTCGGTGACGTGGTCAAGGAGAACGACGAGGTGATAATCCTTGAGGCGATGAAGATGGAGAACCCCATCTTTGCCCCGTCCGACGGGACGGTCAAGGAAATCAAGGTAAAGGAAAAGGATTCCGTTGAGGCCGATCAGATATTGATGGTCCTGGAATAGCTGAACAGAGAAGGGATAGGGGGCAGTACCATGATTTCCGTATCCCTTCTCAGTTTTTGATTAATTGTTCAAGAGGGGCTTGTATTGACATGGTTGACTGGGGCCTGGCGATAAAGACGGCGGTCGGCGGATTCGGCCTGGTGTTCGGCATACTGGTGCTGCTGGGTATATCGGTGGAGCTGACGAGGGTGATTACCGAAAAGATTGCCGGTGACAAGAAGTAGACGAGTTGAATGTTGTTTGGTTGAAGCTTGTATAGAGGAGGAACAGGCGTGCTTTTTGGATTGCTTGAGACGGGATTCCCACTGTTTTCCTGGGGAAACGCCCTTATGATTGTTATAGGTCTGGGTTTCATATACCTGGCTATCGCAAAAAAGATGGAGCCCCTTTTGCTGGTCCCCATAGGGTTCGGGATGATACTGGTCAACCTGCCCCTCGGGGGTATGATGGACTACGAGATGATGCTGAAGGCCCCTCAAGCCGGAACGGTGATGGAGGTGTCGATGCATGAGGGAGACTCCTTCAAGAAGGGTGGTGTCATATACAAACTTGATTCGGGGGAGGTGACGGCCCCCGTCTTCGGACGGGTTGACACCCTGAGAATATCCGAGGGCCAGCGCGTCGAAAAGGGACAGACCCTGGGCTCTATCCTGACGATGGAACAGACCAACCAGGCGGAGCTTCCGACACGCCCTGTGGGACTGCTCTCGAGGATCTTCAAGTTCGGGGTGATGTGGCAGATCCTTCCCCCTCTGATGTTTCTGTGTCTCGGGGCGCTGACCGATTTCGGTCCCATGCTTGCCAACCCCAAGACCCTACTTCTCGGGGCTGCGGCGCAGTTCGGTGTCTATCTGGCGTTCTTTCTGGCCCTCATCTTCGGATTCAGCATGACGGAGGCGGCATCCATCGGGATAATAGGGGGGGCCGAAGGGCCCACGACCATCTATGTCACCTCGCTCCTTGCGCCGCATATCATAGGTGCCACCGCCGTCGCGTGTTACTCGTACATGGCGCTGGTTCCCATTATCCTGCCCCCCGTGATACTGCTCCTGACCACGAAGAAGGAACGGGGCATCTATATGAAGCCCTCTCTCCGGAAGGTGCCGAAGCTGGAGAAGATACTCTTTCCGCTGGTGACGACGATTATCGTCATATTGATCGTGCCCTCCTCCGCTCCTTTGATGGGGTGTTTCATGGTGGGGAATCTCTTCAAGGAATCGGGCGTTACGGACCGGCTCAACAAGACCGCCCAGACGACCTTTGTTGATATTATCACCATATTTCTGACCCTTGCCATCGGGGCGTCGATGCCGGCACAGACCTTTCTGCAGCCCCGGACGCTGCTCATCCTCGTCCTCGGTGTGGTTTCCTTTGCCAGTGCCGCGGCGGCGGGGGTGATCCTTGCGAAGATCATGAACCTGTTTTTGAAGGAAAAGATCAACCCGATGATAGGGGCCGCCGGTGTGTCCGCCGTCCCCATGTCCGCGCGGGTTGTCCAGGTGATGGGGCAGAAGGAGAACAAACAGAACTTTCTTCTGATGCATGCCATGGGACCGAATGTTGCCGGGGCTATAGGCGCTGCGATTGCCGGAGGCGTGTTTTTGGGAATACTGGGATAGACTTCATATGAGTCGTGGCTGATGCGGCGTTAATGGTTGTCTTATGAAAAGACCTGTACATGGAATCAGAGGGGAGCGACTGTGTCTATATGCCCTCCCCCTTTTTCTGTATATGCTTCTGATCTTTCTCCTTTCTTCGATTTCACACTATCCGGAGACATATTCCGATCACATCAAGTAATGTTCGCAATTTCGAGCAGTGATGCCATCGAGATCACCGATGTATGCTGCCTGTTATAATGCTAGCCGTTGTTCCTGAATGAGTGGCTGTTTAATGCAAGATTCTCCCGTCGACCAGCCCTCGGTTCCACCGGCCTCGAAAGGGACACTAGTGCCACCTTGTGCTACAAGTTTACGCTTTAAATATTCCCAGAACCCTTGAGACCATCAATGCGGTTACCACCGGAATCCGTATATTCGCTTTTCCCATGATTCACTAAACGATGAGCGTATCCTTTTGCGGTGATGTCTGTGTATTCTCACCAGGTATCTGAACAGACAACAAATCCACGTTTCACTTGGTTGAGTATTCGTGGCTGAAGATAGTTTGCTTAAGACACTATCATTCGCCCAGACCTTACCATTCCGACAGGTCAAACTAAACACGGCCTGTTTAATTGCACCTCTACCTTGCTATGCTTAACCGACAGCTCCTTATTCTCTTGACCTCCGAGATATGTTTCGTCAACACAAAAGTCATTTTTACTACTGTTGACAATAATTCTGGGACAGTGTAAAAGAGCATCCCTCTTGCGGCGTAGCAAAAAGTAAAGCCTACGCCTGTGATTGCGATAGCTGAGGTCCAATAATTATTTTTTGATCATACATGCATATTCTGGATATGGGGCCGGAACATGCCCTCCGGAGGCACTAGTGAGTTTGAGGAAACGTCCACTTGAGGAGGAATTTCTTCCGTACCGGAAGACCCTGTCCCTGGCGGCCCTGTTTGACGGTGAGTTTAATATTGACTGGCTCCAGGAACTGACCGGGGGAAAGGCATCGCTGATCTTTGCCGCCTTGGAATTTGGCGTTACCAATGGGTGGTTGTCCAGTCAAGACTCTGTCAATTTCTCTTTTATCGAGTCCCTAGAGCAGCAAAAACTTCAGGATTCCCTATCTCCCGATGAGAAAGAAACGATGCATCGGAGCATTGCGGATCTTTTGCTTCAAAACGTGCCCGATGGAGTCGATACGAAAAAGAGGGTGGCCCATCATTTCTTGTATCTATCCAACGACCTCGACGGATGCCGACTTTTAATCGAAAGAGGCGATATTCATCGAAGAAATTTCAGGGATGATGAGGCGCGTCTCTATTATGATAAGGCAATCAATGACCTCAGATGCCATAAGGGGGATCAGGGGGATCGACTCTTTATTGAAGCGGCGCTTCAGTATGCCAAGGTTTCCGCGGACAATACCGACCCGACCCGGGTGATCTCAATTGTGAAAGAGGCGATACGCCGTGCAAAATCCTGTGGAAACGAAGATTCTGTGGGTTTTCTGGAAATGCACTTGGGCAAGAGCGAATGGCTTCGCTCCCGGTACCGTCCCGCACTGCGGCATTTCAAAAAGGGATGGGCGTTGACCCGGGAAATAGATGATCCCATAACGCAGAGATCGGCCACGATCTTCGGCATATTCTTTCACTACTGGTCAGGAAACTACCGGGAGGCGGTTCAGAGCTACGAGGCCTTTGTCCCCGACGTGGAAGACACTTTCCCCAAAGGCAGCCTGCCCCTTCTGGCCGCCCTGACCGCCGGGGCCTGTCTGGGGCATACCGGTCTGTACTCCCAGGCCTTGGGAATGCTGCATGCCATTCGGGAACATAGCCAGAACATAGGGAACCTTTCTATAGCCGGTCTGGCGGGGACAACGATCGGCCATTTACTCCTTGAGCTTAACCGGCCTGAAGACTCCATACAGTGTATTGAAGCGTCGCTGGATGAAACGATACAGAGCCGCAGCATCTATTCCCAGTTAGGGGGGTTGGGGTTGCTCTGTTATGCCTTCCACCTGGTTGGTGATAATACACGAGCCGTTTCCATCTTGCGTGAATACCTTGATCTGAGCAGTCAGGCCCGGATGACGGTGAAGTTCAGTGCCGTCTGGATGTGGATCTGCTGGGCCATGGAAGAGGGGAGTTTCCCCCGGGTAGAGGGCCTTTCGCTGGAAGAAGAGATCGATTATTCCATACGGAGCGGGAACCTCCTCATGAAGGGCGTTGCCTACCGGTATAAAGCGCTCCTGCAAAGAAAGAAAGATCAGCCGAGCGATGATATTATACGTGTCCTCAAGAGATCCGTCACTCATCTTCGGGTCTGTGGTCATCAGGTAGAACTGGCCAAATCAGAGGTGGAACTGGCCCGGGAGTACCTTCGGCTCGGTAATGAAAAAAAGGCCATGGAGTGGGCCGAACCGGCGGTCAAGACCCTCTATTCCCTCAATGATGCCCTGGTTCCGGATGATATACGGCCGCTGGTCAAAGATCTTCGTTCCGGTAATCTCCTCGAAGAAATATTACGGTTAAGCCAGGAATTGACGACCATTCGAGATCATAAGGATCTGTCCCGGCGTATCATCTCGACGATCAATCGAATTACCGGGGCCGAACGGGGTGCCATTTTCCTCCTTGAAGATCAGACCCCAGGCAAGATCGTCCTTCGGGCCGCAAAAAACCTGACGTCAGAAGACATTACCATGCCCGACTTCCAAACCCCCATGAGGCTGATTGAAGAGACGGCCAAAACAGGCGAAGGACGCATCCTGGAGCTGGATATCCGGGAACAATCCACTTCGGCGGGGACCAACGCTATCCGTTCGTGCATCTGCGTACCCATGACCATTCGAAATAAGGCGATGGGGGTTTTATACCACGATAATCGACTTTTTCGGAGCGCCTTCAAGGAATCCGACCTGAAGATCCTGGACTATTTTGCGGCTCAGGCCGCTATCGCCATAGACAACGCCCAGGCATGGAAAACCCTGAATGAACTGTATGAAAAGCAACAACTGGAGAAGCAGTACTACGAAAAAGAGTACCTGGAAACCATTCATTTTGAGGATTTTGTGGGGCAAAGCCCGGCCGTAAAAAAGGTCTTTAGCCAGGTGGAACAGGTAGCTGAAACCGATGCCACCGTTCTGATACTGGGCGAAACGGGGGTTGGCAAGGAGCTGGTAGCCCGATCCATCCACCGTAACAGCCCCCGCAGCAAGAAGCCCTTCATCCGGGTTCAATGCAGCGCGTTGCCTGAGACTCTGATTTCAAGCGAACTCTTCGGCCACGAAAGGGGAGCGTTCACCGGCGCAACGGCGCAACATATCGGACGCTTCGAACTGGCCAACGGCGGAACGATATTCCTCGATGAAATCGGCGACATCTCGATGGATGTCCAGGTCAGGCTGCTGAGGGTCTTGCAGAGCAGGGAATTTGAACGGGTGGGCGGCCACGAGACACTGCGATCCGATTTCCGTCTGCTGGCCGCTACCAATCGTGATCTCCAGAGGGAAGTTAGAACTGGTCATTTTCGGCAGGACCTGTACTACAGGCTCAATGTCTTTCCCATCGATGTTCCGCGTCTCAGGGACAGGGAGGGAGACATACAGCTCTTGGCCTATTATTTTTTGAAACTCTACGCCAGTAAATTTAACAAGCCCCTGGAAAGTATCCCGAAAGAGGAGATGGGAAAACTCTTGGCGTATGATTGGCCGGGAAACGTGAGAGAACTGGAAAACGTCATCGAACGGGGCGTTATCCTGAGTAATGGACCGTATTACAATGTTCCGGAACTGGAAGGCACCCATTCGGCGGTATCCTCCGAGCCGACCCCCATACGCCTGAGGGATAACGAACGGGATCACATTATTCGCGTACTGAAAAAGACAGGGGGAAAGGTTACGGGAACGGGGGGCGCTGCTGATCTTCTTGATATCCATCCCAACACCCTCTTCTCAAGGATGAAGAAGCTGGGGATTCAGAGACAGGCGCATTATGCTTCCAAGCCCGACCTGAATCTCCAGTCTCCATCTGAATGCAACACTATTTGACCATGTCCGCACGAGTGTGTTATCTCTCACTCCACCAATAAAGACAGGAAAGGAAGGAATCATGGATCTATCGATGTTTTCACTGGAAGGAAAGGTAGCTCTCGTCACCGGCGGGAGCCGCGGAATCGGCCGCTCCTGCGCACTCGCCCTTGCCGACGCGGGCGCCACCGTCGTGGTCAGCAGCCGGAAGATCGAGGGGCTCGAGCCCGTAGCGGAGGAGATTCGCGCGAAGGGCGGCAAGGGAATGGCCATTGCGGCCCACGTTGCCAGAACGGAGGATTCGAAGGTCCTCATCGAAAGGGTGACGAAGGAATTCGGCAGGCTCGATATCCTCATGAACAACGCCGGGACCAATCCCTACTACGGTCCTCTCATGGACCAGGACGAAAAGACCTGGGATATCACGATGAACGTCAATCTGAAGGGGCTCTTTTTCCTAAGCCAGCTGGCAGCACGGGTCATGAAGGAGCAGGGCGGGGGGTCGATCATCAACACCTCGTCCATCGGAGGTCTAAGGCCCGGAGAATTGGGGGTCTACTGTGTAACAAAGGCCGCCGTCATCATGCTGACCCAAGTGATGGCCAAGGAGTGGGGGCAGCACAATATCCGGGTCAACGCCATTGCCCCGGGGGTGATCAAGACGCGCCTCAGCGAGGCCCTGTGGAAGGATCCGGCGGTGGGGGCGGAGGTGGAGAAGAACATGCCCCTGATGCGCCTCGGAGAGCCGGAAGAGCTTGCCGGTGCCGTCCTGCTCCTGGCATCCGATGCGGGGAGCTACATAACGGGGGAGACGATCGTTGTCGACGGCGGCCGTATCTACGAAGCGCCGGCCCACCTGGAAAAGAAGTAGGTTTATTGCGGGGGAAGTCAATCGGGCGGGGATCGGGTCGATCATATCGGCTACGCGTTATCGGTATCGGTGCGTGATCTGAATGAGGACATACGACAAAATGGAGGGAATGCAAAGGAATGGGGACACAGGAAGATCTTGATGTAATTTTTCACCCCAAAACGGTGGCCGTCGTCGGAGCTCCCCGGAAGAGACCTGAAGGGTGGCCGGGAATCTTCGGCAGTATTTGCGATTATGGATACGCCGGGAGGCTTTACCCCATCAACCCCGGTGCCCCGGAGGTTGAGGGCATCAGGGCATATCCCGACCTCGTCTCGGTCCCCGAGCCGATTGATTTGGTGATCATCTCCGTCCCCGCCTCGGCGGTCCCCGCGGCGCTGCGGGACTGTATCGCCTCGGGAAACCGGAACGTGCACATCTTTACCGCGGGGTTCAAGGAGACCGGCGAGGAGGAGGGGCTGAGACTTCACCGGGAGATCGAAACGATAGCCCGTGAGGGGGGTCTGAATGTCATCGGCCCCAATTGTATGGGGGTGTTCATCCCCAGACAGCGGTTGGTGACGTGGATAGGGGCCCCCGAAAAGAGCGGTCCCGTGGCATTCATCAGCCAGAGCGGCGGCCATGCACAGGATTTTACCAACTTTTGCGCCCGGCTGGGGATCAATTTCAGCACGGTGATCAGCTTCGGCAACGCCCTGACCTTGGACAGCACGGACTTTCTCGAATACCTGGCCGATGATCCCGATACAAAGATCATCACCATGTATCTGGAGGGGGTGAAGGACGGACGCCGGCTGCTCGAACTGGTGTCCCAGGTCAATCCAACCAAGCCGGTCATCATACTGAAGGCCGGTCTGACGAAAGCGGGGACCAAGGCGGTGGCATCCCACACGGGATCGCTGGCCGGAGGAGAGCGGATGTGGGACGCCTTCTTCAAAAAGAGCGGCGCCGTGCAGGCCCATTCCCTCGAAGAGATGGCCTTTCTCACCCTTGCCTTCCGACACCTGGGGACAACAGAGGGTCCACGCGTGGCCGTTATCGGCCACGGCGGCGGTATCGCCGTCTCCGCAGCCGACGCCTGTAGCAGGGCGGGGCTGGAGATGCCCCCCTTCACCCCGAAAGCGGCAAAGGAATTGAGGTCCTTTATCCCGGCCGGCGGGAATATTATCAGAAATCCCATCGATGCCATGCCGATCTTCCGCGATATGGAGACCTTTCAGCGGATGATTGACCTGGTATCCTCCCAGCCCCAGATCGACATGCTTATCATATCTCTGTCCCTTGACTGGCTCTACGGTCTTGACAAGGGCCGGCAGATCCAGAAAGTAACCGACTATCTGTCCGGGCCGGTGGGCAATGATCTGCACGGAAAACCCTTTGTCGCTAGCTGGAGAACCCATCGGAACAATCCCGCGATACGAGAGGTGGGATGCCGACTCGAAAAGCAGCTCCTCGAGTCGGGAGTCCCCGTCTACCGGGGATTTGAGCAGGCATCGATGACCCTTGCCCGGTGGGCGCGCTACCACCAGTTTCTTCATGCGCGCGGACTGAAGTAACATTTTCACTCCCCGGGATCATGCTCTATCCGCTCCCATCAATCATTCTTTGTTCTGCAATCCGCACCCTAACGGCTTGGTTGACTTGGAACACGAAAAACAGTATCGTCGACACCGGAAAACATATGGATATGCGTGCGACGCAAGAGGTGTCGTATGGATGCAACCTGACCCGGACAAGCCGGAACCGAAAAATTTATCGCGAAAGCACGAAATTACGAAAACACGAAAAATATGATTTGATTTCAAAAAGGTCGGATAAAGATGAGGGATCAAGAAAGAGGCCGGGACCAGTTGCTGAGTGAGGTAGCGGCTCTGCGCCGGCGGGTTGGGGAGCTTGAAGAGGAGTCGCATCTTGAGGGCCTGCAGACCAGAAGAGAATTAAAATCAAGTGAGGATAAGTATCGTATTATCCTTGAGAACATGGAAGAGGCCTACTTCGAGCTCGACCTTGCCGGAAACTTTGCATTCTTCAATACGGCAACGGTGGAGATGCTGGGTTACTCGGCGGATGAACTGGCGCAGATGAACTACCGTGATTATGTCCTCCCGGAGACAACGATACGGTTATTCAAGATCTTCAACAAGATATATCGAACGGGAGAGCCTGCGGAGATATTCGATTACCAGGTCATTCGAAAGGATGGCGACAGACGGTTCCGCGAGATGTCGGCCTCCCTGATCCGGGACCTGTCACAAAAGCCGATCGGATTCAGGTGCTTGGCACGGGATGTTACCAAGCGAAAGCTGGCTGAAGAGGCCCTGAATAAAAAGGAAGAGGAACTGGAGAGAAAATCCGCCTCCCTTTTCGAGTCCAATGCGGCCCTGAAGGTCCTGCTGAAACAGAGGGAGGAGGACAAGGTAGATCTTGAGAGAAACGTCCTGTCAAACGTCAGGGAAATTGTTATGCCGTACGTCGAAGAATTAAAGAAAGGGGGACTGGCAGCCAATCAGAGCGTCTGTGTCGATACGATTCAGACCAACTTGGAGAACATCATTTCACCCTTCCTGCGCAACATTACATTAAAACACTTCAATCTCACACCGAAAGAATTCCAGGTGGCTAACCTCGTCAAGGAAGGGAGGACGACAAAGGAGATCGCCGAATTTCTGAATATGTCAACGGGGGCGATAGATTTTCACAGAAACAGCATCAGGAAAAAATTCGGGCTCAACAACAAGAAGGTCAATCTCAGGTCCTACCTCCTGTCGCTTTCATAGATACTATAAGTTTTTTCCTTATATACTCCTTATAATTATTCCATATTGTTTTTTTTGCATGGCCCTGTATGCTTCCCGCCAGATGGATAGGGTGTTTACGGATAGGTGAAGAGAATACAGAGGAGGTATTGACGGTGGAATATAAATATGACGTGAGGGATTTGCAGTTTATTCTGAAGGAGTGGCTTCCCATGGAGGAGGTCCTGGCCTGTGATCGTTTCAAGGACAACTATGGTCTGGACGACGTCGATATGTACCTGAACGAGGGGTACAAGGTGGCGCGTGAGGTGGTCAGCCCCATCAATGCCGAAGGTGACAAGATCGGAGCCGTCTTGAAGGACGGTGTCGTAACGGCGCCTCCAGGATACAGTGAAGTATACAAGTTTCTCCAGGAAAACGGCTGGGGGTCGACAAGCGAGTGTGTCGAGCTGGAAGGGGGGATGCCGCTCAGCCTCTACAAGGCCATCTTCGAGATGAACACAGCGGCCTGCCCCGCCGTCATGTCATATATCAAGCTGACGAGCGGCGTGGCGAACTTGCTCATCGAGTTCGGTGAGGAAAAGGACAAGGACCTGTTCCTGCCCAAGCTCCTCAGCGGCGACTGGCAGGGGACAATGTGTATCACCGAACCGAATGCCGGTTCCGATGTGGGTGACTCCACGACGAAAGCCTTTCCGACGGACGATCCAGCGATTTGGAAAATCAAGGGTACCAAGATGTTCATCACCGGCGGGGACGCGGGTACTTGTGAGAATACGATCCATATGGTCCTGGCGCGGCCCGAGGGGGGCGCTCCGGGATCGGCGGGCCTCGGTCTGTACATCGTTCCCAAATTCCGGGTGAATGAGGACCAGTCACTAGGCGAGTTCAATGATGTGATAACGGTCGGAATCGAGCACAAGATGGGACTGAAGGCTCATGCGACGGCTCTCCTCAATTTTGGTGAGGATGACAATTGTTACGGTATCCGAATGGGCCCCCTGCCCGACGAGAAGGGACGATCCAGAGGCCTGGGTATGATGTTCAACATGATGAACGAATCCCGGATCGGCACGGGACACAACTCCAACACGCAGGCCGCGGTTGCTTACGCTTACGCTTCCCGGTTTGCCACAGAACGCATTCAGGGCAGGCCCTTCGGCGATGCGAGGGCCGAACGGGTCCCCATCATCAAACATGAGGACATCAGGCGGATGCTCCTCGATATGAAGGCCCTCACCGAGGGTGTCAGGGCCATGATCTTCAAGGGCTTCTACTATCTCGATATAGCCGGAAACGCGGCCGACGCAGAGAAGGCCAAGGCCTGCGCCGGTCTGGCGGCGGTGCTGACACCGCTGGTCAAGGGTTACGGGAGCGAGGTGAGCCTCGGCGTGATCGCGGAGGCGATGCAGGTGCTGGGCGGCGTCGGCTATACCACCGAATATCCCATCGAACAATCGATGCGCGACTCGAAGATCCTGACCATCTGGGAAGGGACCACCTTCATCCACGGGAACGACCTGGTGGGCCGGAAGATGAGGATGGAAGGAGGCATCCCCTTTGACAACTGGATGTCAACCATCAAGGGATTTATCGATACCCGGAAAGACACCCCCGGCCTTGTCGCCGAGATAGGGCGGCTTCAGAAGGCCTATGATTGTGCCGAGGAGATACGTGCCCTCTACAATACGTGGTACGCGAATATGGATGAAAAGAAGGAATTTATCCCCCTCAACGCGGTTCGTGTGATGACGATATGCGGGCAGGTTCAGGTGGCTCAGTGTCTGCTTGAGCAGGCCGTGATTGCCGCGGGGAAGCTTGCGGAGCTTCCTGAGGATCATTTCGACCGTCCCTTCTACGAGGGAAAGGTGGCCAGCGCACGGTACTATGCCAACCAGGTCCTGCCCACCGCGTTTATACTTACGGAAATGATCAAGAGCGAGGATCGGACCTGTCTAGACTGCCCGGAGGACGCCCTCATTGTCAGATAGGACGCATGCCCGGGTGCTGTTTTTGATAGATAATAAAAATTCTGGATAAGGAGTTGAGCATGAGAGAGATTTATCTAGTTGATGGTGTCATGACAGCGCAGTAGCGCGCGGGGAAATGGAGTCCGGTATGCCGTTGATGGTATGTGTATCGGTTACGGCCAAGGGCCGCGGCGATATGGGATTGGGTTGGATAAGGGGCCTTGTTCTTTGTGGCAACACTCAAAATGTAGTATACAGCGAAGCTAAATATGAGTGAAAGGAGTGTATCGATGGCAAAAGAATTACCGCTGGAAGAGATTAAGAAGCTTGTGGGAACAGAGGTTTACGTTTCCGGTTGGAAAAAAATCGAACAGGATCAAATCAACATGTTTGCCGATGCCACGGAGGATCATCAGTGGATCCACGTGGACCCGGAGAAGGCGGCCAAGGGGCCTTTTGGTACAACCATTGCCCACGGGTTTCTGACCCTGTCGCATATCCCCTTCTTCAGTTACCAGGGTGCCATCTCGCCCGTGGGGGCCAAGATGTCGATCAACTATGGCCTGAACAAGGTCAGGTTTCTCAATTCGGTCGCCGTGGGATCAAAGATACGGGACAGGATAGTCCTCGCGAACGTTGAGGAACAGCAGGGGGGACGGGTCCTCATAACGACGACCCATACGATCGAGATCGAGGGACAGGAGAAACCTGCCTGTGTCGCCGAGTCCCTTGGACTGGTTTTTGTCTGAAACATGCTGAAAAAAGAAGAGAAAACACGATGAGAACAAAAGAGCAGTATCTTGAAGGTCTGAGCAAGATGAAGCGGAACCTTTATTATAACGGTGAGAAGATCGGTCGTGACAATGAAGACTTCACCCCGAGTTACAATATTATGGGAACCACTTTTGAACTCGCCGCGAACCCGGAATATGAAGGTCTCATGTCGGCGACCTGGCCTGCTCCGGCAAAGGGGGTATTGCAAACTTCGGCGCGCTCCATGGCGGCGGATCTCCCCGGATGAAAACCATCGCCATCACGACCCAGTACGACATCGAAGCCCGCAGGGAGGTTGTGCGAAAGGTAGCCGGGATGACGAAGGATTGATACGTCAACATCGGTTGTAGAGAGAGCAGGGCTGCAATCGTGCAGCCCTTGCGAGGGAGTTGAGACGATGATCACGAAAATCTTTGTTGCCGGCGCCGGACTGATGGGAGGCGGGATCGCTCAGGTCTGCGCGCAGGCGGGGTATGAGGTAACGAACGATCCGCGACCTGACCGGGGAACTCATCGAAAAGGGACTCAAGTCGGTCTGTTGGTCGGTGGGGAAGTTTGTGGAAAAGGGGGAGGTCTCGGGTACGGTCGATGAGATCATGGGCAGGATCACGGGGACGACCGATCTTGCCGCTGCCGCATCTGCCGACTTCGTCTTCGAGGCGGTTGTGGAGGATCTTACGGTCAAGCGGCAGCTCTTCGCCGAGCTCGATTCCATATGCCCCCCTACGCCGTTTTTGCCAGCAATACGTCGGCGATCCCCATCACAAAGATCGCCGAGGTGACGGAGAGGAAGGCCCACTTCTTCAGCCCCGTGCCGATGATGCGGATCGTGGAGCTGATCAGGACTTCAGAGACATCGGAAGAGACAATCGTCCTTGTCGAAGAGATTTGCCAGTCCCTGGGGAAGGAGACGATTCGCGTCAACCGCGATGTTGCCGGCTTTGCCCTGAGCCGAATCAACTATCCCAGCAGCGTTGAAGCAATCAGGATGGTGGAAGCGGGTGTGGTGAGCGTGGAGGATGTAGACAAGGGGATGCGCCTCGGTTTCGGACGCCCCATGGGGCCCTTTGAGACCTCCGACATGGCCGGTCTCGATGTGGCCTACAATGGCTATAAAGCCGTCTATGAGGATACGGGGGACGAAAAGTTTCATTTCCCGGAGATCTTTCGCAGGAAGGTGGAGCGGGGCGAGCTGGGGCGCAAGACCGGCATCGGCTGGTATTGCTACGATGAGGAAGGTAAAAAGCTGGGTCCGGCAGACTTGCCGGAATAGCTTTTGTTTATAAGAGTCTCGCGCGCGGGGCCCTACGGATGGGCAGAGACGCAGTTTTTTCAGGAGAGGAGAATACATATGAGCGAACAGGTTGTCAGCTATGTCATCGAAGATGGGATTGCCGTCATAACGATCAATAATCCCCCCATGAACCCCCTGATCACCGCCGTCAGAGACCAGCTCTCGGCGATTATGAGCGAACTTGCGGGGAGACTGGACGAGATCAAGGCCGTGATCCTCACGGGATCAGGGAAGGCCTTCGTCGCCGGCGCCGACATCAAGTCCTTTCCCGAACTGACACAGGAAAAGGCGAAGGCCCGTCTTCAGACGACGCGTCCCCTCTACCAGCAGATGGAGGATTTTACACGGCCCGTCATCTGCGCCGTCAATGGATACTGCCTCGGGGGCGGGTTGGAGCTTGCCATGAGCTGCGATATCCGAATCGCCTCGTCAAAGGCCCAGTTCGGGCAGCCGGAGATCAATCTTGGCATCATCCCGGGGGGTGGAGGGACCCAGCGTCTCCCCCGGCTCGTGGGTGCCGGTATTGCAAAGGAATTGATCTACACGGGGAAGTTTATCAGCGCTGAACGAGCCGCGGCCATCGGTCTTGTCAATGCCGTGGTGGAACCGGAGAAGCTGATGGATGAGGCAAAAGAGATGGCGGCGCTTATCGCGAGCAAACCCGTCCTTGCCGTGAGGGCCGCAAAAGAGGTGATCAATCATGGGCTCAACATGACCCTCCATGAAGGGCTCGACCTTGAGTCCCTGCATTGGAGCTACCTCTGTGGGACCGAGGATCAGAAGGAGGGCGCCAATGCCTTTATTGCGAAACGCAAACCGAAATTTGTCGGAAGATAGGGTGGCACCGGTGCGGGTATAGATGCCGGGCGTGCCCTGTCGTTGCATAGTAAAGAGACAGAAAAAACAGTATTGAAAACATAAAGGGGTTCCAAAAATGGAAATTAAAACAATCATGGTAGTAGGTTCAGGTTTGATGGGGAGCGGCATCGCGCAGGTTGCAGCCCAGGCCGGCTACAATGTCATCATGAACGATGTCAAGATGGAGTTCATCGACAGGGGCTTCAATAACATCGCCAGGCTTCTAGAAGGGCGGGTCAAGAAGGAAAAGATTACGGAGGCGGACAAAGAGGCCATCCTGGGACGCATCGACAAGTCGGTCGAATTTGAGGCCGCCACAAACGCGGATTTTGTCATCGAGGCGGCATTTGAGAATATGGAGGTTAAGAAGACCATCTTCCAGCAGCTCGACGCCATCTGCGGCGAAGAGGTTATCTTTGCATCGAACGCATCGTCCATTCCGATCACCACACTGGCTGCAGCGACTAAGCGCCCTGATCGGTTTATCGGGATGCACTTCTTCAGCCCCGTTCCGGTCATGCGCCTGGTTGAGATTATCCCCGCACTGAAGACCTCCGAACAGTCGATCAAGGCGACCGAGGAGCTCGCGGCGAAGATGGGAAAAGAGACGGTCCGTGTGAAGGATGTGCCGGGCTTCCTGGTCAATCGCGCCAATGCAGCCTTCCGGGCGGAATGTTTTAAATGTCTGCTGGAAGGGGTTGCCAGCCTTGAAGACATCGACAAGGCGATCAAGCTTGGCCTTAATCATCCCATGGGTCCCTTTGAACTGGCCGATTTCGTTGGTGTCGAGATTGGATATAATGTATTTAAGACCCTCTACGAGGGGTATAAGGATCCGAAGTTTGCCCCCTCCCTGATCCTCGAAAAGCTCGTCATCAGCGGAGACCTCGGAAGAAAGACGGGGAAGGGCTGGTATGACTATACCTCGGGAGAGAAAAAACCGAGAACGGACATTACGTTTTGATGCCGGCGGTCCGAGGCCGGGTAGGTTGAAGACAACAACAGATGACACAGTCTTGCAGATCTGCGCTTTGAAGCACAGAGACGGGCCGATGAGGAGGCTATCGGAATGAGAGAGGTAGTAATTGTTGATATGGCCAGGAGTGCCATCGGCAGGCACGGCGGGACGATCAAGAATCTTCCGTTCTGGGACCTGCTGGGGCAGACGGCGAAGGCAGTTGTTGACCGGAACGGCCCTAAGATCAAGCCCGAGATGTACGATTATGTCATTATGGGGCACGTTAAACAGACTACGATTGTTGCGAATACAGCACGGAACCTTGTTATGATGATCGGGCTTCCCGAAGAGGTGCCCGCATTTACCGACACTATCGCCTGTGCCTCGGGAATGCTCTCGATTATGGAGGGGTACGAGTTTATCAAGAACGGCTTTGCCGACATTATCCTGGCTGGCGGGGTTGAATGGATGAGTGGCGGAGAGTATTTCCTCTCCGACACCGACAACCACTCCTTCGGCAACGGTGAGGTAAAACTCCTGGATTCGATCACAGCCGGAGGACCTGGAGCGGCCCCGGTGGAACGGTACGGTAATATCCCCATGGGGATCACCGCCGAAAACCTCGTGGAGATGTACAATATCTCCCGTGAGGAGCAGGATCTGTTTTCTCTGCGCAGTCAGAAGCTGGCCGTGCAGGCAATCGAAAACGGCGATTTCAAGGCCGAGATCATCCCCATCAGATATGAGAAGGACGACGGAACGATGGGGACCTTCGCAGTCGATGAATTTCCTCGAAAGGGTACGACACTGGAAGGACTGGCAAAGCTCAAACCCGTCTTCAAGAAGGATGGCACCGTTACGGCGGGAAGCTCTTCGGGGAGAAACGACGGAGCGGCGATCTGCCTCATCATGTCGCGGGAAAAGGCCGACGCGCTGGGCGTGACCCCGAGGGCGCGGATTCTCAGCTGTGGCCTGGCGGGTGTCGATCCGAAGATTATGGGGTGGGGACCGGTTCCCTCGACCGCGATTGCGATGAAAAAGGCGGAGATGACCCTGACCGATATGGATGTGGTGGAACTCAACGAGGCTTTTGCGGGGCAGTCTCTCGCTGTCATGTGGGAATGGAAGAAGATGTACGGGATCGACGACAAATGGCTCGACGAAAACGTGAACCTCTGGGGAGGCGCGATCGCCCTTGGGCATCCCCTCGGCGCCAGTGGTTGCATCATCACGACTAAGCTGTTTTACGGACTGGAACGCACCGGTAAGCGGTACGGTCTGGCCACCCTGTGCTGCGGCGGCGGCATCGGAGGGGCCATTATTATAGAGCGGCTTGAAGGGCAGAAGGACGAAGGCCGGGAAGGAGGTGTCCAGTGAAAGAGACGGTATTTGTCAGCGCGGTGAGGACACCGATCGGAAAATATATGGGATCGCTCAAGACCGTCAGGATTCAGGATCTGGCGGCGCATACAATGAAGACGGCAATTGAGCGGGCGGGAATAGACTCGGGCGCTCTCGATATGTGCATTTACAGTCAGTCAATGCAGAGCAGTCTGCCGGCGAACGTGGGGCGGCATGCCTGGACGCTGGCCGGCCTGAGCGAGGACCCGGCGGGGTATACCCTGAATACACTGTGCGCCGGTTCCCTCCAGACGATCATCAGCGGTTTCAACAAGATTGTCGGGGAGGAGTATCAGGGGATGCTGGTCGGCGGGGTGGAGAGCTACAGTCTGGCCCACTACTATCTCTTTCATCCGCGGTACAAATTCGGACCCCACAGTCTCTGTTTCAACGATTCGAAGCTGGAGCTCGAAACAAACGCCCAGCCGGAAGAGGAATATGGGGAATTGACGGCGGTTGCTCTGGCAGATATCATCGCCGCCCGTTACGGTTTTAGCAGAATAGATCTCGACACCTACACCCTGCAGGATCATGAAAAGGCCCTCGCGGCGATCAGCGAAAGCCGTATCGGCGGGCAGATCGAGCCGGTGATCATCAAACAGCGGAGGAAGGAGATCGTTGTGGATGCCGATGAACTTCCGGAAGCCTGTACCCTGGAAGAACTTATGGCACTGCCTCCGGACGATGAAGACGGAACGGCGACGGATGCGACTGTAGCGCCCTGGGCCGATGGCGCCGCGTCGCTGATCATGCTGTCGGCCGAGAGGGCACAGGAACTGGGGGCCACACTCCTGGCGAAGATGCTCGGCTTCGGGATCGCGGCGGGTAATCCGACGCTTCTTGAGAGAACGACGGGCCGCTCGATCGATAAGGCCCTGGCCATGTGCGGGCTGAAGTTCGGCGATCTGGATTTTCTCGATATCCATACCCCGTCGGCGGCCTACGGCCTTGCCGTGGAAGAGACGCTCGGAGAGGCGGTTTCGGGAAAGGTAAATGTGGACGGCGGCAGCCTCGCCTTCGGGCATCCCGGCGCCGCAACCGGTGGCATCATGGCAACCGGTATGATCCACAGACTGGCTGGCGAAAAGGGCCGCCGGGGACTGATCAATGTCGGGGCCCTGGGTGGACAGTCCCTGTCGATTGTCATAGAAGGATGCTGAGCTAGCAAACGCAGACTGCAGCATATAATAATCAAATAAAATGTATACTTCACAAGGAGGCGCCGATTTATGGATTTTGCACTGACGGAAGAGCAGCAGATGCTTCAGGATATGGCGAAGAATTTCGCCGAAGGGGAGATTGCCCCCTACGTGGATGAGGATGAGGAGAATCACCATTGGAGAAAAGGGATATATGACCAGATGGCGGAGCTGGGGTTCTTCGGGTTCAGCATCGATGAGGAGTTCGGTGGGAACGGAATGGGTTTCCTCGAGGGCGCGCTTGCCATCGAACAGATATCCAAGATTCATACCTCCTGGAGAATGGCCTTCAATATGCAGGACTGGGGCCCGGCCCTGACGATCCAGAAGTTCGGGACCGATGAGCAGAAAAAGGCCTATATCCCGAAATTTGTCAGCGGTGAATACATCGGCAATTTCGCTATGACGGAACCTGATTTCGGCTCCGACGTTGCGGGGATGAAGTGCCGCGCCGAAGACAAGGGGGATCACTTTCTCGTGAACGGCTCCAAGGTGTTCGCTACGAACGGAACGATCGTTAACCACGGCCTTTTGTATGTCAAGACCGACAAGGATGCCGGGGCCAAGGGGATAACCTGCCTCATCATGGACTACAGCTTCCCGGGGATCACCCGCAAGAAGATGACGGAGAAGGTAGGTCTCTGGGCCTCCGATACGGGGGAGGTGACCTTTGAAAACGTCGAGGTGCCCAAGGAACTCGTTCTGGGAGGGGTTAATAAGGGGTTCGCGATCTGCATGACACAGCTGAACGCCACACGGCTCGGTTGCGCGGCCGGCGGGCTTGGCCTGTCCGGCGCCTGCCTGGAGGCCTCGATCCAGTATGCCAACGAGCGGAACCAGTTCGGCAAGCCGATCGGAAAGTACCAGCTGATCCAGCAGCAGATAGCCGAGATGAAGATGGAGCACGAGGCGCTGGCGGCCCTGGTGTATAAGGCCGCCTGGCTGAAGGACCACAATATTCCCAATGTGATGGAGACATCCATGGCGAAACTGTTTTCTGCAAAGGCGGCCGTCCATGCGGCGAATGAGTGTATGAAACTGCACGGCTCCTTCGGATATACGACGGAATATCCCTGCGGACGGTTCCTGAGGGATTCGAAACAGTTCGAAACCCTGGAAGGAACCTCGAATATGCATACGATGATCGTCGCGAATGCGGCGCTGGGGTTTACCAAGAACAGGGTATAGGACTATATAAAGAGACTACTCGGGTTACTGGGTTCACGGTTCACAACTCTCGACTGGTTACTGGATCGGATCTGTGTTTACGATGTTCATCTCCTATTGCGCTCTTATTGTGGGCTGTGAACCTTAAAGTAGTTACACTGTATTGAAACCAGATCATACGCCGCCGGGGTTATTATGCAGGGATGTGTACAGGTTTACACGGGAGACGGAAAGGGTAAGACAACGGCTGCCCTGGGGCTTGCCCTGCGGGCTGTCGGTGCCGGGCTGAAGGTGTACCTGGCGCAGTTCGTCAAGGGGATGCACTACAGCGAGCTCGATGCCCTTGCCCGGTTTGACGATTCCATCACGGTGAAGCAGTACGGCCGTGATTGTTTCATATATGGGCAGCCTGATGAAAAAGATATACAAGCTGCTCGAGACGGTCTTGAGGAAACCCGGAAGATCATGTCCTCCGGTACCTACGATATGATTATCCTTGATGAAGCCAACATCGCAACCCACTACAACCTCTTTTCGGTAGAAGACCTGCTCGGGTTCATCGATGCCCGGCCGGCTGGTGTCGAGTTGGTTATCACGGGGAGAAGGGCGGATGAGAGGATCATCGAACGGGCCGATCTCGTGACGGAGATGAAGGAGATCAAGCACTACTATGCGAAAGGGGTTCAGGCCCGCGACGGCATAGAAAAATGATACGCTCTTTGTGAGGAGATTGGATGAGATGAAGATCTTGTGTGTGGACCACATCGGCATCGCGGCCGATAGCATAGACGGAAGTGCGAATTTTTATACGCAGGTGCTGGGGCTCGAGGTGGCCGGGACCGAGGAGATTGTCGAGCAGAAGGTCCGAACTGCGTTCCTGCCGGTCGGAGAATCCGAACTTGAGATACTGGAGTCGACGGCCCCCGACGGCCCCATCGCCCGCTATATCGCCAAGAATGGTGAGGGGATACAGCACATAGCCCTGCGGGTTGACGATATCGAATCGGCCCTTGCCGAGCTGAAAGACAGGGGAGTCAGACTGATTGATGAAACGCCCAGGCGTGGCGCGGGTGGCACAAAGATTGCGTTTATACACCCCAAGGCTACCGGGGGAGTGCTCCTGGAATTGTGCCAGAGGGACTGAATCGACCGGTTTCTTTAAAAGTGGCCATTATATGGAGGGGATAGAGGAATGACGAATCAGGAAAAGATGGATGCGCTGAGGAAAAGGGCGAAAAAGATTGAGGCGGGTGGCGGTCAGAAGGCCACCGAAAAGCTGCACGCAAGCGGGAGACTGACCGCCCGGGAGCGACTGGCGTCTCTGTTTGATGAAGGTACCTTTGTAGAGCTATATAAGTATGTCGAGCACCGGTGTACGAATTTCGGCATGGAGACAAAGGAGATCCCGGGCGAAGGGGTGGTAACGGGCTATGGCGACGTCGACGGGCGGACGGTATTCGCGTACGCCCAGGACTTTGGCGTCATGGGCGGATCGCTGGGTGAGATGCATGCCACCAAGATCGTCAAATGCCTGGAGCAGGCAACCAAAGTGGGGTGCCCGGTTATCGGCATGAACGACTCCGGCGGGGCCCGCATACAAGAGGCGGTCGATGCGCTCGCTGGTTACGGAAGGATATTCTATAAAAACACCATGGCCTCCGGGGTCATTCCTCAGATATGCGCGATTATGGGACCCTCAGCCGGCGGGGCGGTCTATTCACCGGCGCTGATGGACTTCGTCTATATGGTCAAGCAGGATTACGCCCAGATGTTCATAACCGGTCCGGTCGTGGTGAAGTCCGTAACGGGCGAAGAGGTCTCCGCCGTCGAACTGGGGGGCGCCATAACGCACAACCAGAAGAGCGGAAATTCTCACTTTATGGCGGACAGTGACGAGGAATGTATCGCCCAGATCAAACAGCTGCTCAGTTACCTGCCGTCAAGCCACAACGAGCGGCCGCCCGTTATTGCCTGTGATGACCCGGTCGATCGCCGGGAAGAGAAGCTCAACACGATCGTCCCCGAGAGCAACAAACGACCCTATGACATGAAGAAGCTGATCAGGATGGTGGTGGACCATGGGGAGATCTACGAGAGCCAGTCTCTCTTTGCCCAGAACATCATTACCTGCTTTGCCCGCATGGATGGGTCCCCCGTCGGGATCATAGCGAACCAGCCGCTTGCTATGGCGGGGTGTCTCGATATCAATGCCTCCGACAAGGCGGCCCGTTTCATCCGTTTCTGTGACTGTTTCAATATACCCCTGCTGACCTTTGTCGATGTGCCCGGTTACCTGCCGGGGATCAATCAGGAATTCGGCGGGATCATCAGGCACGGGGCCAAGCTGCTGTACGCGTATCCCGAGGCAACGGTCCCGAAAATAACGATCGTTATCCGCAAGGCTTACGGCGGGGCGTATCTCGGCATGTGCTCCGGTGAAGCCGGGACTGACATGGTCCTTGCCTGGCCGACGGCCGAGATCGCCGTGATGGGGGCGGATGGCGCGGCGGATATTATATTCCGAAGTGAACCTGCCGATGTAAAACAGCAGAAGAAAGAGGAGTATATTGAGGAATTCGCTACCCCGTACCAGGCAGCCGCGCGCGGGATGGTCGGACAGCTTATCGAACCGAGTGAGACACGGCCGGTGATTATCAGCGCACTCAAGATGCTGGAGGACAAAGAGGAGGATCGTCCTTACAAAAAGCACGGGAATATTCCTCTGTAAAGG
>Ga0208905_1000392_pt1 | contig 22318 bp, 17 predicted proteins | sample AntAceMetag02UKS_FD_184776 | JGI IMG/M metagenome (GOLD analysis project Ga0208905, IMG submission 184776) | Saline lake microbial communities from Ace Lake, Antarctica - Antarctic Ace Lake Metagenome 02UKS (SPAdes) (version 2) | ecosystem: Environmental > Aquatic > Non-marine Saline and... | reverse complement strand
CCTCGCCCTGAGACAGCTCCGCATTATGGTGTCGATTCTCGCAATCGACTTTTCCTCGTCGGGAATAAATATCCTTCTCAGTCTCGGTTCTATCGCATCGGCCTTCCCCTTATTCACAAAGACCCTCGGGGCCCTCTTTCCCAGACCGCATAAGACTTCGTAACTTATCGTTTGTGCCTTTTCTGCAATCTCATTGGCCGATATGTATTCATCACCCTGCCTGCCCATGAGGACCACCTCGTCCCCCACGCTACAGCCGGGTACATGGCTAACGTCAATGGTACACATGTCCATAGAGATACGTCCTACCAGGGGGGCCCGCTTCCCCCGTATCAGGGCCTCTCCCTGATTGGAGAGGATGAAACCGTAGCCGTCGCCGTACCCCACCGGTATCGTGGCGATTGTGGTGGGCTTCTTTGTAATGTATGCCTTTCCGTAGCCGATATTGTATCCTTCCGGAAATTCCTTGAGAAGGACCACGCTTGTCTTGAAGCTCATAACGGGGAGAAGATTCGCCTTTTTTTCTGTGAGAGAAGAGGGATATATCCCGTAGGTCATGATACCGGGACGTACCATATCCATATTATAATCGGAAAAGTTCAGAATCGCACCGCTGTTGGAGAAGTGTTTGACGGGGATTTCGATACCCTCTTTTTTCAGTCTTTCAAGGACCTCTCTGAACAATTCCCACTGTCTTTTGTTGTATTCGTCATCCTCTTCCTCACTCAGAGAGAGATGAGAGAATATTCCCTCCACCCTGACGTTGGGAAGATTATATATTTCTCTGATGGTGTCGACCGCTTCGTAGTGAAGCGTTCCACCCCTCCCCATGCCCGTATCTACTTCTATATGAACGGCTATTTCCCTTCCTTCTTTTCCGAACCGCTCGTCAAGCTTTCGTGCAAAATCGATATCGGAGACGGAGGGAATTAAATCGTACTTTACTATCTCATTTATCTCGGAGGCAGTCGAGGGACTGAGAATCAGAATGGGCGCATCAATGCCGCTGACTCTCAGCTGCACGCCTTCATCGGCATTTGCAACACCGAGAAAGGACACGCCGTTTTTCAGGGCAAATCTCGATATCTCGATCGCCCCGTGACCGTAGGCGTCCGCTTTAACAACCTGAAGCATCTGGGCGTTGGGACCTATCAACCTTCTAATCTCATCCCCGTTATGCCTGAAGTTGTCCAGATCAATCTCCACCCAGCTTTTATATTTCTGAGCCTCTGATAACGTCATCGTTTACAATAACTTTCTAATTTCTGATGGTTACTTTATGGGAAACCTATCCTATTCCCCGTGATGATATGAAAAGGATGTGCTGCAATCTTTTCATCTGAGCTGCCCGCTTTCGAGTTTGAAAGATAGTATCAAAACAACTGGTAAAGTCAAGTCATACCATCCCCACGTCAAGGACAGTGATGGATTACTCTTGACAAGGAAAATCTGTTGATATAAATGACGGAAACGTTATTTTCATAAGCCGATGTAGCTCAGATGGTAGAGCAACTGATTCGTAATCAGTAGGTCAGCGGTTCAAGTCCGCTCATCGGCTCCATTAAAATCAAGGGGTTAGCCATTTACGATTTACCCCATTTTCTTTGAATGGCCATTTTTTACCGCTATTTTACCTCTTTTGGAATTTTTCCCCCTTATTTAAGCATAACTGATGCGGTGCCCCGAAAAAGCATATCTCTGGAAAATGTTTCTCTTGAACCCTACCCTTACCCCTCTCTTATCTTTTTATTTCCGCAAAATACCCTTTTTGACTATCTCCAGAGCAAAGGGATGGATATTCGATGCGGTTTTGTAATGGGATTTTGTATGGGAAGTGTTCCTTCCTGAAGTCAACAAAGGTTTAATTGAATAAACGATAGAACACTATGACCGATAATCGATAAATAGCTATACTGTCCCCGAAATTGCCATCAAGGATCTTACTTGACATAGTATTCTTTCTATCTTACCGTGTTTTCAATGCCTTGACAGGGTATGCTATATTGAATAGTGAAAATAAACAAACTTACTTGTTTGTCAGTTTAATATCAGGATATAAGGTCATATTGCTTTATATGTAAATGTTATGTGGTGGACTATCAGTGAAATTGACTGACCGAGAAAAGGATCTTTCGGAAGCCCTATCGGGAACAGCAAAATCCGCTCTTTCTTCAATTCCAGGGCTCGGCCAAGCAATTGCAGGTTGGGATGCTTACAAAAGGAGTTCCTTTGATAGAAACCTAAAAAAGACTATTTCCTATCTCGAAGATAAAGTTAATGATCTTGGGTCTCTCTTTTCTGACGAATGGGTTAAATCCGAAGAAGGCCAACAATTCGCAAGAAAAGTCTTTGATTCTGCTTTTGATGCACAGATGGAGGACAAACAGGAACTTTTTATCAATGCATTGGTAAACGGAATTCGAGACAAAGAATCTTCCAACTTAGAAAAGCTCAAATTTGTTGATATTTTGCGGCACCTGTCATTAGCCTCACTGATGATCTTAGCTGATATGCACCAGATGTTTAAATCAAAAGTCAAAGGACGTGGACGCCCAAGGGCATCTATTGATGGTAGTCCACTTGTAGATCCAAATAATATTGCGCAGGAGCTCAGCGATAAGTACCACCCCTATCTAATAAACGCTTCGATCTATGAAATGGAAAGCCAAGGATTATTTAGCAACATTCATGAGTGGCGGAAGGCCACAAATGGAAAGTATACTTCTGGAACCTATTTCAATAACGCTTTATCATACACAGATTTTACGTTCAGGTTTGTTGAATTTATCACCACAAAAGAGAAACCGAAACAATTACAGGACAATAGGTAGTACTCATATAATTTCACAATTCACCTGATCAGCTACAGCCTGCGGCTTCCGCTGCCAAGTGATTGTGGCCGTTAGCAACACCAGTAGAGACTGTACATGTACCTTTTGGAATTACCTATTAGAGATTTTTGCTAACATTTTTCTGCACCTGACTGGTGTTTCGCTACGCTCCTTCCAATCAGGTGAAAAAAGGCGTTGGACCGCGCAAGAAGTCAGAGTTCCGATATAGAGGCAACATGGGTGAAGACTCCAAAAAACATCACTACGTTCCCCAGTCGATTCTGCGGCGTTTTAGTTGCGGTGAAGCCCAAAAACAATTGTACGTATTCGATAAGCTGAATAATCGCAGCTTCCCGTCTTCGATTCGTAATGCTGGTAGCGAAAACTACTTCAACACAGTCGAAGTGGAGGGCCAGTCGATTTCTTTCGAGGATCTGTTTCAAGCTAACGATTATGAACTCGCGCAGCTACTACGACATATCACAAGCATCCGGAGTTTGGCGGCGATTACTTCCGATGATCGTTCGGCATTATCACAGGTAATAGCCTTACAGATAGTGCGCACTAAGATGGTAAGGACCACCGTTCGTTCGGTCGCTGAGCAGTTCGCTGTTACTCTTAGCAAGGCAGGCTTTGAGCCGGATAAGGTGGACGGTTTTTCAATACCAACTGATCAGGACACAAGACGAGCTGCGCTCAGGTACTTGTTCGACCTAGATGGAATCATAAACGCCCTTAATGTTAAATGTCCGATCTTGATCCATAGTTTTGATTCTAACCCATTCTGGATTTCGGATAACCCAATAGTTTTAAACAACACGTTTCCCTACGGCGAACGAGGGCTCAATTCCCCGGGAATCGAAATCTACTTTCCAATTTCTAGTGATCTGGTGCTCGGATTGTTTTGTCCGAGCATAGAGAAAAAGATTAGCGAAATGCTAGCGCTCGGGCATCCGCAATTGGATCGGGATAAATACGCTGAGATTCTCAGGGGGCTGCAAGTTGGAGATTCGGTGTCGGTCGGGCCAGAGACACGCTCATTTCTAAACTCTCTCCAGATTCTTTACTCCTCACGTTTTCTCTATAGCCCAACCGATGACTTTGAGTACGCCCAGGAAATCTTGAGGTCCCAACCAGCGGCAAGAGATGTGCAAAGTACCATTACCGTGGGAGAGATGGGCAAGGGCCCCCCACGCCGCAAGAATATGCCTCCTGGTTTTTGGGTAGTCATATACGGGAAACAGGATCATCACCTAATTGAGGTCAAAAAATGGGACGATAGTTCCGTGTTTCTAGACTTTGAAACGACAGATCTTCAGACCCTGCGAGCTATATTGAATGACCCGCCGATCACGCAAGCATTGCTATTTCAGGATGGTTACGAACTGCGTAGCATGCGCGACGTCAAGATCGAGATTGTCAAAGAAGGTACGCCTTGCCGGTTGTGCGTTGTTCATCAGGATGAGGGGCTCAATCAGATATTGCGACTGCGAACGAATCGCCAAACAACGCCATGAACACAGACGCTCACTGCGTCCGCGCCTGTTATGGCAGGCATTAAATCTATAAACATTTCAATTTATAATCTTAGATAATCACCTTTATATAGCCCTGTTGACTTGCAGGCGAAGCCGATTATCCGTTCTCCATTATTCCAGAGTTCGAATCCTATCTGTCATTGATGCCCTCTTTATTCGTATCGTAATAGGCAACCGCCAGTTCAATCAACTGCATGAAATACTCAAAGTCCGTCTTTGCTGTTTCGTACTGCTGGGGTGCCACGAAATCTTTGTTTTCCCTGTAAAACTCATCTACAAGCTCGGCGTATTCCCTGAAGCCGTCTTTCACATCTTCCGGTTTGGAGCTGTTAAGCATCTCCTTCACACAGAGCAAGGAGAGTTTTATCTTGCGCATGCTATCTATTTTATCCATAAGTTCGAAACCTTGACTTATCAGGGCATAGTGCTATTATTTTGTCGTGTGGAAGGTGTGGTTATCATGCTTTTTGCACGTTCCCTGCCCCCCGGGAGCCCCCCTAATTATGAGTTTCCGGGGGGGGGGGTTATGTGCGGAAAAGCTTAAGTATCTACTTGCGTCTCCATTCCCACGGTGGAATGGAATGAGGATCACTCCATAGACCTACCTTCATAACCCTTGCTTCTTCTTCTAAAACAGCAAGGCTTTTATCTTTAGAGTATCTCTTGTAATGCCATGCTAACCCTGCCTTCATAAGCTCTTCATTGAGACACTTATCATCTACATATACCCATGCGATGGTTCTTCCGTAACGGTCCGTATCAAGTGCTTTGACCTCTACTACCTTTTTGAAGACAAACTCCGATGCAAACCATTTTGCCTTTTTACCGAAAGGCTGATTCTTTTCCGGGCAGTCAATACCGTACAGGCGTATCTTTTCAGCTTTACCGTCATGCATGACCTTGATTGTATCTCCATCGGTCACGGCAACACATTGACCAGACCAAGCGAAAGCATGACTTATAACTAAGAGGGAGACATATAGTACGATTATGGGGACAATATACTTTTTCATGATGTGAGCTTATCAAATGATAATAAATACCTCTCATTTATGGGAAATTGTTGGCTGATACCGATTTATTACGGTTGCTTGGAGGGTGCGGCGTCGGTCTGGAACGCTCCCGGCCATCCACCATGGGCTTCGATAACCTCGTCAATCTCGCCCATGATGCGGATGGTCTCGCTGAGGGCGACTACGATCTTCTGGTAGTGGTCGATGTCCTCGGCCAAAAGAGTGCGGCCGGGATTGCCTTTCTTCGGTCCGCGATCCTTTAGCCACTTCTCGCAGACTTGGTAGCCGCCGATGTGGAAGTTCCACACCTCCTCCGGCACGCCCCGGAAGCCGTGCGTCTTCGCCTTGTCGATCCACACGATCTCGTCGGAGTAGGAAACCTTTTCGACCTGGAAGTCGCCGGAGCCGATGAGGGTGGTGATGTGGTTGTTGAGTTTAGGGGATTCCATGAGGTGCAGGGCGACGAGTTCACTACCGAGCCTGGCGAGTTTACGGAAGAAATTTAGGGTGTTGGGCAGGGGAATGCGCGGATAGTCGATCTTTAAGAACTCAGCGTAACGCAGGCGGTAACCAGGGCTGTAAAGCAAGGCGTAAATAAAGCCAAACAAACGCTCTGGCTCATAATCCGCCATCGTTCCGTCGGCAGGAAGCTTGCGCATGACATTCTTTGAGAGATTTACCGACACGCTTACTTGCGATAATCCGTTTTGATTGGAGAGATATCCTTCGTCGTAAACATAAAGAGGGAAGACAACATTTCCACCTCGACGAAAAAGATTGAACTCTGTCATGTGACGTGTACAAAAGACGATGTTCCATTCTCCTTGATCAATTGCTTGGCCAGCGCGACCAATGCAAAAAGCAAGATTAGGTCCAGCTACCATTTGCCGATAAATCTTGTCAACAGGCCACCCTACAAAACCACGACTGTTGCCTGTGTAATACGAGAAACGGATATCAAATGGGCGATAGCAGATCCGGGAAATGCGTTTCTTGGTAAGCCCTGTTGATCGTAGGTCAGCTTGGGCCCTTTCCACAGACCAGTCGCGCACATCGTCCGGCAACCCGAATTTCTGGTATGCCTCGGCTACCGGACAGCTAACAAACTGGTTCACCGTATGCCAAACACCTTCTGTCGAAAAATGAATTGTAAGGCTATCGCGCTTGGTGATGATGCCAGTATTACTCAGCGGCATTATTTCTTTCAATGACAGTAATCCTTGAAACTCGTCTCTCAATAGTTCACCTTGCGGAAAGAGGAGGTAAAATGGAGGTGCTGGTTGATACTGCTGATCGGTTAGGCTGATAGGCTCTGCTAATGCCAGTCGCTCGTATTTTGACACTCGCGTTCCCCAGAGGTTGCCATATCGTGCGATATTATCAGCCTCAAACGTACGTGCTCCGAGTGTGATTGCTGTGCCGGGCTCAATATCGAACACGTTCTCATCGAGTGTCCCCTCTGGCGTATGCTCTCGCAACTTCATGCTGCCGTGCAGATTTAGTGCCTCAAGTCGAGTGAAACATTTCAACAAATGCTGTCTCATTCCTCGAAAAGTGGGGTTGAAGATGAAGCTATGATTCGTAATGTAGCCGAGAATGCCGTAGCATGAGGATTCAATGACATATTCAGCGAATCGAAAAAATTTTGCGTAATCGTCGTGAAGCCACTTGGAATTGCGCTCACCAAGTGGTTGCCCGTCCACAAAGAAATAGTCGCGAACAAGTCGGCCGATGAAGGTTGGGGTTCCGTCGGGGAATTCACTCGGATTAGCCGACTCTCCAGAATAAGGTGGATTACCAATTACCACCGTAAATCGCTGATCCCTTTTGATTGTGTTTACCTCTTCTGCCTCATGTGCCAGCGCCGGAATGGCAAAAGCCAGCGTCCCAGAGAAGTCCTGTGGCGGTTCCAAAGAGTTGGTCAGGTAAACCCGCGCCCGTTTGTCGCTCCCAAAGCGGTAGCCTGTTTCGTAGAGCTTCAACCCAATCTTCATGTGGGCGATGGCGTAGGGGGCCATCATCAGCTCGTAGCCGTGGAGCCGTGGGAGCAGATGCTTGGGGACATACTCGTTCCAGCGTTTCTGAATGTCGCCAAATAAAGGACCACCGGCTTCCCGCCTCCACTTCTCCTTCATTGTCCGGTAGATGACGTCGATTACCTCCACCAGGAAGGTGCCGGTACCGGTGGCAGGGTCCAGGATCTGGATAAAGCCCTCATCAGGGGATATTCCCTTGGGTATTTTTAAATCCTTGTGACGTTTGGCCATCTCGCCCCAGGTGGTGGTGTCGGCAAGGCCGTCCTCCAGGCCGAACTCCATACGGAGCAATGCGTCCACAGAGCGCACGATGTAAGAAACCACGGGACGTGGAGTATAGAACACGCCCCGCTGCATCCGTTTCTTCGCGTCGTACTCCTTCAGGAAAAGCTCATAGAAATGGATGACCGGGTCTTCCTGTGGGTTCCGGTCGCCGAAGTCGAGGACAACAGCCTCCATGTTGGAGGCATCGAGTAGCTCCACAACCTCGCTCACACCGAGCTCGTCGAAGTCGAGGCCGGTGCCTTGGCCAGCCTTGCCTTTGCGGCCACCCATGGCAAGGAAGGTCTCCATCAATTCTTTGAGGAAGGGATTGGTGACCGGCATGGCCGCTGCAAAGTCGTCGGAGGTGTCACTCTTGGGATTCGCCACGCGGGCCGAGAGAAGGCCGTAGGTAATGGTCTGGGCGTACATATCGGCAAAGCTGTCTCCGTCAAGATCGTGTATGAGGGCTTCCTTGAAAGCGCCCATCAGCTTGGTGACCGGGCCGTCTTCGGTCTCAATGTCGAGAATGCTGTTGATGCGGTAACGTATGTTTCTGGCCAGTTTAGCGAGTTCGACAGAGAGTTTCTTAGAGGTAGTTATGACCTCGCGGTGGACAAGGGTGAAGGCCGAGCGCCATTGCTTGCGCCACTTTTCCGCATCTTCTTCGTCATCCGGCCAAGCGAGACATCGAGTTAGATGTTCTGCGACATCATCCAGGTGGAGGAGGGTGTTGAGGTTGTTCCAGCCAAGAACCTTGAGGGTAGGCAGATCCTTCTTTGCCTCGTTCTGGGAGAAATGGGCGAAGCTGATCTGGCGGGTATCATCCTCACCGTAGTTAGAGACGAAGAGCAGGTCGTTGGCGGACCAAGCGGCCCGCTCAGCGCTGTTGGCCGAGGCTCGCTTTTTGAGCGCAACCTGGCTTAGAATGCGGCGAAGGGCTACGACAGGCAGTCGCTTCGGCTCAAACTTGACAAAGAAGATACCCCAAGGTTGGTAGATCGAGAGTGGCCTCAACCGCTTGATCTCCTGGATCTTGGCAGCGTTCTTAGCATCGATGCCAAGTTCCTCGGCCGAAAAATCATAGAAAAGATCATCCACGTCATCGAAGGAATCAACGGCAATTGGCCAACCCATCTCATCATGCAGGTAGGCGATGAGTTGGTCGAAGTGCTTAATCGTGGCGAGTTTGGTACGGTGATCTGTCGGCATGGCGTTACCCCTCGTTCAGTTCCATCCAGCATTTGAACACCGGCTTTACACCAACTGGCGCATCGACGCGCTTGAGGTAGGTGTTCTTTATGTGCTTCTCGATCTTGCCGCGAATGTCGATAAGGGCCTTCTCCTCGCCAGTGCACTTACGCGGCGTGCTGGGCTTGGAGCGGATGCTGGCGACGATCTCGCCCGGCTCCTCAAGGATGGTCTCACGATCAAGATCGTAGAGGTACCAACGGGTGATCCCGGCCTCCTCGGTAAACTCGCCTGCCTCCTTATCGAGAGCGGGAAGGGTGTAACAGAAAAAGACCCCGCGCGCTCCCTTAGACGGACGCTTGCGGCCGCTGAAGGTGGCACCTGGCAGACGACGCAGACGTCCTTCTAACTCAGGGTCGTCCTGAAGCAGAGCCTGGTATTCGAGATGCATGTCCTCAATGGCGGAGCGGGTGCCCTCGTAGGCCGAGTTGAACTCTCTCAGCGCATCATAGTCATCCTCGGGGGTGAGCAGCTTTTTGCCTTCAATGCCGAGGGTCTTTGAAATCAACAGCGTTTTCTGAGTGACCCTTTTGTAAAGAGTAAGAATGGAATTGAGTTCCTCGGGGGGGAGGAAGTTCCAGAAACTCACCTTGCCTCGGGACGGGGCAATCTCGGGATGGTCGGCGACGAGTTGCTTCTCGATTTCGGGGTTCATGCGCCGATCCACACGACCGATACGCTGCATCAAGCGGACAGGGTTCCAATGAATATCGTAGTTAATCATCCGCGAGGCGTCCTGGAGGTTGAGTCCCTCGGAGAGGACATCGGTGGAAATCAGTACGCGGATCTCCTTGAAGCCCTGTTCGGCCAGCGCGGCAGATGACGTTTCGTTGTAGTAGGGCGAGAAGCGCCGTAGGACATCGGCACGATTGCCCTTGGTTGCACTGTCCACCTGGGAGAGGCCTTCAATGCCGGCCTTGTCGAGTTGGCTCTTAAGGTAGCGGGCAGTGTCGGCGAACTCGGTGAAGATCAGCACCTTCTGGCCAGCGAGTTCCTTGGAGTTGAGCAAACGGATGAGCTTTTTTAGCTTATCATCATGTTTGGGTTCAAATTTCTGTAACTCTTCGAGAAAATGCACGATCTGGTTGAGATCGAGAAAGGTCTCGGAAATCATCTCAGCAACGTCGAATTCCTCCCGGTCGAGGCGTTCCACGGCGTTGAGCATTTCCTGAGGTATGATGTCCTCTTCTTCCTCATCGACGTCGTTGTCGCCCCAAAGTTCGAACTGATGTTGTGTAGCGTAACCCAGGATTTGCGTATTTTGTGCCTTCCAGCGTTCAAACCGCTTCTTCTCGGAATCGGTCTCGCTGTGAACTGCGACAAAAGCGAGGAGCTTCTTAAGCAGGCGTTCGCAGGACATCTCGAAAGCGGCGACTGAGCTTTCGAAACGCTTGAGAAAGTTCGTACGGATTAGGCCGACAACCTGGGACTGGCGACCTTCTTCAAAGGGATCGATGCTCTCATCCGGCCCTTTGTACCATGCGAGGGGGTAATACATCGGCAGGGTGAAGAGTGGGTCCTTGCGCTGAAATGCCTTCTCGAACAGATCGAGCAGTTGGCCGTAGATCTTGCGGATCGAATACTCCGCTACCTGCGGGGCGCGTCGGTCCGGAAAAGCAGCTGCCATGCCCGTCTCGCGAATCTGACTCTCTCGCGCATAGGCACGGCTGCGTTGGACGACAAGATACCGGAAGATATCGTCTGTGGCCATGATCTCTTGGACCTCACTCATGTGCTCGCCAACATCAACCAGGTCATACCCGACAGACTTGCGGAGCGATCTCTCCATATTGTTAAAGTGTGCGCGCAGATTATTCACACCGAGAGTTCGAGCAAAATATGTCTCGTCGCGTCGGGTAAAGAGTTCGGCCATGTGCCGGAAGTCGCTTAGCCGATTGTTGATCGGTGTGGCAGTAAGCATGTATAACGTCTTCGGCCGAATAGTGTCGTCCAGAAGATCGAAGAGATGATAATAACGCGAGGGTTCGACCCCCTCGTCGAGATTGCCCCGGTGGCCGGTGTTGCGAAAATGATGAGCCTCGTCGATTATCACAACATCGGCAAGTTCAGTCATGCGGCGGAATCGTTCCGGGAAGTCCCCTTTACGACCGAGATCGGTGTGGCTGAACACGGCGAGGTTGCTAAAGTCTGCGTTGCCACCAACTCCACCGATGTGCGGCAACCACCTGCGAAGGTGAGGTTCCCAAACGCCTTCCTTCGCCCCCTTGGGGGCAAACAGAACGACGCGCTTACCTTCATGCAGAATGAGCCGCTCGATCAACATCAGGCCCACGAAAGTCTTGCCGAGCCCCACCCCATCGCAGAGGAAGGCGCCACCATGCTGGCGTGCGATTTTCATCATCGCCCAGTAGGCCTCCTGCTGGTAGCGATCAAGGTACTGAAACATCTTTGAGCGGGTCTCGTCCCATTCGGTCGCAGTCAGTTCGTGGCCGCGGAAGAATTCTTGCAGCGCCTTCGTGTAAACATCGAAGGGCGTGTAGAGATGAGTATGGCGCGATATGGTCTCGATGACCGTGTCAGTTACCTCAGAGGCATTGTTCCAGTGCTCTTCGAACCATTCCTGTAGTTGGGCTACTTCGCGGGCGCTCTGTACCTGAATATTCAGTTCGATGTTCTTGGTGAGTCCGGGTGCTGTGAAGTTGCTCGAACCCACCAAGGCCTGCGAGCCAACAACTTCCATCTTGGCGTGAGTGATGTATGCTTTAGCGTGAAATTTGTTCTGGTCGTATACGCGACATTCGATCTGGCCCGAGCGGAGGGCATCCAGTATCGCCGGAACGCCATTGAGGAATGGGTTTTGGTCTTTGTCGGTCTCGATGCTGCCGTCAAGGGCGTCAATAGCCCGAGACCGAACAGCTTCGAGTAACGCCTTGCGGGTTCGATGTGTCGTCTCTGCACCCATAAGGATACGGATCTTGTCGAGCCCTTGCCACTTGCCGTCAAGAGCCAGCAGGGAGCCGATTTCGAAGTAACCAGTTGCGATGTCGAAGGCTTTGGCAATTTCGGTCCACTCTTGGAGGTAACGCAGGCCGGACCAGCCGGAAACGCTATTATCGACAATGAAGAGATCTCGTCCTTTGGAATCGGCAATCATGGATCTTTCCTTCACCAAAGTGTAGTAACGAATACCGAGACAAACAATCTTTTTTTCTTACCGTTTGTTTTAAATCGGATATCTTGCCCCAAAGAAAAGCATAAACAAAAAAACACGTTGCGAGGAATTTGTCAACGATTTTAAATATAAGAATCTTAGTTTATATTATGTATTCACAGGTACCGGAACTATCGAGCATACAAAAAAAACGTGATGCAGCAACGGTTTTTTTAGCATTTTTTCGTCCGAGCTCCATTAGCCTGCGGACAACCCTTTCACTTTGGCGGTAAATATAATGCCATGGCCTGGCTTCCTTATTAAATACTTCGAGCTGAAGTTTGACGGAATAGAGGCATACCTTCAGACGTACACGAGAGTCAAGAAGCGTGAAACGGCAAGACGAGCAGCGTCACGAATGTTATTAAATGTTATGGTTTCTGAAGAGGTCGAACGTCGGAAGCGAGAGATGCAGGAAGCAAGCAAAGACATCGTTGATCGCATCCGGGAAGATCCATTCCAAACACCATCAATGGATTGGCAACCTCATTACATAGAGCGGCAACATCAAATCTTCTGCGGTGAAGACGGTAATACAGGTGCTTATTTTTGGCCTTCTTGTCCTGCTTATTATCGGCTTTTCGGTGTGGGGCGGCAAAGGAGGCGGTCAGCAGTGGCTGTAAGTACCAAGAATAAAAGAGGAAAGGGTCGCCCGACCGCATTCAAAAAAGGGTACATAAAAGAGGGTGAGAAGCTCTGTCGTCTCGGTGGCTATACCATAGCTAAGTTGGCGGAACATTGGGACGTTTCGCAGCCGACCATTTATAACTGGCTCGCTGATAAGCCAGAGTTTTTAGAGGCCATACAGAGGGGCAAGGATCATTACGATAGCTTTGAAATGGAAGTTGCGCTCGTAAAGAGGGCAAAGGGCTTTCAGTACACGGAGACTACCCGCGAGGTGACGAGAGATAAAGATAAGTATTTCGAGCTGCTGCTCGTTTGTTAGCGAATGTTACGGTTTCAGAAGAGGTCGAGCGTCGCAAAAAAGAGATGCGCGAGGTGAGAAGGTTGCTGTTTTTTTATCTACAATAGGGCTCTTGGGTATTGATATGACAAGATTAAGCATGAAGGTGTGGGGGTGAAAAACGAGGATAGGATAATAGACAATCCTGAGTTTTCGGACGCCGTAAAAGAGGGGAAGGAAATATGGGACACGGACATGGTGAAAAGGGCCATGCTGCGAGGGGCAACGGGCTTTACTTATACCGAGACAACGAAGGAACCGAAGGTAACGCTTGATGCGGACGGTGATAAGATAACCGGGGAGATGGTTGTCACGAAGCGCGTAACAAAGCACATAGCGCCTAACCCGACCTCGGGCATCTTCTGGCTGGTCAATCATGACACGAAGAGTTTGAAGCGGGGCCATGTCTTGATTATTCTATTTTTCGATATAAGGCGATCTCCCAATACCCTTTTTGGGTATATCTGGAGATTTGTTTTACCCAACCCATATCTTACCATTAGTTTCTGCTGTTATATCTTGGAAACGTACAAAATGACCCCCTCCAGCGCAAAGGAAGGGGTGTTTGATGTGGTTTTGTGATTGTATTTCCTTTGTATTGGATTCTTCCTGTACTAATCAGATTTGAAATTGAACAAAGGATACCAGATTTCTTTTGGTAATCATTCTTGACTGAAGTCGATAAAATCAACTTGACTTATTGTATGTTTATTTTTGTAATCAGTAGCAGAAAGCACACCCGGCGTAAGTACCATCCCGATGATCCAGTACAGTGGTTTGTTAGGAAGCTAGAGAAGCTAGCACATGCTTTACCTTCTCTTCCATAAAACTTCTGGCTTGATTCCTCTGACGCGTTACGAAATCCCTATGAGCGGACTTTAAGGGATTATATTGATTAGTTCCTCGGCCAATCTCTGAGCTTAAAAACCATAAGACGTCAGGGTTATCTATGGGCTCTCCGTGGCTCACGAAGTCGCGAGTGTACATAAGATGTTTTGCCTCTAATGGATGAGTATCATTTGGTCTCCCATACTTATCTTCATAAACTGCATAATACAAATGTATCGCTTCTGCATCGCTAGGAGAATTGCGAGCATCGTTGAGAAATCGAAGCCATACTGTCAGCCTTAATGGACTATTACTAAATATGTTTTCATTTGGCAGAATTACCTCGGTAGCAACAGCACCACTGAGAAGAATGCTTACTGTTCCAGTTGAGGCAACCGAATTACCATCAAGTTGCTTGCTTGAACTCGAAGTTTTAATGGGAAGGCCATAGCGGTATTCAAGCAACTCCAGAAAAAGGCTCAAGCGTCGAGTTGAGTGCCTCAATCGTTCCTCGTTGGAAAGGTTTGCTGGATAATCATAAGTGTGAATGATGGACGTAAGCTTGTTATCTTCGTATTTCATTTTTACACCCAGACTTGAATACTCATCGATAAGATCACGTACGGGAATACCGCTATCGAATTTGAATGTAACTTCATATTTTGGCATTTGTTCTTCTCCTGACATTAATTAAGCAGAGTGTGCTTTATGTTGCACTATTCGGGGATATCCGTCAAGAACTTGATTTAAATTAGATATTTACATTGCCAGTACTTGTTTTTTTTAAATTGTAATGAAGCTTTCTTGTGATAATGGCGACTTTTTACTCTCAATTGAATCCAAAGATTAGCAGGCGGTATATGGAACCTGACTTTCCTGTCAGGATACCTTGTTTTATTGCTCCCCTTTCGGCTTAGGATTATTTATATTTAATACTAACCTTGGGTTGGTCGTTATCTTTCAGAAGTGAATTACCCCGCATAAAGGCGGGCATCTTAAAAAACAAGGAAGGGGATTGCATCCCCTTCCCCCAAAAAAAGTATAGCTGTGGAAATTTTCTTTCTTTGACTCTACCCTTACCATTCATTTGTAATTTCATGTCCGTAAAACCTCTCTTTTGCCTATGTCCACGGCAAATAAAGGGTATTTATCATAAGTGGCATAGCCTTATTTTCTCACACCGTTATTTTTAAACGGCATAAAGGAGTATAGGGGACATGATTTCATTCCGCAATCAATCTTTCCATCGGCATATCCATTTGTGCACTCGTAACACTTGGCCAGCATCGCTTCCTTTCGGGTAACTTTCCTGTCTTCCAGATATTTCAGTAATTCAGCCTTCCCCTGTGCCGTGATTCCGCGTTTCTCGATGATTTCGTATTCCATGGTTTATCTCCTCTCTAATTCAACATGGCTTTTTTCGCCAATTTATCAACAGTAGCCTGAAAGTTTTGGAGCTTTGCTTGACTCTTCAAAACGGCCTGCCGCACTGCTTCCAAACGTTGATCGGGTATCAATTCCGACCTTTCATAGACCTCCTGTACCTTCTTCAGACTTGTCTGGTAGATCGCATCCATCACCTTCAGGAGGCTCTCGGCGCGTGCCTCCTTTGTGCCCGGGGCGTAAGGGTTGTGGTAGATCACCGACGGATCCAATTCGGCAATGATCTCCCATTTATGTGCTTTGACGTAACGCACGATTTCGGGTGTTATCTTCTCTTTCGGTGAGAGGCGCAATTCTTCACCAACAACCTGTATGTTAATGCCCTGATCATTCAAAATATGGGATGCTGACATATTCTTGTCCCTCCCCTTGTTGGGTTCCCGCCTGTACCACCTGTTCAACCGCAACAACGCCACATTCCTCTACTGGCGTGGGTTCTCGCCGATTCTCAACCGCAACATTACTATCTTGTGTTGCGCTTTGAAACCCCCGCAATTGCTTTGTCAGCGTGGGTTGTGGCGTTGTTGCGGTTTGAACAGGTGGGGTAGACGGTAAATACCTTTTAAAGGGATCAATAAATTGCTCCAAAGTATAACCTTTAGGTGTTCTGTCACCTATTCGTATTGTTTTCGGGAGTATGTTGAACGGCTTCAAAAGACGTGCAAGCCCATTTTGGGTAATAGGTTTTCCCTTCCGCCAATCACCCCAGGGATGATCTTCAATTGCAGTCAATTTAGAAACAAGATCCTTTGAAAAGATTCTCTCTTGCTCACCCAGAATTTCTTTTATGTCTCTCAAGAGGGTTTGTCTTATCGAATCGCCATCTGATACTTTTTCCAGGGCCAGCATTGATTGACGTGCCCTGTCCGGCCACACGCCACCGGCAGTCTCTGCAATGCTCAGTAGGGGTGTCCAGTTATCGGCCGCCCGGTCATTGCCGGTTTCTGGTATTTCTGGCGTCATGGTTTTCAGAGTTTCGGCGTTGTCTATTGCCCATCGTTTCATCTTGCGCCGTAAGCTCATGTGTTTATCATCAAAATCAATCGAGACTTTCGTTACCTTTTCCGAGGTTGTTTTACGCTCCAATCTGACTGAAATAGAGCGGTCGATTATGGTGCCCGGTAAACCGCCGATCAATGCGATGGCCTTAGGCCCCCACGTAGAAAATCGTTCTACTTCCATTGTGTTTAGGTTGGTGCGAATTACAAAGGCTGATTTTCTGGTGTGACCACTGTTTACAAGTCCCCGCAATTCTTCGTTGTCTTTCAAAAAGGTGTCTGCTTCGTCAATAAGCAGACAGGGTTGGTGTGCTTCGATTGTTCGGAAAATTGCAGAAGGTGTAATGTTTGATGCCAACAACGGCTTGTTTGTAAGACCGGCAAGAATCTCAAGAAGAGTTGTCTTTCCGCAACGCTTTTCCGGTGATGAGATAGCCAGTATGGGTAAGATTCTAAAAGAGTCGTAGCAGTACGTTAAAGCTACCCATAGCGCACATGATGTAATAGCAGACGAATCCATGACAACGTGATTCCCTATAACTTCGGATAAAGTGTTTAAAAGCTCGCCGCCGTCTACAGGTGTTTCCAATGGCTCGACATCTTCAACGATAGAATCCGTCGCTGCTTCGAGTTGTGGGGGAGTAACGCTTTGCTGGATCACTGATACCGGAACACCGATTTTTTTAGCCAAGGCCTTGCAGAGAATGGCCCTTTCGATCACATCTTGAATTGTTTTTATTTCAGGCAACACGTTTTTGTAGTTCTCTGGGGTCGCCTCAGCGACTCGTTCTTTCAAGCTCTTAACCTGGATAATCGGCAAAGCATGAAATTTTTCCACTGTATGACTAACAAGGTAGTCATCCAATCCAACTTTTCCACTGCCTTCCGGTAGCTCAATGATAGAAACTATCGCCCCTCGCTCGCGCAGCAGGTAAGCTAATCGGTGAACCGCCTGTGAAAGGTTTTTATCAGGTGCCTGCCAGTCGTTATCGGGTACAAGATAGATGTTCTTTCCCTTAAAATTGAACAAGTCAAAATCCGCTATCAATGCGTCTTCACTCTTGACCTTCCAGTTCCATAGACCGGATAAGCCAAGACAGTTCAGACCGTTCTGACAGGCTTTGAGCGCCTTCTTTTCCCCTTCGGTTATGTAAATATCACCTGCATCAGGATCAAAGACTGGTGATTGATAAAGGTGAAGCCCCGAACCTTTCGGTTGGAAATACTTCTGCGCCCGGGTTTCATCTTTTCGTTTCAGGGGTGGGAATAGCTTGTAACGGGTACAATCCGCCCCCGGATACGGGAAGGCCAGCATTGAATTAATAGGCGCATCCCAGCCCATGATTTCGTTGATCTGTGCCGGTGGCACAGAATAGATACCGGCCTTTTCGATCATCTCGTCAGAGAGGCCGGACTTTTGTAAATCGGCGATGTGGTCGGGGTTTAGTTTACTCATTGTTTCCCCTCCTCATCACTCTTGGATCTATTCCTCTCCGGAATCGAAACACGACCGCGCATCCAGTCGACGAAATCCTTGGTGAAATAACAGGATTTTCGTCCGATTTTAAATCGCGAAGGCCCTTTCCCTACGGAATCCAGATTGGCCAAATAGCCTGATGAGAGAGCCCCACCTGAGAACGAACCAATCTGCTCTCGCGCAACGATTGCAGATGGCCACCGATCACATAACCGCTTTAGATCAATTTCCTTTTCCACATTTTTCTTCATATTAATGTCCTCCTGATTGAATGTGAGGTTTTGTGAACCTCCGAGGACATATGGAAAAAGGTGTCACCCCCCCCTAAGGGAAAAATTTAATTTTTGTGTTGTGGAAGATTAAGCTGGTTTGCTCAGAATTTTACGGCGCGCCTTCTGGTAAAGCCGATGCGCATTTTGTCGGGACATCCCCAATTGATTTCCTATGTCATGGAAGGAAAATTTTTCACAATAATGGAGAACAAATACTTCTGACTGCTTTTCGGTCAGACCTAAAGAGCGTAATTTCCTGATGTTGTCGGGATTGTATTCTTGAGATTCTTCCTCTTCGCGAAGTTCGTTTTCTGATATATTTTCCATCTTCATCATCAGATCCAATGAAGATTCCCCGTCGTTATCAAATTCATCCATAGGTATATAAGCTGTAGACCTCTCCGATGTTCTGTTTTGATACTTGAAAAAGTCCCTGAGTCGCCAATAGAGATAGCCGTTTTTCTCTTTATTGCCAAAAAGATAGCCAATAAGATGGGTATTTTGTTCTGTTTCGGCGATCCGTTCATCAAGCTCTTCGAAAGGGGTATCAATGCAATAGGAATCGATATATTTGACAAGCTCGCTTCGGATACCAAACCTATCACGAAATTCACCCTTTTCCCATCTCGCGATAAGATCACTGGCTTCCTCTTTTTGAAGCTCCAAGTCTTCTCGTTTTTCCTTGTTATAGTCCGGATTGTAGCATTTTGATTCTTCACTTGTTGCTGATTGTTCCGCCCATGGAAGTGGATTCACGAAAAACTCGTGATCTTTGATTGATTGGCCCAAGCATTCCTTTAAACGAGCCCTTGCTTTAAGATTGCTCAAGGTTAGTTGCCTGTCCTCACCCCGTATGAATGTGTCCAAAAAGGGCTGAATTTCTTCCCTTCGATCTCCCCTCTCCGTAGAATCTCCCAGAATAAGCGCCCGGGTAATGAATGTGGCGTAGTGGGTCCATTCCCGATGCGTTGGTGTTTTCTCCCATATTTTTTTCAATTTGCTGGATTCAATCTTCGCCTGCTTTCTAAGGACTGTGGCATACCTGTTGAAAAACTTGTCTACAGCACCTTTTATTAAGGGCTGAAACAACTCTATCAAAAAATTTTCAGGGCGATCATTTTCGTTTACAAAAGTGCTTCTTGTCTCTCTCGATTCCCTGACAACATCATCAATCAAGGTATGCAGTTCCTGTATTTCCTCATCGCACAGCTGCCTTTGCAAAAAACCTGGGAACAATGCTTGAATCCGTTTTTTAACCTCCGGCATATATATCATATGAATCCTGTCTTTTTTCTGTGATAACTCTTTAAAAACTCAGCATTATGTGCCGTTACAGCGCATGGCGCTTAGAACACCTATTATCCGGGGAAAGTTGTTAATTGATTTTCAAGATTGATAACGTGAGATGAAATATCTTCCTCAAAAATCCTGACCGCATTCCTTAGATTACCCGGTGCCAAATGTGAATATCTTTCCGTCTGACTTATGGTGGAATGACCCATCAATGCCTTGACCTGGTAAAGATCCACTCCCGCCTGCACCAACCAACTTGCAAAAGTATGCCGGCAGGTATGAAATACAACTTTCTGGCGGGGATCTGTGATTCCCTCATTGAAGCCCAATTCACGAACTACCTGATCAAATGTATTTGAAATTGAACTTTTCCGCTTACCTGCTCGACCAGGGAAAACAAGCTCGCCATTATTTCCCTGTGTCTTAGCCTCCAAGACTTGCTTTATGGCTTGGGTTATATAGGCCATACGGTTTCTTCCGGCCTTTGTATCCCGCAAGGTCATCAGTCCGTTATCAATGTTTACGTCCCCCCAGGTTAAACCTGCAACCTCACCAAACCGAAGCCCCGCATGAAGTGATATTAGGGTCATATCGTGGCATTCTGTGCTTTTCAAGGCCAATGCCTTCAGCAATCTGGCCGCCTCTTCATGGGAGAGAAAACGCAGCCGCCTATTGTCCGTTGTTGGTTTCTTCACTTTCGATACTGGATTGTCGCCACCGTACAGGCCGATGTTTCTTGCGTAGTTGAAAACCTGCCTCACCACGGCGAGGGCATAATGAATTGACCGCGCAGCCCTTCCAGCATCGGCCATGTTTTTCTTCAATCTCTCCAGGTGAATTGGCGAAATGACTCTCAAGGACTTGTTGCCAATAGCTGGTTTGATCCAATGGTTATATAATCCTTCTTCACTTTGCCATGCTCTTTTTGTCTTGTTTTCCTTGGCAATCAGGAAATAGTCCTCCCACATTTGGGTAAATGTGAGGTTCTCCTTCTCTTCTTGTGCCTTTCTTATCTCTTCCGCCTCACGGTTTTGTCTTTCCACCTCTCTTTTTTCTTTTGGTGACCTTGGACCTGTTCCAGCCTTGACGTTTGCTTTGTATAACTTCCTTTGAGTAAGTGCATAATCTTCAAATCCCATGTCAGGATCGTTTTTTAAGGCTTCGTCAGGTATCCGGCCCGACCACCAACCGATACCATAAGAATAATCTTTGCCATCAATTTTGAATCTCACGGCATAATATCGATCTTTTTTTTTGCCGTGCTTCCGAGTTGGATGTTCATAATATCTAAGTCCCTTGTGGGCTGTTTTGGTCCATTTGATCCATTTGGTTGACACGCCTAAACCTCCATTTTAAAAATCAACAGGGTTATTTTACCGCTATTTTACCGCTTTTTCCCCTGAAATTAGGGTTGCCTATGTGAAGTATTGTGAGAAATTATAAGACCTAAGATACAAGAATGTCAAGTTATATGTGACATAGAGTGAAATAATGTGAATTTGCTTTTATCTGATTCGTAATCAGTAGGTCAGCGGTTCAAGTCCGCTCATCGGCTCCATAAAATCAAGGGGTTAGGCGATTTGTCTGACCCCTTTTTTGGGTCAAAATTGACTACAATTGACTACATTCTGACCACGCACACCAATATCTTAATCAAAACATATACTTAACCTAGAGCTACTGATTATTAGTCAGTTGCTCTGCCTCTACTTTTACATTTAATTTCTTATACTTATGAAGATTGGGATTCGTCAATCAAATCATTAAGTGGCGCTGCGTTGTGTCTATTTTTTCCTTTTAGTGAATAAATAATTGACAATCATCAACAAAAGTGCAAGTGTATTGGCGCGTTTCACAGAGAGGGAAACTCCAATATTCATTAGAAATAACTTCAAAGGCTCACCCGAAGTACCCAGGTTCTGACACTTAAGCATTCGATTATTATATTCAAAATGTAAGGCATTTTCGAGAGATGTTATACCGCAACATTTGCCGTGTTTAGGATATTATACGAAACGCTGTCAGGGGACATGTCAAATGAATAATAATATACCATACACTCCTCCATCTTTTGAGTCCGATGGATTCAATTGCCCTTTTTGTCAAGCTTATGCTGATCAAAATTGGGCTTTCCCAACTAAGGTTGTAAAGAATACTAATTATGGGAGCGATAAAAATTATGCGATTTGCCGTTGTACTAGATGCGGCCAATTTTCTATCTGGGTTAATAAAGACATGGTGTTCCCAAGAGCTTTAACCTCACCTCCTCCAAATTCAGACCTACCAGAAGAAATCAAGACAGATTATGAAGAGGCACGTGCCATTCTTTTAGAATCTCCTCGTAGAGCTGCGGCTTTGCTTAGACTATCGATTCAGAAACTATGTAAACATTTGGGGGAGAATGGTGAGACTATAAATGATGATATTGCATCTTTGGTTAAAAAGGGATTACCTTCACAAGTCCAGCAGGCTCTGGACATTGTTAGAGTTGTCGGCAATAACGCAGTCCACCCTGGCCAAATTGATCTGAATGATAATAAAGACGTTGCCAATAGCCTTTTTAGCCTCGTCAATTTGATAGCTGATACGATGATAACACAGCCTAAACATGTGGAGGAATTGTACCAGAATGTTGTTCCCGAACCTCAGTGTGAAGCTATTAAGAGGAGAGATGGCTCCTAACCTTTTAGTTCACCAGGATAGTGTTCTGTTACGCTCCACACCAGCCGCTTAAAAATGCGATAGGATCAAAAATTTAAAGTTACCAATAAATAAAAAAAAGGGGGGGTCTATGAAGAGCGAAAAGCTAGAAAAGGAGCTTCAACAGCATGAAGAAACAATGTCTTCTCTAATTGAACAAATGGATACTCTATATTGCGAAATTCAAGACGCTATGCCAGCCGTGGCCGTGTCTTGGATGAAAATGCAAGTTGAAAGCAGA
>Ga0208905_1000388_pt1 | contig 22407 bp, 18 predicted proteins | sample AntAceMetag02UKS_FD_184776 | JGI IMG/M metagenome (GOLD analysis project Ga0208905, IMG submission 184776) | Saline lake microbial communities from Ace Lake, Antarctica - Antarctic Ace Lake Metagenome 02UKS (SPAdes) (version 2) | ecosystem: Environmental > Aquatic > Non-marine Saline and... | reverse complement strand
CGGGTTGGTTTTGCTAGGGCCTGGCCTTCAATTAGAGATGGAAATGTTACAACTTTAATAGTTGCCCTGATAATGTTCTTTTTTGGAACAAGTTTTATTAAAGGATTTGCTTTAACTTTAAGCTTAGGAATTCTAGTAAGTATGTTTTCCGCTATATTTATAACTAAAACATTTTTAAAGATTTTTGTAGGAACAAAATTAGAAAAAATAAAGTTCTTATGGAATTAATATGATTATTCAATTTATAAAATTTAGAAAGATATTTTATGTATTTTCAATAATTACTATTATTTTATCTATAGCCAGTATTTTTGTTTTTGGACTAGAACTAGGAATTGATTTTACTGGTGGTAGTATGCTGGAGGTTGAATATGAGAATGAAAGACCATCTATTCAATTGATACAGGAGAAAATACAAGAAATTAGTTCGGAAAAGGTAATAGTCCAACCCGTAGAACAAAAAGGTATAATTTTAAAAACTAAAGATACCTCTGAAGAAACTTATACAAAAGCAATAGAAAAATTAGAAGAACTGGGGACACTTAAACAAGATGCTTCTCAGTTTGAAACGATTGGTCCAATTATTGGTAACGAATTAAAAGATAAAACCAAAATTGTTATTGTTCTATCTTTAATGGCTATTGTTTTTTATATTGCCTATTCTTTCCGGAAGATTTCTAAACCGGTTAATTCTTTTGCTTATGGATTTACAAGTTTAATAGCTCTCTGCCATGATGTGCTGATCCCTCTTGGTATATTTTCCTTTTTAGGGAAACTTTATGGAGTTCAAATTACAATTCCAGTAATTACGGCCTTTTTGACAGTATTAGGTTATTCAATCAATAATTCAGTTGTTGTTTTTGACAGAGCTCGGGAAAATCTTTTAAGATCCAGAGAAACATCATTTGGCAACATAATAAATAAAAGTCTTAATGAAACTTTAACGCGTTCTATTAATACTTCTCTGACAACTCTTTTTGTTCTTTTTGCTATCTTTTTCTTTGGCGGAGAAACACTGAGATACTTTTCATTAGTTTTAATATTGGGAATTAGTTGTGGGACATATTCTTCTATATTTTTAGTAACTCCTTTGCTGGTAACTTATTTAGAATGGAGAGAAAAACGTTTGCATTAATTTTACTTTTGTTGTATAGTATAATAATTAACAATTAATTATATATGTCACAATTTAACTATTCAAAAATTTGTGAAGATATTTTTGAAATATTACCTAACCGTCAAAAAGAGATTCTAGAAAGAAGATTTGGAATTCTGACAGGAGAAAAGGAAACACTTGACTCTATTGGGAAAGATTTCAATTTAACCAGAGAAAGAATTAGACAAATTGAAAAAGAGAGTTTTGCCAAGATGGAAAAAGAGAAGGAGAAAAGAGAACTCAAAAAGGTTTTCTTTTATTTTGAAGAATATCTTAAAGAGAATGGAGGCCTTAAAAGAGAGGATGTTCTTTTAAATGATTTAGGAAGAGATAAATTCAATAAACATATTTATTTCTTGCTTACTTTTGCTGATGATTTTTTCAGAATCCCAGAAGACAATGAATTCTATAGTTTTTGGACAGTTGAAAAAGAAGTTAGTCCTAAAGTAGAAAGTATTTTGAAATCTATCCTTAAAAAATTTGAAGAAATAAATAAACTTTTATCGGAGGATGAGATTTTAAAAAAAGCTAGACAAGAACCAAGAATTCTTCATTCTTTATTGGAGATAGCAAAGAAAATCGAACAAGAAGAAGAAAGTAATTATTATGGCTTAACAGATTGGCCGGAGATTAGACCTAAAGGAGTGAAAGATAGAGCTTATCTTGTTTTTAAGAAAGAACAAAAACCATTACACTTTATAGATATTGCTAACCTTATTGATGAAAAAACTCATGCTCAAACCGTACACAACGAATTGATTAAAGATGAGAGATTTGTTTTAGTTGGTAGGGGCATTTATGCTTTAAAAGAATGGGGATATGAACCGGGCACGGTTCAAGAGATTATTTTTAAAATTTTAAAAAAAGAAAAAAATCCAGTTCCCAAAAAACAATTATTAAAAAAAGTTCAAAAACAAAGATTGGTTAAAGAAAATACAATCTTATTAAATCTTTCTAATAAAGAATATTTTTTGAAGGATGAAAATGGAAACTATAGTTTAAAGAGTTTTTAATTATATCTATGGTTGATTTTTTAGATTTTATAAAGATCGAATCAATTATTCCAGTGATAACTCCTTTTTGGGTTACCTTAAAAAATTGGTGGTGGTTAATACTCCCTTTTCTTTTATTTCCTACGCTTCAGTTTTTTTATCTACAATTTATTCGTACAAAATGGGATAGTACCATAGATAAAATTTTACTAGAAATTAAAATCCCTAAAGAAGTTGAAAGACCTATGAAAGCAATGGAACAGGTCTTTAGTAGTTTTTGGACACTATATGACCCTCCTAGTTTTAAAGAAAAGTGGGTTCAGGGTCATTTTTTGCTTAATTTTGCCTTGGAAATAATAACTATAGAAGGAGATATTCATTTCTTTTTAAGAATACCTAAGGCCCTTCGAGGCATGTTTGAATCAGCTGTATATGCTCAGTTTCCAAACGTTGAACTAATTGAGGCTGAAGATTATACCAAGAATGTCCCCCAAGATATTCCAAATAAAAAATGGGATTTGTTTGGCTGGGACTTTATGTTTCTTAAAGAATCTTGTTATCCTATAAAAACATATCCCAACTTTTTTGAAGAGCAAGAAGGGATGAAAGAAGAAAAAAGAATTAGTGCTTTGTCAGTTCTTTTAGAGGGTATGGCTGATTTTAAAAAAGGTGAGCAGATGTGGTTTCAAATTATTGCTAAACCGATAGTTGATGAAGTTAAATGGGTAGAAGAGGGCAAAAAAATTATTGATAAATTAGTAAAAAGGTCTCCCAAGCCAAAATTAAAATCTATAATTCAGGAAGCATTTGATGTTATTTTTTCAGGAACTGTTCCCGGGCAAACAGAAAAACCAAAAGAAGAAGCAATTCCCGTGGAAATGACATTAACTCCCGGAGAAAAAGATACTGTTAAAGCAATAGAAAATAAGATTTCAAAATTAGCTTTTGAAACAAATATGAGATTTGTTTATATTGGGGAGAAGGAAGTTTTCTTTAAGCCCAGAGTTAAAGTCGCCTTAGATTTTACAGCGGGAATTAATATAGCAAGCCTTAATGGGTTTAAACCCTGGAAAAAAACATTACCTAAAATTGTTCCTCCGGCTCTAGCCAGGAAGAGAATAGTTTATTTAAGGAAGAAACAATTATTTAGACGATTTATTAAAAGAATGACTCCTTTATTTCCGACTCCCGGAGGGACATTTGTCATTAATATTGAAGAATTAGCAACCATTTTCCATTTTCCAGGAAGAACTATGGCTCCAACATTAAATCTTTCCAGGATTGAAGCTAAAAAGGCTGGACCGCCGGAAAATCTTCCTATAGAAAAGTAAAAAATTATTATGTCTAAGATAAATTTCTTTGCTACAACTACATTTAGAAATCAAAAACAAAAATTTGGGATTAAAATTGATGATAGGCGCAGGCATTTTTATATTGTGGGGAAAACAGGTATGGGTAAAAGTGAGCTCTTAAAAAATATGGCTGTTCAAGATATTAAAGATGGTCATGGTCTTTGTTTTATAGACCCCCATGGAGAAATTGCCGAAGAACTTTTAGACTTTATTCCAGAGAGTAGGATAAAAGATGTAATCTATTTTAATCCAGCGGACATTGAGCATCCAATTGCTTTTGATGTTATGGAAGATGTTTCTGTGGAAACTCGCCATCTAGTAGCTTCTGGCTTAATGGGAGTATTTAAAAAGATTTGGCCTGATGTTTGGTCAGCCAGAATGGAATATATTTTAAGTAATTCAATTCTAGCTCTTCTAGAACATCCAGATTCAACCCTTTTAGGTATAAATCGTTTATTATCCGATTCTGCTTATCGTAAAGAAGTAGTAGAAGGACTTACTGATCCTGTGGTTAAGGCATTTTGGACTCAGGAATTTGCTCGTTATACTCAGCGTTATGAGGTTGAAGCAACTGCTGCTATTGAAAACAAAATTGGTCAATTTATTTCATCGCCTTTAATTAGAAACATTATAGGGCAAGTTAAAACATCTTTTGACATTAGAGAAGTAATGGATAGTGAGAAGATATTAATTTTAAATTTATCCAAAGGGAAGATAGGGGAGGATTCATCTCGTTTATTAGGAGGCTTGCTAATAACAAAATTACAATTAGCAGCAATGTCTAGAGTAGACATACCAGAAAAGGAAAGAAAAGATTTCTTTTTATATGTTGATGAATTTCAGAATTTTGCTACAGAAAGTTTTGTTAGTGTCTTATCTGAAGCCAGAAAATATCGTCTTTCTTTAATTTTAGCTCATCAGTATATTACTCAAATGGAAGAAAGTGTCAGAGATGCTGTGTTTGGCAATGTAGGAACAATTATTTCTTTCAGAGTAGGAGCAGAAGATGCTGAATACTTGGAAAAAGAATTTATTCCGGAAATTATTGCGGAAGATCTAGTTAATCTTCCCAAGTATATCATCTATTTAAAACTAATGATTGATGGAATTGCTGGTCGTCCTTTTTCGGCTCAAACATTAATTCCTTTTAAACCTGAAGGAGAATCCCAAAAAGAAAAAATAATAGAATTTTCTAGAAAAAGCTATAGTGTTCCTAGAGAAATTGTGGAAAAACAAATTGCCGAATGGACTGGGGACTATGTTATCCAAAAGCCATCTAATCCAGACGTTATCCTTTATGATGCCAAGTGTAAGGGATGTGGCAAAGAAATAAAAGTTCCGTTTAAACCGGATGGGATTAGACCAGTGTATTGTAAAGCCTGTTTAAAAAAGAGAGAAGAAGCTAAGGATTCTAATCATCAAGAAGAAAAAAAAGAAGAAAAAAAAGAGGAAATAAAAGAAGAAATAAAAACATTCTCTTTAGAAAACCTTTTACCTCAAAAGATTAAGAGAGATAAAAAAACAGTTTCCAAAGAGAATTTAAAAAGTGCTTTAAAGCAAGCCTTGGAAGAAGATGATTCTAAGAAAAATATAAAAAAAGGCGTGATAAAGCCAGGTGAAGTCGTAAAATTTTAAAAAAATGAAAACTCTTAAAGATTTTGATTTTAGAGATAAAAGAACAATAGTTAGATGTGACTTTAATGTACCAATAAAAGACAAAAAAATTGTTGATAATTTTAGAATAAAGGAGATTTTACCTACTATAAATTATCTAATTGAAGAAAAAGCCAAGATTATTTTGATAAGTCATCTTGATAGCCCCAAGAGCAAAGATAAAAAATATAGTTTAAGACCTATTGCTCAGGAACTTAAAAAATTATTAGGAAAAAAGGTAAGATTTTTAAATGATTGCCAGGGACGGGAAGTAGAAAAACAAGTAAATAACATGAAACCAGGTGAAGTTATTCTTTTAGAGAATTTGAGATTTTATTCAGAAGAGGAAAAAAATGATATATCTTTTGCTAAATCTTTAGCTAAGCTAGGAGATATTTATATTTCCGAAGCATTTGGAGTATGCCATCGCAAGCATGCATCTGTTTATATCTTACCCAAATTAATACCCTCGGGTATTGGTTTTTTATTTGGTAAAGAAATTACTAGTTTGTCTAGAATAAGAAGAAACCCGGATAGACCATTTGTGGTTATTATTGGAGGAGCCAAAATTTCTTCAAAAATAAAAATGGTTGAAAAGTTTTTACCAAAAGCTGATTATATACTTTTAGGCGGGAAAATAGCTAATATTATCTTAACAGTAAAAGGAATATGCTTAGGCCGAGCTTGGCCAGAAAAAGATATTGTAAAAATAGTTGAAAAGATAAAATTAACTGATTCCAAAATTTATCTTCCGGTTGATGTTTTAGTTTCTCCTGATGAAAAAACCGGAGAATATATTAGGGCAACAGGACCAGCCTTGGTAAGGAAAGAAGAGGGAATTTTTGATATTGGGCCCGAAACAATTGAAATCTTTGAAAAAATTATTAGACAAGCTAAAACAATTATTTGGGCCGGAACATTAGGGTTAGCTGAAAATGAAAAATTCAGCAAAGGAACAAAATCTATTGCTAAAGCCATTAGTAGAAATTATGATGCTTTTACTATTGCCGGGGGAGGAGATACAATGAAGTTTTTAAATCAATTTGGATTAGCAGATAGTTTTTCTTATACTTCTACGGGCGGAGGAGCTATGTTAAATTATTTAGCCGAACAAGAAATGCCAGGGATAGAAGCATTAAAATAACCTTATGAATGAAATTAAAAATCTTAAGAAAACAGCCAAACGTATTGAAAAAGCTATCAAAAACAAAGAAAGAATCTTGCTTTTTGCTGACTCAGACCTAGATGGAGTAACATCTTTTATCGTTTTAGAAGAAACCATCAAAAGTTTGGGTGGAAAAATTCAGGATTTTTATTTTTTAGGTAGAACACTAGAAGAGGCATATGGATTAAATGAAAATGCTTTAAAATATTTCCGAAAATCTACTCCCGCTTTGTTGATTACTTTAGATTGTGGAATTACTAGTTTTAAAGAAGTGGAAATAGCTAATGAATTAGGGTTTGAAACAATAATTATTGATCATCATCAAATCTTAAATAAGATACCAAATGCTTCGATTGTTGTTGACCCTAAACAAAAAGAAGATCCATATCCTTTTAAGCAATTAGCAGCAGTTGGTGTTGTTTGTCATCTTTCCCGATTACTTTTTAAAGATAAATGGAATGGAGAAATTAAAAAAAATATTATGGCCCTTACAGCATTAGGAACCTTAGCAGATATGATGAAGATATCCGATGATAATGAATTATTTATAAAAGAAGGACTTCCGGCTTTAATCAACAGTCCTCGGCCAGCTTTTCAAGCATTGTTGGAGAAAATTGGAAAAGATAAATATTCTCATAATGAGGTTATAAGAAAAATTATTACGATCTTGAACATTACCGAAATGAAAAATCATATTCCTCAAAGTTATCCTTTTTTAACTTGCTCTGATAAAACATTATGTAAAAAAACAATTGAAAAACTTTGTGAACAAAATCAAGAACGTAGATTAAGAATTAGGAATATGACGGAGGTTCTTGTAGAAAGGATTGACGAACAATGGCCAGTTTCGGTTATCTTTGAAGGAGGGAAAGATTATTCTCTTAATATAACAGGTGCCTTGTCTTCTAGAATTTGTAATAAATTTAAAAAACCATGTTTTATTTTCCGAAAGGGAGATAAAATTTCCAAAGGTTCGGTTAGAACTCCCAAAGGAATAGATAGCATAAAAGCTATGGGACAATGCTCTGATTTACTTGAGGTTTTTGGAGGACATGCTCAAGCATCAGGTTTCGCAATAAAAAATAAGAATTTGAAAAAATTTAAAGAATGTTTATCAGATTATTTTTCTAAATTTAATTAATAAAATTATGGAGAAAAATATTATTTATATTGACGGAGGCTCTCGGGGCAATCCCGGTCCATCTGCTTTTGGTATGGTTATCTGTAATAGTAAAGGGAGTATCTTAAAAAGATATGCAGAGTATATTGGTAAAGCCACTAATAATGAAGCGGAATATCAAGGGCTAATTTTTGCCCTGAAAAAAGCTAAAGCCTATTTTGGGAAAGAAAAAATTAAAAAAATGCAGATAGAATTATTTTCAGATTCCCAGCTTTTAGTAAAACAAATGAATGGTGAATACAAAGTTTTAAATTCTAAAATTCAACCACTTTTTTTAATAGCTTGGAACTTGAGAATAGAATATAAAAATATAAAGATTTCTTTTGTCCCTCGAGAGCAAAATCGAGAAGCAGATAAGTTAGTTAATCAGGCCTTAGACGCTGAAACTAAAAAACAAAAGCTTTTTTAGATATAGTTGACAACTAAGATTTTTTTAGGTATTCTAAAGAGGTCCAAGTAGACAAGACAATCGCACGACACCTTTTTAGGAAGGCATCGTGAGGAAAGTCCGAACACTCGGTTTTCCACTCTTTTTAGAAAAGCTGTCTAAAAAAAGTAGAAGACAAGGATAGCGGGTAATACCCGCCGATCGTGAGATTAGAGGTGCGATCAGAGACGCTAAAACTTGAAAGAGTTTTAGCATCCTTAAAGTTTAAGGATGAGTTTTCCAAGTAATTGGAAAGGTGAAACGGCTAAATCCTTATCTGGGTGCAAGAACAAACAAAGGTAGTTCGCTTGACCTTTAGAGTAATCTAAAGGCTTAGATAAATGATTGTCATCCACTATTAGTGGAACAGAATTCGGCTTATTGTCTACTTGGGCTTTTTATTTAAAATAATGATTGCTAAATTATTAAATTTTAAAACAAAAACAATCACTTTTGCCGCAGTTGTTCTAGCAAGTTCTGCTCTTTTAAGTCGTATTTTGGGCATGCTAAGAGATAATCTTTTAGCTAATCTTCTTTCTAAATCTCAAACTGATATTTACTTTTCGGCGTTTAGAATTCCTAATTTTGTTTATGGTATTTTAATCAGTGGAGGAATAATAGCTGCTTTTCTGCCTGTTTTTTCTGCGGAGTTCAAAAAAAGTAAAGAACATGCCTGGGAACTTACGAACAATGTTCTCACTTTTTTCCTAATTGCCTTGATTGTTGTTTCTTTTATATTGGCCATATTTACTCCCCAGCTTGTTGATTTACTTGTTCCGGGATTTAATGCTTTTCAGAAATCTCAAACCATTATTCTAACTAGAATAATGTTTTTAAGTCCTATATTATTAGGTATTTCTTCTATCTTCTCAGGAATACTTCAATATTCTAATTTATTCCTTGCTTATTCCCTAACTCCTATTTTTTATAATATTGGAATTATTTTTGGAATTGTAATTTTTTTACCCTTATGTAATTTTGATTTAAAAGCCCTGGCTTACGGAGTTATATTAGGTGCTTTTTTGCATTTAGCAATCCAAATTATACCTTGTATAAAATCTGGTTTTCATCCTCGTTTTTCTTTTAATTTTCGCCATCTGGGACTTCAAAAGATATTTAGATTAATGATTCCCAGAACAATTGGAGCAGGGGCATTTCATATTAACTTGATTGTCATAACTTCAATTGCTTCAACTTTGTCTCCGGGTTCAATCAGTATTTTTAATTTTTCTAGTAATCTGCAAGGATTACCCATTGGTTTAATAGGGGTATCTTTTGCTACAGCTGCTTTTCCTGTTTTTTCACGTCATTTTGTTCAGGAACAAAGAAAAGAATTTTCCAGAAAGTTTCTTTCAATTTTTTCTCAGATATTATTTTTAATAATTCCTTTAAGTTTTTTCATTTTTCTTTTAAGAGCTCAAATAGTTAGATTAGTTTTAGGAACAGCTATTGTAGGTGATGGTCTTTTTGGATGGTGGCAAACTCGTTTAACAGCTGCTTGTCTGGGGATATTCTGCATTGCTCTTTTTGCTAATTGTTTAATCCCTCTTTTAACTCGTACTTTTTATTCCTTTCATAATACCAAAACCCCCGTAAAAATTGCGGTTTTTTCCGTAATTTTAAATATAATTTTATGTTATTCTTTTGTAAATATTTTAGGCTCCTCAAGCTTTATCCAGGAAAGAATCATTAGTTTCTTAAAATTAAGAGGAATTCAAGATATTTCCATAATCGCTCTGCCTTTAGCTCTTTCTATTTCTTCTATGATTCAGTTTGTTTTATTGCTTGCTTTTCTAAAGAAAAAAATAGAAATTTTGGATTTTAAAAAGACTTATAAATCTATTTTAAAGATTTTAGTTGCTACCTTATTAATGGGGATTGTTGTTTATATAGGGCTACAAGTTTCTGCTATGCTTTTGCCAATGGATAAGGTTTTAGGAATTCTTTTGCAAATTCTTATTGCTGTAATTCTAAGTATTTTAAGTTATGGTTTTTGGTCTTGGCTTTTAAAATGTAAAGAGCCGAGAGTTATTTGGTCATCTGTTTTAACTCAATTTAAGAAATAATGGATTTATCTAGTATTAGGAATTTTGTGATAATTAGTCATATTGACCATGGTAAATCGACTTTAGCCGATCGTTTTTTAGAAATAACAAAGACTATTGATAGTAACCAGATGCATTCTTGTTTTTTAGATGCCATGGATTTGGAAAAAGAAAAGGGGATTACGATTAAAATGCATCCTTGCCGTATGCTTTGGAAAAGCGAGAAAACAGGCCAAGAGTATATTTTAAACTTAATAGACACTCCCGGGCATATTGATTTTTCCTATGAAACCTCTAGAGCCTTGGCCGCGGTTGAAGGCGCTATTTTATTAGTTGATGCCAGTCAAGGCATTCAGGCCCAAACACTTTTTAATTTAGAGCAAGCCCGAAAACAAAACTTAACCATAATTGGAGTCGTTAATAAAATTGATTTGCCCCAAGCCCAAGTTGCAGAGACAAAAAAAGAATTGGCTTCTATTTTAAAGGTAGGGGAGGAGGAAATTCTTTCTATTTCCGCAAGAAAAGGAACGAATGTAAAAGAATTATTAGAAGTTCTTGTTCAGAGAATTCCTTGTCCTCAAAAAAAAATATCTAATGAAAATTTAAAAGCACTTATATTTGACTCTAAATATGATTTATTTTCTGGAGTTACAGTTTACGTAAGAGTATTTGAGGGACAAGTTCAAAAAGGTGATAAAATTAACCTTTTAGCAACGAAAATAGAGAGTGAAGTAAAAGAAGTTGGTTATTTTTCTCCATCATTAAATTCTTGTTCAGTATTAAAAGCTGGAGAGATTGGCTATATAAAAACAGGGGTAAAAGAACCTTCAAAAGTTCATGCCGGGGATACTGTTTCTAGCTTATTATCTACAGTTGCTTTACCGGGATATAAAGAACCGCAATTAGTTTTGTTTTTAAGCTTATATCCAGAAGAATCAGATAGCTTTGAAATTTTAAAAGATGCTTTGAATAAGTTAAAGCTTAATGACCCAACATTAGATTTTGAAATAGAGTCGAAAATGACTTTGGGTAGGGGATTTAGATGTGGTTTTTTAGGCTCTCTACATGCTGAAATTACGGCTAGACGTTTGAAACAAGAATTTGGTCTAGATTTAATTTTAACTTCTCCTCAAGTTGTTTTTAAGATTCTGACTAAAAATAATAAAGAAATTATAGTTTCCTCTCCTTCTTCATGGCCCAACATATCTTTAATTAAGGAAATTCAAGAACCATGGGTAGAAGTTGAAATCATAAGTCCTAATTCATATCTTAATTCTATTTTTAAGATTCTAAGAAATTTTGATTCTTCAGTAGAAAATACAAAGTTTATAACTTCTCAAAAATCACTTATCTTTATTCGTACATCTCTGAGAGAGATAATTACAGGAAATTTTTATGATAAGTTAAAGAGTATTACCCAAGGATACGCATCTTTTAGTTTTCGTCAAATTGGTTTTAAAAAAGCAGACTTAGTAAAGATGGATATTTTGATTAATGGTGAAAAACAAGAGGCTTTTTCCAAAGTTGTTCCTTCAAAAAATGCCTTCCCCGAGGGGAAAGCATTAGTTGGCAAGCTAAAGAAGGTTTTACCTGCTCAACAGTTCTCTGTGGCCATCCAAGCGGCTGTAGAGGGCAAGATAATTGCTAGAGAAACAATAAAAGCCAGAAGAAAAGATGTTACCGGATCATTATATGGGGGAGATGTAACTAGAAAGAAAAAATTACTTGAAATACAGAAAAAAGGTAAAGAAAAATTAAAAAGCAGGTCCAAAATTAATATACCTTCTAAAGTCTTTTTGGAAATGTTGAAGTAGGCCAGTAGTTATGATAGATTAAAAAAGAGCAGCTACTGATAATCCAAGCATACTCAAAATTACCATTGATATTAATACCACCCAAATTCCTCTAATAATAGATTTTCCTTTTATTTTCATATATTCTATGTTAACAAAAATTAGAAGAAATAAAAAGAAGATAAATAATATTTTTTCAACTATCTTTTATATCTGTTTAGCCACAACAATATTATTAATTATGACCTTATTAATTATAGGGAATATAAGAATTAATAAAAAAAGGAATGAATTAAATTTAAAGATTAATTCTTTAGAATCCCAGATTCAAGAACTACAAAAACAAGAAGAGTTTTTCAAATCCCAAATTTTAAGAACAGATGAAAATGAGTATTTAGAAGAAAAAGCCAGAGATGTTTTTAATCTTAAAAAGGAATACGAAAAAGTTTTTATTATACAATAGAAATAAGTTTTTGCGAGTGTGGTATAGTGGCATTATGTAACCTTCCCAAGGTTGAGACGGGGGTTCGATTCCCCTCACTCGCTCTCTGTTTTGGCCAGTGTAGTTTAGTGGTAGAATAACTCTTTCGTAAAGAGTAGACGTCGGTCCAATTCCGGCCACTGGCTCCCTAGTAACTATATGAAAGAAATTAAAGAAAAAATTGAATATCTAGAAGATAAATTTGAACAAACAAGTGTTTCTTTCAATTTGTTAGATAAAGAAAAAGAAATAGCAGTTCTAGAAACAGAAATGAATAAGCCAAATTTTTGGGATGATCAAAAAAAGGCTTCTAATGTTTCTCAGAAAGTTGCCGAATTAAAAGATTTAATTGAAGAGTTTAAAGACTTAGAGAAAGAAATTCAAGACCTAAAAGAAATATCAAAGATTGTAGAACCAGGCACCCCAGAATTTAAAGAATTAGAAAGAAATTACAATTCTCTAGAAAAAAAGATTAAACAACAGGAAAATAAGATTTTTCTCTCTGGTAAATATGATAAATTATCTGCTATACTTAGTATTGAAGCCGGAGCAGGTGGCAGAGATGCTGAAGATTGGGCCACAATGCTTTTAAGGATGTATAAGAAGTATGCGGATATTAAAAAGTTCAAAGTAAAGACTTTATCTCAGAGTTTTGGAGAAGGGGGAGGGCCAGAAGGCAGAATTGGGATTAAAGAAGCATCTATTGAGATTAAAGGAAATTATGCTTATGGATATTTGAAAAATGAACAAGGCATTCATAGATTAGTAAGAATATCTCCTTTTTCCTCTCAATCACTTCGTCATACTTCATTTGCCAAAGTAGAAGTATTGCCCAAGATTCCAGAATCTGATATTTCGGAAATAGAGATTAAGCCAGAGGAGTTAAGAGTTGAGACATACAGGGCTTCTGGTCCTGGTGGTCAACATGTAAATAAAAGAGAATCAGCGGTAAGGATAATCCATATTTCCACAGGTCTTAAAGCTAGTTCACAGGAGGAAAGATTGCAAGGGCTTAATAAGCAAAAGGCGATGCAAGTTTTAAAAGCAAAACTTTTAAGATTTTATCAAGATAAAAAAGATAAAGAAATTGAAAAAGTTAAAGGGCAAGACATTTCTGCTAGTTGGGGGAATCAGCGTCGTTCATATGTGTTACATCCCTATAAACTTTGCAAAGATGCTCAAACAAAAGTTGAAATGACAAATGTAGAAAAAGTTTTAAATGGTGAAATAGAAGAATTTATTCAAGTAGAGATTAAACTATAATGATACTATTCAAAAATGTTACGAAAATTTATCATTCAGAATTAAGTCCTAACCATATCTCAGCATTAAAAGATATTTCTTTTGAGATTGGACCTCAAGAGTTTGTTTCTATTGTTGGTCGCTCTGGAGCTGGGAAGACAACATTAATCAAACTCTTGATAGGGGAGGAGGATATAACCAGTGGAAATATTTTTTTTGGAAATGAAAACATTAAAGAAACCAAATTTAATGATCTCCAAAAAATCAGAAGAAAAATTGGAGTAGTATATCAAGATTATCGTCTTTTATTTTCCAAAACAGTTTATGAGAATATAAGTTATATTATGGAAGTAATGGGTTTTTCAGATAAAGAAATATATAAAAGTGTTTCCCAGGTTTTAGAAATCGTAGGGCTTCAAGATAAAGCTCTTAATTTCCCCAAAGAGATTTCGGGAGGAGAACAACAAAGATTAGCGATTGCTAGAGCATTAGTTCATAAGCCAGAGCTTGTTATAGCAGATGAACCAACTGGGAATTTAGATCCTTATAATACATTTGAAATAATAAATCTTTTTAAAAAAGTTAATGAGTCAGGAACAACTATTATTTTAGCGACCCATGATAGAAGAGTTATTGATAATTTAAATAAAAGAGTAATAACACTAGAAGATGGAAAGTTACTTCGGGATGAAAAGTCAGGTAAATTTATTTTATAAAATATTATGCTTACATCTTTAAAACGTATTTTAAAATTTTCTTGGGTTGGATTTTTAAGAAATAAAGCCCTAGTATTAGAGGTTATTTTTGTTATAACAATTTCAATTTCTTTAATAACTTGTTTGTTTTTATCTCAGGGAGTAAGTAAGTTTTTAATTAATTATTTACAAGATAAAGCTGACATTTCAGTTTATTTTAAGCAAAATACATCAGAACAAGAAATTGTGAAAGTAGAAGAAGCGCTTTATCAGTTTTCAAATGAAATTCAAAGTGTAGAATATATTTCTCAAGAAAAAGCGCTCCAGATATTTACGGAGGTTCATAAAAATGACTCAGACTCCTTAGAAGCATTAGAGCAAGTAGGGGATAATCCTTTTTTAGCTTCTTTAGTTATAAAAGCTTATGATCCGATATACTATGTTCAGATATCAAATTTTTTAAGCCAAGATTCCTTTAAAGATGTTATTGAAAAGATCCCTTATTATGATAATAAAAGAGTAATTGATAGGTTATCTGCGATAACCGATACTATCAGAACTATGACTATCGGATTGGGTTTAATACTTGGTTTATTAGCTGTTTTGATTACTTTTAACACAATTAAGCTAACTATCTTTGCATCGAAAGATGAGATTTCAACAATGCGTTTAGTAGGAGCATCTAATTGGTTTATTAAGGGACCATTTGTTATACAGGGAGTTTTATATGGAATTGCTTCTATATTAATTGTTGATATTTTATTTTTTATTTTGCTTTTGTTTTTTAGTCCAAAACTTCAAGTATTTTTCTCAGGATTTAATTTACTTAGTTATTTTCAAAGCCAATATGCTTCATTATTCTTAATTCAGGTAATTTTTGTAGGGATTGTCAGTGTTATTTCTACTCTTTTAGCTCTGAATAAACACCTGAAAGTATAAAATTGCGGGATCGTCTAATGGTAGGAATTTCCAAGATTTTGTGCTATAATTGGATAATGATAAAATGCAAACTTTGCGGAAAATACTTCAAGATTATAACAAATACTCATCTTATATCTGCCCATAATTGCAGCCTTAAAACTTATATTCAAAAGTTTGGGGCAAAAGGTTGTGGTTTTCTTTCCCCAAATCTTTTGCCTAAAAATGATCCTCGTTATAAAAAATGGAGAGAAAGTTTAAAAAAGAGACCACCTTCTTGGAGTAGAGGATATACTAAGTATAACAATTCTAGCGTTGCAAAAATCTCTAGGACCTTTAAAAAGAAAAAGATTGACAATTTTGCACGATGGCGTAAGGAGATGAAAAGACTAGGGAAAATTAAGTCAAGTTATCCACGAATTAAACACAATGGAGATTTGGCTGAATTGATTGGGGTAGTATTAGGAGATGGACATATTAGAAAATATCCAAGGACAGAAAGTCTATCAATTTTTTCCAATTCAAACAATCCTGGTTTTATTAAAAGATATGCGAAATTGGTGGAAAAGTTATTTGACAAAAAAGCTTCCCTAACTCAACATGGCATAGGCGTAAATTGTATTCGTATTCGAATATATCAAAAGGAAATAAGTAGAAGGCTGAAAATTATTTCAGGATCGAGAAAAGAACAGAATATAAAAATTCCTCGATGGATTTTAGAAAACAAAAATTACATTAAAAGATATCTGAGAGGGTTATATGAAGCTGAAGGATCGTTTTGTATCCATAAGCCAACCTATACGTATAAGTTTTTATTTAGGAATACAAATGGATCATTATTGAATAATGTTTATCGTGCGTTAAAAATTCTTGGTTTTCATCCTCACAGAAGTAAAAATATGATTCAGGTTTCTAAAAAACAAGAAGTTTATGAAATCAAGGATTTAATAAACTTTCGACAATATTAATTTTGGAGGGTCTGCTAATGGTAGGCAACGAGTCTCTGGAACTCGGAATGTAGGTTCGATTCCTACCCCTCCAGCCAGCATATGTTAAGTCAGGTGACTGAGGCACATAGTCTAAAATTATGGCAGATAAACAAAAAAACAATTTTGCCTTTATTGATAGCCAAAATCTTAATTTGGGAGTGCAAAGCTTGGGATGGAAATTAGACCATCGAAAGTTCAGGGTTTATTTGAAAGAAAAGTACAAAGTATTAACAGCTTATTTATTTATCGGCTATATTCCAGCTAATCAAGATTTATATTCTTCATTACAGGAAGCTGGTTATGTTTTGATTTTTAAACCAACATTACCTAATAAAGATGGAAAAGTGAAAGGCAATGTGGACGCTGATTTAGTTTTGCAGGTCATGATTGATTACGAGAAATACGATAAAGCCATAATTGTTACGAGTGATGGAGATTTTTATTCTTTGGTTAAATATTTGTACAAAAAAGATAAACTTAGATGTGTTATAAGCCCATATGTTAAAACCTGCTCAACTTTATTAAAAAAAACAGCTAAAGAAAAGATAGTTTTTATGATTAATCTAAGAAAAAAACTTGAGCATAAAGAAAAACACCGCTAAGGGACAAAACCCATAGAGGTGTTTTTCATATGTATTCTGCTATAATAATATCAAATCTATGAAGGCTTGTCAATGGTTGTAAAATGACTAAAATTTAGCCAGTTACGTCTCGCTTTGTGCAAATTCAGAAAAGGTTCGGGCGGGTAAAGATTAAGAAAACGATTAATAATTTTCATGGTTGTTTAACCCTAATTAGATTTTAAATTTATGATAATTTTTTTAAGAAAATTTGGGACAACTTTAAATAGTCGACAATTTGGCAAAGAATCTTTTGCTGCTTTTGGGCCGTCTTTAAAAGATATAAAAAAAGATGAAGAAGTTATAGTTGACTTTGAAGGAGTCATAACTTTTAATCCTTCTTGGGGCGATGAATTCTTAACTTGTTTACTTAATAGATTCGGCGAACGCTTGATACTTAAAAACACTGATAACCCTTCGGTTCAGGCTACATTAAAGTTTTTAGCAAAAATTCATAAAATTAACTTTAGAATGGAGAGATTTTCAAAAAACAGTTAGGGGGTTAAGATATCCAATGATGCAGAAGCTATTATGTTGGCCTTAAGCGGGAAGTCAACTAAAAAAGAAGATAGGGGATTTGGCTTATGGACAACCGAAAAATTAATAACGAAATCTTCATTAAATGGTGAATTTCTTATTCTCTCTGGAAAAAGCGGATATTATAGAAATAGGAATAAAAGAATATTGTTTGATCTTAATTGCTATTGGCAAGGTACAATTGTTTTATTGAGAGTTAATAAAACTAGAGAAAAGATAGATTATACTCAATATATTGAATAAAATATAAATTATGTTATTATAAATTATATGAAGAAGCAAAAAATTATTAAAATTAATCTTTTCAGTCTTATCAGTAAAAATATTGCCACTCGTCAGGCCATTGATTTAGTTAAAGAAAGGATTTTTACACAGAATTTAGAAAATACTATTGTTGAATTAAATTTTACCAAAGTGAATTTTATTTCACGATCTTTTGCTGATGAATTAATAAACTTAAGAAAACAATTAATGATAAAAAATATCTTAGTTAATTTTGTGAATACAAATAAAGAAATTAATACTATTCTAAAAATAGTAAGTATCCAAAAAGCGAATAAAAAGGTTAGAGAAATAAACTTATCCAATCTAGCGGTTAAAAACCTTGAAAAGATTGTTTATCAGTTTTGATAGACATATAATTAGTTTTTATTACCATTAAAATTGCTTAATTTAGTTAAGCAATTTTTAATTAAGGCCAGAGTGTTTAATATAGCTAAAACCCTTATTAAGCCTGTGGATAACTCGCTATTGACAAGTATATCTGATAAGCGATAATTGATTAATGCATAAGGATAATTCACAATACATATCGCTTAAACAGGCGTCAAACTTTTCTGATTACTCTCAGGACTATTTGAGCTTAAGAGCAAGACAAGGAAAGTTAAAAGCAGTAAAGCTTGGAAGAAATTGGGTTACTAAAAAAGAATGGCTTGAAGAATATACAAATAATGCCGAAGAATACAAAGAAGAGCACAATGACAATAATGACAAGAAAAACATTAATAGATATAATGGAAATCGGATAAGCGATACGCAGAAAAATAATCGTGATTTTACATATAAACGACCAGTGTTGTCACACGCTATCATTGCAGTGGCAATACTGGTTTTTATTTTATTTTCAGGAGGAGTTGCTTTTGGATATTATAGTAATTCTATTTTAAAACCATTATCTTCTGTTGTGGGTTCTGTAATAACTTCCATAGACCTGGGTGTAAATGAAACAGTTAAAGATATATCTGAAAGTAAAGTATTTGAATATACATCTAAATCTATAAAATACGCATTTGAATATGTGGATGAATATATTGAATATTTACTCAAGACAGAATCAAGTCAGTATGTTATTAAAAATATTAAAGACGTAAGTGAAAAAATAATTATAGGCAAAGACATAATTTTTAATGAAATTTCAGAAACTAAATTTGCTAGATATGTTAAAGGAGTTTTTGAATATGTAAATGAAGAAGCAATTGTATTTATAAATATAATTTCCAAAAAAGTTTGGGACAATAATCTTTTTGCAAATATTGAAATTCCAGATTATATAAAAAGTTCCATTAGTGACAATATTAGAAACTTTAAAAAATTTACAGGAGAAATTACAAGTAAACTTTTTTCTCCGATAAAAAGAGGTTATGAATTTGTAATTCGTCCTTGGAAAATTATACCTAGTTCCCAATTTGAAATTTCCAGACAAGAATTTGAAGAAAGAGATAGAGAAGAAATAAATAATATTAAAACAGAATTAGAAAGATTAAAAGAAGAAGGAATTGTTGCCAAAGAAATTATAAAAGAAGTTTCTAAAATTACTCAGGTTGAACCAATTAAAGAAATTACAAAAGAGATAATTAAAATTGATGATCAAGAATTAGCAAAATTAAAATCTCAGATTGCTGGAATTCAAAAATGGGAAGGAGATATAAGAAATCTTCAAATTCTAACTTCAAAGCTTCAAACTAATCCACCTTATACGCAAATTACAACTGCTCCAGTTTATATTGCTTCTCAAGGATTACAAGTTGACGGAGTAGGAATTTTTTCCTCTCTCGGTGTTTCTGGTTCAGCAGGAATTACAAACTTAGGAGTTGGCGATTCAACTTCTCTTGGGTCTGATTCATCTGACAGATTAACAGTTAATGCCACTTCGGAATTCCTTTCTCCAGTTGCTATTGAAAACACATTCACTGTTGGAGACACTACCAATTATCTAACAATTGATTCAACTGGAAACTTAACTACTACAGGAAACTTAACAGTACAAGGTACTCAGACAGGAACAGGAATTGTTTCGTATACTGCTTCAAGCACTAACCCGGTTCTGGTTGTTAATCAAACAGGTTCTGGACCGATTGTCAGATTTCAGGACTCAGGAAATACTGTTTTCCAGATTGCTGAGAAAGGAGCTTTGACTTTGACATCAACCTCTACTCCTCAATTCAAAATTGCCTATGATAATTCAAACTATTTAACTGGTTCGGTTTCTTCGGCGGGTGACTCCACGATAGCTTCAACAGGAGGATTAAATCTTACGGGCAATGCCACTTCAACCTGGCAGGTTGTTGAATCTAAATTAACAATTCAAACAGCTACTTCAGGCGATATTTATTTAACTTCAGCCGGCAACCTAACCCAAAAATTCGCTACTACCTCTGCCTTTACTTTATATCATGGAGAAACAGCCAGATTAGCAGTTGATTCATCAGGAAATATCTCTGCTACTGGCACAACCATTGCTCTTGTTGGAGGCACTACTATTACTGGTTCAGCCACTACAACCGGCGATATGGTAGTCCAAGCCACTACCACTTTAGCCACAACTACTATTACGAGATTAGGGATAGGGACAACAGAACCATCTCAATTATTCCATACTGCTGGTACAGGCAATATTCTTTTTGAAAATACAGGAACAGTCAGTATCACTCCAACAGCTACTACTAGTTTTGGAGCTTCAACCTCCACACCAATTATCTTTACTGGATACATAAGTTCAAACATATATCCCTATACAGATAATAATTATGATTTGGGTTCTTCTTCTTACAGATGGCAGGACATTTACGCTGTGTCTGGCCATTTTGGAGGAACAATTGATATTACAACAGATAAAATTGATGCCACTTCAGCCCTTACTATTGAATCAGGAGACACATTAACCGTTACATCAACCAATGCTTTTGCTTTGGGAGTGGCAGGAACTGAGAGATTTAATATAGACACTTCAGGCAATATTGTTTTAACTGGAGGAATTACTTTTTCAGGTTCAGCTACCACCACTGGCAATTTGGTAGTCCAGGCTACCACCACTTTAGCCACAACAACTATTACCAGATTAGGAGTAGGGGCAGCCAGTTTAACCGAAGCCCTAACTGTGTCAGGAAACATCCTTGTTTCAGGGAGCATATTGCCTCAAGCTGCAGGCGAGCAGTACATCGGCGAAGCCGGCACTGACTGGGGATACGGATATTTCAAGGAGCTCCATGCCACCAATCTCTACATATCAGCCACCACTAGTTTAGGAGGAGTGACTGGTGAAACCTTTACTATTAATACTGACGCCACTACTACTGAATCTTCCTATCTCCGCTTTTACCGAGGTGGAGGAATTCCTGCCCATGCCATTCTGGCTTGGGATGCTAACAATGACCGTTTTGACATCAACTTCCCTTTATACATCTCTTCAACTTCAACTCCTTCTATTTTCTCTATTGGGACACTTTATTTAGAAGCAGGAGAAGATCTGATTCAGAAGTTTGCCACTACATCTGCCTTTACCTTATACCATGGAGAAACAGCCAGATTAGCAATTGATAGTTCAGGAAATATCTATGCCACCGGTACCACAATCTCTTTGGTTGGAGACACCACTATCACCGGCCGGTTGGGAGTAACCGCCACTTCAACTTTAGCCACAACAACTATTTCTAACGCTCTGACTATTGGTTCATCTTTAGCCCTTTCTGATTCTTCAGGCACTCTTACTTTAAGTAATATTGATAGTATAGACGCTACAACTGAATCAACAATAGAATCAGCAATTGACACTTTATCAAATCTTCTTTCAGCTTCTTCTTTGGCAAGCATAGGAACCATTGCTACTGGTACTTGGCAGGGAACAATAGTAGGGACTCAATGGGGAGGAACAGGCCAGAACTGGGGAGCAATTACTACTGGAAGTATTCCATATTTCTCAAGTTTAGGAACAATGGGAATTAGAACTATTGGCGGTGCTAACACAGTTTTATATTCTGACGGCACAGTTCCTCAATGGGGGACTGTTGGCGCTTCTTCAGTCACTGCCAATTCTCTTGACTGGGCTCAATTTACTAACACAATGACCTTGGACGCCACAACAACAATTACTATGGGTTATCCGATAGACTTTGATTCAGGCACTTTATATATTGATCCTTCAGGATATATTGGCATAGGCACTACAACACCTTCGACAGCTCTATATGTTATTGGTACTGCCACCATAGGAACAATAACCGGAGCAACCATTGACACGGCCAACAACACTATCACTATCAATGAAGCGGATATTAACGACGGGACTGTTTATCCAAGAATAGCGGCATCGGAAAACATCACTGGCGGCTGGACTTTCTCCACCGCCACTACTACTTTTTCAAAAGACATTCAATTAGGTTCCGTTCCGATATACTTTGCCAATGGAACAACTTATTATATTGATGCTAACGCTCAAGCTAAATTGGCAACCACAACATTAACCGGCCAGCTTAATATGTCTGACCAGCTTATTATCAATATTGGCAATGCCGGAACTGACTTTACCAGCGGAGGAGGATTAACCTTGGCAGGAGTTTTATCAGTAACAGGAACTTCTACCTTAGCCACCACTACCGCTACCAAATTAACTGTCAGTGGCGCCAGCACCTTAACTGGCAACACTGCTATCGCTGGCACTTTGGATGTTACTGGCAACTTCAACATTAATACCAATAAATTCCAAGTTACGGCTGCATCAGGTGATACTGCTATCGCTGGCACTTTGGATGTTACTGGCACTTCTACTTTAGCCACAACAACTATTTCTAACGCTCTGACTATTGGTTCATCTTTAGCCCTTTCTGATTCTTCAGGCACTCTTACTTTAAGTAATATTGATAGTATAGACGCTACAACTGAATCAA
>Ga0208905_1000378_pt1 | contig 22924 bp, 20 predicted proteins | sample AntAceMetag02UKS_FD_184776 | JGI IMG/M metagenome (GOLD analysis project Ga0208905, IMG submission 184776) | Saline lake microbial communities from Ace Lake, Antarctica - Antarctic Ace Lake Metagenome 02UKS (SPAdes) (version 2) | ecosystem: Environmental > Aquatic > Non-marine Saline and... | reverse complement strand
TCTCATTGCAGGAACGTCCACATCGAAGGAACCGACGGGGGTTCTTATCTACCCCGATTCGTCGGGCACCCTGGTCTGGGGAGAGCTTGAAACGATTGAAAAACGCATCCTTAATCCCTACAGGGTCTCAAAAGAGGATGCGGAGATACTCCACGATGTATTTCCATTCTGGGCAAAGAGAAATTTCAAGCAGTGGGTGAGGGAAAAGTACGAAAAACCTCTATGCCTGCAGATTGACGAGCGCTGGGTCTACTATTTTGTCTGGAAGTCCGTAGGGATCTCTCACACGATTCCCGATTATCCCCGTGTCCTTCAGAAGGGAACGGAGGGCATCATAGGGGATATTGAGGAGAGGCTGAAAAGGGACAATAATCTGGACGAGCGAAAGCGGGATGCCCTGGAGGCGATGGCCATCTGTCTCGAGGGTGTGAATGCCTATGCGTCAAATCTCTCACAGGAGGCTGAAAGAAGGGCGGAAAACGAGACAAATCCAGAGAGAAAAAAGGAATTCCTCCGTCTGGCGGAGGTCTGCGAAAAGGTGCCGCGAAAACCTGCCGAAACCCTGGATGAGGCGATCAATATCGTCTGGATAGTATGGGTTGCTCTCCATATGGAAAATACCAATACGGGTCTCTCTTTCGGAAGACTTGATCAGTGGCTCCAACCCTACTTTGAATCGGATATGAGAAAGCTTTCGTCTTCAGAAGAGAGACGTGGCTATATAGAAAAAGCCGTAGAACTTGTCGGGTGTCTCTATATGCGGGGCACCGATCATCTTCCCCTGGTGCCCGATATCGGAAATTACCTTTTCGGCGGCAGTTCTTCGGATCAGGCAATCACACTCGGGGGAGTAACGCCGGAGGGGGAAGACGGTGTCAACGATATGACCTATATTTTTCTGAAGGTCACGGAGATGCTGGGGATTCGGGATCCCAATGTCAATGCGCGCTTCAATCCCGAAAAAAACAGCGACACTTATCTGAAACGCCTCTGCGAGGTTAACTTCATCACCGCGGCAACGCCGTCGATGCACAACGATCATGCAGTCTTTGCCTCCTTACAGAATAAGGGATATAGACCTGAGGACATTCGAAACTGGTCGGCCACCGGCTGCGTTGAACCGACGCTCTCGGGCAGGCATATGTCTCATACGGGATCGATACTCATGAATCTGGTTTCTGCTCTTGAGATGGCGCTCAATAATGGACGCCATCCGACTACGGACTGGAATCTGGGGCCGGAGACGGGAAGCGTGGAAGAGGGGGACTTCCAGACCTTCGAGAATTTTTTCGAGGCCTATAAAATCCAGCTGAGATTTCTCATCGATCAGGCAGTGGAGCTCAATCGAATGTATGCGGAGGCCCATGCCGAACATCGGCCCACGCCCCTTATCAGCGCCCTGATTGACGGTTCGATCGAAAAGGGGATGGATGTAACCAGGGGTGGTGCAACCTACAACACATCGGGCAGCTCCAATATAGGTCTTGTCGATGTGACCGATTCGCTGATGGTGATAAAGAAGCTTGTATTTGATGAGAAAAAGGTGACATTTTCCGAATTGAAAAGAGCCCTCGATGACAACTTCGCACATGCACCAAAGCTCCATGCCATGGTAAAAAACGGGATACCCCTTTTCGGATCGGGAGATGATGAGGCCATTGATATGGCGAGACGTGTCGTAAAACTTGTTCATGACTGCTATGAGGCCAACGAGAATTTTAGAGGAGGGAAGTATTCGACGGGTTTCTGGTCCATGTCGCAGCATGTGGCCTACGGAAACCTTTCCGGCGCGTTTCCTTCGGGCAGGCTTGCAGGAAAGGCATTCACGCCTGGACTGACACCCCATCCTTCGGCATCAAATAATTTCCTCGATAATATACGGGACGTGGCGAGGCTCGAAGCGGAGCATATGGACAACAATGAAGCCTTTAATGTAAAACTCGTTCCCTCTCCCCATGATTCAAGGGAGGATATCATAACTGTCATGCATTCTTACGTGAAGAACTATTTCGAAGAGGGGGGGATGCAGATGCAGTTCAATGTGGTTAACTCCGATGTTCTCAAGGATGCCATGGCAAATCCTGAAAATTACAAGAATCTCCTGGTGCGCATCTCGGGGTATAACGCATATTTCGTGACACTTAATAAAGAGATGCAGATAGAGCTCATCGAACGGGCAGAATTCGGTATGTAGTTGAATCTGCGACAGGGACAGGTGAGTCCTGTTGCAGACCTGCGGATTAAGAGTACTATCTTACTGCTTCGTATTGGAGGAGGAAAAATGCCAAAAAAATCATCGACCAATACTCTAGTGCATATACTCCTGCTTCTGATGGCTGCCAATTTCAGATTCAGGGCGTCGCTCAGAAAATATCTTATGGGGGCACAGGGCTGGATCAATTTTTCCGTGGGGTTTCGAACGGAAACGGGAAGCGTGGAAAAGGCAATAGTCTTTCAGGACGGCACTATAGAAGTCAAAAGTACAATTCCCGATAACGTGAGTGTGACACTTATTTTCAGGTCCGACGATGGTGTCAAGAAAATGCTGAAGGTTCCACCTAATGAAGTCCTCAATATGCTGATGAAAAACAGTTTGAGGCTTGAGGGAAACCTGGCCTATGTCCAGATATTCAATTTCTTCATCTCCCTCCTTTTGGACAAGAAACACCGGAAAATGATGGAAAAAGACAGGCAAAAGGAACTGGAAATGAGGCAGGAGACGGCCTCATCCATAGATCCGAAGATAAGAAAAGAAATGGATACAAGGAAGAAATCCCGCCTCAGTGGCGAGCGCGTTGACCCGGGCGTTCGATATCTTGATGATCCCTATCTCGCCCGTTACGGACTCGATGACTTTCCGCGCCTGAAAGAATTTGTCGACATACATCTCGATACAAAGCCGGAGATCTGTCATGAACGCCCCAAGCTCCTGACAGACTGGTTTCTCAAACATGGGTTTGAAATTGACGAAAACGGCAATAAATGGAGTCCCGAACTCCGTCAAGGGGAGGCCTTCAAATACCTCATGGAAAAGAGACGGCCGATTATCCGGGACAATGACCTTATCGCGGGGACCACGACGGAAAAAGAGATCGGGGTCGTGATCTATCCCGATGCTCACGGAACCATGATATGGGGAGAACTCAAATCCGCTCCCCACAGATTTCTCAATCCCTATGACATTTCGGACGAGACGGCCCACATTCTTCATCACTATGTCTTTCCCTACTGGACAAAGAGGAATTTCAGGGAATGGGTGCGGGAACACTATGGCAATCCCCTTTCCCAGGCCATGGACGAGCGATTCGCCGTATACTTTCTCTGGAAGTCGGTGGCGCTTTCACACACGATTCCCGATTTTCCCAAGCTTCTGAGGTTGGGGACAAAACAGATTATTGGAGAAATCGACGGCGAATTAAAAACGAACGGGGCCGACAACGAGAAGAGAAATACCCTTCGAGCCATGATGCTCTGTCTCGAAGGGATTAATGCCTATGCCCAGAACCTCGCAAACCAGGCGCTGGACGAGGCAGAAAGAGAGACTGATCCGTTAAGAAAATTGGAGCTGGAGCGCCTTTCAGAGATATGTCAAAAGGTTCCTGAAACCCCCGCCGAGACCCTCGATGAGGCGGTCAATGCCGTATGGATCGTCTGGGTTGCCCTTCATATGGAAAATACAAATGCCGGTCTTTCGATCGGGAGACTGGATCAGTGGTTCCAGCCCTACTTCGAAGCCGATATGGCGAAGATCACCACGGATGATGAAAGACAATTGTATATCGAGCGAGCAATCGAACTGATCGGGTGTTTCTATATGAGATGTACGGATCACCTTCCCCTCGTGCCGGATATAGGAAACTACCTCTTCGGTGGGAGCTCCTCGGATCAGGTCATCACCCTGGGAGGAGTGAAGCCCGACGGAGAAGACGCCGTCAACGACATGACCTATATATTTCTCAAAGTCACGGAAATACTGGGGATTCGTGACCCCAACGTGAATGCCAGGTATAATCCCGATAAAAACAGCGAGACCTATCTGAAACGTCTCTGCGAGGTCAACTACATTACCGCCGCCACGCCTTCACTGCATAACGACAAGGTGGTGATGGAATCGCTCGAACAGTTTAACTATCCCCCCGAAGATCTGAGGGACTGGGCTGCGACGGGATGTGTGGAGCCGACCTTATGCGGAAAACATATCGGTCACACCAACTGCATGATGATGAATATGGTGGCCGCTTTGGAGATGGCACTCAACAACGGACTTCATCCGCTCATGAACTGGGATGTGGGTCCAAAGACGGGGAGTATCGAAGAGGGTGATTTCGAGACCTTTGACGAATTTTTCGATGCCTTCTCGACCCAGTTCAAGTTTCTGATCGACAAATCGGTGGAGTTGAACAATATGCTCGGCGAAGCCCATGCCGTTCTGCGTCCCACGCCACTTCTCTCCTCTCTGATTGAGGGATCCATTGCGAAGGGTAAGGATGTGACACGGGGGGGTGCAAAGTATAATTCATCGGGATCTGCATGTATCGGTCTTGCCGATGTGACCGATTCCCTCATGGTGATAAAAAAGCTTGTCTATGACGAGGAAAAGGTCAGTTTCAAGGAGTTAAAGGAGGCCATCGATACGAACTTTGCCGAAAACCCGGCCCTTCACGCCGTGGTGACGAAGCGGGTTCCCCTCTTCGGATCTGACAGCGAGGAGGCGCCTGAGATAGCGAACAGTGTCGCAAAATTTGCCCACGACTCCTACTGGAACCACCGTAATTTCAGGGGAGGGAGATATACGACAGGCTTCTGGTCGATGTCGAACCATGTCGCCTTTGGAACGTTGAGCGGTGCACTCCCATCGGGGAGGCTCGCCGGCAAGGCATTTACGCCGGGCCTCACGCCGGAGGCGAATGCCTCGAAGAATCTCCTCGACAACATCCGTGATGTGGCCCGGTTAAAGCCGGAAAATATGAATAATAACATAGCATTCAATGTGAAAGTCGTGCCCGCTCCGGGAGATACACACGAAGAGATTGTTGACCATATCTATTCCTACGCGAAAACCTATTTTGACCTTGGGGGGATGCAGATGCAGTTTAACGTGGTGACCTCCGATATGTTAAAGGATGCCATGGCAAATCCCGAAAACTACAAGAATCTCCTGGTACGGATCTCCGGATATAACGCCTATTTCGTGACACTCAACAGGGAGATGCAGATGGAACTTATCGAACGGGCCGAGTACGGCATATGAAAAGAGAACCGCTTATCCTTGATATCAAGGGAAATTCTCTCGATGACGGCCCTGGAATCCGGACCGTCATTTTCTTCAAAGGCTGCCCCCTCTCGTGCGTCTGGTGTCAGAATCCCGAAAGCAAGAAGGCGGACGTTGAAATATCATTTGATGAAAAGGAGTGTATTGGTTGTGATACCTGCCTGGAGGTCTGCCCCGAGGGGGCGCTCTCCCGCGATAATCCTTTTTTTATCGACAGGGAACGGTGTAGCCTCTGTTTTGACTGCGCTGAAAACTGTCCCGCCCTGGCCCTGACCGTTGTGGGACGCGAGATGTCACATGATGAAATAGTTGCGACCGTTCTTAAGGACAAACCCTTTTACGATACCTCAGGGGGAGGGGTGACACTCTCGGGGGGAGAACCGACCATGTTTATGGATTTTACCGCCCTTCTCCTCAGGGAACTGAAATCGAGGGGGATTCATACACTTCTCGAGACGTGCGGATTATTCAATCTCAATCGTTTCGAAGAGGCGCTTTATCCCTATCTTGATATGATCTACTACGATCTTAAGCTCCATGATCCCGATGAACATGTCAGATTCTGCGGTGCACAAAACGACAAAATTATCGAAAATTTTATTGAACTCCATAGAATGTCGGCAGAGGGCGGCATCCCTCTTTTGGCGAGAGTCCCGCTTATCCCGGGTATTACCGACAGGGAATCCAACCTCGTCGCCATTGCGAATCTCCTCCGGACCCAGGGGGTGCAAACGGTTCAGTTACTTTCCTATAATCCGCTCTGGCATGAAAAGGAGAGAAAGATCGGTGTCGAGAACCCCTTGAGCCTGCAGGAACCAATGACGAGGTGGATTGATGCCGACAAGATTGAAAGATCGAAAGACATATTCAGAAGAGAGAAGATTGAAGTGGTCTGAAGGCGCTCTTATTTGAGGAGACGCCTGTCACGAGGATCAATTGTTCCCAGAATGTCGATCATCGATTGATGGATTTTTCCGTTTGTGGCCACTATGTGTGGCGAGTCAAGATAGTACGCTTCTCCTGAGATATCGGTGACCGATCCCCCAGCCTCTTCAACAATAAGCCAGCCTGCCGCCGTGTCCCAGGGTTGCAGCTTGAGTTCCCAGAATCCATCGAAGCGCCCTGCGGCGATATAGACCATATCAAGCGCTGCTGAACCGGCCCTTCTGACGGCCCTGGCTTTCATGGCCATCTCGGCGAAGTAGTTCATGTTGTTGTCCGGGTTTTCACGAATATCATAGGGAAAGCCCGTCGCAAGGAGGCATTTTGATAGATCCCCTGTGTCTGAGACAGATATCTTTTTCTCATTCAAAAAGGCGCCCCTTCCCCTCTCCGCGGAAAAGAGCTCATCGAGCATTGGATTATAAACCACCCCCACTATTATGGAGCCTTCCCTCTCAAGGGCTATGGAAACCGAAAAGACAGGGAAGCCATGGGCGTAGTTTGTCGTTCCGTCAAGGGGATCGATAATCCACCGGTAGGGTGAGCCCGTTAGAACGCTCTTTGTTTCTTCCGAGATGATATCGTGACCGGGAAAGTTCTCTCTTATCGCCTTCATGAGTAATTCTTCCGACATCATATCCGCCTCGGTAACGATATTGATCCGCCCCTTGAAACTGATTGTGTGGGTATGATGAAATCGCTCCTTAAGGAGCCCCCCCGCCTCTTTTGCCACTGACATTGCAAATTCTCTGTAATCGGCCATTATCCCTTCCTTCTCTTTATGCATTCATCAACTTCTTTAGCATGTTGTTGTATAAAAGTTGAGATGATTTCTGTTGCTTCGCTTCAGAATTAGTGATAAATGTTCACCAAATTCTATAAAATCGGTATATTAGAATGGAAAAAGAGGAAAAAAGAACAGAGCAGGAAGAGAAAGTCTCCGAAGGAAGTGATGACGTTCTCGATGTGAGGAAAATCCGGGAATCTCTGGGTATGAGCCTCGATGAGATATCGCGGGTGACGAGGATCAACACATCTGTCCTCGAAGCGATCGAAAATGGTGACTTTAACCTGCTTCCGGAGCCCGTCTATGCGAGGTCGTTTATCGAGATCTATGCAAAGATAGTAGGCATAGAGAGCGAAAAAATCCTCTCCCGTTACAACAGCTATCTGGAAAGGGAAAAAAGCCGCAAAGGGCCGGAGAATTTAAAGAAGCAGTCGTGGCTCAGGTCCCACGTGAGTATTATTATCTGGTGCATCGTCTTTTTCTGTGTGATCTTCTTTTTTGCCTTTTCCTATCTTTACAAAGATTATGAGGGGACCCGTGAGGTTGAGAACGGGCAGGCTATCGAGAAACCCGAAGGCGGCCCTGATAGAGGGGAGGTCCCCCTCACTGAAGGTGTGGAAAGGGAAGCCGCTCCAAAAATTGAAACAGCCGCTCTTGAGAAAGCAGCCGAGGCGGAGGTTGCTCTTCCTGAAGGGGAAGCCACTAAAAGTAAGGTGGTCTCGGCACTGCCCGAGGGCGGTCAAGAAGTTGTCCAAAAGGAGGTTTCGGAAGAGACCTATCTTCTTGAAATTAAGGCGACGGAGTGGACCTGGCTGGAAATAAGAAAGGATGGGGGTGAACCCCTTGAGGTATTATTAAAACCGGGTGAAACAATCAAAAGGGAGGCAAAAACGAAGTTCTCTCTCATCGTGGGGAACGCAAAAGGGGTGGATATAACCTTTGATGGAAAATCGCTTGGCCAGCTTGGAAGACATGGAGAGGTTATTCTTTTGACATTGTCCAGAGATGCGGGTAATTAAAGATATATTTGACAAAACGTCTCTAATATTTTAACTTTTTTCAAAAAAAGGCGGGAACGTGAAGTTCCCGCATTACGAGGTGCACATAATATGTTCGGTATAGGAATACCTGAGTTATTGATTATACTGGTAATTATCCTGATCATCTTCGGAGCCGGAAAGCTCCCCGAGATAGGGGGGGCCATTGGTAAGGGTATCAGGAATTTCAAAAAATCCTTTCAGGATCATGAAGAAATAAAAAATACCGAAGATCCTGAAAAGATTGAAGAAAAGAAAAAATAGCGCTTAGAAGGGGACATCGTCTTCAGGGAAATCCGGTTCCTTGAATCCTGTGTCGGCACCGTTCAGGCCTCTTGATTGACCGGCCTCGTCACCCTTCCTTTCAAGCATCTGCATATTCGAGGCAATTATCTCCGTTGTGTACTTCTTGTTTCCATCCCTGTCGTCCCATGCCCTCGTTTGCAGTCGCCCTTCGATATAGACAAGCCTTCCCTTGGCAAGATAGTTTCCACATATCTCGGCCAGTTTCCTGAATGTGACAATCCTGTGCCATTCGGTTTTCTGGACCTTCTCTCCGCTCTTATCTTTCCACTGTTCATCCGTGGCGAGCCTGAAATTGGTGACCATGGTACCATCCTGGGTATACCGTACCTCAGGATCAGCGCCCAGTCTTCCTATGAGTATAACCTTGTTGACCATTGTGACCCCCTTAGTTTTGATTTCCTGAGAGATAATACACAACTTGGGTGTCCGTGGCAAATCAAATATGTGATAAATATGCTCACGTTATGAGGCCCTTTCATTTCTATATTCCTTATTGACTTCACCCCGATTATTAAGTACAAATACACGCAATATTTGACAAACGCTCGTTTTAGGGTGTTATTTGAAAAAAAGATCAGATAGCCGGATCGGTGAAGGAAGGGATAGTATTTGAGTCCTCTGGAAGGGGTATTACTCGGAGTAGTTCAAGGATTAACGGAATTCCTGCCCGTAAGCAGCTCAGGCCATTTGGTGATTGTCCAGAGTTTTATCAAGGGGTTTCATCAACCGGGGGTCCTCTTCGATGTCATGCTTCATTTCGGTACCCTTTTAGCCGTTTTGTTTTTTTTCAGGAAAGAGGTCTATGATATTCTGAAGGCCCTGCTGCCCAGGAACTTGCGTGGCAGTGACAGCGACGATCTGATATCTGCCAGACGAAAGATGGCACTCCTTCTCGTTGTAGGGACAGGGATAACGGGTATTGTGGGATTACTCTTTGAAAATCAAATACATACCCTCTTTACGTCCGTTGATATCGTTGCCGCAATGCTCATTATCACGGGCCTGCTTCTCTATCTTTCTGACAGGAAAGAGGTGGGAGATAAGAAAGAAAAAGACCTGGGTCTTGTCGATGCCCTAATCATCGGGATAGCCCAGGCATGTGCGCTGATTCCCGGTATATCGAGATCGGGGGCCACAATAACCTTTGGTATTTTCAGGGGATTGACGGGAGAGACGGCGGCACGGTTTTCCTTCCTGCTTTCAATTCCTGCGATCATCGGGGCGGCTGTTTTCGAGTCACGATATTTTGGATCGGCAACGACCGATGAAATGTGGATATACATTATCGGAATGATAGTAGCTGCCGTGACGGGTTTTTTTACACTGAAACTCCTCTTCTTTATCATTAAGAGAAGGAAATTGAGTGTCTTTGCCTATTATTGCTGGATTGTAGGCATATCCACGCTGCTGATGAGGACGATCTGATTTTGAAGAAAATGGAAAAGGAAAAAAAAGATCTCAGAAGGACGAAGGAGATAACGGGTGTAATTCTCATTGCGGTAGGACTTTTTCTTCTGGTCTGTCTCGTGTCGTACAGCCCGTCGGACCCCTCATTTACCCATTTCGTGTCGAGTGACATAAAGATAGAAAACTGCGGCGGATTTGTCGGTGCTTATCTCTCCGACTCCCTTTTGAAGACATTTGGGATACCCTCCTATCTCTTTCCCATTTTTCTCATTATGCTGTCCGTCAAACTCCTTCTGAACCGTGTGTTCCAGGTCTCTGTTTCTGCCGTTTTCGGCTTTATCGGTCTCATCTTTTCTACATCTGCCCTCTTGTCGATCAAGTACGGTATGGTTCACTTTTTTGACGCAGATCTCAATTCGGGAGGCATCGTGGGGTTCTTTTCGTCACGGGTTCTCGATTCCTATTTCAACCACGTAGGTTCTTACATCGTTTTGGTTGTTATCTTTCTGATATCCCTTATGGTTACCCTCGATCTCTCGCTGGTGACTGTAATCGGAAAGTCGATACTTCTCACAAAGGCAACCCTCTCCGGCATACGGGCATTTATTGTAATTCATGTGGGGAGATTTAAAAGGAAGAAGAAACCACCCCAGGTGAAGAAACGCAGAATAGTGCGCGAGCCCCCCCTTATTGTAAAGGAGGCAAAACCTGAGGAAAAGGAAAAGAAAAAACTCGAGCAGACCACCTTTGACTTCGTTCACCCGGCGGGTTCTTATATGCTTCCGCCCCTGACGCTGCTTGAAAAGGTTGAGATCAAGAGCAGGGGAATGAAGAAAGAGAGCCTGATCATGAATGCGAAGCTTCTTGAAAAGAAGCTCGCCGATTTTGGCGTCGACGGTAAGGTTGTCGAGGTAAAACCGGGTCCCGTTATCAATATGTTCGAACTCGAGCCCGCCCCCGGTGTAAAGATAAACAAGGTGGCGAACCTTGCCGATGATCTGGCTATGGCGCTGAAGGCCCAGAGCGTAAGGATAATAGCGCCAATTCCGGGAAAGGCGGTCATCGGAATAGAGATTCCGAACCAGGGAAGGGAACTGGTTCACCTGAGAGATGTCCTCGATAACGATAAATTCCTGGAGTCTAAATACCGGCTTCCCATAGCTCTGGGGGAAGATATTGTTGGAAATCCAATGATCGCGGACCTCTCCAGAATGCCTCATCTCCTGATAGCGGGAACGACCGGTTCCGGCAAGAGTGTGTCACTCAATGCCATGATCTGCAGCATCATTTTCAAGGCGACGCCGGATGATGTCAAATTTCTCATGATCGATCCGAAACGCCTGGAGCTCTCCGGTTACGAGGGGATACCCCATTTGCTCCATCCGGTGGTGGTGAACCCTAAAAAGGCCTCTCATGTATTGAAATGGGCCGTTGAAGAAATGGAGAAGAGATACAAGATTATCGGGGAAGCGGGTGTGAAGAGTATCGAGGCATACAACAAGCTGGTACTAAAGGGTCAGGTGCCGGTCCATAAAGAAGCCGAGATTCCCGATGGGGCCGGCGAGGAGGAAAAACCGCCGGTAAAGCTCCCCTATGTTATTATTATAATAGATGAATTGGCTGACCTTATGATGGTTGCACAGAGAAATGTGGAGGAATCGGTTACCCGGCTCGCCCAGATGGCGAGAGCGGCGGGTATACATCTTATTTTAGCCACCCAGAGACCGTCTGTCGATGTTATTACTGGAATAATAAAGGCCAACTTCCCCACCCGGATCTCCTTTCAGGTTTCATCAAAGGTGGATTCCCGGACCATACTCGACCAGCTCGGGGCCGAGAAACTTCTCGGTGCGGGAGACATGCTTTTCATCCCTCCGGGAACGACAACGCTCACTCGAATCCACGGCGCCTTTGTCTCGGATGCCGAGATCGGAAGAATCGTCGATTTCGTGAGAAAACAGGAAACGCCCTCCTATGATGAGTCCATATCTCAATATAATCCCGAGTCCAGAGAGGAAAAACAGTTAGCGGAAGAGTATGACGAAAAGTATGATGAAGCCGTCGAACTGGTGACTGACCTGGGGCAGGCCTCCATCTCCCTTGTACAGCGGTACATGAAGATAGGGTACAACAGGGCCGCGAGGATAATAGAGAAAATGGAGGCAGAGGGTATTGTCGGTCCTTCCGATGGCGCGAAGCCTCGAAAGGTACTGGCCGGAAAATTACCGGAATAAATTGCATAAGAAAATTCATATAATAAGTCTCGGTTGTCCTAAAAATCTCATCGATTCAGAGGTCATGGCCGCCATTCTCGAGCGCGGCGGCGGGCGTATCGTTTCCTCGGAAGGGGAAGCTGATATCGTCATCATCAATACCTGTGCCTTTATTCTTCCTGCGAAGGAAGAATCGATCGAAGAGATATTTCGCCTGATTGATCTGAAGGAACGGGGGGGCTTAGAATACCTCGTCGTTACGGGCTGTCTTCCCCAGCGATACGGGGCAGAACTGGAAGCCGAAATCCCTGAGGTGGACCTCTTCCTCGGTACGGGAGAAGTTCCTCATATCGGTGACTACCTCAACAAACTGGAGAAAAGAGGAGGAATTTCATCGCACACATTCATAGGGAAACCGGACTTTCTCATGGATGCTTCCCATTCCCGCCTTATTTCAACACCCCCTCACACGGCCTATCTCAAGATTGCCGAGGGGTGCTCCAATTGTTGCTCCTACTGTGTGATACCGATGGTAAGGGGGAGCTTCAGGAGCAGAGAACCTGACGATATCCTGAAAGAGGTCGAGGTCCTTGCCGGGGGAGGGGTGAAAGAGATCATCCTTACGGCCCAGGAGACGACGGCCTATGGAAAGGATCTCCGGGAGAAACCATCACTCGGACCACTTATGACCGATATCGCTCGAATAGGGGGGATTAAGTGGATACGGCTCCTCTATACCTATCCCGAATCTATCACGGAAGAAATTCTTGAGACCATTTTACGGGAAGAAAAGATCTGCAATTACATAGATATTCCCGTCCAGCACATAGACGACGAGATACTGCGAATGATGAGAAGAAGGGGGGACAGTGCCCTCATTAGAACCGTCATAAAAAGGGCACGTGAAATTGTCCCCGATGTGGCATTGAGGACATCGCTTATCGTCGGGTTTCCCGGAGAGACGGAGGAAAAATTCGACAGGCTTATTGAGTTTGTGAGGGATACGAAATTCGATCACCTCGGGGTTTTCGAATATTCGCGGGAGGAGGGAACCGGAGCCGCGGAACTTCCCCATCAGGTTCCGGAGGAGGAAAAAGAATCGAGAAGAAGGATCATCATGGAAGAACAGGCGGAGATATCACATACGATTAATCTCTCCCTTATAGGGTCGCTGGAGGAAGTGATCCTCGAAGAAGCCTCCGACCATCCCGACTATGACTATATCGGACGATTGCAACGCCAGTCTCCTGATATCGACGGCATCACCTATGTGAAGGCCGGGGGACGAAAAAGAGGTGATATTATACGATGCAGAATCGATGGGGCCGACGATTATGACCTCTTTGCCGAAGAGGTTGTGGAAGGGGAGGAATCCCTGTTGTAGATCAAGTCTTGGCTTTCCAGTGCCGGTCTTCTTCAAGGAGATGTTCTATCAGATCGGTGAGATGCCATTCGATATTGTGCTGAGTAAGACCGCAAAAGATTGGACGAGCGAGGGCCTCTTTGTGAGGGAATTCCGTAAGCGTCATATCTATTTGTTCTTTTGAAAAGGCAAGGAACATCAAAATCTTCGGTTCCCTGTCTTCAAAGATATCCTCGGGTCCCTTCTCAAGGATATCCCCTATCGTCATATCCTCTTTTTTTGAGGCACTTATAACGAATAGCTCCTGTTCGAGGGCATGACCGAGCGATTCTCCCATAAACCGCGCATCTTCTTCGCTGTATCCATAGACCAGGATCCCCAGTGGATTCATGATGTGTTCCCTTTCCATTCGAATTGAACAGCGAGTGCATTCCTGCTGCTTGCAGCAGGGTTATAAATATTTTCCTTAACAGTCGGAGATTCCCCGGAACTTGTTGCGGGGAGCTTCAATGAAATTATAACGGAAACGGTGCCTGGCACTGCTTCCTCCTGTACAGTCGCAGATAATGCCTGAGAGTAAACCATTTTCTCGTGCCAGGGGTTATTGAGCGGATGAGACCGATATTTTCCCGTGCGGCATCCTCTCCCGCCCTGATCAGGTGCTGTGCGTGGGAAAATTCCGACCAGTGCAGCGTTCCGACCGAAGGACGGATCACCACATCGGCGCGAGTCAGCTCATACTGTACAAGATAATGGGTGGTGAGATCATTGGCCCTGCTCAATATTTCCTGGGCGTTTCGGAGCTCATCCTCCAAAGGGATGTCCTTGCTGACGTCAACGGCGATAACCCTGTCTGCTCCCTCATTTATCGTTGCCGAAACGGGAACGTGGGCGATGATGCCGCCGTCGGAAAGGAGATAATCGTCTTTTTTCAGGGGCTGAATAGCGCCCGGGACGGTGCTGCTCGCCATTACCGCCTCTCGCAGGGAACCTCCTGAAAATATAACGGGTGTGCCGCTTACCAGATCCGTGGCGACCGCCCGAAAGGGTATGGGCATATCTTCTATTTGTATGTCGGGTATCAGATAATCTATCATGGCCCGAAAGTCTTTTGCGGAAAGGATGCCGGGCTTGAACATTGCCTGGAGCAGTATGACCTTGTTTTTGAGATAGCTTTGAATTTTATGCGCCAGACCGGAATCCTCTCTGTTATGGGCCTCTTCGATTGCATTTATGGCGGAGGAATGAAACTCGGGACTTTCCAGATAGCCTTCTATTGTCTCTTCCAGTTCATCCGGTCCGATACCGCTTGCATAGGATGCTCCCACCAGGGCGCCGCTGCTGGTGCCGACTATGATATCAATGGGAACGCTTTCTTCCTCCAGCACCCTGAGTACCCCTATGTGGGCGAATCCTCGTGCACCGCCACCTCCGAGCGCCAAACCTATTTTTTTCTTCTTTCTTTTCATGGTTTCACAATACCACCTAGTTGCAACAGATCATAACCAAAGAGATCGTGGGACAGACCTCACTCATGTCATTTTTCACCGGTACCAGTTAAGAGAATCTATTTATAAGATTTTATTTAAAAATTGTCAAACAGTGCCGTACAATCCTGAGAACTATGTGTTGAAAAAAGGGTTCAATGGGGTGTAAATTATAGATCTGTCCGTTATGCGTGACGGACTATGGGTTTCTAGTTCAATATGGGAGGAGCAATATGTGTGGTCGGTTTGTCATGATCAGTGATCTTTCCGCCCTTGAGGAAGCGTTTGACATCCAGGCTGTCTCCGCCGACGTGAAGCCGAGTTATAACATAGCACCGGGAAGTGAGGTGGTCGCGCTCGTCCATGACAGGGTGAATCGCCTGGTTTCCTTCAGGTGGGGGCTTGTCCCTACATGGGCAAAGAATCCCACGATCGAAAAGGGGATAATAAACGCCCGTGCCGAGACAGTGGCAGAAAAACCGAGCTTCAGAGATTCTTTCAAAAAAAGGCGGTGTCTTGTTCTTGCAAATGGATATTATGAATGGAAAAAAGTGGGGAAGAACAAGCTTCCCCACTACGTTTATCCCGTCTCTGAAAGGCCTTTCGGCTTTGCCGGTCTCTATGATACATGGCGATCGAAGGATGGGGGAACATTGAGCACCTGCACAATTATCACGACGGAGCCGAATGAATTGCTGAGGCCCCTCCACGACAGGATGCCCGTCATCGTACCGAAGGATCGGGAGTCCCTGTGGCTTGATGACTCTGTGGCCGGAGAAAAGAGCCTTCTTTCGATGCTGAGGGCCTCCGTCAGTGAAGTTCTAGAGATTCGCGAGGTTTCAACGCTGGTAAATTCACCCCTGAATGATGTGCCGGAGTGTATACAGCCCCTGTCTTCGGGATTACTGTGATCTGAACTAAAAACGGGTGTATAGAACCAAAGATTTTCCGGTGCCTTGTTTCGGAAATCTTCGCTATCATTAATGGGGACGGGAAAAACTTTGACATAACCAGGTGTTTACACTATAAGTCGATACATAATAACGATGAGATGAAGAATGAGAAACCATGGAAATACAGGAAGTTTTTGGCCTCTATGAAGGCGATCTCAAACGTGTTGAACAATATCTGGAAGATCAGCAGCAGTCATATATTCAGTTAATTCCTGAGATTGCAAACCACATCATACAAAGCGGGGGAAAGAGACTCAGGCCTTTGCTCCTCCTTATCGCGTCTGACCTGTGCGGGTATGAGGGCGAAAGACGTTACTCGCTGGCATCGGTAATGGAGGTTATCCATACGGCATCGCTCCTTCATGATGACGTGATTGATCGTGCAGATATGAGAAGGGGAAAGGATGCAGCCAACAGGGTATGGGGAAATTCGGCGAGTGTCCTGGTCGGTGATTACCTCTACGCGAAGGCCTTTAAGATGCTTGCCGACGATGAGGACACTGCCGTGCAGAAACTCCTTTCGACAACGACGACGACAATGGTCGAAGGCGAAATATCTCAGCTTGTGAGGAGTTGCAGCATAGAGATAACGGAAAAACAATACCTCTCCGTCATTGAAAGGAAAACGGCCGTTCTGATCTCTGCATCCTGTGCAATAGGGGCAATCTTGGCGGGGGCCCCGGAATCTGATATCGAAGCCCTGGCCAGATTCGGCATGAGGCTCGGCATGGCCTTTCAATTGACCGATGATGCCCTCGATTATGTGGCCTCTGAAAAGGAATTTGGCAAAACCATCGGTAAGGATCTCACGGAAGGAAAGGTAACCCTTCCCCTCATTGGTGCCTATAAGAAGAGTTCTCCTGAGGAAAAGGAGTTGATAAAAAAAACGGTGGAAGGTGCAGAAATAATAGATGATGATATAGCCGGAGTGATTGCTGTCATCAATAAATACGAGGGCATAGACTATACCCTCGACATGGCGGATAGATTCATAAAAGAAGGGAAGGCCTTTGTCGGACCCTTCAAAGATTCAACGCCGAAAGAGGCCTTTTTGGCAATCGCCGATTATGTTGTTGAGAGAAGACTGTAAGCCATAATAGACTTCACCTTTCTATTTCTCCTCGTAGCAATAACCTTTTCAATACTGAGTGAAAGGAATATACGATGCCAATTTACGAGTTCGGATCCTCGCGGCCTCAGATCTCTGAGGAGTCATACGTCCATCCTGAAGCGGTCATAATAGGGAACGTGAAAATAGAGGGGGAATGTTTCATAGGTCCGGGTGCGGTTATGAGAGCAGATTTCGGTTCCATTCGAATTCAGGATGGTACCAGTATTCAGGACAATGTGGTAATTCACTCAGATGGAAACACCCCGGGAGTACTTGTCGAACGGGATGTAATAGTGGGACACAGTGCAATTCTCCACGATGCTCATATCAAACCCGCCTGTGTGATAGGTATGGGTGCAATTCTTCTCTATGATGTCGTCTGTGAGGAGGGTGTCTTTGTGGGTGCGGGTTCGCTGGTTCCCAGTAATATGCACATTCCCGCGGGCAAACTCGTCACGGGAAATCCCGCGCACATCATGAAGGATGTCAGCCCCGAGCAGGTCCGCTACGCGAGAGAGGGGGTGCAGCTCTACCGGAAACTCGTTCGTGAATATCGGGATACATTGAGGCTGGTTTCTCCCTGATTTCTGACCGGGGAGCCCCGCCCTGTGGGCGGGCAGTGTCACATCAATGTTCCTGCCAGTAGAGAGCTTATTTTTCGTATCCGGCAATCATTTCCCCTTCGATGCCGCTCCGAAGAGCCTCAAATTCTTCCCCTGCTGTTTCCTCAGGTACAAATACGAGGGGACTAAAACGAAGGACGACCCTGCTGAAGGGTTTAGGGACCATAAAGCGGTCCCAGCTGTTAAATACGAAGGGATTCTCGTAATACACGAAGGCTTCGGCAATGGCCGCCCCCGTTTTCTGGGCAAGTGCAATAAGGCCGGGTTTGATAACACGAGGCGGGCCCGTGGGTCCGTCGGCAATATGCCCTCCCATTTGATTTTCAATGATTCCCCGGACCATTTCAGCTGAAGCCTCTTTTCCGCCCCGGCTGCTCGACCCCCGAAGCGGCAGCCAGCCGATTCTCCGTACTACATCGGCCATAAAATCTCCGTCTCTGCTTCGGGAGATCATGATGCAGATCGGTCGTTTGAATTGTTTTGGCAGATAAAACCCTCCGAAAAACCGCTGGTGCCAGCTTCCGATGATGATACGTCCGCCTTTCTCAAGATGATCGGCTACTGCCTCATGGTTTTCAAACTGTACCCTGACAGTTTTCGAGTAAAGATTGAGCAGGTGGTAGACGCAAAAGGAGGCAAGTCGGCTGTTTAAAACAGAAAATTTTGTTTCTTTTTTTAGGTTCATATTTTTAATCGGGGTTTTTTGATGTAGTAAGACCTCTATAATTATACGAAACCTGCTGCGGAGTCAAAAAATAATTGGTCTTACATGACGATTCATCATAATATGACTGGAGAAAACCTATAATGAAGGAGAGGAGAGGTGAAAAAGGAACCGGGATCATTTCCTCTGTATTACAGGGTGTTACCCTCAGCGTTGGGTGATATGGGCATCATCTGGGCAATGAAGGGCAGCCCATCGATAGTGCGTATTATTCTTCCGAGGGAAGACGCGGATACCATTGCCCGGATAGATGAGAACTGCCCTGAAGCATCTGAAGACTCTCATAAAAAGATCGATGAAATGTGTGAAAAGATAGTGCGCTATCTTGTCGGTGAACCCGTCAGGTTACCGCTCATGCTTCTGGATATTGACCGCTGTTACGATTTCCAGAAGAAGGTTCTTTTGAAGTCGGCAGAGATACCCCGTGGGAGGGTAATCTCCTACGGAGGACTGGCTGAGAAAATATCCGCACCATGTGCTTCCCGGGCAGTGGGGACTGCCCTTGCCAGAAACCCCTTTCCCATTATTTTGCCCTGTCACCGTGTTGTAAAGGCATTGGGATATCCCGGTCAGTATGGTGGCGGCGCTGATACGAAAAAGAGGCTTCTTGAAATGGAAGGAGTTTGTTTTAATGACGGGGGTAAGATTGAAGGCCGGTTTTTCTGGTGAAGGGCGGATATGTCAGAAACAAATCCACTCCTCCGTTAGGTACTTTTCTTCGATTTCGAATCGTCTACGATTTCTTTGCCGGAGTTGAAACCGCCATATTATCGCGGTGTATGATCTCGTCGTAGGGCTTGCTGCCGAGAACCTGTTCGATTCTCGATGTCTGGAGGCCCTTTATCTTATTAGTATCAGAGGCATTATAATTCACAAGCCCCTTTGCGAGCGTTGCACCGTCCATGGTCACGCAGCTGACGGGATCTCCCACATTGAAGTCACCCTCCGTCTTTATGACCCCCGACGGCAGAAGGCTCTTTCCGTGATGGACAATGGCCCTCATTGCCCCGTCATCGATATAGATCTTCCCCCGTGAACGGAGCGTAAAGGCGATCCAGTACTTTTTGCTTGTAAGGTGTGTCTCCATCGGCAGGAAGAGTGTCCCCACCTTTTTGCCGGAGAGCACATCATGAATAATACCCTTTGATTTGCCAGAAGCGATTATGTAAGGGATACCAAAGGCGGTCACTTTTTTAGCGGCGATAACCTTGCTCTTCATTCCCCCCATGCCCACAGGGTCCGCCTCGGATGACGCGACCTTTTCGATTTCGTCCGTAATTTCGCTGACCAGGGGAATCAATCGCGGTTTGTTATCTTTCCTCGGATTTCTGTCGTAGAGACCCTCCGTATTGGTAAGATTGACGAGAAGATTTGCCTTCATAATATTGGCCATCATGGCGGCGAGGTTGTCGTTATCACCGAACTTTATCTCGTCAACGGCGACAGTATCGTTTTCATTGATGATTGGAATAACTCCCCAGTCCATGAGAACCGAAAGGGTGTTTCGGGTGTTGAGGAACCGCTGCCTGTCGGTAAGGTCGCTCGTGGTAAGCAGTATCTGCGAAACAACCATCTCGTGTTTGGCGAAGGCATTGGCGTAGACCCTCATCAGACGTCCCTGTCCTATTGCCGCTGCCGCCTGTTTTTCCGGCATACTCTGGAGCCTGTTTTTGAACCCCATTCTATGCATACCCGAGGCTATGGCGCCGGAAGAGACGATGACGAACTGGTATCCCTTTCCGGAAAAAACGGCGATTTCATCGACGAGATTCTCGATTATATCGAGATCGAGACCCTCGCTGCCCGTCAGGACGCCGCTTCCGATTTTGACCAGAACCCTCCGTACTTTTGTCAGAATATTCTTTCTCTCTTCAGCCATGATTGACTATGACACCCCGCATTTTTCGAGATTTTTCACTATCTCTCCGATGAGCGCGTTAATCCCCTCTCCCGTAACGGCTGAAATGGGGAAGATTGTAAAACCATTTTTTTTAAAGAGGGTCGCTTCGGCCTCAATTCGTTCCTGGGTTACCGGGAGGTCCATTTTGTTGATGGCCACTATCTGTGGTTTTTCTATCATAGCGGGGCTGAAACTGACAAGTTCATTATTGACTATTTCAAAGTCCCCCCATCCCGAGACATAGTCTTCTTTTGATATGTCAATGATGTGGAGCAGAAGAGATGTTCTCTCTATGTGGCGCAGAAACTTGATTCCCAGGCCTGCACCGAGATGTGCTCCTTCTATGAGTCCGGGTATATCGGCAACGGCGAAGCTTTCGTAGTCGCCGAATTTCACGATGCCGAGATTTGGTGTGAGGGTGGTGAAGGGGTAGTTGGCAATCTTCGGTTTTGCAGCAGATATTCTTGAAATAAATGTAGATTTCCCGACATTGGGAAGCCCTGTAATACCTACATCGGCAAGGAGTTTCAACTCGAGATTTATCGTTTTTTCCTCGCCCGGTATTCCGTCCTGGGCGTATCGCGGTGCCCTGTTCGTGGCGGTGGCAAACCGTGCGTTTCCTCTCCCTCCGATGCCGCCTTTCGCGATGATGCTCCGCTGGCCGTCTTCGGTCAGGTCCGCCAATATCTCTCCCGTTTCCATATCGGAAACGATTGTTCCCACGGGAACGATTATCTCAAGGTCGCTTGCGCTTTTGCCGGTTTTGTTGCTTCCGCTGCCGTGGTCGCCCCTTTTTGCGAAGTGATGCTGATTGTATTTCATGTCGAGAAGGGTTCGATGACTCTTGCTTGCAATGGCGATGATATCGCCCCCCCTCCCGCCGTCGCCCCCGTCAGGCCCGCCGCGGGGTACGTACTTTTCCCTCCTGAAACTCACGCACCCCATTCCGCCGTCACCGGACCTGATATATATTTTTGCTTCATCAACGAATTTCATAGGACAACACTTACCATTAAAGCCGGAATGCCGGATCGGCACAATTCCAGAGTTGTATTTTAAGATGTGTTACGTTGTTACATCGAACGGGATATACTGAAAAAGGTGTCAGCTTCATGATATCGTGCCAACACCTTTTTATCGAATATATTACGTGGAGAGTTTTGAAAAAGCAAAAGAATTTTAAATTCTTCAGGCGACGTATACGCTTACCTTTTTCCTGGTCCTGTCTTTCCTTTCAAACGTGACGATTCCGTCAATCTTCGAAAAGAGGGTGTAGTCTCTTCCCATTCCCACATTATTACCGGGGTGTATCCTGGTGCCGAGCTGTCGAATTATGATGGTGCCGGCAGAGACATGTTCTCCACCATATGCCTTGACGCCCCGTCTCTGCGACTGACTGTCTCTTCCGTTACGGCTGCTTCCCTGGCCTTTCTTATGAGCCATCTTGCTTGTCCTCCGTTATGCAACTATTTCTTTTATCTTCAGGCCCGTTAATTCCTGCCGGTGTCCCGTTTTCTTACGATATCCCTTTCGTCTCTTCATCTTAAATACGAAGATTTTTGGGCCTCTGTCCTGATCCATTATCTCGCCGATCACTTTTGCTCCCTTGACGAGAGGAGTTCCGATTGCAATCCCCTCCTCTTTAGAGACCATGAGCACCTCTTCGAAGGTTACCGTGTCGCCCTTGTCGCCTTCTATCTTATCGACCTTCAGGAGGTCTCCCTCTGAAACCCTGTATTGTTTACCACCAGTTTTCATCACTGCATACATTGCATAATCCTCTTGGCTGAAATTAGAATTTGCTATTATAAGAATTTTGCATCGTTTGTCAATACATAAAAGGAAACTTCTGACATTATTTTCTGTCAGACTGACGCTCTTTCATCCATGAAGTAATATTAGATTGATAATAATCCCGAAAAAAGATAGAAAATAGGAGAATGGATGTGGATATATAGAAAAATTGTCTTTTTCGTGAGTGCCATGAACATTCATTGTTGAAAAGAGATATAATGCAGCCTTACATCAAAGAAATAATAGAGAAATTGGTTTCAATCTCAAAATTTCTCACAAGCAGTGGAGAGGTAGATGCTGAAGAGGAAAGGAAAAGATTGATAACCTTTTTCTTTCTGTTGTTCGGTATCCCTGTTCTCCTTACCTATGCAGCCATTCACCTGATTAATGCCGAATATTTGGAGGGGACCCTCGATCTGGTTGCGGGAGTCACGCTTACGTTCAGTCTTGTCTATCTGAGATATCTGAAACGGGGTGTAATCGCATACAGGATAAACATTGCTATTATCGCTTGCCTGTTTCTTTATCTTATCTTTATGGGTGGAGCATTCGGTTCAAGGATGCTGTGGATGTATACCTTCCCTCTCATTGCACTTTTTCTACTCGGTAAGGAAGAAGGTTTGTTATGGACCGTTGTCGTCCTTTTTTTCTCCGTTATTATCCTTTTTGATCCTTTTTTCACAGTCGGAACTTTTCAGTATGAATACGACGTTAAGACAAGATTCCTGGTTTCCTTCATGCTGGTTGTTGGATTAACCTATATTTATGAGTCAGTCCGTGAGTCTTTTCAGGAAGTGATGGAGCGAGAACGTTCTGAGTTTCGATATGAGAGGGATAAGCTCAGCCATATTACTGAAAACGTTCACGATATCGTCTGGTTCCTGGATCTTGCAACGATGCGATTCATGTATATGAGCCCTTCAATCGAACACCTGGCAGGTTTTACCGTTGAAGAGGCCATGCAGCAGGATCCCGCGGAAGTGCTGGCCCCCGAGTCTTATGAGA
>Ga0208905_1000375_pt1 | contig 22964 bp, 20 predicted proteins | sample AntAceMetag02UKS_FD_184776 | JGI IMG/M metagenome (GOLD analysis project Ga0208905, IMG submission 184776) | Saline lake microbial communities from Ace Lake, Antarctica - Antarctic Ace Lake Metagenome 02UKS (SPAdes) (version 2) | ecosystem: Environmental > Aquatic > Non-marine Saline and... | reverse complement strand
AAGCGCAAAACCGATGAAAAAAACAATCTTTTCCCACAATGTCATTGGGCCGGGCCGGTATTTCCAAATTTTGGGTGAGCCGTAATTTGCCCAACATTGTAATGAACTTCCCTCCTCGGCATAATGAGGACAATGGGAACACATGACCCGGATTTCAACAAATCCGAAATATCCTATTATGATAATAAACCACGGGATCAACCACCATCCGCTTACATGACAGATTCCAGCTCCTCCTAACAGGAAAGAGGGCGATACTATCAAAAGAAAATGTATCAAATCTCTGAGCGTAAAATGACAATGCAGGGTTTTGCTAACTCGGCAGTTATCACATGTCTCAGCTACGCAGGTTGCAATTGGTTTCTTTGGATCCAAGAACTTCATCATATCATCTCCATCACAGATCAAAAGGTTAACAGCGTCACAATCAACTGATAATCTGGGGAAATCGCGATCCGGTGACACCGTACTATTTTTTTCCCCGGGCTTCCACCTTTTTGAGGTAACAAAGCCCTACGTAATTGCCGTTCTTAAAACTGGTATGGTGTCTCCTTATTTTGCATGCCAACGCTACGAGAACTATATATTTCCTCATATGTTTTCCTCTCGATTTGTCGAGGGTACGAGATAAGATGGAAATAAATGGCTTGAACGCCCCTGGAAAAGGCCTCCCCTATATGTGAAGGTATTGGATTCAGTGAAAGAATATCTATTACCTGGGGTTCTGGCTTTAGAAGTTAATCGGGGGCAAAAACTAGTACGGTGTCCCCCGATTTTCCATAGAACTTCTGGCATGAGTGCTTGGGAAAGTGCCAATCTTTATCAATCCATATCAACGCCATTGTTCGGCAAAAAAAATCATTTTTTACGGATTTTTTCTATATCGAGCAAAGGGTTCATCCAATCATACAGATCTTTAAATGGATAATTCAGTGGAATATCATGGTCGGTAATAAATTTGCATTCCATTAACTGATTCCACATAGCTTCACATGTTCTGCGCGGATGTTTTGGAATAAAGGACTCGTAAAAATTGCTGCATGTCGTGTAATGATGAGTATGGATAAAGTCACTCCAAGTTTCTCTTAGTTCTTCTTCGTCTTTTATATCAATAATTTCTATTTCTTCTAACTCACGGCTATAAACATCACCCCACGCATCTTTCATAAGGCTAATCGCTTCTAAATCAGATGTTGGAGCGCCATAACCAAAAATGGTTACCATATAGGCATCCTTTAGTTTATTTCGTAAAGTCTTCCACTCTGCTGATATAAATGGATCTTGTGAGTAATTCTTCTCAAGTACCGGGAATAATAGCTTTGATGGCTCATATGGTTTATTGCACACACTGCAATTATATCCAATCATTCCCTTATTTCTATGTTCGAGGCAATAGCCAATGGCAACGTTACCGTGCAAATAGACGGTATGCGGTAAGGTGGCATGCTTGTGGTTTCTCAAGCACGCATAATACAAAAAAGGGTCCCAGTTGAATGTAGCAATAAGATCTTTTGGTCGAAGAGATAAGACCAAATGGTCATAAAGTGTAGGTTCGGGAGGTAATTTCATCCGCGAAAAATACCTACAGGTTTTATTTTCTATAATTTCGGTTAAATCTTTATATTTGTCCTTATCGTATAATTTACTGTATATTTCTTCGAAATTTTGTCCTTCATAATCAATCTGGCAATGTTTTAAATCTTTTTCGAGGCCTAATTTTCCTATAAAATCGTACATTAAAGGCAATCTAATACCATTAGCATCGCCATCTGGAAACGCAGCTAAACTTGCCCCAGCGCCTAAAATTACTACATGAGGACGTCCGAATTTAGCATCCTTGATTTCATCTTTAATGCTTAATTCTAATTCCATCTTTCCTACTGCCAAATGCGATGTCAAAAAGCTAGATATTTTTATCAGAAACTGGAAATGCCCCAATGAAAAGTGTTAAAAAGAAAGCACTTTTAGAAATGGGTGTCAAGAAAATATTTTGGATATCAGATAGTTGAGGAATAGAATACTACGTTTTGCAAGCAATGATAAGGGGGTCTTAATTGCGGAGCATCAGGTAGTTTACGGCCTTGTCCAGTCCGTCGAGGGTAAGCTCGAACATGGGAAAGACCTCCTGAATGGCCTCGGTGGTCCAGGTGTGGGACCACTGGTTAAGGGGACGGGGGTTCAGCCATACAACGTGGCGAAATGTTTTGGCGAGGAACTTCAAATTATCGATGCTGGCCTTACTCTTCTTTTCCTCGAAATAAATGGACCCGCTTTCATACATAAGTTCATAGGGGGCCATGCTTGCATCACCGACGATAACAATCCTCGATTCGGGGTCCTTGTTGGGAAAGGTGATAATCTTTTGGGGTTTTTTATACCTGGTGTGATCTTCCCAGACCTGCTCGTAAATCGTATTGTGAAAAAAGTAGGTCTTTAATTCCTTGAACTGATCGCGGGCATAATCAAAGAGCACCTGCACAATATGCACATAGGGGTCCATCGACCAGCCACCGTTATCGATCATGAGGATTATCTTGAGTCTGTCCTTGAGACGCTTGTCGAAAACAATCTCGATCTCACCGGCATTTCTCATGGTTTCGTAGATGGTTTTATCTATATTGACCACATCTCTCGGGCCCGACGGCACCAAGCGCCGCAGTTTTTTCAGGGCCTCTCCAATCTGCGACTGCGTGAGGGGTCCCTGCTGGGAATAATCCCGGTAACGCCGCTCGAGGGCTACCTTTATGGCCGACATGCCTCCTCCGGAACCGCCGACCCGCATGCCACCGGGATGTACACCGGAATGACCGACGGGCGAAGTGCCACCCGTACCGATCCAACGGTCGCCGCCATGATGTTCTTTTGTCTGTTCTTTCAGGCGGTCCAGAAAATACTGTATCAACTCCTCAGGAGTGTATTTTCTCAACTTGCTTTCGTCTATGCCGAGGGCATCGGCCATCTGCGCAGGATTTTTCAGCCATTCCTCAAGGAGGGCCCGTGCTATTTCATCGAGTTCCAGGTCGGTAATTGGAGGCATTTCCGCCCCCTCAAAGTAGTGGGCGAAGATCTGATCATAACTGTCAAAATACCGCTCGCTTTTCACAAGAGTCGAACGGGCAACGGTATACAGGTCTTTCAATGACAATACCTGGCCTGTATTGAGCGCCTTGTGGAACCTGAGAAATGATGTGGGAGAAACGGGAATTCCGTGATCTCTCAGGCTATAGAAAAAATTGATAAACAATTCTTTTCTCCTCAGTTCTGAGACCGGGCAATCATTTTACTCGCCATAGCAAGGTCGGTGCTTTTCTTGAAAAACACGCCCAGATAGGGAACATCGCCCCGGCTGAGTGAAGAGATATCAAAATCGGGATCGGCCTTGAGCGCTCTGATCCAGTTGATCAGTTCCCTCGTCGCGGGTTTCTTCTCGATACCGTCAACCCTTCTGAAACGATAGAATGCCTCGATGCAGGCATCAGCAACTTCCTGATCAAGCTTGGGGAAGTGCACGGCAATAATGCGTTTCATCATATCGGTATCGGGAAACGCAATGTGGTGGAAATTACAGCGGCCCAGAAACGGATCGGAAAGATCCTTCTTGGCGTTTGAGGTAATAATGATGACGGGCCTGTTCTTGGCCTTCACCGTCTTGTCGATCTCCATGATATCGAACTCCATCTGATCCAGAATGTCGAGCATATCATCCTGAAAGTCCGTATCGGCCTTGTCGATCTCATCAATGAGAAGCACCGTCCTCACATCGGACACAAATGCCTGTCCTATCTTTCCCATCCTTATATAATCTTCGATATTGCTCACGTCTCTCGTCGAATCCCCGAAACGGCTGTCATTCAGGCGCGTCAGGGTATCGTACTGGTAGAGTGCGTCCACCAGCTTCATACTCGATTTCACATTGAGTGAGATCAGAGGCATTGCAAGGTTTTCCGCGATGGCATGTGCCAGCATGGTCTTCCCCGTTCCCGGCTCTCCCTTGAGAAGAAGCGGCATTTCGAGTGCCATCGACACATTCACAATCTTCGCCAGTTCTTCATCGAGGACGTATTTTGACGCGCCTCTGAATTTCTGAAATGAATTGTTCTCAGACATATTTTATCCCTTCCATTCATATCGGGCATTCAGGGGGAGAAAATATCCTCCCCCTGTCACCCTTTTAACTATCCCGATACCTATATCATTTCAAGTACACTCGCACAAGACACGCCGCCGCCACCGCAAAGTGTGGCAAGCCCCAATGTATTGCCGCGCTTTTTCATGCCGTAAAGCAGGGACACCATGATACGCGCACCGGTGCAGCCTACCGGGTGACCGAGTCCGATACCTGAACCGTTCACATTGGTAATCTCTCTGTTTATGCCGAGGTCCCTTTCACATCCGATATACTGGGAGGCAAAGGCCTCATTTAGCTCGATCAGTTCAAAATCATCCAGTTTGAGGTCGGGGTTTCTCTTCAAAAGATCTTTTACTGCTGGTACGGGACTAAGACCCATTACCGAGGGATGGCAGGCCCCGCGACCCGATGCCGTTATTTTTGCCAGGGGTGTTAATCCCAGCTCTTTTGCCTTTTCGGCAGACATTATGACCATGGCGGCCGCGCCATCGTTAATACCCGATGAATTTCCCGCCGTTACCTTTCCGATCTTCGGTACAAATGCGGCCGGCAGTTTCTGCAGATCCTCCATGGTAAGACCGGGCCTGAAATGTTCATCCTTGTCATATATTACAGGCGGTTTTCCTCTCTTTTGAGGTATCTCTACCGGCACGATTTCTTCCTTAAATTCTCCCTCTACCGTCGCCCTTTCAGCACTGTTGTGACTTCTAAGCGCCACTTCGTCCATCTCTTCACGACTTATGTTATAAAGCTGCGCGATGAACTCCGCCGTATGCCCCATAATGTAGGGTTTACCTTTAAACATATCCAGGGGCATCCCCTCTTTTACCGGCCCCTCCTCGGGATGAGGCAACAGATGTGATCCGCAATGGAGCCCGTGTATCAGGGCATCATCGAGACTTTTATCCTGAAGGCGCAATCCCCATCTGGCGTTTTGAGAAACATAGGGTACTCCGGACATGTGCTCAACACCCCCCGCCAGAATGACGTCGGCCATACCTGTCTTAATCATCGCCATACCGCTCAGTACCGATTCCATACCCGAAATGCAGACCCGGTTGATGGTTACGGCGGCAACGGTATCGGGAATCCCCGCCATCAACGCCGCTGTGCGTGTCACATTCAGTGCGTCAACGGGTTCGAAACAGCACCCGAACCGAACGTCGCCAATTATGCCAGCATCGATGCCCGCTCTTTTGATCGCTTCTTTCATGACCACGCTTCCAAGGCTGGCCGCGTTCATATCCCGCAGAGACCCGCCAAAGGCACCGATGGCCGTTCTGCACGCAGAAACAATTACTACATCCTTCATAAAAAACCTCCTTTTAAATGCTAAGTCTGTAATGCCTATTCAAATCTCCCCGCCCACAGGGTGGGGCTTCCCGGTAAGGAAATCGAAGATTCATGAGCCGAAGGCGAATAATATATTCCTTTTTAATTGCGCCCCTTACCTCGCCTACAAGGCGGGGCTTGCGGGTGCGCTCCCGGTCTAAAATTCCCCAAACAACAAACTCAAATCATTGAATGAAAAAATCGGCTATAGCGAGGTTGCTCATGATTTACGACCCATCCGCTGTCGAAGGGAACTCGCCCTCATTTTGACAGAAATGCTCCATATCAGAAGATGGAAGAAAAAAAAAGATAAAACTAAAAAGGGGGAAAGATTCCTGGTCAAATAAGACAGTCTTTGTCTAACTGCCATATACAGGGTGCATGTTTTCCCTTTGGAGGATAAATTTTCAGGCAGGAACTCCCCACTTCCGTTTGAAGCATGCCGCACTGGCAGCAATAGTAGGGAATATTCTTGCTTTCAAATGACCAAGGGTAAGCTTTTTTTGTCTTTCCCTGAGCATAGGGCTTCCTCCGCGTCACCGAACCACCCGACAGGGAAAAGGCCAATTTCAGAACCGAATCGGGAAGGGGAATACTTTTGGAAAGATTGATGACCAATGCATCTTCGATATCCTCACACCATCTCTTAAATCCCGTCATCGGTTCATAACTTCCGCCTTGGAGAAGGCGTCCCCCGCTTCCGCAGGGATGGAGGATAAACTCTATGTACTTTTCACTCTCACTTACGGTAAACCTGCCCTTCGGCACTCCCGTTTCGTCACACCTGTCCGGACCAAAGATCTTCCTTGCGAGAAATCTTATCTTTTCGGGAGGGGAAAGCACCTTTATCCTTTCAACAAGCTGACCCCTGATGCACTTTTCAAACTGAACATGAAGCGCCTCTTCAAGGGCATCCTCACCTCTCCTTTCAGAGATAAAGGTAAAGGTGGTAACCAGCATATGTACATAGAGATCGTGAAGAAAAAGGAATTCATCTTTGACGTCCCGGCAGAGACGTATTGCCTCTTTCGCATCCCCTTTTTCGAGGTTCTCCATGATGCGGTCCGTAACGGGGCGCGCCATTTCCCGAAGTTCTTCTTCGGTGAAATATCGCTTTTGCCACCGCTTTGCCAGCAATGACGGCACCTTCAACTTTTCGAGTCCCAGCGTATCGTAATACCGCTTCGGTATTGCATTCAAATCCTTGTAGATATGCCACCTGCACTCATGATCGGGACCTTGAGGCTCATCAAGGGGCCACATGAGATGCCCGAGTGTTTCGTAGGGAAGTATCTCGTTATGAAAGGGGCAGTGCATACAATAATAGGGAAAATCTTTATGATTGTGTGTAAAGCTGTATGCGCCCTTGGATAGTTTTCCCCCGCGTACCGGTGCATACCACCCCTTTTTCCGAAGCCGCTCACCGCTCGCACAGGGGTGTAGGTGAAAGGTAAATTTTTCCTCATCCTCGGTGATAGAAAAGCTCGCAGGATATTCACCAGCACCGAAACAGCTGTGGGATCGCCATCCCGCCTCCGCCAGAAAGGAAATCGCAAAACGGGGGTAGACCTGAAAGAGGACGGAGATTTTAAAGAGCTGCCTCCGAACCGAATGCTCAAAGACATAACGAAACATGTCCTCCATAACCTCCTCACCCATATGCTCGCCTATCCAGCTCCAGAGGACAACACATGAGTCGGCAAAAAAATCATGGAGAACAACTCGCGATTGCGACATCTCACGAGAAAGCGAACGAGCCTTATCGTACTCTCGACTGCCTATTTTTTTTATTATGAGATCCGGATAGGGGATAGACAGCTCTTCCAGTTCCTCTTTGCTAAAAAGATAATGTGCCATGGTGCCTCACCGGTCTGTGCTTTCTTTTACCGCAACTCCCGGGCAATACTCTCTATGATAAGCGAACTGTTCCTTTCGCCAAGAAGCTGTAGTACCTTGCAGTCGCGCATGATCTTTTCAACTCCGTATTCATGCATGTAGCCGTAACCGCCATGAATCTGAATGGCATCGACGGCAATCTCCAGGGCCGCTTCGGTACAGTAGGCCTTGGTCAAACCAGCATCCCTCTCCCCGCCATTGAACACATCCATATATGCTACCCTTCCCACGCCAAGCTTCATACGCATCGTGCCGAGCATTCTCTGAATTTCAGGATGATTGATAATTGTCGTTCCGAACTGATATCGTTCCCTCGCATAGCTTGCGGCTTTTTCATATGCCCTTTGTGCCGTACCCATTGCGATAGCCGCCACAAATCCGAAAAAGAGGTTCTGTGCACTTTCCATAAGTTCCCGCCCGCTACCCCTTTCTGTCACAAGGAAACTCTCTCCTATTCCTACTTCTTTAAAGGTCACCGGGGCAAAGGAGTTTACCTTCAATCCCGGAAGGTTTGCCTCCTCACCGACAGAAACACCGGGGGTTTCCCCTTTGATAAGAATACAAGTAATTTTATTGTCTCTCTCTTTTACAAAAACAGAGTAATATTGTGCTAACGATGCGTTACCGGTAAGTGTGGTTCTTCCGGAAAGAAACAGCTTGCCCTCTCTCTCGACAATTCGAACCGGTTCTTCCTCCTCATCCGAAGGAAAGACAACCGTCGCAATTGTGGGCTCATCAATAGCGAAATTTGCAATAGCCGCTAGACAACGCTCGCTCTCTTTCCCTCCAGCACGAATAAGGGTATGGCAGGCGACAAAGTGTTCTGCAAAGAGTGCTGCCATTCCGGCACATTCCGAAGCAAGGACATTCAAAACCAGTGCACTGCAGAGGGCAGACTGGCCCGAACCGCCGAATTTTCCGGGAATGAGGAGTCCGGAAATACCGACTTCACAACTTTTGGTCCATAGCTCCTTTAAACCATGAGAATCGGGCTCCAGATCATAGGCAAGTGCGGCGGCTCCGATTTCCTTTGCCGCAAATTTCCGGCATACGTCTATGATTTCACGGTATTTTTCATGAACATCCATAGTTTCCCCTTCCCTCACTGAGGCGAACCTATCTCCTGGTGAAAAATGTCCAACCTGCAGGCCTGATTGCTCCCCTCATAAATCTGTGTGACCTTCGCATCTCTGAAACACTTTTCCATTCCGTATCGGTGTGACATCCCCTCAAGGCCGACGATATCGAGAACTCTGGATGAAACATCCATGGCCAGATCGGTTCCGGCAACTTTCACCGCTGAACCCTCTTTAACGAAATGCTCCACCGTCTCATCTGAAACCATTTTATTTTTGATTTTCCCCGCGAGTGACTCCACGAGAGAAAGTCCGCCAAGGATCTGCACGAATTCACTAAGAAGAACCCTCTCCGGCACCATCTTCAAGACTGTTTTAACGGGAAGGCTCTCGAAAAGTCCCATGACATGGTATGTATCGACGGAAATCGCAAAATTATAACATGCCGCCCGTACCGTTTTGATATCCTTTATCATGTCGGCAATGGCATACTGGACCCAATCCTCATCGATGAGGAAGTGGTTTCCGATCTTCTTCTGGCTCGCAAATCCGATACACCTCTCCAAGGCGCCCCTGGCAACGCCAAGTGCAGATGCACCGATAAAACCTCTCGTAGTGGAAAGGATTTCCCTGGTATGACGAAGGCCCCTGCCGGGAGGCTCCCACAGGTTTTCCTCGGGTATGTAAACATCTTCAAAGATCAGCTCTGCCGTCTGGGAAGCCTTCTGGCCGCATTTCCGTTCCACCTTACCCACGCTGAAACCCTCTGAAGATGTGGGAACAAGAAACGTCGCCATAGACTCCAGCGGATTCGAACGATCCAGGGGAATCGTTGCAATCACATAGTGTGCAAGGCTTCCGTTGGTGATGAAACATTTGGTACCATTTATCTTATATCCTCCGTTTATCTTTTCAGCATAGGTGGAAGGCCGCATCGTTGCCATGGCCCTTTCGTCTTCAACATCGGTACCCGCACTCGGCTCCGTAATAGCCCATGCCCAGAAAAGGGGTTCTCCCCGACGCTGTGCCTCCACCATATCCTTGATGATTCTAAGGACGATCCCCGTCCTGAATTCCACCAGGGCACTAAGTAGACCGAAATTATTGAATAGGATATTGGCGGTGATACCCATACAGGCACTCGTCATCTCCTCGCAGAGGATCGTGGCGCCAAGCGCCGTATAGCCCAAACCACCCATTTCTTGGGGTATCAGCGCAACGGTAAGTTTCTCGTCGTTTGCCTTTCTCCACAGATTCCAGTCAAAATAGCGAGGGTCCCTGGTACATTTTTTATCGATTTCGAGGACTCGTGGCAGGATTTCTTTTCGTGCGAATCTTCGCCCCGTCACCTGGGCGGATTCTGCCCTTTTTATATAGGATGGTCTGATTTTCTTTAGTTTTCCGAGTGCAGGAACTGTCGTGACAAGATCGGGCGCATCAGAAGAAAGGCCGTACTTCGCAACGAGATGGTCCATATTCCCCCCTTTCCGTTCATGAAGAGTCTATGTTACGAAACCACTTACTTCTCGTAGAGCTTTTCCAGAAGTTGCGTTTTCTTTGTTGCCCTTTCAAGGGTGTTCGGCTTGAGCCAGGTAATGGCGGGACGGATTTTAAGAAGCCTGTGCATCCGTTCGGTCACTTCCCGCTCAAGAACCGGCAGTTGTTCTTCCCTAACTTCCCTGGCATATTCGATTTTCAACTTGAGCGGCGGCATTACCCGCGGCGGTGGCTCGTCAAGCACGATACGGAAGGAACCCGTCAGTTCATCGGGGAAGGAATGGATCACTCCTTCTATGGATGCGGGATAAACGGGTACGCCCTTTATCTTCAGCATGTCATCAGCCCTTCCCACGATTTTGTATCTGAATCCGCTGTATCCGCAGGGGCAAGGTTCCGTAAAGACCTGGTGAATGTCATTCATGGTAAAGCGCATATCAAACCATACGGCGGCTTCGGGATGAAGGGATGTGCCCGCCATGATTCCCGTTGCACCATGTTCCAGGGGAATCGATTTTTTTGTCTCCGGGTCGAGAAGTTCATAGTAGGCAAGGTCATCGGCGAGCCAGTGCATTCCCTGGTAAACCGGATAATCACAGGAACAGCCATACCCCGCACCAAGATCAAAGACCTTTGCCCCGTATTCCGTTTTCAGTTTCTGTCTGATCTCGGGTATCCCCGCACCCGGTTCCGCACCGAGCATGAGAATCTTTATCCCCAGATCTTTAACGGACATCTTCAGAACCTCCGGGCACCGCTCGATAAGATGAAGAGCGAGCGACGGTGTTCCGGTAAAGATATTTACCTTGAAAAGATGCATGAACTGAAGGATTTTTTCGGTACCCGCTTCGGCACCGATGGGAACAATTGTTATCCCGGGATAATCTCTAAACCACAATATCTGAGGAGTTCCGGCTGCGTGCATGGAGAGGCCGAAACAGAGGCCGATTCGATCCCCCGGCCGTATTCCCATACGCCATGCGGCTCTGCTCGCTATCTCCTGCGCATCATCGAGGGCGGCACCGAAATTCGGGTAGGGAGTGGGAATTCCTGTCGTTCCCGAAGTCGTGGTAAGGAGGTAAAGATCTCTCATCCGCTCTTCGCCAAAAAGATGAAGCATCAGTTTTTCCATATCCAGCCCGACCTCGGAAATTACCGTCCGTATCTCCTCCTGTCCCGCTGCCGGAATTGCCCCGGCAAAGTCATCGAAGGATTTTATGTCTTCCGGCTTTACCCCGGCCTTCTCGAAACGTGCACGGTTGAAGGGCGTGTGTTCGTACTGCCACCTCAGGGCATCTTTCAGTTTCTGCAGTTGCAGTTCTCTCATCCCGGACGTGTTCAATCCCGGTTCGACATCCATATTCCAGTATTTTCTATCACCGAGCACCATTTCCCCCTTAAGAATTTTAAGTGAACAACTATCGTTTAAATATATGTAGTGCCATCGCCGCCGCGTCAACCCCGAGAATTCCCCCTCCGTTATGGGTCATGCCCACCTTCGGATCTTGTACCTGCCGTTTTGATGCCCTACCCCGCAACTGCTGAACAATTTCATAGACCTGCCCAAGCCCGGTGGCACCGATGGGATGTCCTTTTGAGGCAAGACCGCCGGAGGTATTGGTCGGGGTTTCCCCCTCCACTTCGAGATATCCCTCATCAACCCATCGGGTTGCCTCATTCACGGGACAAATTCCCAGTTCGATGAGTGTAATTATTTCCGAGGGCGACGTGGCATCATGAACCTCGATGACATCCACATCTTCGGGTCCGATGCCTGCCATTTCGAAGACCTTCGGGGCCAGGCGCTTGGTAAGCGTATCGCCAAGATCCATGCTTAATTTGCCACTTCCCACAATAGACCCTTCAATCCAGACGGGTTTCGAGGTGTATCGGGCGGCTTTCTCCTTCGAACAGATAATCACCGCGGCACCTCCGTCACCAATGGGGGCACACATCATCCGCGTGAGAGGATAGGCCACATCACCCGAACGGAGAACCTCCTCGAGTGACACCTCTCTCTGATACTGGGCGTGGGGATTATGTGCACCGTTTTTATGGCTTTTTACGGCAATCTTCGCAAAGTGTTCCTGAGTAAGTCCCGTTTTTTCCATATACAACTTCGTGTAGTAAGCGTACATATCCATGAAGATGCTGCGGGTTTTTCCGCTTCCTTCCCCGAGGATTCCCTCATTAAAACCGTACTTTTTCTGGAGGTCCTCCATAAACTGCTCGACATTTTGAATGTCTACTGCCGTTCCCAGAGCCATGAAAGACTTCAATTTGTCCTTGTCAAAGAGCTTCTCAAATCCCACCACCAGAACACAATCATGTATCCCTGCCGCTACCGCAGTCCATCCGAGATTAAGGGCGGATGAGGAGCTTGCACAGGCATTTTCCACGTTATACATAGGAATCTCTTCTATTCCCATTGCACTCAGCGTTACCTGGGCCTTGATCTGTTCCTGCCCCGTCATGATGCCGGGAGCAGCACTCCCCACATACGCCGCTTCTATGTCGCTCTTCTCAATACCCGCATCGTTAATAGCCTCCCGAACGGATTCGCTCACCAGGTCTTTAATCCCCTTATCGGGAAATTTTCCAAATCTCGTCATTCCCGTTCCGATAATCGCGACTTCCCGCATGCACTATTCCCCCACTATTTGACCGGAGGCGCACCCTCAAGCCCCGCCTTGTAGGCGGGGTCAAGGGGCGCACTATAATTAAACTATTCCTTACCGGGAAGCCCCGCCCTGTGGGCGGGGAGCTTCACAAGTGTATCGCCCGGCATGAGATGACCAACAAATGTTCAGCTTGGGCAATGTGAACTTATACCCTGCCTTTTCTCACTTTCAATGCTTGAAGTTGTAAACTCATCCGGGAATGGCCGGTCATATCTTTCGCTCATAGCCCTCCCAGTATTTCTCCCGCAGGACCTTTTTCTGCACCTTGCCCGCAGGTGTCCTTGGAAAATCAGTTGCAAAATCAACTGATTTTGGGACCCTGTAGCTTGCCATTTTCCCTTTGCACCACTCGATTATCGCCTCTTCCGATGCCTCCTCACCGGGAGTGAGAATGACCACAGCCTTAACGGACTCACCCCACCTGTCATCGGGAACACCGATGATTGCGACTTCCATTATTTTGGGATGTTCAGCCATGACGGCCTCTATTTCCGCCGGATAGATATTCATGCCGCCACTAATGACCATGTCCGATTTTCTGTCCACGATATAGACAAACCCCTTCTCATCCATGTAGCCCATGTCACCGATACCCATATAGCGACCAAAAAAGGCGGCATCCGTTGCTTCGGGATTCTTGTAATACCCCTGGCTCACAAGAGTTCCTGCTACCACGACCTCTCCAATTTCACCGCGGGGGAGATCGTTCCCCTCCAAGTCGACTATTTTGACATCCATATTCAAAGCGGCCCGTCCGCAACTCTCAGGATATTTCAGGATTTCTTCCGGCCTCAAAAGCGTTGCAACGCCAAACTCCGTTGCCGAATATTCAACATAGACAATCTCACCAAAGTATTCCAAGGCAGACTCCCTGAGATCGGGCTCGGTGGGTGCGCCCACTGAAAGAAGAGAACGCAATGAACTCACATCGTATTTCGCTCGCTCTTCTTTCGGTATCGCCAGAATGAAAAAGATCATTATTGGGGCCATGGTTGTATGATTAATTTTTTCCCTGCTGATTATTTTCAGAACATCCATGGGATCAAACGGGGGCAGAGGGTACATAAAAAGTGTTCCCCCGTGAAAGAGGGTTGCTCCCGCATCGTATGCCAGGGCGGCAGAGGAGTAAACGGGCATGACCTGCAGACACCGATCTGTCTCCCGGTACTGATGGACAAAACTTATCTGGTAGACAACATCCATGACGGAGCGGTGGCTGTGGACTACTCCCTTGGACTTTCCGGTAGTCCCCCCGGTCTGTGCAAGGACAGCCATATCGCCTTCCCAGACATCAACGTCCGGTTCCTCATCCGACCCTGAAGCGAGAAGCTCGTCAAACCTCAACATTCCCTCAGGGGCTTCTCCCCTCATAACAACGATCTGACGTACATCGAGATTCGATCTAACATCCTTGATGGCATCCAGAAGCGGATGGTCAACGAAAAGCACAACGGAATCGTTATGGTTCACGATATATTCGATCTCGGGTCCAACCAGCCGAAAGTTCATGGGGATAAATGCGGCCCCCACCTTTGAGGCGGCGTATGAAGCCATCAGCCATACATCGGAATTGTGACCGAAGAGGGCCACTTTCTCGCCTTTTTTCACCCCCAGCCCGATGAGCGCATTGGCAAGACGGTTTACTTTCGTGTTGAACTCTTTATAAGTATATCTGTTGTCCTCAAACACCACCGCCAGTCTGTCCGGAAATCTCTCCACGTTACGGCGCAAGGACTCATGGTACACCAACTCCTTGGGATACTTAACCTCTTGCAGCTTCGAGTCAAAACCACTCCGTGCCATAATACTCCCCCCTTTTATGTATTTTGATGACCTCTCTGAGGTTTTCAAGACAACCCTGTAAAAAAACATACACCACTGTCTTATACCATAAAAGTCTCGTAAGTTTATCAGATATCAGCATCCGAGACAATGACCGGGAGCGCACCCGCAAGCCCCGCCTCGTAGGTGGGGTAAGGGGCATAATATAAAACAAACATATTCCTTACCGGGAAGCCCCGCCCTGTGGGCGGGGAGCCTCACTATTCGGGAAATACATAAGGTGGAAATATATAATATACAACTTGTTATTTTTGAAATAGTATGTCATTTTTTACCCTCAAACCAAGGTCTTTTTCATATACCACACGACCACAGAAAAGGAGGAACCAGTGAAGCGGATACGTTTCAAAGGAAAGACTGTGCTGATAACTGGAGCATCTTCAGGCATCGGAAAGGCATTGTCACTTGAATTTGCAAAACGAGGCGCCAACCTCGCCCTTGGATCAATCCCCGATGAAAAAGATATCCTTTCCCAATGGGCAGACGAACTTGCATCGAAGTATCAGATAACAACATGGACATTCCCCATCGACCTTCTCGAAGAAGATGGGCCGGAAAGGCTCCATCAGGAGGTCTCCGATACGGTGGGCACCCCCTATGCCTTCGTCAATAATGCGGGTACCGTGGCCTACGGAAAATTCTGGGAAAAACCCTGGGAACGGCAGTTCATGACGTTCCAGCTCAATCTCTACGTCCCCATGAGACTCATGCACCTCTTTCTCCCTGACATGGTAAAGAAGGGAGAGGGAACGATCTACAATACCTGCAGCGTCTCGGGCCTCCAACCTACACCCTTTCAATCGATCTACGGTGCAACCAAGGCGGGGCTTGAGAGCCTCTCGCGGGGAGTGAGGGCGGAACTCACGGGAACTGGAGTAACCGTCTGCGCTCTTTGCCCTCCCTACATCGATACACGACTCCTCACATTGGACGGCTATCCAGAGGACCTGCGTTTCTTCACCATAAGCGGCAAAAAGAGCCCCCAGTGGCTGGCAAAAAAGGCCCTCCCCGCCTTTGAAAAGAGAAAACTGATGTACGTACCGGGACTTTCGGCAAAACTGATACATGTCCTTCTCGTGAGGCTGTCACCGCGATGGATGGTGGATATGGTCTCGAGATTTGCCATGCAGGGGTGGAGCCGGAAAACCTGACATATTCATCTTAAGGAGGCAGAAATGTCCGATTACATTGAGGAATTCATCTTCTACGGAGATGATCTGAAGATTGAGCGATTTGACCCCGACACACAACTCATCTACGCAAATCCCCCGATGGAACCTGTCCCCGATTATGATGCCGCTATTAAAGAGGCCCTTGATAATCCACTCGGCGCTGAACCCCTGGAAAGGCAGCTCACCTCATCGAGCCGCGTGACGATCGCCTTTGATGATCCATGCCTCCCCATTCCCCTCATGCGCCGCGATCTTCGGGGAGTCGTGATAGAAGAACTCCTCCGACGTCTCGACAAGATAGGAATAACAAAAGACAGGATTCGGCTCATCTGTGCCAACGGACTGCACCGGAAATGGACAATGAAAGAACTGTCCATCGTCCTCGGGAAAAAGGTTGTTGCTGAGATGGGGCCCGAGTGCATCTCCTGTCACGATGCCACCGACGATGAGAGGCTTATCTCCCTGGGTAAGACGGAAGCGGGGCATGAGGTCGAGATCAACCGAGCCGTCGATGAATCCGACATTACCATCTATGTTAACGTCAATTTCTCCTCAATGAACGGCGGCTGGAAGAGCATTCTCGTGGGTCTCGGCTCATGGAGAAGCATCAGACATCACCACACGCCGAAAGAATGGAACATGAAACGCTCTATCATGGATCCGGAAACGAGCCCCATGCATGAAATCCTCCGCGAAATGGGAAAGCTGGTTCACTCGAAATATAATATCTTTCAGATAGAGACCGTTCTCAATAACAACGTCTGGCAGTGGCCCCTTGACCGCCTGCTCCATCCCATTAATACAAGAAACGGGGATTCCGCTCCCGGCATGGCAATGCGGTCGATGCTTTCCCTCGCAACTCTTGCCCCGCAGGCGCTGAAGAGAGGCATTCGCAACTCCCTCATCCGCTCGGACTATCGGATGTGCAGGATTTCAGCGGGCGATGTGACTGAAGTTCACGACCGGACTCTCGACATTCTCTTCAGGCAGCAGAACGTGAAGGTAAAAGAGCCCGTGGATATCCTCGTATTCGGGGTCCCCAACCTGAGCCCCTACAGCGCTCAGTCAGTCCTCAACCCGATCCTCCTGAGGAGTCTCACCATGGGATACCTCTCCGGTCTCTTCCGGGGAAGGCCGCTCGTGAAAGAGGGGGGTGTGATCGTTGCCTATAATCCGGGGCTAGAAAAGTTCAACCTCCGGCATCATGGAGCATATAAGGATTTCTGGGATAATGACCTCGAAGACCACTACGACCCCGAGGAATGCTGGAATGCCCTTTCGGAAAAGTACGCGGACAATCCCGAATATATCAGGAAATACAGGGATGAATACGCCTATCACGGCACGCACGGTCTCATAAACTGGATGTGGAGCGGCATGGGGATGAGACACGTGAAAGGGGTCGTCCTCGCCGGGGCGAAGGAGCCGGAGACGGCCCGGAAAATCGGATTTACTCCCGCCCCCGATTTTGCCTCCGCAATTGCCATGGCGCAGGAATTGGCAGGAAAAGATGCCTCAATGGCATACCAGGTCATCCCGCCCCTCTTCTGTGCCGATGTGGGGTCTTGATCGATCCGGGCCTATTTTCAACACTTGAAAGGATAGAAGTGATGGTAGCAGTATCCCCCGGGATCGCTGTAGAGACGTTCCGTGTCGTCAATACAGGCGCCGATCATATTTTTGGAAACCTCATCGTAATCAGGGCTTTTTTCCTCCTCGGCCTTGCACTCCATGCATATCGGCTGGTGATCGTAGACGGAGAGTATCCTGACATCATCGGTCGACAGATCTTTCCGACACCTGCTGCAGTTCAGCGCACAACTGAGGCTCTCTTTCCAGTCATCCATCATTCTCGGTCCCTCCCTCATGATTACTCAAAGACACCGGGGTTTAATTCTTTTTTAAAAGATGGCTGAGGCAAGTCCGGACACTCACCTCAGCCGACTGTCTTAAATAACCAGTTTATGGAAGGAATTTTATTTTCCCCACCACGCCTGCATGATCGGATGGCCAAAGAAGGGCATCAGGAACAAGATCATTGGGCACCATTTCAGAGGGGTCATCACCGACAACATCGGATTTAACCTTGTCGACCGTCAGGTATTCCGGATTAAGGAAGATATGATCGATGCGTGTTTCGAGCTCATCATTCGGCTCATCGATTGTTTCTTCAAAGCCGCTGGTGAAGCCATCGTCATATTTGTCCTGCTCAAGCCAGGAATCGAGGTATCCAGCAAGCATTGTTGCCTGCATATAGGGCGGTACATAAAAGGTCCCCTCTGCATCGGGTAACGGCAATCCATCATCATCCAGATCTTCCGGCATATAACCAAAACCCGGAACATCTTTGGAAGAGCTGTTGAAATCACCAACCATTATGACCGGTTTTGGATCATCAGCGGAGTAGGAACCTAAAGTCCCCAGCAATTCATACATCTGTGCCGCCTGGACAACCCTGAAGATGCTATAAGGCGAGCTGCTGACTTCCAGGTGTGTAGAGGCAAAACGGAAGGTTTCACCCTTAACATCAACATCGACGATAACAAAACCACGGGTGAATTCAACATAAACAGGCCCGATATCCAATCCTAAATTTGTACTATAGTTGTCAGCGAGCACCTCCGAAGCAGCGTGGCCCTTCTTTACCAGGACATAGTCATGATCCACCATGCGCACATCGGAGAGTAATGTCGGTGAATTTGAATCAATCATCGGCAGTTCCACATCGGCATTGATGACGGGAAAGGCTTGGTAATACATGCCGCGGGCCTCCAATGCAGCATTGAGAACCGTATAGAAGTCGATGACGACCTCCTCAGCCGGAGTCAGATTTCCGATAAAGAAATCGCCCGGTGTCTGGATGTAGAAGGTTGACACCTCCTGGAGGCCGATTACCTGCGGCTTTGCGTCGGCGATTTCATCGGCAATGGCCTCGGCACGTGCCTCGAAGTTGGTGTAGAGCATTGTCTGATACACTTCGGCAACTACTAACGGAATTGAGGCAGGAGCGGCAGTAACCACTTTAAAAATATCTGCGCCCAGATACAGGTTCCGCGTCATTACTTTTATCTTGGGATCCCCTGCAACAGCAGATGTCAGAGGGGCGACAATAATCATAACACCCACAACGACAGAGATGAAAAATAATATTTTTCTTTTCATTATAACTCCTCCTTTACTTTCATGATAAGCCTGACAAACGTCCAGAGCCGGTTGTATCTTCGGCATGTGAAGCTCCCCGCCCACAGGGCGGGGCTTGCGGCTGCGCTCCCGGTCAATAATGATCGGCAATACGTCTTTCCCTTTCTACATGCTGAGAAATTCAGAATGATTCAATTCCGGAATCAATACTCGGGTCAGGAGGGAACAGGCGGCTTATACACATCACTTCAGATGTGTCCGGCATGCGGTGGGAAATCAATTTTCGTTGGGAAATAAAACGAACGGGAGCGGTGCTGTAATATAATCAGTTTTGCAGCAACGCCCCGACAACCCGACGGTCATCGGGACACAACGTGGCGAATTTGAGGGGGTAACACATCTTCGCTTTCATAAGACTATTCCTCCTTTCACTATTATCAATTTGCCCTATTATAAGATAATGGCTCTCTTTCTTAAAGAAGTTTTTTGCTTCATTTGAGAGAATACATAGAAAAGAAGTGACTGATTCTCTTTATAGTCTGAGCAGCCCCGGCTTTACGGTGCTGAAGAGAGCCACGTCAGAGTCCCTGGATGGATTCAATTGTTCGATGAATGATTATTTCGGAGGCAATGACAGGGCGAAGTCCAGACCCCGCTCAATCCACTCGGATAAATCCTCATCCGACTCACACCCCTCAGGGGATACCATGATCCATCCCCTCATCGGTCTGCCTGTAAGATCGAATTTCCTCAAATGGGGTAACTGCAGAAGGTCCTCGTAATTCTCCTTACCGACCCTCACAATGAGATCGTCGCCTATGATACCGCATGCCATATTCCCATATATCAGAAAACCGATGCCCCCGAACATCCTCTTCTCATCGAATCCGGGTTCCTCTTCCAGTAATTCCCTGACTCTCTGGGCCAATCCCTCATCGTATGCCATATCAAAAATACCTCCTGATTCAGAAGCATTCCACAACAATATTACGTCGTATCTTCAAGGCTTTCTGTATTATTTGATCATATAAAAAGGGAAGAAGTCAATCCGGATATTTTCGTGCCCCTCAAGGTCCTCACGAAAGAGCCTTCCCTCCCTATGCCTTCTAAAAAATTAATTGAAATGGAAATAGTGCAGACAGAATAAGGCTATTACACTCCGTACTTCTCGTAGAGCTCATATCGGGTGGGACAATTGCAGACGTAGGCGCTTCCAAATGACATCTTGTAGGGACATACATCTACGCCATCTGATTTCAGAAATGCACCGGCCCCGTTGATCAGTCTCTCAACTTTGCACCTCGGTTTTTCGCCGTTTTTCAAGCACGCCATACCGCGGGGGCATTTTTCGGTCTTTTCGAGAACTGCTTGGGAAACTTCGCGATCCATAAATCGTAACTCCCTTTCAGGTCCAGTCTATTCGCCTCAAAAAAGCGATTCACAGAAAAAAATTCACCGAATAGATGTATACCATTTTCAACAAAAAGAATGTTGTTAAAATATTATCTGTCTATTGTTAGGTATTAACTGATACTATTTGTCTAATATTCAGATTTCATTAAGATTATGACAAGGCAGGAAAAGGGTGAAATGCAATGTCCCGTATTGCGCTATTGGTGAAGTAACATCATTAATCAAGGTGCTCCTTCATATTTTTCATTACGTCCCCTGAAGGTTGTGCCACGCTCTTGGCACGAATGGTACTCTTCTATGGAGTGACCAAAAGTTTCTGACCCGGCTTGATTACATCCTGAGGATTTATACCATTGACATGACACAGCTCCGACACCGAAAGCCCATACCGAAGCGATATACGATAAAGGTTTTCACCCTTCTTGATTACATGGTAGCGCCTTTGCTCAGTTGTCCTTTCGAAGGCTACCTTCGCATCCTCATGAACTGCGTCAGATGTTTGCCCCTCTGTTTGCACGATTTGCGGAGTAGTGTCTGGTAATGTTTCCTTTCCGATGTCAGATAACTCAGCCCCACGTGCCTCGCCTTCAAAGCTGCTCGCTCTTTCAAGATCCTGATACTTTTTTACCTTCGCGTCAACTATCAGCCTTCGAGTGCTGAAATCATCAGGAAATGCTAATTCGGCGTTTTTCATAATTTTTATAAACGCCTGATGAGAAACATCCTTCGGCAAATAATCCTTGAGATAGAGATAATCCCTTGACTGTGATTCAATCAAATATTGCTGCGCGCAATAATTGCCGGGACACTCAAAGGTCGCACGTTTTCTGATTCTGTTAAGAATGTTTTCGGGGACCTTTGTATTTGAATAATTCTTCACCCCTATATAGGCTTCCCTTTGCCGCTCGATCGTCAGCAGCCGTAAGTTCTCGTCATTGGGAAACTCACGCGCCGCTTTCTGTTTTATCACCGTCAGGACATGCGGGGGTATTCCATCTGCAAGGCAGATAGATGACGGTACTGTAAAAACAAGACAGAGCATCACAATTGCGGCACATCGTAGCAGACAAAACGGATTGCCCCGTCCTTCGAGAGTGAGCCTTTTTATGAAACTTCGTGTTCCTTTGCGAAGAGTCACTGTTTCTTCCCTGATTGTTGCGGTATTTTCTATCGGTTTCATAAATCGTCATGCCTTTCTCTATATTATAAACAAACAAGCTGCTTCTATATTTGCGTTGACATACTATTTATGAAAGCTTGAAGATAAATCTGATGTAACTGTACGTATTTCAACAGTTCTGTCAAGGACTTTATGATATTATGAAAATAATCGTTACTGGGACTTGATTTTTTTTGAGCTCTCCGATTCTGAAATTATCCCTGAATTAAGATAGGGTCAGGCACAATCGATGATTATTGCGAGCAGATACACCATTTATTTTACGAGCGTGCCGCCGGCCCTTTTCGTTGCCTCTTTCTCAAAGGCTTCCTGAAAACCAGGAGAATAGTTCATATAGGTAGGAATCGGGTATCTGAGGCCGGCGGAATGGGTCTTTTCCAGGCCTTCGACGAGGATCTCAAGTTTATCGTGTGGGCAGGTGAACAATATTTCAGAGTCCTGGGCGCCTCCCCAGATACGGTCACCGTTTCCCGGAATGACCAGTTGTGGTTTTCCCGTCAGGAATGTCTTCACAACCCCTTCGTGACATGAGCCCATTCTTCCCGCAGCGGCAAATTCGAGAGCCCCTCCCTCGCAATAGAGGTATCCCTGAATGAGACGCATTGCCTGAGCGGGAAGGCAGTATATCAGGACCACATGGGGAATCACCTTTGTCCTCGCCAGCGGAGAAATCACAAGGCCATGACAACTATCTTCCATGCAATAGAGATGCTCCTGCATTTTTTCCGATACTTCGGCATCCTTTGCATAGAGACCAACACTGAAGAGATTCATCCATGCCTTTGACTCTTCGGTAATGGAATCCCACCCGTAGATGGCACGGGCCATCTTGCAGCTTATATCCTCTTCGGTTATCGCCATGGTCCAGCCGTAGGACCTCGACATCTTAAAGTTCTGGCACAGGAAATTCTGCACATTCATATCTTTTAGAGGTCGCTTATATCCCGGTTGAATCTCTGAGGGAGAACCAATTATCCTGACGGCGAGGGGAAACGTGGCCGGTCTGATATATTTCTCAATCTTTTTTCCCATCTCATGATAGGTTTCGAGGTCTTTCTGCATATATCTTCTCTCCCTTAATAATTCCGACGCGTGCCCCTGAAATTCGGGATCAATTTAAATCCAGCGCCGCACCTTTTTCTTGTATTCCCGCCAGGCATGGGGAAACTGCCCTTCGATCATCCGTTCTTCGGCCTTTATGAACACTGCGTCCATGAGATAGGCAAAGATCGGAACCACGACAAAGGGCGAAAGTTCTCCCAGAAGGACTGCAATGCCGGAAAGGATAAACACCATCCCGAGATACATCGGATGTCGGGTAATCTGAAATACACCATCTGTGATAAGGACATTTGATTTCTCGAAGGGTTTCACCGTTGTATCATGTTTCTTAAAGACGTCGTCGGCAACGAGATTGATGAAAACCCCTACAAAAAGAGGGACTGCGCCGAGAAGATTCCAGGGAAAGCGGACAATCTTGACCACGGGAAAAAGGAAATAGAGGAGCAGCATCAACACAATAGATACAAATATATAGGTCGGAGGAAGAGGCTTTTTTTGTCTCATCGTTTTTTCGAACTCAAAAGGATCAGCGTATTTATTTTT
>Ga0208905_1000366_pt1 | contig 23142 bp, 17 predicted proteins | sample AntAceMetag02UKS_FD_184776 | JGI IMG/M metagenome (GOLD analysis project Ga0208905, IMG submission 184776) | Saline lake microbial communities from Ace Lake, Antarctica - Antarctic Ace Lake Metagenome 02UKS (SPAdes) (version 2) | ecosystem: Environmental > Aquatic > Non-marine Saline and... | reverse complement strand
TCTCTTCAGGTGTGGGTTTCTGCCCCCTTAACGTCCTGAAAAATGCCGGAAGTGACTTCGCCAATTCCTCATCGGACATAATATCCTCCGGAATCATCCCCCGGTCCGCCGCTGCCAGATCAAAAAACAGATACCAATCATCAGTGCCTTCTGTCAGTTCCAGTACTGAGGCGTAACGTTCCAGAATTATCCGGCTCTGCGGAGGAGCCATTCCCCCCCGTTCCAATCGACTGATATTGGCCGCATCAGCCCCGGCTCTTTTGCAGAACTCCCGCAGTGTTATCTTTCTCTTCTTTCTCAAAGCATTGAGATAATCTGAAAAATGATTGAACTTATTCTCCATCATAACTGTCATATTCTTCCCTCCTCTATGTTGTATATTTTGTACTAACTATACAACAAGACGAGCTCTTTGTCAACCCCCGCTATAATTTTTAAACAAAAATCAGGTTCACACCCCAAACACTAAGTTCAAAACCGGGCAAAAATTCTTTAAATTCTTCTGTGCAACTATCTATTTTTCTCTAACCTCACCCTCTGAAATATTACGTTGCCCTGACCAAGTGAGGGCTAAGGTTCTTCGTTCCACTGGTTCAACACTCTTCTAACTTGAGGCAGAGTTTTTGCCGGCGGAAAAACAGCGAGTACCTGGCCTGTTCCCGCCATCGAACATTGCAGGAGTACCGGAGAAATAGAGAAATAGGGGTCAAGTCTTCCCTTTGCTCTTTCCAAAGTATCCCCGGAAAAAATCAGGGGCATATCTTCCTTTAATCTCTCCTGAATTATCTTGTGGACCTGGCTTACCAGTTTCTCATTTAGTCAAACTTATGGATTTTGTGTGTCGCTCCGCCTTCTACTATGCCTTCTTATTCTTTGGTTTCTTTAGTTTCTTTGCACGATACTTCGCGCGCGATTCTCTGACGTCAAATCCGATCCGTTTTTTCTCCGGCTCTTCCGGCGGCATAAGTAACGGTTCAATTTTTTGATAGAGATCCCGCAAGGCGGAATCATGTACTAGAAGTAGCTTTTCCACTTCCGCAAGCCTCTTGCCAAGTGTTACTGTGGCCATTAATTGTTCTCGCATTTTTACAAATGCCCGGACAATAAAAACACTCATCTGAACAGCGATAGGACTTTTGAGAATAGTAGCCGCCATTAAGGCTCCGTATTCTGTAAATGCGTAAGGAAGAGTTCTTCTTCCCCCGTGCCCAGATCTTGAAATCGCATTTTGCGATGTCAAGTTTACAACTTCTTTGCGCGTAAGCTGAAACATAAAATCTTTGGGAAATCGTCCCATATTCCTTTTAACTTGCTCATTCAAAATAGGGGTCAAGTCTTCCCTTTGCCCTTTTCATTATAAAACCGGTTGAAAACATTCCCGGTCCATGATGTCGAACCCCTTTGGGGTTCCTATTATTTTTTTGGATTTGCTGTACACCCAGGGTTTCACCCTGGGCTTGAATGTTGAACCCCTTTGGGGTTCATTCCGGACCCCAAAGGGGTCCTACATCTCAGCCCCGGGTCTTACCCGGGGTTTACATCGTCCATCCCCCAAACACCCCCGCACCCCAACGGGGTACAACATTATCTTTTCGGGCCGGGATGTTGAACCTCTTCAGGGTTCATTTGTTTATTTGGATATATGGTATCCCCGGGGATTCTCCCCGGGCTTGCATATTGAACCCCTTTGGGGTTCATTCCGGACCCCAAAGGGGTCCTACATCTCAGCCCCGGGTCTTACCCAGGGTTTATATCGGCCCTATCCCGGATTTCGCCCGCGCCGCCTGTTCCGGCCCGACACCAAAATGCCCCGCTTCGTTCCGAAGCACGTTCCGGGGCATTTTCATGCTTAAACTATAACGTAATCCCGCCGATCAGTCAAACTGAATAATCTCATCCTGATTTAAAATAAATAAGCAAAAAAGAATGGCAAAAAAGAAGGGGACGGTCTTTTAAACTATGCTTATTCAATTAAACACAAAACGATTGCGCACCTTAAAAGGTGCGGCTACCAGATCTGATTTTCATTGGAATAATCTTAATCAGGCGTAAATATAATTATTAGGCGCGGTATATATTTTCTGATATATTATATGGAGAAACAGGGAGTTTTTCAATACGCCGATAGAAAATATTGAGGATGAATATGAATGATAAAAAAGAGAAACTGCGGTTATCGAGCGAGGCGGTCCTTATGATTATTGGGCGGGTTATGAAACGGGATGCTCTGCTGCATCCATATTTTGAGGACGGAAGCATTGAAATAACAGACAACGAGGAAGAGGATTACATATCCTTCCGAGAAGGAGTCTCGGGAGAGACCAGAAAGTTTGTTCTGGATCGGGTACGGACAATCAGAGGATTAAAACCGGAAGAATGGGATGAAGAGAAATATGCCAAGTGGGAAGAACGGGAAAAAATGATCAGGGCAGCGGAAGAGAATGAAGAATTGGCCTGGTATTTCAAGGAAAGATACATCGGGATTACAAATGACGCGGAGACATGCAAAGTCTGGATTGACACCGATCTCCCCGAAGAAGAGATCAGGTGGCTCAATAAGAAGATACTGGAGATCTGGATTGGAGAGGAGATGGATGATGACGTGGCAGAGAAGTTAACGAAAGCCCTGGTCGAGGAGCATACCGGAAAAGATCAATCCAGGCCCGAAGCCAAAGCGGCTATCCGGGATCTGGCAATAGAAGCGCTCCGGGAAGATGAGATGATCGCGGAATACATTGAAAAGGGCTTGATCAAGTTTAATACCGACCCTACCAAGAAAATATGGGAGATAGATAACTCCCTCACCCCGGAAGAGATCGGGTTCATCCATGACCTAGGGATATATGTGATGATCAATCGGTTTGGAATAGACCCGGATAAATACTTTAAAACGGATAACCAGGACTAATACGGAGGATGCCATGAAAATACAGAGAATCCAGATATCTAAGATTATCGGCAGTCTCTGCAAGATGAGGCTGGAAAAAGACTATGAGGCGGATGAGATGCGGGAATCGATCGAAGATCGGGGAGTGATGATCCCGATCAAGTTGAAACCTGTGGAGGGCGGCTACCTGATCTTTGCCGGTCACCGGCGTCTGGAGGGAGCTAAAGAACTGGGGAAGAAAACAATTATAGCCGAAATCTGGGATAAGGTTGAGGACCGGGAAGCGGCCCTGATGGGTTTCGTAGAGAATATCAACCGGAAAGATTTCACCAGACTGGAAGAAGGCTATGCCTACCAGAGACTGGTGCAAAAATATGGCTACACCGCAGATGATCTGGTCAAGCCGTGCGGAAAGTCAAGGTCCCGGATCTATACCCTGACCAATCTGGTTAAGAATCTCTCCCCGGCCATGAAGAAGGCTATTATCGCGGGGAATATGACATCCGGGCACGGGGAATGGCTTCTCAGAATCGAAGATCCTAAACGTCGGAAAGAATGTTTTGATCTGGTCCTTGCCGGAGATATGGATCTAGCTGATCTTAAATATGAGGTCTATCGCCAGAAACCGGACGCGGAGAAGAATGAGCGGGAACTACAGCTCGACATTGTTGAGGACATCTGCGATGAGGACCTCACCATCCGCTCTATGTGGAATAATGGGATCACAGTTCGACGAAGTCGGAAAGGACTGAAGATAACTCTCGACATTGATGGCCCCCACGATCTCCTATACAAGTTCAGCACCATCACCGGACCGGTAAAGAAGAAGCTGGACCTATTCGATAAGTTCGATGAGAAGCACTAATTCATAATTTAAATACTTGACCAAATCGCCAGTCCTGCGGCAGGACTGGCGATTTGGTCAAGTATTTAATATAATGCTACCCTATTAATCCTCAACGAATAACAGTAATTCAAAGATACCCTACTGTTATGCGCCAAAAGGGAGAAAAGGAGGGGAAAATCACCCCAACGGGGTGAAACATTAAAGCCCAGGGTGAAACCCTGGGTATTAAACGTCCCCCAAAAACCCCAACCCCGTTCCTTCCCCGTCCCAACTGACCGGGCTGACCGGGCGAACCAAACGTTTCGGGCGGTTAGCAACGAGGAAAGGGAAGGAAATGTTTTGAGGGGGTGTGGGGTGGAACGACATTATCCCGGGGTAACACCCCGGGCTGAAATGTTATACCCTTTCAGGGTATTAACCCTAATTTACAAACATATAATTTTCATTCCAATCAATCAGTGTAAATCCGTGTAATATCCGTGGACAACAAAGGGGCCTCGGCTATTCGAAAAGACTGAACATCGAACGTCGAACTTCCAACTTCGAACTGCAAGGCCGAGGCAGGGGGATAATCTGTGTAATCCGTGAACAAAAAGGGAGCAGGTAAGGCATCTCACATAAATATTCGATGTCTCCGCGCTGCTCCGAAGGGAATTCTTGTGAATTTTGCGCTTTTTTGCGGCTAAAAAAAGGGTCCGAGGCAAAGGGATTTCTTGCGTATTTTTGCGGCAAATTTTGAGGCTAAGGCGGGGGGAGTTAAAACTCCGGAGGCGGGGCCGAACCATCCGGAGGCCCCATCTCCGGCTCCACCTGTGATACCAGGTCGGGATACTCCTTCTTTATCTTATCTTTTACTCTCTCCAAGGCCAGACGGGCATGATCATAACGTTCCTGGGAAAGATCGCGGGCTCGACGGGTGAAATCAACCCGCTTACGGGCCAGTTCCATCTGCAGCTCAGCCTCTCGGAGACGATACTCATTAAGTTTTTTTCTTACTTCAGCCCGGGGTACCCCCGGTTCCACCATCTCGAGTTCTTCTTCCAAGCTCTGGATCATCATCTCATTACCTCTGATCTCACGCCCCAGTTCCCTGACTTCCTTCCGGAACTCTTTGAACTGAAGTCCGGCTTCCCGTCCGCCCGGACCCATCATCCCTTTTTTCCCGAACTTCTTATGACGTCCATGGCGCGCCGGGCCCGGTGATCCGCATTCTTCCGGCCCCGCGTCTCCCTCCGGTCCGGAGATAGAGGACCGGATGGGGGTTGATTCATCCTGACCGGAATCATCCTGGGCCGAAACCGCCGGTGAGAACATAATCAATATTAGTAATAATATTCCGGTAATCATTTTCATTCTAATATCTCCTGAAAACGCAGTGCCTTCGGCGCAAATAGGTTGCGGTTGAATAATATTTTTGTAATTCCTAATCATCACCCTCATTTTAATTTGAGGACTTTTATTATCAAATTTTTAATCGTTCTGATCCCCCTACTTTTATTAGAGACCAATATTGCTACGCGGAGGCTGAGGAAATATCCACATTCATCTCCACTTCCGAGTCAGGGTCAGGATCCGCAAAAAATAATAGCTGTAATTCATCCATCTCCCGGCATAATTCATCGACCGAGTCATACTCTTCTTCGACTGTTTCAGTCATTGTCACCAGTTCTTCCGTTTCATTTGGAGCGGCTGATATAATATACTTCGGAGTTTCGGTCGGATGGTATAAAAGCACCGCGACAATGGAGGCGGCAATCAACGCTCCAGCCGCCGGGAGGAACAGGGGACGAGAGAAAAACCTCAGCCGGGAGCGGCCGGAAGAATGAATCGGGATCTGGACTGGCCCCGAGGCCTCTTGTTCTACCCTCATCCGTAACGCAGCCATCTCCATTTCGGAAAAATTCGGCTTCTCCTCAGCCTGAAGAAATGCAACGGTCCCGGTCATCTCATCAAGCAACCTGCGGCATTCAGGACAGATCCGGACGTGAGATAGAACTTTCTCCCTCTCTTCAATAGAATTCTCTCCATAGAGGTGTCCCGGTAATAGCTTATTAAATGTTTTACAGTTCATGGTATTACTCCTTGCGATAATCCCATTCAATCAATGTGGTTACCGAAGATCTACTTTTCATAATAGTCTGACAGACTATCCCTTAATTTTCGCAAAGCCTGGAAGAGATTCGCCTTAACCGCGCCGACCGAACATCCCTGAATTTTTGCTATCTCTTTCAATCGCAGGTGCTGATACTGCCGAAGGATGAAAACATCCCGCTGTTTAGGTGGAAGTTCAGCGACCGCTTCTTCAATCACGGCAGCAGTCTCTTTTCCTTCCAGCACTACTCGCGGGTTGTGGCCTGCCTTCTCATCCAAAGGTTCAGGAAGATCGTCAAGCGACACCTTGCCGGCCCGGGCCAAGGCCCGGCCCCGATCAACCGAGAGATTCACAATCACCCGATATAACCAGGTAAAAAGCGATGCTTTCGGCTTCCAATCGGGGAGCATCTTATACATCCGGATAAATGCCTCCTGGACGATATCCAGAGCATCTTCACGCCTACCTGTACGATAGTAGGCCAGAGAGAGAGCCCGCTCCTGAAAAAGCTTCATAATATCATCAAAAACTCCCGTATCGCCGTTCTGAAACCGGTGAACCAGAACTTGTTCGCCGTTAACCATACATCTTTCCTTTAATAATCAAACGAAAAGAACTACAAAAGGTTTAACCTGAATTGGAGATAAAATGATGCAGGAGATCGATACGCTTGAGAATAAAAATATTCACCGCTCACCCCGTTAGATGGACCCCCCCGATTTATCGGGGTCAACCCTCTTTCCCTCATCTTGTAATCGGAATATCATTTGACATCCCGAAATAAACCCGGGTGACTCCTCTAATCGCCCATAGCCCGGAAAACTGGCGGAAGATGCTGATATCATCAGCCCCGGAAAAACCAGCCGAAACCGGCTGATCGGCGGCGCCGCCGAAGTAGACCCGGGAGATATTCCGGATCGACCATAAACCGGAAGATGAGCGATAGATTGCCGGCGCCGCGGTACCGGTTCCGTTATAATCACCGGAAACCGGAGTATCGGATGAACTTCCATGGTATATACGGCTGATATCTTTTAGTGCCCAGAGGCCGGAACTTTTCCGGAAGATCGCGAAATCATCCCGTCCATCTCCGTCATAATCGCCGGCTACCGGCTGATCGGAAGTGGATCCGAAGTAGTTCCGGGTAAGATCCTTAACCGCCCAGAGACCGGAACTATCCCGGAATATACCGATATCACATGACCCGTCTCCGTCATAGTCTCCCGGAACCGGAAGGTCGTAAGTGGCGCCGAAGTATAACCGGGAGATATCCCTGATCGCCCAGAGACCGGATGAATTCCGAAAGAGGGCAATATCGGCGGTCCCATCTCCATCGTAATCGCCCGAGACCGGAACATCGCCGCCGGTCCCGAAATAGAGACGGGTAACGGCCCGAACCGCCCAGAGGCCGGAGCTATCCCGAAAGATAGCGATATCCGAGAGGCCGTCTCCACTATAGTCACCGTTTGCCACCCGGATAGCCTGAAAGTCCAGTGGTGGAGTCATAGTCGGAGTTGGATAGATTCCCTTTTTATAGAGCGGAAACTCAATCCCGGTAGAATTCGAGGCAACCCCGACGGCATTGGATTGGGTATCCTTCTGATTATAGTACTGGGAACGATAGGTATTGACTCCGCTTCCTTCGCTACTGTCAACGTACATGACGTACATATAGTAGAGACCGGCGGCAAGCCCAGAGCCATCGGACTTGGTAACGGTATAATTCCCGCCAGAGTCCGTCCTGGCTCCTCCTGACGTCAATCCGCTTTCAGTTGGAAGCGCCCTTACGTAGAGATTGTAGACCCCCTCCCCCGTCTCCCGATCATAGACCCTGCCGGAGATCGGCCCCGTCTCCGGCGCAGGTGTCGGCGAAGGTGTCTCAAAACCATACGGCGTCGGCGTCGGCGACATAATCGGAGACCCCGGTTCGTCAGTTACATGGTCGCTAAGCCCCGGCTCAGTAATATCATTGCCTCCGGATCGATCCACCGTATCCACGGTATAGGTAAGACCATTGGTGTAGACATAAATATGGCGGTCCGTTGTGTAGCATTCCGAATACATATCTTCCGGCGCCCAATCAGCGTTGGGGGGCGTATCGTCACCGGGATCGAGCCGGAGAATTCTCTGCGGGAGCTGTTCCACTACATTATGAAAATTCGTTACCGTCGCCCTTCGAGGGTGTTCGTGCGGATTATTCCAGACCGAGATAACGGCTACCTCCGGATCCATTTTTGCGCAGAATGACGCGCTGCTGATTCCATGCGTTGCCGAACCATGATGGTCCACCAGACAGATATCGGGTTGACGATCGAGATCGTCTACGATGACATCCTTAATTACGCCCTCGACTTCACCTTCCGCGTCGGAACCGATATAAAGATCGAAACCCCGGTATGTAAGGAGAGCGGTAATCGACTTTTGATTTTCCGTGATATCCGCGGTAAGGTTTGGGTGACCGTGTACATATATAACATTCTGAATCAAATCCGGGTTATCCGGCGCTCCCATGGAGAGGAAAGTGAGCGTGGCGCCGTCGCCCAGATCGATCGCCCCGGTCGGACCCAGCGTAGGTGTCATCCGCTTGGGATTTCCGTTGACGATTTTATAGTAGTCCGATGGAAGTTCAGAGCCATCGCTCCTCCTCGATCCTCCCCGGTCATAATAGGTTCCAAAATGGGAATCTCCACCGAGAGAAGAGCTGAGGTCATCCAGGCCGCCGCAATGATCGGTGTCATAATGTCCGGCTATCGCGTAGTCGATATGGCTGATCTCGATATCATTGAGGAGTTGATAGAGATAATCAACGGCGCTGCCGCCGCCCAACTCGTCGTAAAGCACGACAGTCCCGTTGGGCCCCCGGATAAGCGTAGCGGTCCCGGTATGTCCGTTCGCCCAGATAAACCATATCTCCAGGTTTTGAGCGGAGCTACTCTCTGGAAGAAAAAGGCCCAAAACCATAAATATCACGGTTAATATAACCAGATATCTCATCTTTATTTTTTCCTTTTTACTTTGTCTTACCTCGTGACAGGAAGATCGTACGTGGATCCAAAATAAACTCTGGTTATCCCCCTGATTGCCCATAGCCCGGAAGACGGCCGGAAGATACTGATGTCATCAGCCCCGGAAAAACCAGCCGAAACCGGCTGATCGGCGGCGCCGCCGAAGTAGACCCGGGAGATATTCCGGATCGACCATAAACCGGAAGATGAGCGATAGATTGCCGGCGCCGCGGTACCGGTTCCGTTATAATCACCGGAAACCGGAGTATCGGATGAACTTCCATGGTATATACGGCTGATATCTTTTAGTGCCCAGAGGCCGGAACTTTTCCGGAAGATCGCGAAATCATCCCGTCCATCTCCGTCATAATCGCCGGCTACCGGCTGATCGGAAGTGGATCCGAAGTAGTTCCGGGTAAGATCCTTAACCGCCCAGAGACCGGAACTATCCCGGAAGATACCGATATCACATGACCCGTCTCCGTCATAGTCTCCCGGAACCGGAAGGTCGTAAGTAGCGCCGAAGTATAACCGGGAGATATCCCTGATCGCCCAGAGACCGGATGAATCCCGGAAGAGGGCGACATCAGCGGTTCCATCTCCATCGTAATCGCCCGAGACCGGGATATCGCCACTGGTCCCGAAATAAAGACGGGTAACCGCCTGAACCGCCCAGAGACCGGAGCTTTCCCGAAAGATAGCGATATCCGATAGGCCATCTCCACTATAGTCACCGTTTGCCACCCGGATAGCCTGAAAATCCGGGCTTGGAGTGGGAACCGGAGTGGGATAAACATCTTTTTTATAGAGTGGGAAGTCAATCCCGGTAGAATTCGATCCAACCCCGACGGCATCGGCCGGGGTATCCTTCTGATTATAATACTGGGAACGATAAACCTTTTCCCCTCCTCCTTCGCTACTATCGACATACATATAGTAGAGGCCAGCGGAGAGCCCGAAGCCATTGGGCTTGGTAACGGTATAATTTCCGTTGGAATCCGTCCTGGCTCCTCCCGCCATCAGTCCGCTTTCGATTGGGAGCGCTCTTACATAGAGATTGTAGACTCCAGCACTGGTATCCCGATCATAGACCCTGCCAGAAATCGGCCCCAGGATCGGAACCGGTGTCGGCGAAGGAGTCTCAAAACCATACGGCGTCGGTGTCGCCGACGGAATCGGCTTCGGAGTCGGGGTCTTGAAACCATCAGGTGTAGGACTCGGGTAAGCGAAAGTACAATAAACTTTTTTGTTAGTGGTCGTGGATGGAATACCATAAACATGTGTGTTATCAACGGCCGATATCTCACCCAAGGTGGTTATCTCATCGGTCTCAAAGATCCACTGAGAACCGTTATAGTGATAGATATATCCGCCCCCGGAGATCCAGACATTGTTCTGATCGAGTGCTTCCGCGCAGTTCCAGGAGATTTCTCTGATATCATCCTGGAGAATCCAGTTCAAGCCGCCGTCGCCGGAATAGTAGATTTCCCCACAGGATCCCACCACCCAGAGTAGAGGAATTCCGTTCTGGTCCAGGCAGCCGGTCAGCGCACTGGCCGACCATTTTCCGAAGGTGGTCTGGATCGACCAGTTATTGCCGTCCTCGGTATAGAGAACCCGGGTATCCGTGGTCGAGGTGGCGTTCTTCAAGACCCAGCCCCGATAAGGCCGAAGGAAAAGCATATCTTTTATAGTGCCGGATTCTTCCACGGTATAGGTCGTCCAACTGGAGAAGATGCCATCAGAGTGGAAGGCGTATTTTGAGGCCGACATCCAGATATTGTTCGGATCGACGGCATTGACGGTTACCACACTATCGGTCTTCGGAAGGGCTTGATCCCAGAACCCACCACCATTGTAATTATAGGCATATCCATACTCCTGCCCGAACCAGACATCATCGATCCCGGTCGCCCCGACAGCCAGGGTGTTGGTCCCAATCTCTGTCCGAATATACCAGTCCGTCCCATCGAAAAAGAAGATCTTGGAACAGAGCCCACCCACCCAAATGTGGTCGGCATCGATTGCCTCGATGCTCTTGAGGCCACACTCGTATCGTGACAGGTCACCATGCACCTCCCATCCCAGCCTGCGATATGGCTGAGGGATCGGCAGACCGACAATGGTAAAATCAGCCGCTGATATCCCGAACTCACTGACGCCGCCGATCTCCGAGACCCGAACCCGGCAGGCACTGCCGCTGTCGTTCGGGATCGTCCAGGGGGAGAAACTCCCCGAATTGGGCTGATTGGAAGCAATCTCGGCCCAGGGGCCGGAAATACCATTAGTAGAATAATCGATATCGACATTTCCAATAATCCCGACAGTATAGGTCCAGGTGATAGTCTCTATGTCGTCAAAATACCAGGTCTCCCCCCCACTGGGAGAAGTAACGGTAAAGGTGGGGGACGTAATGGTGAAGACAGCCGGTGATTGGCCGAAGATACCGGTGGAAGGTTGGCTGATCCGGACCAGGCAGATGTTGCTGGCCACTCCTGAATTAGGGAGGATCCAGGTATAGATAACGGATCCGACCGGAACTCCGGCGGCAATCGAGGTCCAGGAGGCGCCGTTATTGATCGAGTAATCAATGTCGACGGAGCCCGGCCCTACTGCCGGACCTACGGACCACTCAATGTTTTCAGTTGCCCCATAGTACCAGATCTCACCACCGCCGGGGATAAGGACATTGATCGAGTCCGGCTCCGCTATGATGAACTGGTCAGACTCGACGGAAACTCCCCCACCCCCGGTCTCCCTGACCCGAACCTGGGCCTGGGAATTGGGGTCGTCAGGGATAGTCCAGGGATGAGTACCAGAATTCGCGATATTGGTCGCCACCGGGGCCCAGGCTGTTCCATTAGTTGAGTAATGGATATCGATATTCGGGGAGATTCCTACCCAATCCCAGGTGATATACCTGGACTCTCCAACATACCAAACATCACCCCCCACAGGCGAAGTAATGTTTATCTCCGGTGGCTGAGAGTAAGAAAATAGATCTATATACGCGTTATTATCCGTATGGATGACCTCCTCACAAGCGATATAAAGTTTGAAATACTCCGCTCCGGCGGGAGCAGGAGCCGCAACGGTATGCTCCGACCAGGTATCAAACGCGGCAACACTCCAATCTTCATCGGTATATGATCCGACTGAGTTATGTCCGCTATCAAACCATTCAATCTCATACTTAAAGACCGTATCGGTGGGAACACCAGTACCTTCATTTAAGAGATAAAACCAGCCGGAGAAGGTATATTGCACTCCGGTGGTAATATTAACTTCATCGCACTGGATTCCCCTCGCTGAATATCCGCCGGTGGGATCGCCGAACTTACAGGAATAAGTACCGTCATGGGCTTGCTCATTTGAGCGGGCGGTGGAAGCAGTGGCGATCACAGTCCAGCCGACCAGTGGCGGCTCCAGTTCGAAGCTGGGATTATAGATAGCTGTGTGAGGGATGGGGGTAGGGGTTGGGAAACATGCCGTGGGGATAGGAGTCGCGCCGGGGATCAGGGTTGGGGTCGGAGCCGCGGCGGAGATATCCACGTCGTCAAAGGCAAGATCGCCGGAACTTTTAGTATAGGTAAAGCGGACTTCGGTAGTGAAGAAGTCTATCGAATAGGGACCGACGTTGGTCCCGGAGGTGGGGAGGTGCAATACATTGGTCAAAGTATTCCATCCCCCGCCAGAGTGATACTCTTCAACTAAAAGGGCGCTGCTGGCATCCGTTCCCATTCCCTTGACCCAGAACTGCAGCACGTCAGGATGAAAAAGAGTTTGGGTCCGGATATAGTCTCCGGTTGTGTCGAGCTTAATCGAGGGGGACGCAAGACCAAAATCACTGGCTCCAGTATAAGTATCGCTGTCAGCATTACATCCATAAAAGATCCAGCCAGCCGGACGAGTGCCGAGATCAAAACCGTTAAACCCTTCGGTTATCGGCTGCCCCATGCCGATTCCGGGGAGTATGGCAAAGTTGATTAAGATGACAAGAGCGGCCGATAATGCCACCTTTACAATACCGCGATATTTCCATAATTTTGACATTGGTATGCTCCTTAGTTAGAACATAGCGCCTTCGGCGCAACGTTCTAAAGTGCATTAAGTGTCTAAAGTAAAAAGATTCGCCTTGTCAACGGAGCTGAATATTAAATTGTTTTCCTTTTTTTACTTTCCCTTTTGCCTTTTTGCTTTTCCTGTTACCCCGTGAAAGGGACATCCTTTAATCCTCCAAAATACATTCGGGTAAATATCGTAGATAAATACCGGGGAAGCATTATTGAATCTCTGACCTAAATTGAATATTTTAACTAGGAATATATTTCTACTTTTATTACTATATCATACTATAATCATATTTCTAAATCGGATTAAGGAATATTTCAAAATGCAGCAGGCAGATCAGGAACACAAAGCAGTGCTATTAGATAATATCAGGGATAGCATCAACCGGTATGATAGGTTCACCGTCTTCTCCCATGAGGAACCCGATGGTGACGCGATCGGTTCCCAGATCGCGATAACGACAGCACTGAGAGAACTCGGCAAGGAGGTTGTCTCCCTGAGGATCGACCCTGCCCCCCCCGCCCTTGAGTTTCTCAACCGGGACCGGGCCATCCGTCAATATGACCCGCGCCGGGACAACAATCTCATCCGGGAAACCCAGGTCACCATCATCGTTGACTGCTGCGACTACTTCCGTATGGGAGACCTGGCGGAAATAGTGGAGAATTCCCCATCCTTAAAGATCAACATCGACCATCACTGCGACAATGCCTTCTTTGGGAACCTGAACTACGTCCGCTTTATCGCCGGGGGCGCGGCGGAACTGGTATTTGAAGTCATTAACGCGCTGGATATACCCGTTACCGGGACCATTGCTGAGGCAATCTATGTGGGGATGTCGACCGACACGGTCGGCTTCCGGTATATTGACCCGGAGGGAAGTATGCTCAGGGTTATTGGAGAATTGATTAAGGGAGGCATAGATGTCGAGGATCTTCAGGAAAGGATATACTGCAACCAGCCCGATGATTATTTAGAGAACCTGACCGCTCTTCTTCAGACAGTTACCTATGAAGAAAACGGAGCCCTGGCCTGGTTCACGATGTTTAAGAGTGATTATCTCTCCTTCTATCAGAGAGAATTAGCCTCTGAGGCTTTGAAGCAATTGCTCAGCGTCAAACGGGTTCGGGCAGCGCTGATGCTCCACCAGGAGCGGGCCGGAATCGAGGTATGGCTTCGCTCAAAAAAGGATGTCAATGTCGGACGGGCGGCATTCAGAATCGGCGGCGGAGGTCATCATACCGCGTCTGGAGCGCTGATTCGAGGGAAGAGCATGGAGGAAGGAATTTCGGATACATTGCGGAGTGTCAGGATGGAGATGGGGGATGGGAAACAACAAGTTTAAAGTGCCTAAAGTGAGCTAAAGTGCCTTCCTCCGTCGCTAAAGCTATGGCGGATAAAAAAGTTATTCGCCTTCACCCAGCATTCTAAGGGTACAAATTCGTGACACCCGATTATATGGGGTAAACTGCGGGAGCTAATTTATATGAAATACTCGGAAGCAAAACAGGGTCGGACCTTTGTCATACGGCTGGAAGACGGAGAGATTCTTCATGAGATTGTAGAGCAGTTCGCCGTTGATCATGATGTTAAAGCCGCTTATCTGATTGTGGTCGGAGGGGCTGATAAAGGGAGTACACTAGTGGTGGGACCGGAAGACGGAGACGCCCGACCGGTACCTCCTCTCACCCATATACTGGATGATGTACACGAGATCGCCGGAGTTGGGACCCTATTCCCGGATAGCAAAGGAGATCCCATGCTTCATCTCCATATAGCCTGCGGGAGAGAAGACCGGACCGTCACCGGATGCGGTCGGACCGGGGTGAAAATCTGGCAGGTCTGCGAGGTGATCCTGATCGAACTGCTGAACACCTCCGCGCGGAGAGTACCGGATGCCGAAACCGGCTTCGAACTGCTCCAACCTTAAATTCAACCACGAAGGACACGAAAAACACGAAGGAGAATGACTGATATGATATATCTTCGTGATCTTCGTATCCTTCGTGGTTTCATAAATTTTATTATATAAGAATAAAACCAACTATATGGAGGTTATTATGGACTATCGCAGAATTGTACCCTGCCTGGACACCAAAGACGGAAAACTGGTTAAGGGGATCAACTTCGTTGATCTAAAGGAACTCGGCGATCCGGCCGAGGCCGGCGCCGCTTACAGCGAGGCCGGAGCGGATGAACTGGTCTTTCTGGATATCACCGCTACCCTGGAAGGAAGAAAAACCTTTCTTGACGCGGTCAAACGGACAGTAGCCGCCATCACCATTCCCCTGACCGTGGGCGGAGGAATCGCTTCGCTCGATGATATCAAGCTTCTGCTGGACGCGGGCGTATCCGGAGTCTCCATGAACTCTGCCGCAGTCAAGGACCAGGAACTGGTCCGCCGGGCGGTGAAAGAGTTCGGCTCCGAAAAAATCACCATCGCTATCGATACCCGCGCCTCCTCCGTACTCCCTTCCGGTTTTGAGGTAGTAGTCAGCGGGGGGACAAAGCCGACCGGATTGGACGCCGGCGCCTGGGCGAAGAAAGTGGAGGAACTGGGCGCCGGGGCGATTCTCCCGACCAGCATGGATGCCGACGGGACCCTGGCCGGATACGACATCCCGATGACGCGGGCGATCGCCGACGCGGTGAACCTGCCGATCATCGCCTCCGGAGGGGCCGGAACTCTTGAGCACCTCTATGAAGCGATCGTCGAAGGCCATGCCGATGCCGTCCTGGTCGCATCGATCGCCCACTACGGAACCTTCACCATCCGCCAGATGAAGGAGTATCTCCGGGACCGCGGAATTCCGGTGAATATCAGAAAAAAAGCTAATTAAAACCACGAAGAACACGAAGCTCACGAAGATTATTAAATATTGAACTGAATTCTATTTCTTTGTCAATTGTTCTTCGTATCCTTCGTGTTCTTCGTGGTGAATTAATTCGTTGTTTCAGATGAAAGCTTTAAGATTCCTTTGTAATTATGAATGAAGAACAGGATAAAAGTATCCATGGCCGTCATGACGCGGCCGCCTTCCGCCAGGCCATAGTCGACAGCCTCTACTTCTCGCGCGGCCAGGGTATCCAATCGGCCAGCCTCAACGATGGCTACGTTGGTCTCTCCTATACCGTGCGCGATTATCTGATGCACCGCTGGCGCGAGACCACCGATACCCAGTTTGATGCCAATCCCCGGTTTGTCTACTATCTCTCCGCCGAGTACCTGCTGGGACCGCAGTTGCAAAAAAATATGCTCTACACCAACACGACCGATCTGGCGCGGAAAGCTCTGGCGGACGTCGATCTCGATCTGGACGCCTTCATCGCGCAGGATATCGAGCCGGGACTCGGCAACGGGGGACTAGGACGGCTGGCCGCCTGCTATCTCGACTCACTGGCCACACTCGATATTCCAGCCGTCGGCTATGGTATCCGCTATGAGTACGGAATCTTCAAGCAGTCGTTTGAGGATGGTTGGCAGGTCGAAGGTCCCGATGACTGGCTGGCCTATGGCTGTCCCTGGGAATACAGACATCCGGATGATATGGTTGAGGTGCAGTTTGGTGGGCGGGTAGAGTGGTATACCGACAGTTCCGGCCGGAAACGTAAGCGCTGGATCGGGGCAGAGAAGGTGCGGGGCGAACCGTACCATATGATGGTGCCCGGATTTAATACGCGCACGGTCAACATGCTCCGTCTCTGGCGCGCGCGCGCCACGCGGGAGTTCGACTTCCAGCTCTTCGATGATGGCGATTACGCGCGGGCCGTGGAGCAGAAGGTCCGGACCGAGAATATCACCAAGGTATTGTATCCCAACGACAATACGCCCCAGGGAAAGAGACTGCGCCTCAAGCAGCAATACTTCTTCGTCGCCTGCTCGCTCCGCGATATCATTCGCCGATTCCTGATTCGCAACGATGACTGGAAATCCTTCCCGGATAAGGTGGTCATCCAGCTTAACGACACCCACCCGGTCGTGGCTATACCGGAACTGATGCGCATACTGGTCGATGAACATTCTTTAGCCTGGGAGGAGGCCTGGGTGATCACCGAGCGTATATTTGCCTACACCTGCCACACCCTCCTCCCGGAAGCGTTGGAGGAGTGGCCGGTGAATATCTTCGGCAGTCTGCTCCCTCGTCATCTCGAGATCGTTTACGAGATCAATCGCCGCTTCCTCGAAAAGATCAGAACGCTATTTCCAGACGATCCGGATCGGATTGCGCGGATGTCTATTATTGATGAGACGAATGCGCGTAAAATACGGATGGCCAATCTAGCCTGCGTTGGCACATTCTCCATTAACGGTGTCGCCGAACTGCATTCCCGGCTCATCCGCGAACTCACACTGCCCGACTTTGCCGGTCTCTGGCCTGATAAATTCAAAAACATAACCAACGGCGTCACCCCGCGCCGTTTCATGCGGTTGGCCAACCCGCGGCTTGCCGCACTGATCAGCGGGAAGATCGGAGAGAACTGGCTGACCGATCTGGATCAACTAAAAGGATTAGAGGATTTTGTGGAAGACGCAGACTTCCGCCGGGCGTGGCGTGATGTCAAGCATAAGAACAAACAGGAGTTGGCCGTTCTCATCCGGCAGTCTACCGGAATTGAAGTAGACCCTAATTCGATCTTTGACGTGATGGCCAAACGGCTTCATGCGTATAAGAGGCAACACCTGAAAGCACTCCATATCATCACGCTCTACCAACGGATTAAGGCCAACCCTGATGCCGATATCGTACCGCGGACATTCATCTTTGCCGCTAAGGCGGCCCCCGGTTACCGGAGGGCCAAGCTGATCATCAAGCTCATCAACAATATCGCGGAGGTGGTCAATTCTGACCCGGACCTGGCCGGGCGGCTGAAAGTTGCCTTCCTCCCTAACTTCGACGTCACCCTGGCGGAGAAGATCTATCCCGCAGCCGATATCTCGGAGCAGATCTCTCTGGCCGGCAAGGAGGCATCCGGCACCGGCAACATGAAATTCGTCCTGAACGGCGCCCTGACTACCGGCACCCTGGATGGCGCCAATATCGAGATCCGCGAACTGGTCGGACCGGATAACTTCTTCCTCTTCGGCCTCACGACCGATGAAGTCTTCGCCCTCAAGAAAAGCGGCTACAATCCCCGGGATTACTACGAGGGCAACTCTGAATTACGGCGGGCTCTTGATGCAATTGTTGACGGCACCTTCTCAGGAGGAGATAGCCAACTCTTCCGTCCTATCATTGATGAGCTGCTGGAACGGGATAAATATATGCTGCTCGCGGACTATGCCTCCTATATGGAATGTCAGGCGCTGGCCTCTCAAGCCTACCGGGATCCGGAACGCTGGACCCGGATGTCGATATTAAACTCAGCCCGCTCCGGCTTCTTCTCCTCCGACCGCGCCATCCGCCAGTATTGCAAAGAGATCTGGCAAGTCGAGCCTCTGGAGGTTAAGCCCGAAAAAAGAAATACTCCGGAATAAAAGTTACACTATCGTCCCAAATATGGCACCTTATTCGTACCGGCAGTGATTGTTTCGTGCTCCGGAATTTAAATAACTCTGCCACAAAGACAGGAATATAGACAATTTCATATTATATATATTTCAGGGAGATAAAATATGAGCCTGAAACAGGATATTCGACCAGTCACTTATATGAAGACCCGGGCGGCTGATCTGCTCAACCAGATCAACGAAACCCATAGACCAGTAATTATCACACAGAACGGGAAGCCAAGAGGCGTCCTACAGACCCCGGAAGAGTATGAAAAGATGAATAATTCTCTCTGCCTTCTCAAGCTTCTTGTTCAGGGAGAAGATGACATTCGCAAAGGCCGCGTAATCTCACAGGACAAGGTCTTTACGCGGATCAGGGAAAAATTAAATTCTCAGATTTAAACTTATGGACCCGCCTCCCACATCTCGGGTAAACTTGGCGTGAAACGCCATTATCGATCTCGAGGCGATCATCGACTATATTGCGCGTGATGATATTACAGCCGCTCTATCAGTCTTAAATAAATTGGAACGGACAGCGGCGAAGCTCAAAACCATGCCCCTCCGTGGACGGATAGTTCCGGAAATCGCCGGTTATGGAATCCAGATTTATCGGGAACTTATCTCTTCTCCCTGGAGGATTATCTATCGGATTTCGGGCGGATCGGTAAGCGTGGTGGCCGTTTTAGATGGCCGCAGAAATTTGGAAGATATACTCTTTGAGAGGTTGGTCAGAGAAACAACGACTGACAGATAATCCTGAATAATTAACGGATACACTTGATAAGATGATAACCGCCGAAACATACCGAAAAATACAACGACTGATTGAAAAGAAGGAGAAGGCCGTGCTGGTAAGTACCGCCTCGGTCCGGGCGGCCGCGGTATCAAGAACAGAGACCGCGATGATCGTCGGGGAGACCGGGAGAATCATCGGATCAATCGGGGGAGGTGAGGTAGAGAAACAGGTGATAGAAAAAGCCTGTGAGATTCTGAAAGAAGGAGGCTCTAGACGGGTCGGAATCGGGGTCAGTAAACGAGAAGAGAAAAGGCGGGGCATGCTTCCCGGCGGAACGATGAAATTTTTTATCCAACCGCTCAGAGAAATCCCTCATCTCTGCGTATTTAGCGGAGGGACCTTTGCCGCTATCCTCTCCCGATTCGGGATGATGGCAGGATTTCGGACTACGGTAATTGATTATGATCCGGATTTTGTTCAACCGGAGACACTCCCCGGAGCCAAAATCATCCTAACAGATCATTATCAAAACCTCCTGGACCATCTGTCGATAGATAGCTCCTCTTATCTCTTGATCGCGACCCGAGACCACCGGTATGACACCAGAGTACTATCCCAGTTAATCTACAGTAATTCGGCTTATCTGGGGATCATCTTCAGCTCCCAAAAAAAAGAGGCGTTTTATTCCCGACTAAAAGAGAAAGGAATCTCCGATGATCTTCTCTCCACCATCCATCTTCCGGCCGGCCTCCCCATCGGTGCCGCCACTATGGAAGAGATCGCGATAAGTATCATTGCCGAGATAATTGAAGTGAGCCATCGCCCTATAAAAAAATCGGACTAGTTTTGAAATCAGCGCCAATAATTATTTTGGTTCTCTGTCATTTTGTGTGGGTTACATTGGTAATTACAACTAAAATGGTAATTTAGAAGACGATGTTTTGAGGGGAATAGGAAATAGCCACTATTCTCCATTTTCTAATCCCCATTCTCTCTTTCCCCGTTATAAAATTTATAATATTGGTGGTTAATAATAAATTTGATTACCCACACAATATGACGAAGAACCATTATTTTTTGTTTCACAATTCTTTAAAAATAGAATAAAAAACTATTTTCCGCAGTTCCATGGAATAATAATGATAATTTTTAATACCATATCAATTACGACTCAGCCATTAATTTTATAAACAAAGGAAAGTAACCATGCTTGCAGCGCGCACCAAACTAATCGACTCTTCCGGGATCAGAAAGATCTTCGAACTGGGAAGTTCAATTAAGAACCCCATCAACCTCAGCATCGGCCAACCCCATTTCGATGTCCCTCAGGAAGTTCAGGAGGCTGCTATCGACGCTATCCGGTCCGGAAAAAACGCCTACACTCTTACTCAGGGGCTTCCGGAGCTTAATGAAAAAATAATGACCAGGATGACGGAAGAGGTGGGACGCTCATTTGAGCGGTCCATTATCACCTGCGGAGTATCCGGGGGACTGGTCCTGTCGTTCATGGCACTAATTGAAGAGGGAGATGAGGTACTCTGTCCCGACCCTTATTTTGTCATGTATAAACACCTGATCCGACTCTTCGGGGGAAAACCGGTCTTTTACGACACCTACCCCAACTTCCTCCTTCGAGGTGATGAAATCGAGGCATTAATTACTCCCCGGACCAAAGCTATCATAGTCAGTTCACCTGCCAACCCTACCGGAGCCGTACATTCGGAAGAAGAATTAAAAGAGATCGCCCGAATCACCGACAAACATAATGTCTTTATCATCTCCGATGAGATCTATTCCCTCTTCAATTATGATAACCCCCACCTCTCGATGGCCACCTACTCCGACAACTGCCTCCTCTTAGGCGGATTCTCAAAATCCCATTCCCTGACCGGATGGAGATTGGGTTACGCGCTGGGGCCGGAGGAATTAATCGCCGAAATGATCAAACTCCAGCAGTATACATTTGTCTGCGCCCCTTCTTTCGCGCAGTCCGCCGCGTTAACCGCCATGGATATAGACACTTCGGCGCGGCGGGACGATTACCGTCGGAAACGCGATCTTATCTACACCGGCCTCCGGGATCTTGGTTATACCGTAGAAAAACCGAGCGGGGCATTTTATATTTTCCCTCAAGTCCCCTGGGGTACCGACGAAGAGTTCGTCACCGAGGCGATCAAAAACAAGTTATTAATTATCCCCGGATCGGTCTTCTCGGAGAGAAATACCCACTTCCGCGTCTCCTACGCCTCTGAGGATGAGACCATCAAACGAGGCCTCGATGTATTCCAAACCCTGATCAAAAGGTAATTTCCCGGCCTCCTCAACTCAGCTTAATTCCACTAAATTCCGTCAACTCTTTGCCGCGCATATCCTTATTTGACAAAACACGTCAACAGACTGTGTCGCAATTAAACCCGGCCCGCTTACCTCCACTCATAAAAAAAACGCTAAAAATATCCAGAGCCATTCGGTATAATTATACAAATAATAAGACAGGAGACTTAAAGGAGAATATAGAATGGCCTATAGATATGGTGAAAGACATCAGATGGATCTTTTGCCGCCCAGCGTTGAAAGCTACGTAAGCACGGATGACCCGGTTCGTGCATATGACGCATTTGTGGATGCAATGGATTTTAATGAACTCGGTATTGCCATCAAACCCCACCAGATAGGATGTCCAAGTTATGATCCCAGAGCAATGCTTAAGCTTTTGGTCTATGGATATTCCTATGGGATTAGAAGCTCACGAAAACTGGAACGAGCTACCCTCCATAATATTTCTTTTATGTGGCTCATAGGAGGATTAAAGCCGGACCATAAAACTATTGCTGAGTTTAGAAGAAACAATAAGAGCGCGTTAAAAGGTGTTCTCAAACAGTGTGCTCGTTTATGCCTCAAATTGGATCTTATCGCGGGTAATACGTTGTTTGTTGATGGGACTCTAATCCGGGCCAATGCTTCGATTAAAAACTCATGGACCCGGAAGAGATGCGAGAAAGTTCTCAATAAAGTACATAAACGAATAGAAGCCATCCTGGGTGAATGTGAGACTGTTGACAGAGAAGAACAGGACCAAACTTCAATGGTAAAAATGGATAGCGAGTTGAAAGACTCACGAGCATTAAAAACCAAAGTAGAGAAAATACTAAAAGAATTAAAGAAAGAAGGCAAAAACTCGTTAAATACCACCGATCCTGGGTGTGTTAGGACAAATGGAGTTCATGGATCCCATGCGGGTTATAATGCTCAATCTGTCGTAGATGAAAAATACGGTTTGATTGTAAGTAGTGATGTCGTAAGTGAGAATAATGATATAGGCCAGTTTGCAGAACAAGTAGATCAGGCCAATCAAACATTGGGGGAGAAATGCCAGGTTGCATGTGCTGATGCCGGATATAGCAATACTGATGAATTAGAAAAGGTTAATGAGCAAAATATAAAGTGGTAGTACCTTCAAAACGACAGGCCTCTCGAAAAAAACGAAAAATAAAACCATTCGATTTAGAATATTTTCACTACGATGCTGAAAAAGATCATTTCCTATGTCCGGAAGGACAGATTTTGCCATATATCTATTCAAATAAAAAAGGCAAAACGAGGATATATTCGATCCCCCGAGGATTCATTTGTCAACAGTGTCAACATTTTGGAATATGTACTAAATCTAGAAGAGGAAGAAGTGTAAGCCGGCTTATTAGAGAGGAAGCTCGAGAAAAATTTGAAGCACAGTATAAACAACCGAAATCACAAGTCATCTATAAGTTACGCCAGGAGAAAGTTGAACTACCATTTGGGCATATAAAACGTAATTTAAAAGTAGATGCTTTTCTTCTTCGAGGGAGAGAAGGAGTCAAAGCGGAGATGGCGCTGCTAGCAAGCTGTTTTAATATTGTCCGGATGATCAACATTTTGGGAGTCCCCGGTCTTATTCAACAAATGGGGTAGTTAAGAAGGAGTATCTCCTTTGTCCCAAGTAATATTGATGAAATAACGATCGGAAACAGCTC
>Ga0208905_1000363_pt1 | contig 23259 bp, 16 predicted proteins | sample AntAceMetag02UKS_FD_184776 | JGI IMG/M metagenome (GOLD analysis project Ga0208905, IMG submission 184776) | Saline lake microbial communities from Ace Lake, Antarctica - Antarctic Ace Lake Metagenome 02UKS (SPAdes) (version 2) | ecosystem: Environmental > Aquatic > Non-marine Saline and... | reverse complement strand
CCTCCTGCTAATAAATGAAACAAAGGGTCTATAAATTGTTCAGGATTAATCAGCCATAGGATGCCTGTAAACACTAATACAGTTCCAATATAAGCTACAGGTGTATGCCATGAAATAATTTTTTTTATTAATAAATAGATAGCTCCAATAATTAATGCTATTGCCGATACCTCGCCTAAACAACCACCGCAATTGCCAAGAAATAAATCAAGATAGTCAGGTATTTTTTGCATTAATCCTGAAACGACATTTCCTTTTTCCAATCCTTCTTTAACAATTCCCAAAGGTGTTGCACCTGTCAAAGCATCTATATTAGATATACGGGTAGTAGGCCATCTGGTCATATCAACAGGAAAAGAAATTAAAAGAAATACTCTCCCTACCAATGCCGGATTAAAAGGATTTTTACCTAATCCGCCAAAAGACATCTTGGCAATACCAATAGCTACAAATGCTCCAATAATCATTTCCCATATAGGCAAACTGCTTGGGACATTAAAAGCTAATAAAATTCCTGTAATAACAGCAGATCCATCAGTAATTGTTGTCTTAGCTTTTATTAAAAATCTCTGAATAAGATATTCAAATAAAACACAGGAAATTACAGAGACCAAAATGAGTTGGACAGCGCCATAACCAAAAAAATAAACAGAAGCAGCTATTGCCGGTAATAAAGCAATAACAACACTATACATTATTTTTTTAACTGATAAATCCTTATGTATATGAGGCGAACCTGAAACAGTAAGTAATTTCATTTGTTTATATTTTTGCCCCATTAAATCCCGAAAAGCGGGAATTAACAGGGTGAATTATTAATTTTTACGATTCTTTATGTTAATCATGTCATGCTGAACTTGTTTCAGCATCTCATCATCATACCAATCTTTAGATAAATATTTTAGTTCTGGATTTAACTCTTTAATCAAATTCCATTTCCATTTGTTACGCCAATATATAATGTTGTTCTATTTTTATTACTCATTATATATACAAATGCCTGAGAGCATAGAGGGTTTATATTATCTTTTATTTCTATTTCTTATTATTTGTCCGACTTTATTTTTTCCTATCCTCAAATAATCTAATAAAGGTCTGTTTGCAGGGCATATAAACTGACATGCACCACATTCAATACAATCCATCATATTATATTTCTCTAATGTTTCAAAATCTTTTTTCTCAGCAAAATCAGCTAAAAGAAATGGTTCTAATCCCATAGGACAACTTTCTGCACATTTTCCACAACGAATACAATTTTGTTCTTCTTGTCTTTTCGTTTCTGATATACTCATTAATACTATTCCTGATGTTCCTTTTACAACAGGAGTATCTAACGATGCTAATGCTTTGCCCATCATAGGACCTCCGCTTATCACTTTACCGGTATCTTCGGGAAGTCCGCCAACAGCATCAATTAATTCTGATACAGATGTGCCTAATCTTACTAAAAAATTAGAAGAATTTTTGACTGATTTGCCTGTTACAGTAACAACTCTCTCAAATAAAGGTTTGTTTTTCTGAACTGCCTCATAAACAGCAAAAGCTGTTCCTACATTATTTACAACACATCCAACCTCAACAGGTAATTTGCATGAAGGAACTTCTCTGTTCACCAATGCTTTGATTAACTGTTTTTCACCACCTTGAGGATATTTTACTTTTAACGGATGAACTTTTATCCCTTCAAATTTTTTTGAAAGTTCCGTAAAATGCTCAATTACATCTTTCTTATTACTTTCAATACCAATTAGTGTCTTTTTTACATTCAAAGCTTTCATCAAAATACAAGCGCCTATCATTATTTCTTCTCCTTTTTCCAGCATCAAGCTATGGTCAGAAGTCAAATAAGGTTCACATTCAGCACCGTTGATAATCATATAATCGGCTTTTTTGCCTTCAGGAACCATCAACTTTACATGTGAAGGAAATGTTGCACCACCTAATCCAACAATACCCATTTCCTTAACCTTAGAAATTATTTCTTTTGAAGCAAGTGTAATCTCTCTCTTTATGTCAGTGGTTCTGTCAATATTTTCTTCCCATTCATCACCTTCAACATCAATAACCACAGTGGTTTTTTTATAACCACTTGCATCAATTATATTATCAATTTTTTTAACTTTACCTGATACAGAAGAATGATTATTGGCACAAATAAAAGCTTGGCTTTTTGCTATTAATTGTCCTGTTTTTACTGTATCTCCTTTTTTTACTAATAATGTTGAAGGTGCTCCCAAATGTTGTGATACGGGAATATAAACTCTCTTTGGTATAGGAAAAACTTTAATTTTTTCTTTTGCTGAAAGTTTATTTTCTTTAGGGTGAACGCCACCTAATTTAAAGGTTCTTAATTTCATTATCTTTTTTTATTTAGTGTTTGTCCATAATGTCCGATTTCTTCGTTATGCTTGTCTTTCAAATCAGTCATTTACAAAAGTAAACTCCTGATTTTTAGGACTTCGCAAGCCTCGAACTAGAACATTCTGAACTAAACACTTAATTTATAAACAGACACTATTTAATCTCTATTTTTTTATATCAGTAACTTCTGTTTTCTCTTTTTGTATAACTTTTGGCTTTTTAGGAGGAAAATTAATATCTCTAATTGCTCCTGTCGGGCATACTTCAACACATTTTCTACATAGCATACATTTATTAAAATCAATATATGCAAGATCATTTTCAATAGTAATAGCATCAAATTTACATACCTCAACGCATTTGCCACATCCTATACAAGCCACTTTGCAATTTTTTCTTGCAACGCCACCTTTTTCTTTATTAATACAGGATACATAAACTCTTTTATTTTTTCTGCCTTTATTACGAAGTTCAATAATATCTCTTGGACAGGCATTAACACATGCTCCGCAGGCAACGCAATTTTCTTCATTTACTACAGGCAGTTTTGTTATCTCATCCATATAAATTGCATCAAAATTACAAGCTTCAACACAATCGCCTAAACCAAGACATCCGTAAGGGCAGCCACTTTCTCCCGAAAATAACATATTAGCAAATTCACATGTTAATGCACCATCATATTCAACTTTTTCAGGAGCATTTTGTTTAGACCCATTACAGCAGACAACTGCAATCTGAGGTTCTTTGTCAGAAATTTCAAGTCCTAAAATAGAGCCAATATTAGTCATTACTTTACTGCCACCAACAGGGCAATATATATGTTCAACATCTTTGGTCTTAACTAATGCTTCAGCCATTGCATGACATCCTGCAAAACCACATGCACCACAATTTGCTCCGGGCAGCACATCTTCAACCTCTGCAACCTTAGGGTCTTCTTCAACTTTAAACTTTTTAGCTACAATATATAAAATAATTGCAGCAATAGCTCCAATAGAACCTAATAGAATTACTGCATAAATCGTTATATTATTCACAATATATTATTTTTTGATTTTTTTTTTTAATATCTGGCAAATGTAAAAAAACAAACATTAATTATTTAAATACAATAATATTTTTTTTTGTAATTTTTTATCTGGCAGGAAATTTTCAAGAGGAAAACCCTAATCCGCCTCAGGCGGATATATCAATAATATAAATATTTTTTAACAAGATGAATCTTGTGTTAAGATCTGTTCTGAATTTATTTCAGTGCTTGTTTCAGTATAGTTACATTAAAAGGACTAAAATTAAGCATTGCCTAAAATTAATAAATCATTTTTACAAACTCTAATTATCAGTTTATATCTTTAACATTTAGCTGTAAAGATGTTGTTCCGTTCCATATATTTTCTTTAAGAGAGTAACAAATATTAAAGGATTTCTTTTTTAAGATATCTTTTAAAACATTAGCTTGTTGAAAAGCAATTGCCTTAAAATATTTTGTGTTACCTAATTTAGAAACAGATAATTTTAAATGATTTTTTCCTACTATATATGAATTTCCATTATCAATAACAGAGTCGGTTTGAAAGACAGGAGACATGTTTCCCGGACCAAAAGGGGCAAATCGTTTTAAGATACGAAAAAATTTAGGGGTTATTTCGTCAAAATCAATTTTCGCATCTATTTTTATTTCAGGGATAAGCATATCATCTTCTATAGTGTTGCATACTACATCTTCAAAATTTTTGCGAAAGGCATTAAAATTTTCAGGTTTTAAAGATAATCCTGCTGCATATTTGTGTCCTCCAAAATTTTCTAATAAATTACTACACTCATTTATTGCATTATATAAGTTAAATTTTTTTACAGAACGGGCAGAACCTGTAATCAAACCATTTGATTCAGTAAGCACTATTGTAGGACGATAATATACCTCTATTAATCTTGAAGCTACAATTCCTATAACACCTTTATGCCAGTCAGGATTAAAAACAACAGTTGTTTTGGCATTTAATAACTGTTTATCATTTTTTATCATATCAAGAGCTTGATTTGTAATATCTATATCAAGTTCTTTTCTTTTTGTATTGTCTATGTTAATATGTTTAGCCAATTCCATAGATTGTTCTATTTCTTTGCTTATGAGCAATTCTACGGCTAATCTGCCACTTTCTATTCTGCCGGCAGCATTTATTCTTGGTCCTATCAGAAAAACCAAATCATTGATTATGAGTTTTCTGTCAAAGATAGTTTCAGTATCAAAAGTATTCTTTTTTGTTATACCACAATATTTTATTATAGCTTCAAATCCTTGTCGTGGTTTAGTATTTAGTTGTTTTAATCCATAATAAGCAAGTATTCTGTTTTCGCCGGTAATAGGGACGATATCTGAAGCAATGCTTACAACTACAAGGTCTAAATATTGTTCAATTTCCTGAAAAGGTATGTTATGTTTTTGAGAATATGCCTGTATAAGTTTAAATCCTACGCCACATCCTGATAGTTCTTTGTATGGATAGTTGCAATCTGCTCTTTTAGAATCTAATACAGCAATAGCTTTTGGTAACTCATTTCCCGGTTCATGATGGTCGCAGATAATAAAGTCAATATTTTTATTTCCTGCATAATTTACTTTAGCATTAGCTTTGATACCGCAATCAAGAGCTATAATAAGTGAGATATTATTTTTTTCAGCAAAGTCAACACCTTGTATAGATATGCCATATCCTTCTGTATATCTGTCAGGGATATAAAATTTAATATTATCATAATGAATAGTATCTCTAAAAAAAGAATAAATTAGAGCTACAGCAGTTGTCCCATCTACATCATAATCGCCATATATTAATATTTTTTCTTTGTTTTCTATTGCCTTATCAATTCTTTCTATAGCTTTATCCATATCTTTTATTAAGAAAGGATTATCTAGGTGTTCTAATTTTGGACAAAAAAACGCTTCTGCTTTTTCAAAATTATCTATGCCTTTTTGCACAAGTAAGTTAGAGAGTGTATTAGTAATGTTTAATTCGGCAGATAGATTTTTCACTGCTTTTATATCACCTTGTTTTTTTATTGTCCAATGTTTTTGCATAAAAAATATAATTTATAAAATTTTTTGCAATTTATAAAAATTTCATTATTGTCTTAATAAAAATTTTATAAAATAAGATTATCTTTGCAAAAATTTTATTATTTAGATGCTTCAAGATAGTTTATTATATAATAATACTTATTTTTTTGGTGATAGTATATATACGTATCAGGGAGAAAAAGCATATAAATATATCAATAAAAAAGATTCTGTGGACCCTCATAAGATAGGAGTTAAACAATTAGACACAATTTATAGCAGTAATAAATTAAGCTTGTTTAAGTGTCATCAATTAAAATCTGTAAACAAGAATCCTATCTGTATAAATCAAATTAGAAATAATAACGAAGATTTTATTTTGGGTATATTGATTTTTTGTTTTGTGCTTTTTGCATGGATACAGGTTTCTTTCAAAAAACGTTTTTTCCAGATTTGTAAAGCTTTTTTATCAAAAGATTTTGTTAATCAGTTAGTTAGAGAAGGAAATCTTTTTAAAGAATATGTTTCAATTTTTCTTTTTATAAATTTTTTTGCATCAATTTCTTTACTTATATATATTACTAATTTATTTTTGTTAAATATTCAATATTATAGTAAAGGATTATTACTTTATATAGAAATTTTTTCGTTTGTTTTAATATTTTTTCTTTTAAAAATTTTTGTAATAAAATTTACAGGAATTTTATTTAAAGCAAAAAAAGAATCTGAAGAACATATTTTACATATGTTTTTGTTTAATTATATAATAGGGGTAACATTATTATTTTTATTGGTATTTATAATTTATGCCAATAAAATAGGCATTATAGTTTTATATGTTAGCTTGGTGTTAACAGGTTTAATATATTTATATCGTTTAATAAGAATAGGATTAATTTGGTCAAATAATAAAAAAATTTCAATGTTTTATTTATTTTTATATCTTTGCGGTCTTGAAATTTTACCTTTAATATTATTAACTAAACTTATAGTTTTATTTTAAATTTATTGATATAGTATCAGATTTAGCTATAAAAAATTTTTAACTAAAAAAACTTAAACAATTGAAAGTTAAGAAAATATTAGTTTCACAGCCAAAGCCCAAATTAGAGAACTCTCCATACTGGAATATACAAAAAAAGTTTAATCTGAAAATAGATTTTCATAAATTTATTAGGATTGACGGGGTTAAAGCCAGGGAGTTCCGTAAAGAAAGGATTAATATATTAGAACATAACGCAGTAATCTTTACTAGCCGACTTTCTGTTGACCATTTTTTTCGTATATGTACAGAAATGAGGATTCGTGTGCCTGAGTCTATGAAATATTTTTGTGTTTCAGAATCTATAGCTTATTATCTTCAAAAATATGTTCGTTATAGAAAAAGAAAGATTTTTTCCGGCGAAAAAAAGTTTAAGGATTTAATGGGGAAAATAGAAAAATATAAAGAGGATAAATTTTTATTTCCTTGCTCTAATATTCATAAACAAGAAATCCCAAAACTTTTAGAAAAAAATAAAATAAAATATTCTATAGCTGTAATTTATAAGACCCTTTGCAGTAATTTATCAAACATAGATATTAATAAATATGATATGCTTGTATTTTTTAGTCCTTTAGGAATAGAATCTTTGTTTAAAAATTTCCCTGATTATAAACAAGAGGATTCTATTGTTGCGGTATTTGGTCCTACAACTGCAAAATCAGTTAAAAAAGCCGGACTTACTTTATCTATAGAAGCTCCTACTCCCCAAGCTCCTTCTATGACTATGGCTATTGAACAGTATCTTCAAAAAATGAACAAAAAAAGTAAAAACAAAAAGAATTGAATGATACAACAAAACAAACTTTTAAAAAAAAAGAACGACTATGTAGTAAAAAAATAATAAATAATCTGTTTACTCATGGGAACTCTTTTCATATTTATCCTTTTAAAATATTCTGGTTAAATACAAAAATAAATTTAAACACTCCTGCACAAGTTCTTATTAGCATACCAAAGCACAATATTCATAAATCAGTTCAAAGAAATCTTATAAAAAGACGAACAAAAGAAGCATATAAAAAAAATAAAAAATTGTTTTATGACTTCTTAATTAACAATAATAATCAATGTATTTTTGCAATTATATTTCAGAGTAAAGATATTATTTTATATAAAGAAATAGAATCAAAAATAATTCTAATACTGAAACGTTTACAAGAAGAATATGAAATATCTATGACAAAAGACGATTAAGAATTAAGAATTATGAATTAAGAAAATCAATTACGAATGAATTAATTACGAATTACGAATAAAGATGAAATTATGAAAAGTGAGAATGTTATACAGGAAAAGAGTTATGCTTTTGCGGTTAGAATTGTGAATCGGTCAGGCGCCCGACTGAATTCTATAAATATCTTGTGGATGAGAAAAAGGAATATGTTTTATCTAAACAATTATTGCGTTGCGGAACATCGGTTGGTGCAAATATAGAGGAAGCGATAGGCGGACAATCAGAAAAAGATTTTTTTGCTAAACTTACAATTGCATACAAAGAAGCAAGAGAAACTCATTACTGGATTCGTTTACTAACAGATACAAAATATTTAAATAAAAACGAAAGTAAAAGTTTACTGCAAGATATAGAAGAAATATTAAAAATAATAGGAAGCATACAAACAACAATTAGAAAAAAGAAAAATTCGTAATTCATAATTCATAATTCGTAATTTGTAACTTGTAACCTGCAACTTGAAACTTGAAACTTGAAACTATGAAAAGAATATTATCTAAATTTTTTATTTTTTTAATACGTTTTTATCAATCGGCAATTTCTCCGTTCACTCTTTCTTCTTGCAGATATACGCCAACATGCTCACAGTATGGTATTGAAGCAATAAAAAAATATGGACCATTCAAAGGAACATATCTGGCTTTAAAAAGATTTTTGTCTTGTAATCCTTGGGGCGGAAAAGGATATGACCCTGTACAATAAAAAAAATAAATCTTTATATTAAACTTATTTATATATTTTTTTTAATGAAATATTTTAGACCTGCAAAAAAGAAAATAAAGTTACTGATAATAGTATCTTTTGCTGTATTAATGTCAATAATCGGCTATGGCTTTATTGATAATGATTTTGAAATTTCAAAAGATTTAGATGTTTTTGTTACACTTTTTAAAGAGTTAAACTATAATTATGTAGATGAAATTAATCCCGGAGAGTTGATGGAAACAGGTATTAATGCAATGTTAAAATCCTTAGACCCTTACACAAATTTTATCTCTGAATCTAAATTGGAAGATTATAAGTTTATGACAACAGGGCAATATGGCGGCATAGGAGCATTAATTCATAAAAAAGACGATTATATTATCATTTCAGAACCTTATTATGGCTTTCCTGCTCAAAAATCAGATTTAAGAGCAGGAGATATTATTTTAAAAATTGATGGTAAATCTGCTAAAGGGAAATCCACAAGTGATATTAGCAAAATTTTAAAAGGACAACCAGAAACAAATGTAAAAATTACTATAAAAAGACAAGGAGAACCTAATCCTATTGAAAAAGCTCTTACAAGAGAAGAGATTAAAATTAATAATATTCCTTATTCCGGAATGCTAAATAATGATATTGCTTATATAAAATTATCAGGATTTACTATTAATGCCGCGCAAGAAGTAAAAGAGGCATTTTTAAAATTAAAAAAAAATAATAATGTTCAAGCTTTGATATTTGATTTGAGAGGTAATGGCGGAGGTCTGCTAAATGAATCTGTTAATATTTCAAATATATTTATAAAAAAAGGACGTTTAATAGTCCAGACAAAAGGAAAATTAAAAGGGAAAAACCATTCCTATAAAACTATTTATGACCCTGTTGATTTAAATATACCATTGGTTATATTAGTTGATAAAGGCAGTGCCTCTGCTTCAGAAATCGTTACAGGTGCAATGCAGGATTTAGACAGAGCCGTAATTATAGGACAAAAAACTTTTGGAAAAGGACTGGTGCAAAGTGTAATGCCTTTAAGTTATAATAATAAATTAAAAATAACTGTTGCAAAATATTATATACCAAGTGGCAGATGTATTCAAGCTATTGATTATTCACATAAAGATAAAAATGGAAAAAGTGAAAAAATTCCTGATTCTCTAAAAAATGTCTTTAAGACAAATAATGGACGAACTGTTTATAGTAAAGGAGGCATAGAACCTGATATTGTTGTAAAAACTAAACAATATGCTAATATCACAAAAAGTTTAGCTTATAAACATATTATTTTTGACTATGCTACAAAATTTAAAATAAAAAATCCAAGTATAGACACAGCTAAAAAATTTCAAATTACCAATACTATCTATAATGATTTTTTATCCTTTTTATCTGATAAAGATTATGATTATACTACTATAAGCGAAAAAAAACTTGAAGAACTAAAAAAAGTAACTGAAAAAGAAAAATATTTTGATGATATAAAAGATGAATATCAGAATTTAAAAGATAAATTGATTCATAATAAAAAAGAAGACCTTAATAAATTTAGTGAAGAGATAAAAATGTTATTAAAATCAGAGATTGTATCACGATATTATTTTCAAAAAGGAAGAATAGAAGCTTCCTTTTTTGATGACGATGAAATAAAAAAAGCAATAGAGATATTAAATGATACAACTACATATAAAGCTATCCTTAACGGAACAGATATACAGGAAAAATAAAATTGTTTCAGCTTTATTTGTTGATTGAATAATAAAAACTTATTGGCATTTAATTTGTTAATAACAGGATGACAGATAAAAACAAGGAGTTGCAACATCTTGTTTTTTAATATCTTTGTAAAAAAATAATTTAAAAACATTATTTAATTATGAAATACTTTCTTTTTATATTTTTTGTCCTTTTAGGACCATCTCAACATCCTGATTTTGAGGTTATAAAAGCAACTTTTGAGAAATGCTCAAAAAATGTTGAACATTCTTATACTAACACAAAACTTGATTATAAATTTATAATTATAGCCAGACAGTCATCTGATAAATTAAAAATTGATAAACTATGGATAGGAAAAGATTTTTATTTGATAAGTCCGAGCAAAAAATTGTCTCTTACCAGCGAAGATGGATTTGCAGAAAATGATACTATTTATTTTTTTGTGAGTAATTATACTAAGATTGATAAACAAGGAAAAATTGTTTCATCTGTTGATAATATAAAACAAGAACAGCCTCCTTATAAATATGATGGAGATGCTTTAATAGGATTTAAAATAAATAATCAGCGAAAATATAAAGTTATTAATAAAATAAAAGAAATAAAACATTCATTCGCACCTTAATATCAAAATAAAAATGGCATATCTTTAAAATATGCCATTCCTATATAATATTTATCTATTTCTCTTCTGTTTTTTATTCATCCCTATGCTGGATAGCTTTTTGATGATTGCATTCTGTTTTATTCATTGCTTTACTATGCTGACAACCTTTTTGATGATCATATTCAGTTTTATTCATTGCTTTTTTATGCTGATAACTTTTTTGATGATTGCATTTAGTTCTGTTCATTGCTCTACTATCAAAATATAATCTTTGTTCATCAGTTAAGAGTTTACGAACTTCTTGCCGATATGCTACACGGTTTTTCATCATTTGAATTTTTATACTGCCTATCTCATCAATGGTTTTGTTTACAACTTTCATATCAACGTTTTCTGCTGTTGTTAATGTTTTGAGATGTGCTGTTTTTTCATTAAGTTGATTTTTTAAAGCAAGCATCTTTTTCATATTAGATAGCTTTATCTCTTTGATTTTAGATTTTTGCTCATCAGTTAAGTTTGGAATGACTTTACAATCTTGGTGATTGCCTTCATGAATTTTTTTATAACGTTTGTGGATGCTTTCATGAATTTTTTTACAACATTGATGTTGCCTTTCATTATCTTTGCTGTTACAACTTGTACTCAGAAATAGTATTGATATTAATAATATCATTACTGATTTTAAATGTAATTTTTTCATGTTTAAAATTTTTTTAGTTAATAAATTATTTTTATTTTCTAATTTAGACATAAATTTAATAAAAAGGTTTAATTAATTAGGAAAAAATAATAATTATTTTTCACTGGTGTCCGACTAAATTTAAAAATTCAGATAAAGTCGTTTCTAAATATTATGAGATTCCTCGCTATCACTCGGAATGACAGTATTATTTAGAGTTCAGGGTTGGGGTAAGGACACGTAAAACGCGTCCTTACCCCAACCTTCTCAACATAACGAAGTTGTCATTCCGATCCGCTTTAGGCGGAGAGGAATCTACTATTATAAGTTCTAATTTTATTTTTAGTCGGACACTAGTGATAATTTTTATACATTTGTAAATTCAATTAATAAATGTAGCAAAAATCAATTAAAAATAATGGGAATGTTCTTCATTATTTTTGCAAAAAAAATATAATATGAAAAAAGTTGTTTTGATAATTATGGATGGATGGGGACAAGGTGATAAGTCCAAATCAGATGCTATTTATAATGCTAACACACCTTTTGTTGATAGTTTATATAAAAACTATCCACATTCTCATTTAATAGCTTCCGGTAAAAATGTCGGATTGCCGGAAGGACAAATGGGAAATTCTGAAGTTGGACATCTGAATATTGGAGCAGGAAGAATTGTATCTCAGGATTTGGTAAAAATAGATAATGCTATTAAAGATAAATCAATTGAATATAATCACACTCTGAACAAAGCATTTAAATATGCAAAAGAAAATAATAAATCTGTTCATTTTTTAGGACTCGTTTCTGATGGAGGAATACATTCTTCTGTAAAACATTTGATGAAACTTTGTGATATGACGAAAGATGCCGGATTAGACAATGTATATATTCATACTATTACAGATGGAAGAGATACTGACCCACAAAGCGGACTGGGATTTATAAAACATTTACAAGAGCATTTAAAAACCTCATCGGGAAGAATAGCATCACTCGTTGGAAGATATTATGCAATGGACAGAGATAAAAGATGGGACAGAATTAAACAAGCTTATGATATGTTTATTTATGGCAAAGGGAAACAAACAACTGATATTTTAAAGGCAATCAAAGAGTCATATAATGAAGGAATTACAGATGAATTTATCAAACCCGTTGTAATGCTTGACAAAGACGGAAGTCCTGTTGGGACAATAAAACAGGGCGATGTTGTTATTTGCTTTAACTTTCGTTCTGACAGAATGAGACAAATAACAAGTGTGCTTTCTCAAAAAGATATGCCTGATTATGATATGAAGGCCATATCTAATCTTTTTTATGTTACTATGACAATATATTATGAAGTATTTAAAAATATTCATTTAATTTTTGAAAAAGAAAACTTAAAAAATACTATTGGAGAGGTTATTTCCAAAGCAGGCAAAAAACAAATTCGTATAGCAGAGACCGAAAAATATGCTCATGTTACATTTTTCTTTTCAGGTGGACGGGAAGATAAATTTAATGGAGAAAAAAGAATTCTTATTCCTTCCCCCAAAGTGTCAACCTATGATTTAAAACCTTCAATGAGTGCTTTTAAGGTTAAAGATGCAATAATCAGAGAATTAAATAAAGATGAAGCAGATTTTATTTGTCTTAATTTTGCAAATGCTGATATGGTAGGTCATACAGGAGTATATGATGCAATTGTTGAAGCTGTTCAAACTGTTGACAAGTGTGTAAAAAAGGTCTCTGAAGCTGCTGTCGCCAATAATTATTCTGTTGTAATCATTGCTGACCACGGTAACGCTGAGTTTGCAATTAATGATGATGGCACACCAAATACTGCACATACAACAAACCTTGTGCCTTGCATTTTGATTGATAGAGATTATAAAAATATTAAAAACGGAAAATTAGCTGATGTAGCACCAACTATTTTAACTCTTATGAACATAGATATTCCAAAAGAGATGACAGGACAAAAGTTGATTTAAATAATAATTTTACTATAATTATATAAAAAAATATATCTTTATAAAATAAATCCGCCTTAGGTAGATTAAATTAATTTGGTCTAATTTTTGCTATAATTCAGTTATGAAATTTTTTGAAAAAAGAAAAAAATAATCATTGCAATTTTCCAACAATAATAAACTACACTTAATTAACAATATCAAAATATAAATGCTATAAGATATTAACCTCGTTGGTAAAATTACCTATGGGGTTAACCCAACAATATAAATAACTAAATATCAATCAATTACAAAAATATAAATGCCGTAGGATGTTATCCAACGGTATAAACAAATGAAAACAAAAAAAATCATATTCATTGTATTGACACTGTGCATAATAATAACAGCAAGTGCAATAATTATTAATAAGAAAAATAATTTTACAGACAATTCTCCTTTGGTATTCAAAAAAGGTAGCACATACGAAGATGTATGGAAAAAAGTGGATGAATTTGAAAAAAAGAATCTGCCAAAATCAGCACTTATGATTGTGGAATCTATTTATAAAAAAGCAAAACAGGATACAAACTACTCACAGATAATAAAATCAATAATATATAAACAAAAATATAAAATCTCTCTTGAAGAAAATCCATACCAAAAAATTGTGAATGAAATGAAAGCAGAAATTGATTCGTCATATTTTCCGCTTAAACCTGTATTACATTCATTACTTGCCGATGTTTACTGGTCATTTTATCAGGCAAACAGATGGAAATTTTACAATCGCACTGAAACATCTGGATTTTTATCTGAAGATATAAACACGTGGGATATTAAACATATTATTGCCCAGTCAGCAAAACATTTTAAATTATCACTACAAAATGCTGACAGTTTAAAAAGAACCAAACTTGGATTATATGACGACATACTCACCAAAGATTCCGGATCAAAACATTTTCGTCCAACACTATACGATTTTCTTGCACACAGAGCAGTTAACTTTATGATGAACTCAGAATCGGAAATAACAAAACCTGCAAACAATTTTAAAATTGATAAAAAAGAATACTTCAATCCTGCAAAAGAATTTATCAAATTTAGAATTGAATGTAACGATACTATGTCTTTAAAATATTATGCAATAAAAATATTACAGGACTTATTACTATTTCATAGCAAAGATGATAATTTGGATGCCTTTATTGATGTTGATATGAAGAGATTATCATTTGCACACCAAATTTCTGTGCATCCTGAAAAAGATACTTTGTATTTTTATGCACTTAAAGCATTGGAAAAAAAACATATTGATAAGCCAATATCTGTTGAAATATCTTATCAAATAGCTCTGCAATATCAGGCACGTGGATTAAAATATCAACCTTTAATATCCAATGATAACAAATGGTTTCTGAAAAAATCTTACGATTATTCTGAAGAAGCTATTAAACGTTTTCCAAAATCAACAGGAGCAGGTTATTGTAAAGTTCTGCAACAGCAAATCACAGAAAAATCAGTAAATTTTAATATTGAAGCATTCAATCAACCGGGGAAACCGTGTTTAATGTATATATCGTATAAAAATACAGATAAATTATATTTCAGATTAATAAAAACCTCAAAAAAAATATATTATAACAATATTAAAAACTTATACGGTGATGACCTGTTTAAATATTTATCAAAATTAAAACCTGTTAAAGAATGGGACAAAGATCTTAAAAACCATGGTGATTATCAAATACATAATGTTGAGAAAAAATTTCCTGAATTAGAGTTTGGTTATTATCTTGTATTGGCAAGTCCAAAAAAAGATTTTTCACCTAAAAAGAATGCTATAGCATACGGTTTTACTCAAATTACAAATATTGCATACACAAGCCGTAAAGATATTAATAATGCTTATGACTTTTATGTATTTAACAGAGAAACAGGAGAACCATTATCAGGTGTTGCTGCAATATTGTGGAAAGAAAAATATGACTACACTTCCAAAAAATATAAAATGGTAAGATCCGGAACTTATAATAGTAATAAAGATGGATATTTTCATGTATCACCAAAATCTAAATATGGTGTGAACTTTGATATTGAATTTATTAAAGCTAAAGATAAGTTATTTACAAACGAGCAGTTTTACATATACAAACCATATAAGTACAATGAACGAAAATATGTTGTTACTCACTTTTTTACAGACAGGGGAATATACAGACCCGGGCAAACAATCTATTTCAAAGGAATAGTTATGGAAAAAGAAGGAGAACACTATAAAATACTTCCGAATTATACCTCAACAATATGTCTGTATGATGTAAATTATCAAAAACAGGGAGATATAAAACTTACATCTAACGAATATGGAACAATAAGTGGCACATTTACAATACCACAGGGAGTATTAACAGGACAAATGCAAATATCAAATGTGTATGGTTATAAGTATTTTTCTGTTGAGGAATATAAAAGACCAAAATTTGAAGTAACTTTTGAGCCAGTGGAAGGAAGCTATAAACTTAATGAAAAAGTTACTGCTAAAGGTTTGGCAAAAGCTTATGCAGGTTCTAATATTGATGGTGCAGATGTAAAATACGAAGTAAAGCGAAGTGCATATTTCCCATATCGCTGGTATTGGTGGAGTTGGTATTATCCAACTTCTGAAGAAACTGTAATAAATTATGGTACAACTACTACTAATGAAAAAGGTGAGTTTGAAATTGAGTTTAAAGCTGTCCCTGACCTTTCTGTTAACAGAGAATGGAAACCTTCGTTTATTTACACAATTACTGCTGATGTTACTGATATAAACGGTGAAACACATAGCTCTACACAAAGTGTTAATGTAGGATATACTGCATTACTGATAAATACGGACTTGAAAGACAAAGTAAACAATAAAAAAATCAAACAATTTGAATTAAACACAACCAATCTTGGTGGTGAATTTATTCCTGCAAAAGGAAATATTGTAATATATAAACTTAAAAAAAACATAAAACTTTATAATAAGCGACTTTGGTCTGAACCTGATATTAAAAGCATAAAAAAAGACGAATATTATAAAACTTTTCCTTATTGCATGTATTCTGACGAAGACAATGTTTCCAAGCTGAAAAAAGAGAAAAAAGTATTTGAAAAAACTTTTGATATAAAAAATAAAAAGAAAAATAAGATAAAATTAAACAATATCAGCACTTGGGCACAAGGAAAATATCTAATAGAAATAAAGTCAAAAGATATTTATGGCGAAGATATTGAATATCAATATTATTTTACACTTTATAACCCAACAGATACAAAAGTAGCTGTAAATAAAATATCGTGGTTTACACCTGTAAAAAGAAAATGTGAGCCGGGAGAAAAAGCACAGTTTTTAATTGGCAGTGCAGATAAAGATGTAAAGGTAATTTTTGAGATAGAGCATAAAGAAAAGATAATTTACAAAGAATGGTTCACACTTAACAATGAGCAAAAGCTTATTGAAATACCTGTTGAAGAAAAACACAGAGGAAACTTTGCTGTTCATTTTGTAATGGTAAAACACAACAGAAGCTATGAGTATAACGAGTTAATAAAAGTACCATACTCAAATAAAGAACTTGATATTACTTTTGAAACTTTCAGAAACAAATTATATCCGGGACAAAAAGAAGAATGGCGAATTAAGATAAAAGGACCTAAAGGAGAAAAGGTAGCTGCCGAAATGCTGGCAACTCTTTATGATGCTTCTCTTGATGCATTTAGTCCAAACAATTGGCACTTTGATATTTACAAAACATATCATTCTTCTATGAACTGGTATGGATCCGGGGCATTCACATCTGTAACTTCATATTTATTACAAAATGATTGGAATACATATAATTCTTTTCAATATCGTTACTATGACCGGTTAAACTGGTTTGGCTTCAATTATGGTAGGTATTATTATGATTTGGATTATACTGAAAGAAATATAGGAGGATTTTATTCGTATGCGCTAGAAGAAACAGGAGGTAGAGGAGACATTTCTGATAAACGCAGTAAATATAAAAGTAGTGATATAACAACCTTAGCAGCATGTGAGAAGGACGCAGAAACTACTGTATCTAAGTTGCCACAAGGCAAAGCAGTCGCACAGACAGCAACAGGTGGTTTTTCAGGCGAGGAGAATGGCAAAATGTTTATGCCTGTTAAAGTAAGAAAAAATTTTAGTGAAACAGCTTTCTTTTTCCCACAACTTGAAACTAATGAGCAAGGTGAAATAATAATTAAGTTTACTGTGCCCGAAGCATTAACAAAATGGAAAATGCTTGGCTTTGCTCATACAAAAGATTTAAAGTTTGGTCTGATTGACAATGAACTTATAACCCAGAAAGAACTTATGGTGATGCCAAACGTTCCACGATTTATGAGAGAAAATGATGTAATGACATTATCTGCAAAAGTTTCAAATATCAGTAAAAATGACTTGTCAGGCAAGGCACAACTGTTTTTGTTTGACGCACTGACAATGAAACCTGTTGATGTTAAATTCAAAAATAATAATTCTGTCAAAGCATTTACTGTTAAAGCAGAGCAAAGCACTAATATCAACTGGACAATTAAAGTAACTGAAGGCGTGCAGGCAGTTACTTACAGATTTACTGCACAGACCTCCAAGTTTTCTGATGGCGAGGAAAATACGATTCCTGTGCTGACCAACAGGATGCTGGTAACAGAAACAATGCCTATGCCTGTCAGAGGCAATGAGACAAAGGAGTTTAAATTTCTTAAACTGATAAATTCAGGCAAATCAAAAACTTTAAAAAATCATAAATTAACCCTTGAATTTACTGCTAATCCTGCATGGTATGCTATACAGGCATTGCCTTATATTATTGAATATCCTTACGAATGTGCTGAGCAGGTGTTTAGCAGATATTACGGCAATAGTATTGCATCACATATTGCAAATTCATCACCTAAAATAAAAAAAGTATTTGATTCATGGAAAAATACTCCCAAATCAAAAGCATTATTATCTAATCTTGAAAAAAATCAGGAACTAAAATCATTAATGCTTGAAGAAACTCCCTGGGTATTGGATGCACAGGATGAAAGTCAAAGAAAACGTCGTGTTGGATTACTATTTGACCTAAATAATATGGCAAATAACCTTAATAGTGCCAAACGAAAACTTGGTAAGCTACAGGCATCAAACGGCGGCTGGGTTTGGTTTAAAGGCGGGCCTGACGATAGATACATTACTCAACATATTATTACAGGTTTTGGTCATCTTGAACATCTTGGAGTAAAAGATATCAGAAACGATTATAAAATATGGCAAATGGTTACAAAAGGAATATCTTATCTTGATAATGAAATAAGAAAAGATTATGAATGGATAAAAAAACATTATGACAAAGACGAAATGAAAAAAGACCATATCAGCAATTATCAAATACAATATCTGTATGCAAGAAGTTATTTTATAGACATATCAATACCTTCACAATCAAAAGAGGCATTTAATTATTTTAAAGCACAGGCAGCAAAATACTGGATAAACAAAAACAGATATATGCAGGGAATGCTCGCTCTTGGATTGAATCGTTATGAGGATAAAAATACTCCTGTGGATATTATCAAATCATTGAAAGAAATTGCACAGACATCAGAAGAAATGGGGATGTACTGGAAAGATAATAATAGCGGATATTATTGGTATCAGGCACCCATAGAAACACATTCATTGCTCATAGAAGCTTTTGATGAGATACTTAAAGATAAAAAAGTAACTGATGATTTACGTGTTTGGCTTTTGAAACAAAAACAAACTCAGGATTGGAAAACAACCAAGGCAACAACAGAAGCAGTTTATGCCTTGTTACTGAGAGGAACTGACTGGCTTGCTACTGAATCGGCAATAGAAATAATGGTGGGTGATATTAATATTAATCCTAAAGAGATGCCTGATGTTAAAGTTGAAGCAGGAACAGGATATTTTAAAACATCGTGGAGCAGTAATGAAATTAAGCCAAAAATGGGAAATGTAAAAGTTACTAAAAAAGACCAGGGTGTTAGTTGGGGAGCTTTATACTGGCAATATTTTGAACAGTTAGACAAGATAACCACACACAAAACTCCGTTAAAGTTAGAGAAACAACTTTTTAAAGAGGTTCAGACAAGTTCCGGTAAAGTAATTAAGCCAATCAGTAATAATGTTATAAATGTTGGTGATAAAGTGATAGTTCGTATTGAGTTGCGTGTAGATCGCAGAATGGAGTATGTGCATATGAAAGATATGCGAGCCGCATGTTTTGAACCACTTAATGTTATAAGCCAGTATAAGTATCAGGATGGTCTGGGATATTATGAAAGCACAAAAGATGTTTCAACAAATTTTTTCTTCAGTCATCTCAACAAAGGAACTTATGTTTTTGAATATCCTTTATGGGTAACGCACAAAGGCAATTTCTCAAATGGTATTACATCAATTCAATGTATGTATGCCCCTGAATTTGCATCGCACTCCGAAGGTATTAGAGTAGAAGTGAAATAAAGTAAAATATACGTAATCTTCAGGCATCAAAAGTTGTCTGCATAAAAATAATAATCTTTAATCTATTATATGCTTTTCAGCTACCTGTAAAATCTCTTTTGTATCGTAATTATATACAAAAGCGACAATAGAGCATTGATTTGCATCCCAATTGTCATTTAAATGATAAACATAAGATTTTATTACAGATGTGTCGGCATGAATGGTTCCGCTTGTTAGAGTTGTTCCCCATGTACCATTTATTGCATCCCGTAAAGCATGCCTGTGAACAAAATCAGGAATATCAGCAGGTGTTGAATCATAGTCCTTTTGATAACTAACAATGCTATCTTCTGTAATATAAACTACCAGATTAAAAGTTCCGTTAATATCGTTTAAAACAATTGTTTGTATGTGTGTACAAAGTTTCCTGTCTGTTGCATTATATTCATTTATAATATTTATATCAATATCAGGTGGAATATCAATAATTTGTTGAATAGCACTGCCCCAGTTAGTACATGTTAAAATCAAACTTGCACCAAATTCTTTTCTGTTAACCATACCGTTTGGTAATCCGGCAGCATCATTACCAAAATGCTCGCTAATATCAGTTGCTACTTCATTTCTGAAATCATACGTATAATTTGGTTCATTCACACTGGCAAAATAACCAACATGAGCAGAATAAATGATAAGTTGGTCTTCATATAATTGTTTTAAAGAGTCAGATATCTGAACTGACTCAGGACAATTTCCACACATGTGTCCGGTAAATTTTTCTAATAAAATTATTCTTTCATGTATTGTATCTATTGGAAAATCAGGGACAGGACAAGTTATTGTATCTGCAATATTATTATTTTCTACAAAAGGACCGTCTATCTTATCACACGCAGATATTAAGAAAACAAAATAAATATAAATGATAAATGATTTATAATTATTTATTATTATCAGATTTTTTTTCATTTATTTATGTTTTTGCCCCGTTAAATCCCGCAAAGCGGGAATTTCGCCTACGGCAAAATTATTTAACGGAGTGAATTAATATCAGAAACTACTTGATATTGATAATGTTATACCATTTGAGGCAGGAACATTTCTGCAAACACCGCCAACACAAATAATTCCTTTTCTTTGTTTCCCATAGCCAAGTGCAATACGTGTTGTTTTTTTTATATATCCACATGACACATTATAATAATGTATTTGTTTTTTTGTATCAGGATTCCCATAATTATATTGGTCAAGTATAGAAAAAAACCAGTGAGGTGCCATAGTATATTGTATCATTCCCATAGCCCAGTCACCATAATCCTGTTTAGTTGACAAATGCTGTAACTCAAATTGTAATGCATGCATAGGTTTTATTTTATAAGTCAAATCCAATATACCAACATTTGCATAAATAGTTCTGTATCCTGCTAATCCCTGTATAATATTTTTGTTGTAAATCATATTTAGATATGATAATATTAATTTGAATTTTTTGTTAATTTTTTTATTTATTTCAATATTAACATCCTGAAAATATTTTTCATTGCCTATGCAAAGAAAATTTGATTCGTATCCCATATAAGTACTATCAGGCAATTTTGTTTTATCTATATTATTAGCTATAGAATAATTAATGATAATATTTGTTCCATATTTACCACCTATTTTTGATTTTTTTTTGATATTATAAACAATTTCCCCCTGAAAGCCAGCTTCTCCATTTGGCTGGACAGCATAAGGATACATAGCTGCAAGTGCATAGGAATGTTGTTTGTTAAGAGGAGGAATAAAATTTATATTTAAAGTATTACCTGTAGCAGTTCTATCTGACCTGAAATCCATATTATCAACATATTTGGCACCTAATGATATTCCCAGACCTTTTTTAGAATATGAGGTATTAACTAACAATGCTTGGCCTGGCTTATAAATAAATTTATTTACACTAGACGGGTCATTAATTTTATAAGCATATTCTGTCATAAAGTTTATCTTACCGTTAATAATATTTATTCGTGTTGCAAAAGCAGCAACATTTTCAGGTAAGATATATATAGGGTCAATATCTTCCTGAAATTTACTTACTGCACTTGCTCCGAGTATAATTTGTGTCTTTTTATCAGATAGTTTTTTAAAAATATCATTAAGATAAAATTCTCCGTCAGCTCCTCTTATAATACCAGGTCCTTTATCAAAGAAAAATCGCTGTTTGCCCACCAAAGCTTTTAATGTTATTCCTTTATAAGGTTTTAATTTTATCCTAAATCCATCAATAGCATTATCATATCCTAAATTTCTTTGCTCATAACTCCTAAATAGCAAGCCATTACCAAACTGTTCATAAAAATTTCCTGCTGTAATTTCTATCTCATCACCGGTAAATGAGACATATCTGTATGGAATACCTGTGCCTTTATATCTTGGGTCAAATCCTTGCAAAGCATTCAAATAACTTTCATAACGAATACCTGCTGAAAATTTGCCATTTGTATAATTAATATTAGCAAAACCATTCATAAGAAATTTTTCAGGCACATCAGGCGCTCCTATCATAGAATCTGGTTCATAATACTGGCAATCTGTCTGAAAATTTCCATGAACTTCTCCTTTATCTATGTTTTGGGTATATATTTTTGTAATAATAAAAGGAGATAAAGGAGATAATAGTAGGAATAAGGCGATATATAATTTTATATAGTTTCTGTATTTCAAAATGTTATTCATTTTTATTCAAATCAGTATTGTCATTGATATTTTTGCCTTCTGATATTTTTTTTACTAACTTATATAGTTCAATCTCATCGCCTTCGGAATAAGAATTATGTTGCCAAATTACTTCCATTTTATCATTTAAAAGGAAAACATGAGGAATAAGACCTACATTCATGGCTCTTTTAAAGTCATTGTTAGCATCAAGATATATATCATAATCCCATGCTTTTCCATTTACATAAGGACCAATTTTTGCAGAATTCCTTATGTCGTCAATAAAAACAGCTATAAGTTTCACACCTGTTTCTTCCTGCCAGTCATCATAGACCTCTGCTATTGCATTAAGTTCTTTAATGCAGGGATGACACCATGTTGCACAAAAACTTATTATAACAGGTTTCCCATCATTTGAAAATGTGTTAGGATTAACTGTTTTACCATCTATTGTTTTAATATCAACAGATGGTAAATGATTTGCTTTTTTTTGTGAAAATACATAAGATGATAATGTGATAATTAATAGTAAAATAAATATTTTTTTCATATTGTTTATAGTTTTTATTGCTTATTTTCTATAGTTTAATGTTTAGGGGAGTTCTAATAATTACTTTTTATTACAAGTGGCTGCAAAATATCATTATTTCGTTGTCAGGCAAAATCTTTCCTCACAATAGCTATGGCTATG
>Ga0208905_1000361_pt1 | contig 23312 bp, 23 predicted proteins | sample AntAceMetag02UKS_FD_184776 | JGI IMG/M metagenome (GOLD analysis project Ga0208905, IMG submission 184776) | Saline lake microbial communities from Ace Lake, Antarctica - Antarctic Ace Lake Metagenome 02UKS (SPAdes) (version 2) | ecosystem: Environmental > Aquatic > Non-marine Saline and... | reverse complement strand
AATTACTTCAAAGAAAAACCTGGAAAATGCAAAAAAGGATTAAATGATGAAAAAATATTTTTACTTTTTACTTTTTTCTTTTTGCTTTCTATTAATTATTACATGTACCACCCAACCACAATCAGGAAATCTCACTGGAACTGTGCAATTAGCCGGAGAAGCCGACCACAGCGGAATAATTATCGGTATTTATGAATTAACAACTCTAGACCCAGACATAGATGAGGCAAATACAAAATGGCCTCATATTGGCGTAATAATTAATCAGCACACTGAATTCGACCACCGTTTTGGAACATTAGTAAAAACCGGAGAGACCGATGCATCCGGTTATTTTGAAATAAAAAATATTCCAACAGGGAATTACAATGTCGTTGCGATCAAAGATGGATTTGGATTCAAATACATATACGAAATTTCTATTTCTGATGGTGACAATTCCATTAATGAGAAAAGGAAAAAGGAAAAAGTAAAAAGTAAAAAGGCAGATAATGATGAAGACTCCTCCTTTAACCTTTTGCCTTTATCCTTTAACCTTAACAAAAGTAGGGCTGACCTTATACTTTTCCCTGAGACTACAATAACTTCAGACATAACTGAATCTACAACCTTCGAATCCCACCATCATTACATTATTGAACAAGACATTATAGTTGATGATGAACTCACCATCGAACCAGGTGCAGTGATTAGATTGAATGAAGGTGTTAAAATGTCTATTTATGGGGACCTGACCTCAGTTGGAGAAGAAGACAATTTTATATGGTTCACTTCGAATGATAGTCTCTTTTCCCTTTTCCCCTCTCCCTTTTCACCTATTACTTCCCTTTTTGAATATAAAGTGATAGAATTAGACGGCACATTGAACAAACAAGTTTCATTCTGCAAGTTCGACCATGCCGGAACTGGATTGCTCAATCATGTAAATGGCTTTTCCATCTCGAATTGTATTTTTAGAGATAGCCAGTGCGGGTTTAAAACTGAGGATGTGGATTCGACGTTTTGTAGTAATTTATTGTGTGAGGAAATTTCCAATGAAGAACAGGCAGGCATTTATTATTTGCAAGTTGATAATGATTTAATTGAGAAAAATATTATTAAAAATTGTGAAAATGGGACAAGGCTTAAAGATGGTTTTGAAGGTGAAGTAAGAAATAACTACTTTACGAATAACACTTGTGGATCTGAACTATGGGATTTTATTGGAATAATTAAAAATAATGAATATTATCAAAATTATTGGGATATAAGATTCACAGGTAATGTAAGCCAAGAAATTGGCTCTATTAAAATAACTTACAATAATTTTTACTCTATTAATGGGGTATCTACTTTTGCATCATATCCTTATGAATCATATTCTCCAATTTTAATAAATTATAATAATTTTACAAGTGAAAATTACTTTTTATATGATAGGTCAGGAACATTTACTATCGGGAAAACTATAGATGCTACTAATAATTATTTTAATGGATTAGAAAATGAAGTCGATATTAAAGAGAAAATATATGATAAAGATGAAGATGAGTTTTCCGCAGAAATTGTTGTTGATAACTTTAAAATTAATAAAATTTCTAATGCTGGTATATTAAATTTGTAATTACATGGTAATTATAAAATAACGATTACTAGCTCTTATCCAAAAGAGAATTAATTGTAGGAAATCAATAAAAAAATTAGCCGTTTATTTTAGTTATTATGTAGCTTAAATATGTATATAATTGATAAATTCGTGGTGGAGAATTAGTTGACAAATGATTTATGAGATATAAAATTCCAATTTATAAACAAATCTTGCTTCAAGAATATCCTTATGATGGTATGCAAGGAGATTAAATGAAAAAAGCACTAATAACAGGAGTGACAGGTCAAGACGGATCATATCTCGCAGATTATTTAATTAAAAAAAATTACGAAGTATGGGGTATGGTAAGAAGATCAAGCAGTTTTAATAGAGCTCGAATTGAGCATTTATATCTTAACAAAAAAAATGGTAATAATTTTAAGATGGTTTATGGTGATTTGAGTGATTCAAGTAATATTTCAGGAATTATTGGTGATATTTTACCTGATGAGATATATAATTTAGCCGCCCAAAGTCATGTAGGAATTAGTTTTCAAATTCCGGAATATACGGCTGACATTACTGGTACAGCGACCGTACGTTTCTTAGAGGCAATAAGAAAAATAAATAAAAAAATAAAATTTTATCAAGCTTCCTCAAGTGAACTTTATGGTAAAATAAAGGAAGAAAGACAAAATGAAGAAACCACATTTTATCCAAGAAGCCCTTATGCTTGTGCAAAAGCTTATGCTTTCTATATAACGAGAAATTATAGAGAGGCGTATGATATGTTTGCAAGTAATGGTATTTTATTTAATCATGAGTCACCACGAAGAGGTGAAAATTTTGTAACTCGTAAGACAACTTTAAGTATTGCTAGAATATTAAAAGGATTGCAAGATAAATTAGTATTAGGAAACTTGAATTCAAAAAGAGATTGGGGTTATGCTCCTGATTATGTTGAAGGTATGTGGAAAATTTTACAGTACGAGAAGGCTGAAGATTTTGTTTTAGCTACAGGAGAAACTCATACTGTAAGAGAATTTGTTGAAAAAGCATTTAAATATGCTGGAATAAACATTGGATGGAAAGGTAAGGGAATAAATGAGAAAGGAATAGATAAAAGTAATAACAAAATTTTAGTTGAAGTGTCTAAAGATTATTTTAGGCCATCAGAAGTAGATGTATTATTAGGTGACCCTATTAAAGCAAAAAAAATATTAAACTGGGAGCCTAAAACAAGTTTTGAGGAACTAATTAAAATTATGATTGATGCAGATATAGAATATGTTAAAAATTATCAAATAAGGTACAAACTATGATAAAATATCCTGTATATAAACCATACTTAAAAGGGAATGAAAAAAAGTATGTGAATGAATGTTTAGATTCTACATGGATATCATCAAAAGGAAAATACGTAGAACAATTTGAAGAGTCATTTGCAAAATATATAAATATTAAATATGCTGCCAGTGTTTGCAACGGGACTATTGCATTACATTTAGCATTAATAACATTAGGAATTGGACAAGGAGAAGAAGTAATTGTCCCAACATTTACATATATTGCATCAGTAAATGCAATTACTTATACTGGTGCAACACCTGTTTTTGTTGATTCACTACCTGATACATGGCAGATGGATCCTGATGATGTTAAGAAAAAAATAACTTCAAAGACTAAAGCTATTATGCCGGTTCATCTTTATGGGCATCCTTGCGAAATGGATAAAATTTGTAAGATTGCTAAAGAAAATAATCTATTCATTATTGAGGATGCAGCAGAATCTTTTGGCTCTAAATATAAAGGGAAATATACCGGAACTTTTGGAGATATTGCTACTTTTAGCTTTTTCGGTAACAAAACAATTACTACCGGCGAAGGTGGTATGGTAGTAACAGATAATAAAACATTATATGACCATGCGGTCCATTTCAGGGGTCAGGGTTTAGCAAAAGGTAAAGAATATTGGCATGATGTAGTAGGATATAATTATCGTATGACAAATATTTGTGCTGCAATTGGATTAGCACAACTAGAACAAGCAGATGAAATTATTGCAAAAAAAAGGCAAATTGCAAAATGGTATGATGAATATTTAGCAAACTTGCCGATTGAGACTTCTAAAGAAAATAAAAATATATTCCATTCGTATTGGATGTATACAATATTGGTTAAGAATGTGGCAATAAGAGAAAGGCTACGAGAATATTTGAAAGAAAAAGGAGTAGAGACTAGACCAACCTTTCCTCCTGTGCATAGTATGCCAATGTATTACCAGGAAAACAGAGAATTTATATATGCAGAGAATATAAGTTCTAGGGGTATTAATTTGCCAAGCTACCCTGAATTAGAAAGAAAAGATATTGAATTTATCTGCAAATTTATATCAAATTTTTTTACAAATTATAACTAAATAATTAAGGAGTTACAACTATGTACGTATACATAAAGCATTTAGAGTACTATTTACCTAAAAAAATTATAACAAACTCACAATTAGAAAAAGAATTTAGTGAATGGAGTGCTGAAAAAATTGAGAAACTATTTATTTTTGAATTATAATTTATAACTAGGAGAAGAAATGAACAAGGAAAAATTTATCGAATTATTTGAGGAAACTCTTGAAATGGAAGAAGAAGTAAAGTTAGAAGATAAATTCAGAGATTATGAAGAATGGGATTCTTTATCGGTATTATCAATAATGGCTACAATTAATGAAGAATTTGATGTTGTTATTCCAAGGAAAATATTTGATAAAATGGAAACAATAAATGATATATTTATTTTTTTAAATAAAAAAGAATAATTGAAAATGGAAATATTACTTAGCTATAAATTATTTGCCTACAAAAATGAGGAGAGATGATGAAATCAACATTATCAACATTAGCTAAAAAATTATTTAGGACAATTTCTCCAGTTAGAGAAATTATGAGTTTTGCAAATCCCGAGAGAATTAAGGGTTATGGAATAAATCCTAGTGATGTAATATCTTTTGGTGGAGGTTGGGTTAATCACGAATCTCCAAAAGAATTACAAAAAGCTTATGAAGATATTGTGAAAAATAATAATCTTTTTCATTATAGCGGTGGATATTCTCCAACAACTGGTATTAATTCAACCAAAGAAGCAATCTTGAAAATGGAGAAAGTCCTTTATGATATTGATAATTTAAAGACAAACAATATTGTGATTGGTCAAAGTTCATCGCAATTAACCTATACATTATTACAAACAATTTTAAATAGTGACGATAAAATATGTCTTTTAGATCCTTCTTATTGTAATTATCCTTTGCAGATATATACTTCTACAAAAGCTAAAATTTTAAGGTTCCCAGTAATAGATAAAAACTTCAATTACACAGCAAACAAAAAAGAAACTATTGCTAAATTTCAAAAATTCTTACTAAAGGAAAAACCAAAAATTATTTTGTTAGTATCACCAGATAATCCAACCGGAAAAGTTCTATCTGACGATTTCTTCAATATTGTTCATAAAACTTCTAAAAGTTATGGTGGTTTAACTGTAATGGATTTTGCATATAAGGAATTAACTTTCACTGATAAGGTACCAAAATATTTTTCAAAATCGCCTGATGAAAATTTTGTAAGTATTCATTCAAATTCTAAGTGGGGTAGAAACCTTGGAAGGCGTATGGGATGGATAGAAGCTAATGATGAAATTGTTGAGGCTTTCGAATCATTACTTAATACATCAATTCTTTGCCCAGATACCTTGCACCAAATGGCTTTTGAAGAATATATTAGTAAATCGGTCAATAACAAAATATTTAATAAATATGTTTATGACACTAAAGAACTTTATAAAGAAACAGCAGAATTTACTGAAAATTTAATAAATAAATATGTTAACAGTCCATACATACGACCAGATGGTGGTCTTTATTTTACTATCGAAGTAAAACAAAATAGTGCGGAATTTGTCGGAAATTTATTAAGAAAAACAGGAGTTTTAGTCGTTCCAGGTTGGGGTTTTGGGAAGACACTGTCACATGCAGTTCGAATTTCATATGGTCCTTTGGTATATAACCATGAAAAAATCAAAGAAGGGATTAAGAAAATAGGAGAATTTATAGATGAAATTACTGATAACTAGGAAAATAGACTCAGAAGCTGTTGCTCTTTTAAATAAATATTTTACAATTAAATATTTTGATAAAAATATTCCTATGTCAAAGGAAATATTAAAAGCGGAAATAGCTGATTATGATGCTGTTTTGTGTTGTGTCTCAGAAAAAATAGACAAAGAAATAATAAAGATTGGTTTACCTAAATTAAAAGTTATTTCCAATATGGCAATTGGATTAGATAATATTGATGTTGAATTTGCACTATCTAATAATGTGGCTGTTTATAATTTATCAAATATAGTAACGGATGCAACTGCCGATATGACATTAGCAATGTATCTCTCTATGAACAGAAAAATAAATTCGGCTTATAACTATGTTAAATCAGGAAAATGGAACGCCTGGGATCCTGAAATATTTTGTGGTAGAACATTAAAAAATTTAACTTGGGGAATTATCGGCCTTGGAAACATTGGTAAGGCTGTTTCAAAACGATGTTTAAGTTTTGGTACAAATCTTATATACTATGATCCTTATGTAGATGAAACACAATTGAATGGAATTAAAATATACAAAAAAACACTGCTGAAAGAATTAATTAAAGAAAGTGATGTAATATCTATTCATGTTCCATTAAATAAGAGCACCTATAATTTAATAAATTATAATAATTTATCATTAATGAAAAGAAATGCTGTTCTTATAAATATGGCAAGAGGAGGTATTGTTAATTCTAATGATTTATATAAGATATTAAGTACAAGAATGATTGCAGGTGCTGCATTAGATGTTTTTCATCCTGAGCCAATTGACAAAAAAAATAATATTTTAAATTTAAATAATGTGTTGATTACTCCACATATAGGAACAGCAACAGTTGATTGCAGAAAAGATATGGCAATTGGTGCTGCCAAGAACATAATAAAACATTATGAGGAACATAATTATGAAATTTGATAATATCAAAGAGAAATTTGTTGAAATATATGAACTTATTATGGATGTTGAATTTACGGAAAACGCTTCAATGAGTAATTGCGCAGAATGGGATTCTCTAAAACAAGTTGCATTAATTGCAGAAATTGAAGATAAAATTGATTTAGAAATTGAATTCGAAGATATATTAGAAATGACAAGTGTTAAAAAAATTCTTGGAATTTTTAAAAAGAAATGTGAGTAAAATTATGTATGAAAATTATAATAATATTTATAACATTTTGGTTCAAAAAACTAAAGAAAATCCCGATAAAGAATTCATAATATCATTATTTGAAACAAATGAAGATGTTTTGACCTATCGTGATTTTCTAAATAGAGTTAATTCTACTAAAGAATATTTTCAAAAAATAGGGTTAAAGAAAAATGATAGAATAAATATTATTATCCAAAATTCTGCTGAATTTCTTATCTCATATGTTGCCGCACTTTCAATAGGAATAATTGTTTGCCCAATTAATTATTCTTTAACAGCATTAGAAATGTCTTATATTATCAATGATAGTGGCAGTAAGGCTGTTATTTGTGAATATGAGTACTATTCATTACTGAGTCAATCAGATTGTTTAAAAAATATTCATAAATTAATGATAATTTCAAAAAATCAGAATATTAAAAATAATTTTTTAAAAATAATTCAAGATTCTAATCCTACAAATATATTAAATTATTCAAAAGTTATACGTAAAGACGAAGCTGTAATAATCTACACTTCAGGTACTAGTGGTAATCCTAAAGGTGTTGTATTAACACATGAAAATTTAATTTCTGATGCTGAAGCTATTGTAAAATGGTTTAATCTTGATACCAATTCAAGAGCTTTATGTATTTTACCACTTTTTCATAATAATGGACAAATTGTTACTTTTCTTGCACCTTTATTATCAGGTGGAAGTTCAATTATGATTAAAGGGAATGTGGCATTAATTGTTTTTTGGGAAATTGTTAGGAAATACAATGCTACTTATAGTAGTGTAATTCCAACTATGCTTTCAGTACTAATTGGTTATCACAGAAAAAGGCAAGATGATACTATGAAATTTATTATTTGTGGTGGGGCATTATTACCGCAAAGAGTTCAACAAGAATTTGAGAGAACATATAGGATCCCAATAATTGAAGGTTATGGATTAACTGAAACTACATCTTTTTCATCATTCAATCCTCGTAATATAGAAGAAAGAAAAATCGGTTCGATTGGTAAAGAGCTTCCAATTAATCAAATGAAAATAATTGATGAAAAGATGAATGAACTTCCGACTGGTAAAATTGGAGAGATAGCAATCAAAGGTTTGAATGTTTTTAAAAAATATAATAAATTACTTGAACGAACTGAACAAGCTTTTTCAGATGGATGGTTCCATAGTGGAGATTATGGCTATAAGGATGAAGATGGTTTCTTCTATTTCAAAAACCGAAAAGATTATTTGATAATTAAAGGTGGAGAGAATATTTATCCGCGAGAAATAGAAAATGTTTTTTATAATTATCCTAATGTAATAGAATGTATTGTAATTGGAATACCACATAAATTATGGGGTGAAGATATTGCTGTTTTCATTGAAAGAGATAATAATGGTCTAAGTAAGAAAGATATTCTCAATTTTTGTAATACGAAATTAGCAAAATATAAAATTCCTTCTAAAATATTCTTTTTTGATGAATTAGAAAGTATGAAAAAAATTCCAAAGGGACCGACTAATAAAATTTTACGACAAAAAATAATAGAATATTATAATAATAAGATTGTTAAAAAAGGTGAATAAAATGATCAATTCTTTTACTTTGAAGGATAGAAATATAGTAATTACAGGAGCTTCATCAGGTATTGGACGACAATGTGCAATTTCTTGTTCAATAATGGGAGCAAATATTATTCTGATAGCTAGAAATGAAGAAAGATTAAAAGAAACACTACGTCAATTAGATAAAGGGAATCATCTTTATTATTCTTTAGATATTACTAAATATGATAAAATAGAACCAATTATTAAAGATGCTGTTTCTAAAGTGGGGGAAATATCTGGATTTATTAATTCTGCTGGTATAGGAATGACTTTGCCACTAAAATTGCTGAAGCCTATACATTATATGAAAGTTCTTGGTATAAATACGATATCGGGATTTGAAATTGCAAGAATTATATCAAAAAAAAAATATCTAAAAAAAGAGGGAGCTAGCTATGTTTTTATATCTTCTGTAATGGGTATTGTCGGGGATGTTGGAAATATTGCCTATTGCATTAGCAAGGGGGCTCTTATTTCTTCAGTTAAAGCGATGGCTTTAGAACTTACTACAAAGTATATACGAGTAAATTGTGTTCTGCCGGGTGTTGTGAAAACAGATATGACCAAAAAATTATTCGAAAAAATTTCAAAAGAGGCAAGAAATTCATTAATTAATAAACATCCATTAGGTATTGGTAATGCTGAAGATGTTGCATTTGCATGTATATATCTTCTCTCTGATGCATCAAAATGGATAACAGGAACAAATTTAATTGTTGATGGAGGTTATTGTGCTAAATAATTATTTTATTCATATATTTATTATTAAGGAATTATAGTATGGCTTTAATAAAATTTAAAAATGTTGGTATTAAATCAGTAAGTGCCTGTGTACCAAAAAATATTGAAAAAAACAAATCACTTAGTTACCTTTTTACGAATAAAGAACTACAAGAAGTAATTAAATCAACTGGGATAAGTGAAAGAAGAATCGCCAGTGAATCAATTTGCGCATCAGATCTTTGTTACAAAGCTGCTGATAATCTCTTAAATAATATGGATATTGATAGAAAAACTATAGATATGCTTATATTTATGTCACAAGCTCCAGATTATAAAATTCCTGCTACTTCTCCTCATTTACAATATAGATTAGGTCTTCCTAAAACAACTGCGACAATTGATATTACTCATTCCTGTTCGGGATATGTCTATTCTTTATCTACTGCATTTTCATTTGTTACTCAAGATGGAATCAATCGTGTTCTATTACTTGATGGTGAAACATTTTCTAAGTATATTTCTAAGAAAGACAAAATAAATATTCCACTTTATGGGGATGCCGGAACAGCCACTTTAATTGAAAAAGGTAATTTTGGGCATTCATATTTCTCGTTAAATTCTGATGGATCTGGTGTAGATGTGTTGAAGATAGATGCAGGAGGAGCACGAAATCCTACTAGTTTACTTAATATTAACGAAGTTGAATTAGAGGATGGCAACTTCCGTTCACCGCACCAGTTGTATATGGATGGTATGGAAGTGTTCAATTTTACAATGATGAATGTACCTAAGGATATCAAAAAGATTTTAAAATTTGCATGTTTGAATTTTTATGATATTGACAAGGTTGTGTTTCACCAAGCAAATAAATTGATGACAGATTTTTTTTCAAAAAAATTAAAAATACTGTCCAAAAAGGTACCCTATTCAATTGATAGATTCGGTAATACAAGCTCAGCATCAATTCCTTTAACAATTGTTAGTGAACTTAAAACAAAACAAAATAATAATGTAATTCTTAGTGGATTTGGTGCTGGATTGTCATGGGGAACAGCTTTATTGAATCTTAAAGGTTGCGAAATATTTCCTTTAATAGAGATATGAATGGGTTGTATTTATGGATATTAATTTAAATGTTATATTTCATCATATAGGTATCGCAGTTAATAATCTTAAAAGATCTAAACAGCAGTATTCTATAATGGGTTATAGCGCTGGGACAGAAATTTATGTTCCAACTCAAAAGGTTAAAATATGTTTTTTAACTAAACCAGAAGAGCCGAGAATAGAATTAATTGAATCTACTGCTGAAGACTCTCCAATTAATACTATTATAAAGAAAAATGGTGCTGGACCATATCATACTTGTTACATAACTAATGATTTGGATTTAACCATTAAGCAATTTAAAAAAAACAAATTCTTCATTTTAAATAAACCAGTTAAATCTACTGCTTTCAATAATAATTTAATTTGCTTTTTATATAATAAGGACATAGGTTTAATTGAACTGGTTGAATTGGGAGAAAAAAATAATGAATAATCCTTTTGAAATAAGAAATAAAAATATCTTGATTACGGGTGCTGCTTCCGGAATTGGGAAAGAAACTGTAAAGAATCTGATTAATTATAACAATAAAATTATTGCTGTTGATAGAAATGTTAATGGATTGCAGCAATTAAAAGAAGAAATATGTTCTGATAAATTGGAAATTATTAAAAAAGATATTAAGGAGAGAAAATCTATTATTCAGTCTATTAGATTTAAACTTGATGGATTGGTTAATTGTTCGGGAATAATTAAATTAATACCTTTTAAATCTATTACAAGAAAGAATATTCGAGAAATTACAATCAATAATTATGAATTACCGGTATTGTTAACTAGTAGTTTGTTAAAGAAGAAAAAAATAAAATCAGGAGGATCAATTGTTTTTATTTCTTCTATAATGAGTGTTGTTGGTACACAAACAAACAGTATTTATACTGGCTCAAAAGCTGCAATTGTCGGTATAACACGAACATTAGCTCTTGAAGTGGCAAAAGAAAAAATTAGAGTAAATTCAATTTCACCTGCATTTGTTGAAACTCCAATGTTAGATTTTATTGGAAAATTTATAGATCTTGAAATAAACAAAAAAGATCATCCCTTAGGATTTGGTAAATCAGAGGATGTAGCAAATGCAATCATTTTTCTTCTCTCTGATGCATCAAAATGGATAACAGGAACTAATTTAATTATAGATGGAGGTTACAGTGCAAAATAAAAGAAGATTGTTTATTATTGGAGCTAGTAGTTTTGGGAGAGAGGTTGAAAGTTGGTTGAATTTAATCCCGTTAAGACAACGTGATTGGGAATTAATAGGATATTTAGATAAAGATAAATCAGTATTAAGCAGACAAAAATCAGACTATAAAATTTTAGGAGATGAAAATAACTTTAATTTTAAAGAAGACGATTATGTAATAATTGCAATTTCAGAACCCAAAATTAAAGATAGGATATATAAAAAGATAAAGAATGTTGTAGATTTTTATACATTTATAGCTCCGAATGTAATTTTAGGAAAATTTGTTAGAATTGGTCAGGGTGTAATAGTTTGCCCCAATAGCCTTATTGCGACGAATGTCAAAATCGGTAATTGTGTAACGATAAACAATGGTACTCAAATAGGCCATGATGTTATTATTAATGATTATACTTCAATAATGTCTCAAGTTGAAATAGGAGGGAATTGTAATATTGGGAAGAAAGTTTATATAGGATCAAATTCAACAATTATTCCAGACAAAAAAGTTGGTGATAATGCCCTAATAGGAACTGGCAGTGTTGTAATTAGAAATGTAAAAGAGAATACAACAGTATTTGGTAATCCAGCGAAAAAGATATAATTACTATTATATAATATACTTGGGATTTAACTTTAAAATATGAAAATATTAATTGATTTAAGATTTCTGGATTATGGTTGCTCAGGAGGAATCGAAAATGTAGCCTATTATCTAATAGAAAGTTTAAAAAATCGTAATGTAAAAATAATATTAGATGTAAGGGCTTCTTCGAAAAAAATATATGAAAAAATATATTCCAAAGATCAAAACATAAATATAATTAGCGATCCAATAGAAGGCATATACCATAATTTAAAGTTAAAAAGTAAATTCTTAGCAACTATAGTTCATTTTTTTAGTAGAGTTTTGCACAAAGTTTTTGGAATAGAGCTATTTAGACGAAGAAAAAAATGGGCTAACTCAATAAAGACAGATGTTGTAATATATCCAAATCACCTTGATGATTTTCAACATTTTAATATTCCTTCTATATCGTTTGTCCATGCCATATTACCAAATTATGATAAAAGACGAATGAAATTTATTGAAGAGCGTGTTGAAAATGCAAACGCTTTGATTTCTTTATGGCATTATCCCTATAATGAATTTATTAATAAATACCCTCAAAGAAAAAATTCATGGTATCTAATACCTATGTTTAATACTGTAAATATAAATCATACAAAACAAGAAACTGTAAATTGGATTAAAAATCCTTATTGGTTAGATGTTAATTTCTATACTGAACGGAAAAATAGGCTTAACTTAGTGAACGCATATAAATTAGCTTATGAAAAAAATAATAATATTCCTGATTTAATTATGGTAGGTAAGGGTAAATATGAATATTTTAAAGATGTAAAAAATTTGATCAACAAATTAAAAATTTCATCAAAAATAAAAGCAATTTATGATTTTTTACCTGCTTCTCAGATATCGTATTTATATCATAATGCAAAAGCTATTTTAGCTCCAACATTGTGGGAAGCTGCAAGCGGAAGTGCTCTAGAGGCTACATTATGCGGAAAACCTGTAGCTTGCTCTAATGTGCCACCACTAAAAGATTTCGCTGATTGGTTTGACCTTAAAATGTTATTCTTTTATCCTAAAGATATTAATAATATGGCTGATAAATTATTAGAATTAGATAATAATTATAAAATTTATAAGAAATGGGGAAGGGAAAATCAACAAAAAATAAAAAAATATGATATAAATTATTATGGTGATGAAATAATGAAAGTTATTAATACTGTTACATCTAGTAATAATTCCGAAAAATAAATAATTTTGACTTTAAAACAACAAGCAATCACAGGAGTTAAATGGACTACACTGAGTTCTTTAATAAACACAGGTATCCAACTAGTTCAATTAGCAATAATTACCCGAATTTTAAAAGCAACTGATTTTGGTCTAATGGCTCTTGTTGTTGTCGTGATTGGATTCTCTCAAATGTTTATTGATATGGGAATTTCTAATGCTATAATTTACAAACAAAAAGTAACAGAAAATCAATTAAACAGCTTATATTGGCTAAACATATTTGCAGGAATAATTATATTTGTCATAGTTTTTTTTCTTTCACCCCATATCGCTAAATTTTATCAAGAACCAGAACTAAAAAATCTTATAATATTAGTAGGTATAACTTTCCTAATACAACCTTTTGGCCAACAATTTATGATATTATTACAAAAAAATCTTGAATTTGATAAAATTGCCAAATCACAAATAATTGCAAAATTTTTATCTTTTATAGTAACTATTAGTTTTGCATTTCTTGGTTATGGAGTATATTCACTCGCTTTTGGAAATATAACCTATACTATTATCTTAACTATTATTTTTATTATATTAGGTCTAAGAATTCATAAGCCCAAACTTCATTTTAAAAAAACTGATTTAAAAGATTATATAAGTTTTGGTTTATTTCAAATGGGAGAAAAAATAATAAATTATTTCAATTCACAATTTGACACTATTTTAATCGGTAAACTATTAGGTACAGAAACTCTGGGAATTTACAATATTGCAAAAAGACTGGTCATGAAACCATCTCAAGTTATTAACCCAATCATTACAAGAGTTACTTTCCCGGTAATGTCAAAGGTAAATGATAATATTCCTAAATTAAAAAATATATATTTAAAAACAATCAAATATCTATCTTCTGTAAATTTCCCTATCTATATTCTTATAGCTATTTTTGCTCAACCTATTGTATATATAATGTTTGGCTCAAAATGGTCAGATACAATACCACTTATTCAAATTATGTCTTTAGCTTACCTTTTAAGATCAACTGTTAATCCTATTGGATCACTCCAACTTGCAAGAGGCAGAGCAGATATGGGATTTTATTGGAACGTGGCACTATTCTGTATTGTACCTTTATTTATTTTTTTGGGGAGTTTTTGGGGTGTAAATGGTGTAGCTCTTGCTACTCTATTCTTACAAATATTACTTTTTTATCCTGTATGGAAAATAATGGTCAATAAACTATGTAATGCAAAATTTTTAGAATACTCAATTAATATTGTTAAACCGCTTATTGTATGTCTATTATCAGGAATTTTAGTTAATATACCTTACTTTCTTATCAGTAAAATCTATCTAAATTTAATAATTGGGACTATTATCTTTACTACTATTTATATATTTCTTACATATAAATTCAATAATGAATTTTTTAATGAAATGAAAAAATTTATATTAGGGTTTCTGGTAATTAAAAATTAAAATTGATAAATGTGTTCAGAGACTAAAGTTTTTATTTTATATTTTTTATTGCTTTTTTATTAAAATGTTTGATGTTAATCTCATATTCAAAGTCATTATTAGGAGCAGGTTGCTTTTACCATTATTATTTCACTATAGAGTTAGAACTACCCTCAGGAATTTATTCAATTTTAGTTTTCAATATAAATAAAGATTAAAATGAAATACAAGTTATCATTGTTTTTTTCGATTTTAATATTTTATTCCCTTGAAGGTATGTTTTCAAGTATGGTTTTACCAGAATATGCTCAAGATTTTCGTGTTTTCAGATTTTTATGTGATATATTAACAATTTTGTTAGCTGTAACTGTTTTTTTAAAAGAAGGGTTATCTATAACAAAAAAGCTATTATTAATATTTATTTTGGTTTCAAGTTGTACATATATTTTTAATTTAGGAAAGGTTGGATTATTGACTCATCTAAATGGATTAAGGGAGCCTTTGATTTTTTTTTCAGCATTAATATTTATAGAGCATGTATTCAGCTCTAAATATAGAAATAAATTTATTAAGAATTTTTCTATTTTTTTAATTGTATTTGCCATAAGTCAATTACCTGCCACATTGATAGAATTTAGTTTATATGGTGCAGGAGATAAAGTCGGTGGTACTTTTGGAACTATTGGAGGAAGTGGGCTTGCTGCAATGCTTCTTTTTCTTATTTCTTTTTATCTTATCGTAAAATATAATTCAGGAACAAAAGAGGATACCTTTAACATAAATAAATTACTAATTATATCTTTACTATTGATTCCTTGTGCTTTTAATGAAACAAAAATAACTTTTATTTTATTGTTCCTATATTTTATTCTTATTTTAGATACTAGTTTCCAAAGAGGACTATTTAAGGTTTCATTTATAATATTTTTCAGCGGACTATTTTTTTATTTTTTTTACTATTATTATACGAAAACTGTAATGAATCCCCTGTCTTATTTAAACATAGATTTTATTAATAAATACTTTTTTACATATAAAATTCGAGAGGGATATATTTCAAGATATGCCATGATTCCAGAAATGTTTTATGTATTCTCAAAAAATGTTGGTGCATATATTTTTGGAATAGGTTATGGAATATTTAAAGGTCAAAATATTTTAGGCACTTCCCAAGTAGGAGGATCTACTTTTTACTTATGGTATCGTTCTCAGATATTACTCTTTAGTACCTGGATGCAGGGCGGAATCAGTTTTATTCTTGTATTGTTTTTTACTATGTTTTCATTTATGAAAAGCGAGAAAAAAATAATTTATTCAAGGAATGTAAAAAGGTTCAAACTTTTTTTATTATTTGTTTTACTAATAATGTGGGGGTATAATTGTGCAATTTTGACAAGGACATTTTCTATTATTATTTCTTATTTTATGATTTGGTCTAAATATGGTAAAAGGGAAATCCAGCCGTTGGAGGTTGAAAATAGGATATGATTTCATTTATAGTTATAGGCAAAAACGAAGCAAAAAATTTAACTCGTTGTTTCAATAGTATTATTGAGACGATTTCTTATAATAAATTATCAAAATACGAAATATTATATGTAGATTCCAATTCCACAGATAATAGTATAATAATTGCTAAGAAATTTATGGAAATTAAAATTTTTAAAATTACTGGTGTTTATAATTCTGCTATCGCAAGGAATGTTGGCGCTAAAGAAACAGTTGGGGATATACTTTTTTTTGTCGATGGGGATATGGAAATTAATCCGTTGTTTTTAAAAAATGTATTAAATATAAAAAATGAATTAAAATATGATTTTGTAACAGGTCATGTAAAAGATGTTATTCATATTAATAATCAAATTATAAATAAGCCTAGAACTTATGATGAGAAATTCAAAAATACTGATAAAATATTACATAATTGTGGTGGAATCTTTTTAATAAAAAAAATACTTTGGGATAAACTAGGTGGGATGAATACAAAATATAGAAAAAAGCAAGATGTTGATTTTTCTATGAGATTCATAAAAAATGGGAGAAAGATTGTTAGAAAAGGGTGTCTTATTGCCGATCATCATACTATTGATTATTATGATATTTCCCGAATGTGGAAGATGATCTTTAAAGGAGATTGGTTTTACACAGCAGTAATCATAAGAGATCATATTAATAATCCGTATGCTATTTTTAATAGTATAAGGAATAATTATACTTCGTTTATACTCTTATTTTTAATTCCTTTTTATTTGTTTTATTCTAGAATAAGTATTTTTATATTGTATATTACTATTTTATTAATAAGAGTATTAATAAACACTATCCGAATGCATAATCCCCAAAAAATATTGTATTTTTTTCAAAGGGTTATTTCCCAGATTTTTAAAGATTTTGAGATTTGCTATGCCTTATTTTTTTTCTTCCCATGTAAAAAAAAAATTAATTTTAAAAAGATCAAATAATGATAGGAGTTCAAAAGATGAAAATTTTTCTCGATGCATTATCACGTAAATCAACGGTGAGTGTTGGGACTATCGCTTATATCATTAGCGATATGCAAATTATTAATAAAAAATTTTCGAATTGTGAATTTTATATGCTCTCATCTAATTTGGAAGTAGAAAATGAATATATTTCTAAGCTTCCTTATAACATAAAACTTATTAAACGGTCATCTTCTGAGTTTGTAACGATATTTCAAATTCGGAAAATACTAAAGGAAGTTGATGTAGTAGTTTCATCCTGGGGAGATGGCTATATTTCTTCTCCACCTCACAAGCTATTTAGAAAAACTTTCATTCTAAAAAAGAGAAATGTTCCAATGATTTTATTTACGTCTTCAATTGGACCATTTAATGGTGGAATAAAAGATTACATTGCATACATTGGGTTGAAAAAATTTGATTTCATTAGCATCCGGGATATTGTTACTTACAATTATCTCAAAAAATTTTCATTTAAAAAGTTAAGATTGGTACATGATTCTGCATTTGTTCTGGAATCAACATCGGATGATAATATTGATAAAATACTAAGTAATGCAGGATTGCTTGATAATAAATTTATTGGACTAAATATAAGCGTATTACTTTATAATAAGTTTAAAAATTACAATAAACGTTATGAAATTATAATGGCTGAGATGGTTAACTGGTTAAAAAAAGAATTTAATATTGCAGTACTACTGATTCCTCATCAGATATTTCCAGGATCATACCAATATACTAAAGAACAATATCGTTCAACTGGAGGGGATGATCGTTATGCCATAGAACAGGTTATGGAGAATATGATAGATAATAAGGATGTATACCATTTATCAGATTACTATTCTCCATCAGATTTAAAGGGTGTCATTAAACGTAGTGAAATTTTTATAGGAGGAAGAATGCATTCTGTAATCGCAGCAATTTCAACATGTACACCCGCTTTAATAATGCAGTATAGTCACAAAGCAAGCGGGATGATGAGAATGCTTGATATGGAACAATTCGTTTGGGATATTGCAGAAGACCAAGAGTTACTTAAAAGTAAAATTCGAAGACTTTGGAAAGAAAAGAATGAAATAAGAACAAAACTAAAAAAAGAGATTCCTTCGATTTTGGAAGAAATATATAACCTTGCGGATGAAATTGAAAAATGTCTACAAAAATGAAAAACAAACCTACTATTAGTTTTGTAGTTCGTAACAAGCTATGTAATGGATGCGGAATCTGTGTAGATGCATGTCCAACGCAAGCAATTAGCATGAAAACACAAAAAGGGCTATTTGTTCCAATAATTAACAATAATTTATGCATTAACGACAAGGGTTGTTCAAAATGCTTCCAGGTTTGTCCTGGAATTGGGATTGATCTTAAAAATAAATCAAAACAATTATATGAACAAAATGATTGCAAGTATGATAATTTTATTGGCTACCACCAAAACTGTTATTCAGGCTTTAGTAATGATCACAACATTCGTTACCACTCCGCCTCCGGTGGGCTGTTATCTCAATTATTAATCTATTTGCTTCAGAAAAAGCTTATAGCGGGAGCCGTAGTAACACGATTCAAACAAGAGTTTCCGAGTACACCTGAAACGATTATTGCAACCTCCAGAGAAGAAATATTGTCTGGGAAAAGCTCCAAATATTGCCCAGTATCCCAAGATGGGATTATCTCTGAAATAAAAAAGCGCGAAGGTAAATATGTGATAGTAGGGTTACCATGCCATATACATGGATTTAGAAAATATGAAAAAACTGATTCAGTTTTTAGGGATAAAGTTTTAGGATATTTTTCCATTTATTGTAGTTCTACTAGAACTTTTCTAGCAACAGAGTATTTGTTTAATTACTACAAAATTGATCCAAAAAATTTGAATTATTTTGCTTATAGGGATGATGGCTGTTTGGGATTTTTAAAAGCAATTTCAGATAATCAAGAAATAAAAGTACCTTATCGAAAATATTATAGTCAATTGAGATCATTTTTTAAACCTAAAAGGTGTCTAACTTGTATCGATCATTATGGTTATCTAGCCGATATATGTTTTGGAGATATTCAAACAGGGCGTTATAAAAGTGACACAATTGGAGTAAACTCTGTTATTACAAGAAGCCGTTATTTTGATGATTTAATAGTGCAAGCAAAAAATGAAGGTGTCATTAGTTTGAAATATATTAATAGCTCTATAATTAATGAATCACAACAAGAAATGTTGCAACAAATTAAAAAGAATATTTTTGCATTGAATATGGTTATTGATAAAATGCTTGGCAATGCTATCCCGAAGTATGACGTGATGCTTGAAAAATCATTTTCCATGAGATCTTTATTTTTATATATCTCGATAAAAATCCAGCGTCAGATTGGTAAGCATAAAATATTTTGGTTTATTATAAAATTTATTAATAAACTGAGTGAGAAAAAATATACTCTATTTAAGAGCAACGGTGAAGTATAAATTTTTATAAGATACTCAAATGATATGTTATTAAAAAAAAATGATTAATTCTTATGAAAATTCTAATAATTAACTACGCATATTTTATAATTGGTGGTCCAGAGAGATATATGTTTAATGTTAAACAATTACTGGAAGAACATGGACATGTTGTTATTCCTTTTTCTATGGATCTGAAGGAAAATGTTGAAACTAAATACAGTAAATATTTTGCTTCTTCCATAAATCCGGATAATACATTCTTTTTTAATGGAAAATCTTCCTTAAAAACAAAAATAAAGCAAATATTCCGACTCTTTTATTCAAGAGAAGTTGAAAAAAAATTATCATTATTAATTCAAAAAGAAAAACCGGATATTGCGTATATTTTACATTATCATAAAAAGCTTTCTCCGTCAGTATTAGTAGCATGTAAAAAAAATAACTTACCAATAGTTGTTCGTCTATCTGATTATTTAATGTTGTGTCCTCAGGGTCATTTTTATAAAAATGGAAAAATTTGCGAGAAATGTAAAAAAACAAAATTTAACTCAGTAAGATATAAGTGTGTAAAGAACTCACTATCTGCAAGCATAATATGGTTCTTGGCTGATAAATACCATCATTTGATGAAATTTTATGATTTGATTGATTATTTTGTTATTACTAACTCATTTATGAAACAGAAAATAATAGAGTATGGATTTCGAAATAAAATTAGCATTATACCAACATTTGCATTTAAACAAACCAATCAAATTATTTCATGTAAAGAAAAAAATATAATACAACAGATATGCTATATTGGAAAAATTACTGAATTTAAGGGTGCTGATCTTTTACTATATGCCTTTAAACAGATTTCTGTTTTTTACCCAAAACTTAAGTTAGTTATTATGGGTAGAGATGAAATAAATTTTGTAAGACCTTTTATTAAAGAAAATCCTGATTTAAATATTATTTATAAAAATCATTCGTCTAAAGCTATGGTTTTAAAAACATTTTCTGAATCATTATATTCAATTTTACCAGTGAAGTGGTATGAAAATTTACCAAATGTTATTCTTGAGAGTTTTTCAGTTGGTACTCCAGTAATCGGGACTAACATTGGTAGCATTAAATCAGCTATTAAGGATGGAAATACAGGTTATTTATTTAATTATAATGATCCAAATGATTTAACTAACGTTATACTAAAAGCAATCAATATTAAACAAGATGAATATAATAATTTACAAGAAAATTGTATTGATGATATAAAGAATAAATATAATTCAGAAGTTCATTATAAAAAATTATTAAAACTTTTCGGAGGATTAAAAAATGGAATGTGCAGTAATAACTACATACAGATGTAACGCAAGATGTAAAATGTGTGATATATGGAGGTACCCAACAAAACCAGAAGAAGAATTTGATCCTGAGATTTTACACAAGATACCCAAAGGTATGAAAAGGTTAAATATAACTGGAGGGGAACCAACATTAAGAAATGATCTGATCAAAATTGTTGAGATACTAAATGAAAAAACGAAACGTTTGGAACTTGTTACTAATGGCTCTTTTCCCAAAAGAATAATTGAAGTGGCTAAAAATTTTCCCAATATTTCAATTCGCATTAGTATAGAAGGTTTTCCAAAATTGAATGAAATGCAAAGAGGATTAAAGAATGGCTTTGAAAATGCCTTAAAAACAATTTTAGAATTGAAAGATTTAGGGCTTAAGGATATTGGATTTGCAATCGTTATTAGTGATAAAAACATACAAGATCTAAAATATCTGAATCTATTATCTCAATATTTAGAAGTTGAATTTTCGCAATCGACACTTCATAATTCATTTTATTTTCATAAAAAAGATAACAAAATTAACAATATCTCTTTTTTAGAAACAAGAATGAATGATTTTATTAAAGACCTTCTTACCTCAAGAAGGAAAAATATAAAATTAAGAGTTAAAGATTGGTTCCGGGCATATATAAATGCGGGTTTGCTAAAATATATGAGAGGAGAAAATAGATCATTGCCTTGCTATGCAGGGAGTGAGTCTTTTTTTCTAGATCCGTGGGGGAAAGTGCTTGCATGTAACGGTTCTCCTGATCCTTGGGTTATGGGAGATTTAAATACACAAAATTTTTATGATATCTGGAATTCTAAACAGTCAGATTTGGTTAGAGGACAAGTTAAAAATTGTAAAGAAAATTGCTGGATGGCCGGAACTTCTGTTCCCGCAATGAGAAATAATATTTTAATACCAGTAAAATGGGTGATAAAAAATAAAATTGCTCTAATTGCAGGTAGAGAAATCAATGAAAAAATATAAAGTTGCATTTTTAGGATTAAAAGGTTTACCGACTATTCGTGGTACTGATAGAGTAGTAGAAAATATAATAATTAATTTAGATAAAACTAAATTTAACATTACAATCTATGCAATGAAAGGATATGTGCCCCAAAATTATAAATCAAAATCTTTTAAACAGATAATTTTAAATACAATACCTGTAAAAAATATTGATATGTTTATATATCTTTTTTGGTCTTCTGTTCATGCCTTATTTAAAAATTATGATTTAATTCATGTTCATAACATAGATGGTGCTTTTATTATTCCTATTTTAAATTTAAAATATAAAAATCGTCTTATTGCCACATCTCATGGTAGTCCTCAAAATAGGGACAAATGGAATAAATATGTAAAAAAATATTTTATTGCAATGGAAAAAATGTTTTTAAGAAATTCAAGTGTTATAACTTCAGTATCAAAACCATTATTTGAGTACTATAAAAATAAATCACAAAGTGCTATTTTCTATATCCCTAATGGCATTAATATCGAAGAAAAAATTGAAATAGAAAAAATAAAAATTATTTTAAATAATTTTGGGGTCGACAAGAATTTTTTACTTTTTGCTTCAGGGAGAATAATTCCAACAAAAGGTTGCCATACTTTTTTAAATGCGCTGAAAATAATAGAACACAAGGATGGAGTAGTAATCGCTGGTGATCTTTCTCAAACTAATGATTATAAAAAGCGAATTGAAAAACTAATGAATGAAACAAATGCATTTTATGTTGGCCTAATAAAAATTAAATCCGAATTGTTAGGTTTAATATCATTGGCAAAATATTTTATATTTCCTTCTGAAATAGAAGCTATGTCCATGATGCTGTTAGAAGCTGCTAGCGTTATGACACCTATCATTTGTAGTAATATTCCTGAAAATACAACAATATTTGGCAGTGAAGATGTTTTGTTTTTTAATACTAGTGATGAGCATGATTTAGCGAGGAAATTAAAATGGGCTATATCAAATCCTGATAAAATGAAAACAAAATCACTAAATGCTTACAATAAAGTTAAAGAAAATTATTTATGGTCAGATATAACAAAACGATATGAAAACCTTTATAAAAAAGTATTAAAATGAGTATAATAGAACATTATTCTCTACACAAATTCCTCCTTTTTATCCACGATATAATAATCATTATCGCTGGGATAATTATTTCTCATTATATCTATTTTCATCATAGATTTTTAAATTACGCAGACTCTTCTTATGTATATTTATGGGGATACATAATTTTATTCTTTGCAGTTTTGATATTCTTCCCAGTGAACCATCTATATAAATATCAAGTCATTTTAGACCGCT
>Ga0208905_1000360_pt1 | contig 23319 bp, 19 predicted proteins | sample AntAceMetag02UKS_FD_184776 | JGI IMG/M metagenome (GOLD analysis project Ga0208905, IMG submission 184776) | Saline lake microbial communities from Ace Lake, Antarctica - Antarctic Ace Lake Metagenome 02UKS (SPAdes) (version 2) | ecosystem: Environmental > Aquatic > Non-marine Saline and... | reverse complement strand
ATCACCTGTGAAAATTGCCAGTCTGGTTGGAAGATACTACTCTATGGATCGTGATAATCGCTGGGAAAGGATCAGGGAAGGATATGACCTGATGGTAAAAGGAAAAGGCAAACCGGCACAAAACATTATTCAGGCTATTCAGGAATCATACGACAATAATATCACTGATGAATTTATAAAACCGGTTGTTTGTGTTGATAAAAACGACAAACTTATTGCGTTGATTGAAAAAGGTGATGTTGTAATATGTTTTAACTTCAGGACCGACCGCCTCAGACAAATGACTATTGCTCTTACACAGAAAAAATTACCGGAGTATGGTATGTCGGTAATGGGTTTAAAGTACTATACACTTACACAATATGATGAAAATTTCAAAGGGGTAAATGTTGTTTTTGATAAAACGGATATTACAAATACCCTTGGTGAGCTTATTGCGAAGAATAATAAAAAACAAATCCGTATTGCGGAAACTGAAAAGTATGCTCATGTTACTTTCTTCTTTTCAGGAGGAAGGGAAGATGAATTCAAAAACGAGAAACGTTTATTGATCCCTTCTCCTAAAGTTGCCACATATGATCTGCAACCCGAGATGAATGCCTGTAAGGTAAAAGACGCTATAGTAAAGGAGTTAAATATTAGTGAAGTTGATTTTGTATGCCTCAATTTTGCTAATGGTGATATGGTGGGGCATACGGGTGTTTATGATGCAATTACAAAAGCTGTTGAAACAGTGGACGAATGTGTAGGAGAAGTTGTTGATGCTGCCCGGTCGAACGGTTATGATGTAATGATCATTGCCGATCATGGTAATGCTGATAATGCTCTTAATTCAGATGGATCACCAAATACTGCTCATTCTCTGAACCCCGTTCCATGTATTATTGTAAGCGACCGGTATCAATCAGTGGACGAAGGAATACTTGCAGATGTAGCTCCAACAATCCTTACAATGATGGGACTGGATATCCCTGAAGATATGAATGGGAAAGTGCTTGTTAAGTAAAATGTACAATTAACAGAGATTTGTTAAAGATAGATCATACAATAATCAGTTTTGACCTGCTTGACCAAAAGTTTGTGTGCAACCTTGCAAAATGCAAAGGAGCTTGTTGTCGCTATGGTGATTCGGGTGCACCACTGGAAGAGGGTGAAGGGGAAAAAATTGAAAAAAATTTCCAGAAAATAAAACCATTTCTCAGGAAAGAAGGAATACTTGCTATTGAAGCGCAGGGAACCTTTATTAAGGACGATGATGGAGACTTGGTAACACCATTGATAAATGGGAAAGAATGCGCATATACATATATGGAGAATGGTGTTTACAGATGTGGTATTGAAAAAGCCTGGTTGCAGAAAAAAATCACATTCAGAAAACCTGTGTCATGCCATTTATTCCCTGTGAGAAGGAAAAAATATCCTGAATTTGAAGCTGTTAATTATGAGAAATGGGCTATTTGTCAACCAGCAAGGGTTCTTGGAAACAGGGAAAATATACCTGTTTACAAATTTCTTAAGGAAGCCCTGGTTAGAGTATATGGGAAAAAATGGTACCGGAAACTGGAAAAAGCTGCAAGCGAATTGGATAAAAAACAAATAATAACATAAGTAATACTAACATTAAAAAAGAATTATGGAAGCTATAAAAAATTACATTGAAGAAAATAAAGAAAAATTCCTGGAAGAACTGTTTGATCTTATAAGAATACCATCTGTAAGTTCAAAGGCTGAGAATAAAAACGACATGTTCAGGGCTGCGGAATATATTACAGATCAACTTCTTAAGGCAGGTGCCGATACGGCTGAAGTTTATAAAACTGATGGTCATCCTGTAGTCTATGGTGAAAAAATAATTGGGAAAGATAAACCAACCGTTCTTGTGTATGGTCATTATGATGTTCAGCCTGCTGAACCACTTGAGAAATGGGACTCCGATCCTTTTGAGCCGGAAATACGTGATGGAAAAATATATGCCAGGGGTGCTGATGATGATAAAGGTCAGTTATTTATGCATCTGAAAGCTTTTGAATTTATGATAAGAACGGAAACCTTGCCATGTAATGTAAAGTTTATGATAGAAGGAGAAGAGGAGGTGGGTTCTACTAACCTGAAAATATTTTGTAAAAAATATAAAGATATGTTAGCCTGTGATGTGATCCTGGTTTCTGATACTACCATGATTGCACAGGATATTCCTTCAATTACTATTGGTTTAAGAGGGTTAAGCTATATGGAAGTGGAAGTGACGGGTCCTGACAGGGATCTCCATTCCGGACTTTACGGTGGAGCAGTTGCCAATCCGGTGAATATTCTGAGTAAAATGATTGCCTCACTTACCGACAAAGATGGGAAAATATTAATTAAAGGATTCTATGATGATGTTTTAACAGCTACAGATGAAGAACGAAAAGAATTAAATAAAAGACCCTTCAATATTGACGAATTTAAGAAATCAATAAATGTTGACGAAGTTGCCGGCGAGAAAGGATATACTACTATTGAAAGACTTGGCATCAGGCCTTCTCTTGATGTAAATGGTATATGGGGGGGATATACAGAAGAAGGTGCTAAAACTATTCTCCCGTCAAAAGCATCGGCAAAAATATCCATGAGACTGGTGCCTGATCAGAAATCAAAGAAGATAGACAAGTTATTCGAGGATCATTTTATGTCAATTGCTCCTGAAGGAGTTAGGGTTAAAGTTCGTAGCTTACATGGTGGAGAAGGATATGTATCACCCATTAATATACCCGCTTACCTGGCTGCCAGCAAGGCTTGTGAAGATACTTTTGGTAAAAAACCAATACCTGTACGAAGTGGTGGAAGTATCCCTATAGTTGCCGATTTCGAAGAGGTTCTGGAAGTGAAATCCATTCTCCTTGGATTTGGCCTGGATTCAGATGCAATTCATTCACCAAACGAAAATTATCCATTATTTAATTTATTTAAAGGGATTGAAACAATTCCATTATTCTACAAATATTTTGTTGAAATGAAGTGACATGGTTTGAAGATGTTTGAGGTTTGATGTTTGAGGGTGACCGTGTTTTTTATGGGTATGTGTGTTAAAAAGTTTATCATTATTTTATTAACACCCCTTTTTTTAAGGGTATAATATGTAAAATTGCATATATTTTTCTTTTTACCCCTAAAAAAATAAATAAAAAATGGCAATATTAAGATTTCATGCATTGCAGGAAGTGATGTCCAGACAACCGAAGGTGGTTGTATTTCCCTCTAATGAGGTTTCTGATTTTTTTGGAATGAAGGTTTTCGATAAACCTAAAATGGAAAAGTTTCTGAACAGGGAAGCATATAAAAGCGTAATTATTGCTATTGATGAGGGCAAGGCTATTGATCGCAAGATGGCAGAACAGGTGGCAACAGGTATGAAAGCCTGGGCAGTAGGAATGGGAGCCACCCATTATACTCATTGGTTCCATCCTCTCACCGATGGTACTGCTGAAAAGCATGATGGTTTTATTGAGTTTGGTGTTTCAGGAAATATGATTGAAAACTTTTCAGGTAAACTATTGGCACAACAGGAGCCTGACGCATCAAGTTTCCCAAGTGGTGGTTTAAGAAATACCTTTGAAGCCAGAGGTTATACTGCCTGGGATGTTTCGTCTCCTGCCTTTATTGTGGATACTACACTATGTATTCCCACAGTTTTTGTTTCATATACAGGCGAGGCACTGGATTACAAAGCCCCTCTGCTGAAAGCAATGAATTCCATTGATAAAGCAGCGGTTGATGTTTGTCAGTATTTTGATAAAAATGTAACAAAAGTTATTGTAACTCTGGGATGGGAACAGGAGTATTTTTTAATAGATGACGCTCTCTACAATTCAAGACCGGATATGATCCTGACAGGAAGAACCCTTATGGGCCATCAATCTTCTAAAGATCAGCAACTGGATGATCATTATTTTGGGTCTATCCCGGAACGGGTTGCATCATTTATGAAGGATTTTGAAATTGAAGCATATAAGCTTGGTATACCGGTTAAGACAAGGCATAATGAGGTTGCCCCGAACCAGTTTGAATGCGCCCCGATTTTTGAAGAGGCTAATCTTTCAAATGACCATAACCAGTTGGTTATGGATATAATGAAAAGAGTGTCTCAAAGACATAATTTCAGAGTTTTATTCCATGAAAAGCCATTTGCTGGAATCAATGGTTCAGGAAAACATAATAACTGGTCACTTGCTACCAATACTGGTGTAAATTTGTTATCTCCCGGAAAAAACCCTAAAGGCAATTTGCAATTCCTGACATTCCTTGTGAATGTAGTGAAGGCCGTTTATGATAACCAGGATTTGATCAGGGCGAGTATTTTAAATGCCGGTAATTCTCACCGGCTTGGAGCTAATGAAGCTCCGCCATCAATTATTTCTGTCTTCCTCGGATCTCAATTAACTGCCATCCTTGATGAGATTGTTGAAAAAGTTACAAACAGGAAAATGACACCCGATGAAAAAACAGAATTAAAATTGGGAATTGGTAAAATCCCGGAAATATTACTTGATAATACTGACAGGAACCGGACTTCACCATTTGCATTTACAGGGAACAGATTTGAATTCAGAGCAGTTGGATCATCAGCTAATTGTTCCAATGCAATGATAGCCCTGAATTCTGTACTTGCCAATCAGTTAAAGGAATTTAAAAATGATGTGGACGCATTGATAGATAAAGGTACTAGTAAGGATGAGGCAATCTTTCAGGTACTTAAAAAGTACATCCTGGTATCTGAGAAGATCAGGTTTGAAGGTGACGGGTATAGTGAGGAGTGGAAAAAAGAAGCAGAAAAAAGAGGTTTGACAAATATTATTAGTGTGCCCGTGTCAATTTCAAAATACCTGACAAAACAGTCAAGAAAGGTACTTATTGGTAATGGTATTTTTGCAGAGAAAGAACTTGAAGGTCGGGTTGAGGTTGAATATGAGAAATTTACAAAAAAAATACAGATTGAAGCAAGAGTTCTTGGAGACCTGGCAATAAACCATATTGTCCCAACAGCTGTTACTTATCAAAATACATTAATTAGAAATGTGCAAGGGCTGAAAGATATTTTTACAACAAGTGAGTTTAAAGAACTGGCATCAGTACGAATAGAACATATAAAAGAAATATCTATACACGTTTCAGCTATAAAACAACAGGTTAAAGACATGATAGATGCAAGGAAAAAAGCTAATTTAATTGGTAGCCAGAAAGAAAAAGCATTTGAATATGAAAAAAATGTCAGATTCTTTTTTGATAAAATAAGATATCATATTGATAAATTGGAATTAACCGTTGATAATGAAATCTGGCCCCTCCCAAAGTACAGGGAACTTTTGTTTTCCCGTTAACACAACAATTTTCTTGTTTTAAGATCGTTTTTCAAATGACTGAAAAAATCTTTACTTTTAACGCATCAATTAAAAAGATTTTATAATGGGGAGATGGAAGTACATCCTTTTGCTTTTTCTTGCCTGTCAAATGGCCTTGCCTAATCTTTATAGCCAAAAACGAAAAGTTGAGAAAGCTGATGAAGCGTTTAATGCCGGTGAGTATTTTGATGCAATCGACTTGTATAAAGATACCTATTCCCGAGTACACGACCGTACTGAAAAAACTCGTATTGCATTTCAAATTGGTGAATGTTATTATGAAATGAACGAATCACAGTATGCGAAAACCTGGTACAAAAAAGCTGTTGCAAAAGAATATCATAACCCCATTGCAATTCTTCGTTATGCTGAAATGTTAAAAATGGAGGGGGACTATGAAGATGCGAGAAATGAGTATGAACATTATAAGCAACTTGTCCCTGGCGATTACCATGCAAGTGACGGGCTTATGTCATGCGAACTGGCACTTCAATGGATAGAAAATCCTACAGGATATAAAATAGAGGCTATGAAATATATCAACTCAAGAAATAGTGATTTTAGCCCCGCTTTTGCCAGAGATGATTATCGTATCATAATTTTCACTTCGGCACGCGACGAGTCTTCAGGTAATAATGTGCATGGAGGTACCGGTCAGAATTTTACTGATTTGTATGAAACTAAAATGGACCGGAAAGGAAAATGGAGTACTCCTGTCCCTGTTGAAAAACTAAATACTGAATTTGAGGAGGGGACTCCTGCATTTACAAGCGATTTTAATACTATGTATTTTACCCGATGTAATGTGAGTAAAAGAAAAAAATTAGGGTGCGCGATTTTCAAAACTGTCCGAACCGGTTCATCATGGAGTAGCCCTGAGCTTCTTAAAATTGCTGATGATAGCCTGGTTGTTGCCCATCCTGCCTTAAGCGATGATGGAATGACAATGTACTTCGCGTCGAATATGCCTGGCGGATTTGGAGCTAATGATTTATGGATGATATCAAGGACTGCTGAAGGGGCAGATTGGAGTGACCCTGAAAATCTGGGAGAGGATATTAATACTGAAGGAGATGAAATGTTCCCTTTTTCCCATCCGGATGGAACACTTTACTTTGCATCAGATCATCATCCGGGAATGGGTGGATTAGATATATTCCGGGCTACGCAAACAATTGATGGGGACTGGAAAGTGGAAAACATGAAATATCCAATAAATTCATCTGCGGATGATTTTGGAATAGTTATAGAAAGAGATTCAGAAAAAGGATTTTTCAGCTCTACGCGGAGGGGACGAGGGAATGATGAGATTTATTCTTTTGTTCTTCCACCTCTTAAATATAATCTAATCGGTGTCGTTAAAAATGAAGAAACAGAAGAACCTCTTAATGCAGCGATAGTAAATCTTATTGGAAGTGATGGGATGAATATTGAAGCAGAAACGGGTGATGATGGTTCTTTTAAATTTATGCTCAAGCCAAATACAGATTATATTTTTATTGGTTCGAAAAAAGGGTATTTAAATAATAAGGGAAGAGAAACCACTAAGGGACAAAATGAAAGTAAAGATTTTCAGGCAACTATACTTTTGTCTTCTATTTATAACCCAATCGAACTTCCTAATATCTTTTATGATTTTGCAAAGTGGGACCTGCGACCTGAATCTATGGTTTCATTAGACAAACTAGTGGAAACACTCCAGGATAATCCAAATGTAACAATTGAATTGATGTCTCATACTGACTCAAGGGATACGGAAGAGTTTAACATGGATCTTTCACAGAAGAGAGCTCAATCAGTAGTAGATTATCTAATAAAAAAAGGGATTATGGCAAATAGGCTCTTGGCAAAAGGATATGGTGAATCTCATCCAAAAGTGGTTGATGAAAAAGTAAAAAAAGAACATGCTTTTCTTAAGGAGAAAGATGTCCTTAATGAATCTTATATTAATGGTTTAAAAACCGACCAACAAAAAGAAATAGCTCACCAGATAAACCGGCGTACAGAATTCCAGGTACTGAGTACCGAATATGAATCTGAATAGTTTTTCCATTTGATGTATTCATTTTCCGAATGAACCAGAATTATTACCTTTGCAGGGCTTAATAAAGTAATTTTGGAATATGGTAGTAAATGAGTCAAGATATGATCGCAGAGGTGTATCGGCATCAAAAAATGATGTTCACCTGGCTCTTAAAGGTTTGGATAAAGGATTATATCCTAATGCTTTTTGTAAAGTGATTCCTGACATTCTGGGTGAAAACCCGGCATATTGCAATATAATGCATGCCGATGGGGCAGGGACAAAGTCATCACTTGCCTATATTTACTGGAAAGAAACAGGGGATTTATCTGTTTGGAAAGGTATTGCCAGGGATGCTGTTGTTATGAACCTTGATGACCTCCTTTGTGTTGGTGCTACGGGAAATATTGTCCTTTCATCAACCCTGGGAAGAAATAAAAATCTTATACCCGGAGAGATTATTTCTGCAATTATTAGCGGCACTGAAGAGGTGCTTAATGAGTTAAGAGAAATGGGGGTGTCAATTTTTTCCTCCGGTGGAGAAACTGCTGATATTGGAGATCTTGTAAGAACAATAGTTGTTGATTCAACAGTAACCGCAAGAATGAAGAGAACGGATGTTATTATCAATAATATCAAACCGGGAGATGTTATTGTAGGTCTTTCTTCAAGTGGAAAAGCATCGTATGAAGATGAGTATAACAGCGGTATCGGAAGCAATGGACTTACATCGGCAAGACATGATGTATTCAGTAATTACCTTGCATTAAAATATCCCGAAAGCTTTGACCCTCATGTTCCTGATGAATTGATATATTCCGGTGATCTCCGGCTTACTGATGAAATTGGGGAGCTTGAAGCAGATGCAGGTAAGCTTGTTCTTTCACCTACACGCACATATGCTCCTGTGATTATTAATGTGTTGAAGAAATACAGGAAAGAAATTCATGGGATGATCCATTGCAGTGGCGGTGCTCAAACAAAAGTGCTTAATTTTGTTTCCAATATGCATATTGTTAAAGACCAAATGTTCCCTGTTCCGCCAATTTTCAGAATTATCTGCGAACAATCCGAAACATCATGGAAGGAAATGTACAAAGTGTTCAATATGGGACACCGTTTTGAAATTTATGTTGATCAGAATATTGCGCAAAATATTATTTCTATTTCAAAAGAATTTAATATTGATGCCCGAATAATAGGATATTGTGAAGATTATAAAGCAAAAAAACTTACAATATCAGGGGAAATGGGGACTTTTACTTATTAATTTCATCGAAACGTGTTATAAATTATATAATATGAGCAAGGAAAGTAATCTTATACTGGAGAAACTCGAAGGTGTAAAGGAGAGGTTTGAAGAAGTTCAGAAATTAATTGCTGAGCCGGAAATAATCGTGGATATGAAGAGGTATATTCAATTGAATAAGGAGTATAAGAATCTGGAACCGATCATAGATGCATTTAAAGAATACAAGAATGTTCTTAGTAATATAAAATCATCCCGAGAAATGCTTGAAAAGGAAAAGGACGTTGAAATGCGGGAGATGGCAAAACTGGAACTTGAGGAACTGAATGAGAAACTTCCGGGGATGGAAGAAAATATCAAATTGTTGCTTATTCCCGGGGATCCTGAGGATGATAAGAATGCTGTTGTTGAAATACGAGCCGGTACAGGAGGTGATGAAGCCAGTATCTTTGCAGGCGATTTGTACAGGATGTATACCAAATTTTGTGAAACAAAAAAATGGAAAATTAAGACCGGAAGGATTTCAGAAGGTACTGCCGGCGGGTTTAAAGAAATTGTCTTTTCTGTTTCAGGGGAAGGGGTTTATGGAATCTTGAAATATGAGTCTGGTGTACATCGCGTTCAAAGAGTTCCTCAGACTGAAACACAGGGAAGAGTTCATACCTCTGCAGCTACTGTGGCAGTCCTTCCTGAGGCGGAAGAGTTTGATGTTGAGATAAAGCCTGATGATATCAGGAAAGATACATATTGCTCATCAGGACCGGGAGGACAATCGGTTAATACAACCTACTCGGCAATCAGACTTACGCATATTCCTACCGGTATTGTTGTGACTTGCCAGGACCAGAAATCACAACTTAAGAATCTTGATCAGGCAATGTCTGAATTGCGTACCAGATTATATAATCTTGAGTATCAGAAATATCTTGATGATATTTCTTTAAAAAGGAAAACGATGGTTTCCTCCGGTGACAGGTCAGCAAAAATCCGAACATATAATTATCCTCAGGGAAGGATGACCGACCACCGTATCCACCTGACAATGTATAATCTTGAAGCAATTCTGAACGGTGATATTGAGGGAATAATTGACAAACTCCAGGTGGCTGAAAATGCCGAACGTCTCAAAGAAAGCGGACTGGATTAAAATTGCAATAAAAAATATGGTAACTAATCAGTCGGCAGTTCACAGTCGGCAGTCGGCAAAAAAACAAATAACAATCAAACAATTAAAACACAATAAATAAATGTAAAAAATCACAAATGACAAGCACCAAAATACAAATAAATCTCAATGACCCAAATCACAATACTTGTATTGAGCATAGTCGAAGTATTCAAAGCTGTTTTGGTCATTTGATAATTGATATTTGTAATTTATTTGTAATTTGTTTATTGTTATTTGGTGCTTTAATTCAAAATTTGTTTGACTTTATGGACTTATATTAATATAGTTCAGTCTTCAGATTGTTGATTGCCGACTGAAGATTGAAGACTGCTGACTTTATAATAATGAGATTAGCCATTTTTGGCATTACAAACTAAAGACACTAAATAGTCACAAAATATGGACTCCAACACACTTTTCAATAATATAAAAAAGAAGAAATCATTTCTGTGCGTGGGTCTGGATTCTGATATTGAGAAAATCCCCGTAGCGCTTCATAGGGAGAAAGATCCTGTTTTCAGGTTTAACAAAGAAATTATTGATGCTACAAATAAATATGTTGTGGCTTATAAACCAAATATCGCCTTTTATGAATCGCGTGGTGCTGATGGGTGGGTATCCCTTGAAAACACAGTTGAATATATCAGATCTCAATACCCTGAAATATTCCTGATTGCTGATGCCAAGCGTGGTGATATTGGCAATACATCAAAAATGTATGCTAAAACATTTTTCGAACACCTTGATTTTGACGCTATTACAGTAGCGCCTTATATGGGTGAGGACTCTGTGTCACCATTTCTGGAATATCCGGATAAATGGGTGATCCTCCTTGCTCTTACATCAAATAGCGGAGCAAATGATTTTCAATTTTCGGTAGATCGTGAGGATAAAACCCGATTATTTGAAAAAGTATTACAGAGATCTTTAGGATGGGGAACTGAAAATAATATGATGTATGTGGTTGGTGCTACAAAAGCAGAAATGTTAAGAGATATACGCAAGATAATTCCTGATCATTTTCTTCTGGTTCCCGGTATAGGAGCTCAGGGTGGAAGTTTGGAAGATGTGGCTGAATATGGAATTAATAATAAATGCGGACTGTTAGTTAACTCTTCCCGTGGGATAATATTTGCTGACAGTTCCGATAAATTTGCACAAAAAGCCGGTGAAGAAGCAAAAATTATTAAAGATAAAATGGCTGATATTATGCTAAAGAAAGGAATGTTGGAATAATATTATTTACATTAAATATTTGTACTTTTAATCTAACAACAAAACCTCGTAATTCCTTATAATTATAATGAAAGAAGAATTCCTTCATTTTGTCTGGATGTATGAACTGTTTAATAAAAACGATCTTCATACAGTGTCAGGTGAGGAGATTGAAATAGTTCATCCCGGTCAGCATAATTCGGATGCCGGTCCCGATTTTTTTAATGCTAAAGTGAAAATTGACGGAATATTGTGGGTTGGAAATGTTGAGATACACATCTTTTCATCTGACTGGCAAAAACATGGGCATAATAAAGATAAAGCATACGATAATGTAATCTTGCATGTTGTGTTCAAGGATGACCGGGTTGTAACCAGAAGTAGTGGGGATCCTATTCCGGCAATGGAATTGACGTTTAGGGACAGACTCTATGAAAACTATGAAATCTTATTGCTAAACCGGCAATGGATACCATGCAAAAATCAAATATTCAAGGTTGATCCATTTTTTATTAAACAATGGTTGCATAAGTTGTCGGTTGAAAGAATTGAAAGCAAGACTAGTGATATACGGCAAATGTTATTGCAAAATAACCAAAACTGGGAAGAATCATTTTACCAGGCATTGGCAGGAAGTTTCGGTTTTAAAAAAAATAGTGAACCATTCAGGTTTCTTGCCAGGTCACTGCCCCTTAAATATCTTGGGAAACATAAAGATAACCTGCTGCAAATTGAGGCAATGCTTTTTGGACAGGCAGGTTTTTTGCAAACGGCTTTTCCGGTTGATGAATATCAGGGTAAGTTAAAAAAGGAGTATGAATTTCTTCAGAAAAAATTTTCTCTAAAGCCTCTAGGAGAGCATCTTTGGAAATTTATGCGACTGAGACCTTCAAATTTTCCTACAATCCGGATTGCCCAATTTGCAATGCTTATTTACCATTCATCTCATCTGTTTTCAAAAATAATTCAGGCAAAAGACCCGGACATAATTAAAGATCTTTTCAGGATTAAAGCATCAGGATACTGGGATGAACATTACCGTTTTGGTAAGAAATCAACAAAAAGAGAAAAAAGGACAGGTGAAACCGGCATTAATAATATTTTAATCAATACAGTGGTCCCTTTCTTGTTCCTTTATGGTAAATCAAAAGGGACCGCTGATCTGAGTGAACGTGCAATTGATATTCTTGAAAGTTTACCTCCCGAGGATAATTCAATCATTATAAAGTGGAGGAAGCTGGGAATAAAAGCAGAAAATGCATTTGATTCACAAGCATTATTACAGCTTAAAAATGTATATTGTGATCAGAAAAAATGTTTAAATTGTCAAATTGGAAATCAATTAATACTTCAAAATTCAAATGAAGAGTGAATTCAAACCGGCTGTTTACGCTTTTATACTATTGATTAGTATTGTAAGTATTGGCATAATAGGGTTTATTATAATTGAAGGATTCTCATTTATCGAGTCCTTTTTTATGACCATTATTACTATAGCAACGGTTGGATTTCAGGAGGTTCATCCTCTTTCAGATGTAGGAAGAGTTTTTACTGCCTTTTTGATAATTTTTAGTTTTGGTATTTTCGCATATGCTGTTACTACTTTTACACGCTATATTATTGATGGAATTTTCAGGAATTATTATAAAGATAACAAAGTGAAAAAACGAATCAGGAAATTAAAGAACCATGTAATTATTTGTGGTTACGGAAGAAATGGAAAACAGGCTGCTTTTGATCTTCATGAACATAAAGAGGATTTTGTTATTATTGAAAACAATGAATCTTTAGTTGAAAAAATTCGTGAGGATGAATCGTTGCTTTATATTGAAGGCGATGCTGCGAGTGATGAAATTTTGGAAGCGGCAAAGCTTGAAAGTGCAAGAGCACTGATTGCCACTTTACCCAATGATGCGGAAAACCTGTATATAGTCCTTACTGCCAGGCAATTAAATCCGGATTTAGTGATTATCAGCAGAGCATCAGATGACCATTCGGTAGAAAAGCTAAAGAGGGCCGGTGCTACAAATGTCATTATGCCCGATAAAATCGGGGGGCAGCGAATGGCGAAATTGGTTACTGAACCCGACCTGGTTGAGTTTATTGAGTACCTGATGCTTCAGAGCCATAAAGATGTGAGCCTGGAGGAAATCTCATGTGAGAACCTTGCTGTTTGTTTTGCAAACAAGTCAATAAAAGAGCTCGATATTCGTAATGTATCGGGAGCTAATATCATAGGACTGAAAAGGGCAAATAAAAGTTTTATTGTTAATCCCTCACCGGAAATACGATTATCTAAGGGAGATCAACTTTTCGTGCTTGGTAAACAAGAGCAGATTGAAAGTCTTAAGTCCCTTATTGAGAAAGGAAAGTAAAAAGATATAATGTTTTTTTATATACCTTCCATTACACATAGCTGAAATAAAATTCTGTTTCAAGAAAAATGAAAAAGATCCTGGTAACCGGGAGTAATGGGCTTCTGGGGCAAAAAATTATTGAATTATTAACTGGTTTAAAATCAGTTGGTACAATTGCAACCTCCCTGAATGTGGATAGGATAGTAGATGTAAAAGGTTATGATTTTGAGCTTTTGGACTTAACCAACCATGTTGAAACATCATATATAATCCGGATACACAACCCCGATATAATTATTAATACTGCTGCAATGACCCAGGTTGATAAGTGTGAAGAGCAAAAAGCGGAATGTTGGAAAATAAATGTTGAAGCATTAAAAAACCTGGTTAAATGTTCCAATGATGTGAAAGCCCATTTAATTCATCTTTCTTCCGATTTTGTTTTTGATGGTACCGGCGGTCCATATACAGAAAATGATATTCCCAATCCTCTTAGCTATTATGGCCTTTCAAAATGGGAAGGTGAAAAAATCATTAAAGATCGGGCAGACAAATGGACTATTGTGCGTACAATCCTGGTGTACGGGGTCAACAGGATTTGTGCTTGACAGGGCAAAAAAAGAATTAAATTATTTACCCCACCCGTTTGAAGAAGGACTTAAAATAACATGATTATTAATATTTCCACCGGAGTTTATTGATTAATGCAAAAAATTAAATACTTTTGCACCTCTTATTGAGAAAAGTATAATTAGTTAAAAAACAAGAAAATAATGCATTTAACCGCAGAAAAGAAAAAAGAACTTTTCAAAAAGTATGGAAGTAATGAGAAGGACACAGGGTCAACAGAGGCTCAGATAGCATTGTTCTCAGAACGCATAACCCACCTGACAGGTCATCTTAAAAATATGAAGAATGACCATCATACACAGCGATCATTATTGAAATTAGTAGGTAAAAGAAGACGGTTGCTTGACTATCTTAAAGGAAAAGATATCGAAAAATATCGTGCAATTATTAAAGCACTGAAATTACGGAGGTAGCAAAAGAGGCAATTTCAACATTGCCTTTTTTTATAATACTATCAAGTAATTCTGTTTCGGTGACAAAAGAAAAAATATGTATAAAGTAATTGAGAAAACAATTGATCTGGGCGATGGCCGGACAATTTCTATTGAAACAGGCAAACTGGCTAAACAAGCCGATGGTTCTGTTGTTGTTAAAATGGGCAGGACAATGCTTCTTGCCACTGTAGTATCAGCAAAAGAGGTAAGGGAGGATGTGGATTTTATGCCTCTTTCTGTTGATTACAAAGAGAAATACGCTTCACTGGGAAGATTCCCGGGCGGGTTTCTGAAAAGAGAGGCCAGACCTTCAGATTATGAAGTGCTTATTGCAAGGTTAGTGGACAGGGCATTACGACCATTATTCCCTGATGACTATCATGCCGATACATTTGTAACTATAAATCTTATTTCAGCTGATAAAGATATTCTACCTGATTCGTTAGCCGGACTGGCTGCTTCTGCTGCTCTTAGTGTATCAGATATTCCTTTTGGTGGTCCGATTTCTGAAGTCAGGGTTGCAAGAATTGATGGAGAATTAAAAATCAATCCGGGCATTACTGAGCTTGAGGATGCTGATATTGATCTTTTAGTTGGTGCCACCAAAGATAATATTCTTATGGTTGAGGGTGAAATGAAAGAGATTTCTGAAGTTGAAATGATAGAGGCAATTAAGTTTGCTCATGAAGCTATAAAGGATCAGTGTAAAGTTCAGGAAGAAATGGCTGAAATGGTTGGTGCTACTAAAAAAAGAGAGTACAAACATGAAGAGAGTGATGAGGAGCTAAAGGAGAAGGTCCGGAAGGAAACATACGACAAAGTAATAAAAGTTGCAGAAAAAGCAATCGCTAACAAACAAGAACGAGGTGAAGCTTTTGAGGCTGTTAAAGAAAAATTTCTGGAGCAGTTTACTGATAAAGACGAAATTAATGAATCACTGATCGGGAAATATTTCCATGATGTTGAAAAAGAGGCTGTACGTAATCTTATACTTGATAAGGGAATACGCCTGGATGGTAGAAAAACAGATGAAATCCGTCCGATCTGGAGCGAAGTAGATCCACTGCCTGCAGCTCATGGTTCTGCTATTTTTACAAGGGGAGAAACTCAATCGCTTACAACAGTTACATTGGGTACTAAACTTGATGAGAAGAAAATCGATGAAGTTCTTATCCAGGGTTCTAATAAATTTGTACTGCATTATAATTTCCCCCCATTTTCAACAGGAGATGCAAGACCTTTCAGAGGTACAAGCAGAAGGGAAATAGGTCATGGGAATCTTGCCCACAGGGCATTGAAGAACATGATTCCTGAAGACAGCGAGAATCCTTATGCAATAAGAGTTGTGTCAGATATTCTTGAGTCTAACGGTTCTTCATCAATGGCAACGGTTTGTGCCGGAACTCTTGCCCTCATGGATGCCGGTATTAAATTGAAAAAACCTGTTTCAGGAATTGCAATGGGCCTTATTTCTGATACTAAGAATAACAAATATGCAATCCTTTCTGATATTCTGGGCGATGAAGATCACCTTGGCGATATGGATTTTAAAGTTACCGGTACCAGGGATGGTATAACTGCTACCCAAATGGATATTAAAGTTGATGGACTTCCCTATGAGGTTCTAAAAGAGGCACTTGAGCAAGCTATGAAAGGAAGACTGCATATTCTGGATAAAATGGCGGAAACAATTTCTGAACCCAGGGAAAGTCTCAAACCTCATGCCCCGCGAATTTCTCAACTTACTATTCCGAAAGATATGATTGGTGCTATTATCGGACCAGGAGGTAAGGTAATACAGGAGATTCAAAGAGAAACAGGTACAACAATAGTTGTTGAAGAGATCGATGATAAAGGAATTGTTGATGTATTTGCCGATAATGAAGAGGCAATTAATGAAGCACTTAAGCGGATAAATAGTATTGTTGCTGTACCTGAGATTGGTACGGTGTATAAAGGGAAAGTTAAAACCATTGTGCCCTTTGGAGCCTTTATTGAAATACTTCCGGGCAAAGATGGCCTTCTTCATATTTCTGAAATTGAGTGGAGAAGATTAAAAACTGTTGATGAAGTGCTTTCTGAAGGCGATGAGGTTGAAGTGAAATTAATAGATGTTGATAAAAGAACAGGAAAAATTAAGCTATCCCGTAAAATTTTACTTCCGAAACCTGACAGGAATGATCAGAGGTAAAGGAAAAGATGGAATAATGGATAACTATCCATTTTCCTGAAGAACTTAAATAAATGTGTTTGAGAGGTCGGGTTTTCCCGGCCTTTTTTTATTATATTTAAACTTATTTTTATTATAACAGGAAGTCTTAATTTGTTGTAAAATAATGGAATACAATTATATTGTAGTAGAGGGTAATATCGGTGCAGGAAAAACTTCGCTAGTGAAAATGATATCAAAACAGTTTAATGCCAGGATGATACTGGAACAATTTGCTGATAATCCCTTCCTTCCAAAATTTTATAAAGATCAGGAACGATACTCTTTCCCGCTCGAACTCTCTTTTCTTGCTGACCGATACCGGCAATTAAAGACAAAACTGGGTGATCAGGACCTTTTCACCAGTTTTACAATTTCGGATTATTATTTTATGAAAAGCCTGATTTTTGCCAAATCAACCCTTGCCGATGATGAATTCCGGCTTTACAGGCAAATATTTAATATTATCTACCAATCATTACCCAGGCCTGGTCTTTACGTATATTTGCATCTTGATGTTGAGAAGTTATTATTTAATATTGAGTGCCGGGGAAGAGATTATGAGAAATCAATAACTGCTGAATACCTGGAAAAAATTCAAATGGGGTATTTTGAATTCTTTAAGCAGGAAACTGAATTGAAAATCCTGGTTATTGATACTTGTAATGTCGATTTTGTCAATAATAATGATGATTATGAAAACCTGATAAGTGCAATCTTTGACAGGAAATATCAAAAAGGCATTAATAGAGTTGTGTTATAGCAGATAAAACTAAATTAATTTGGTTTATTTGCTATTATTTTATTAAATTTGCATTCATAACAAAAAGTGTCTAATCTATTGTATAACAAATAAAAAAGTAATTATGAAAAAAGTTAGTTATTTTGTTTCTCTGGTTCTTGCAGTTGCTTTGCTTAGTAGTTGCGGCGGACTAAACAAAATGTTAAAAGAAGCAGGGAATGTAAATTATCAGGTTGTGCCTGAAGTCCTTGAAGCTCACAGTGGTAATGTTGCTGTAACCATAACGGGCTCTTTCCCCAAAAGTTATTTTAATAAAAAAGCTACACTGGAAGCTGTTCCGGTACTTGTTTATGAAGGTGGAGAGACTAAATTTGAACCTGTAACAGTGCAGGGCGAGGATGTTGAAGCTAACAATGAGGTAATTAAATTTACAGGTGATAATTTTACTTATTCGGCAACGATTCCTTTTAAAGAGGAAATGAAAGTATCTGAACTGATACTGAAATCTACTGCTTCAATGAGTGATAAATCAGTAACACTGCCTGATGTTAAACTTGCTGATGGTGTTATTGCTACTTCTACTCTAACCAAAAAGGTTGGTCAACCAATACTTATAGGCGACAAGTTTAAAAGAGTAATTCCGGAATCAAAAGTAGCTGATATTCACTATGTTATAAATCGCGCAAATGTACGTGGTTCAGAACTTAGAGCTGAGGATATTGATGCGTTGAAAACTTATCTTAAAGAGGCTAATAAAAAGGTGAATTATAAATTTACCGGAACTGAGATTTCTGCTTATGCTTCTCCTGATGGTCCTCTCGAGCTTAATGAGAAATTATCAGGTAAAAGAGCTGAAACAGCAGGTACATACTTTAATCGCGAACTAAAGAAAGCTAAAGTTGAAGAAGCTGGAAAAGAAGGATTTGTAAAAACTACAACAACTGCTGAAGACTGGGATGGGTTTAAAGAGCTTATGCAAAAATCAGATGTTCAGGATAAAGAACTTATTCTTCGTGTTCTTTCAATGCATTCTGATCCTGTAGTTAGAGAAAAAGAAATAAAAAATATGTCTGAAGCTTTTGAAGTGTTGAAAGATGATATACTACCCATGCTTCGCCGGTCAAAACTTATTGTGAATGTAGATGTTATCGGCTTTTCTGATGAGGAAATCCTGAATTATATTGAAACCAATCCTGACACCCTTGGACTTGAAGAAATGCTTTATGCAGTTTCACTTACAGAAGATGCCGAAATGCAAATTAAGTATTACGAAATGGCTGCAGAAAAAGCTCCAAAGTGTTTCCGTGCTGTAAACGGAATTGGTTATACATTGATGAAAATGGGTAAGATTGAGGAATCTGAAAAGGCATTTACAAAAGCTCAGGAACTTAAGGATGGTGACTATGTAAAAAATAATCTGGGGTTTGTAGCTCTTGTTCAGGGTGACATTGAAAAAGCACAGGGTTATTTTACTTCAATTGAAAAACTAACTGACGAATCAAACTTCGGACTTGGAACTATTAATCTTATTAATGGAAATTACAGTGATGCTGTGAATTACTTCGGTACAAAGCCTTCATTCAATTCAGCTCTTGCAAAATTGCTTGATGGAAATAATACAGGTGCCAAGAATACACTAGAAGCTATTGACCATAAATGTCCATGGGGCGATTATCTGAAAGCTGTTGTTGGGGCACGTATGGATGATGAAAATTATATGATAGAAAATCTGAAAGCTGCTGTTGCTGCTATTAATGAGCTAAAAGCTCTTGCTAAAACCGATATGGAGTTTGGTAAGTATTTCGAAAATGCATCCTTTAAATCAATAGTTGAGTAACAATAGTTATTAAAAGAATAAAAAGCCCCGAATTTCGGGGCTTTTTTTTGTATTATTTTTTAAAATCCAATCGGTTTAATAATTCCCATAGTACAATCCCGGCACTTACCGATATATTAAATGAATGTTTTGTTCCAAATTGTGGAATTTCAATACAGTAATCACTTAAATCAACAATTTCCTGGGCAACACCACGTACTTCATGACCGAATACCAGGGCATATTTACCACCCTTTTTTGTAACGAAATCACCAAGCGGAATAGCCTCTTTAGCTTGTTCAACCGAGATGATGATATAACCATTATCTTTTAATTGCTTAATGGTTTCTATTGTTGTTTCATAATACTTCCATGGGACTGACTCTGTTGCACCCAGGGCAGTTTTCTGAATATCTTTATGTGGAGGTTTTGCCGTAATTCCGCAAAGGTGAACTGCTTGAACAAGAAATGCATCTGCAGTTCTGAAAACTGAACCAATATTGTTCATGCTCCGCACGTTGTCCAACACAACAATAATAGGCGATTTGTCTGCCTTTTTGTACTCATTAACCGACTTCCTTCCAAGTTCACTGTTTTTCAGTTTTCTCATTTTGTTTTGGTTCTGCTTTTAGGCAAAGATAAGGACTTTGGAATAAATAAATGATTGAATGCTCCATGCTTTACCCGCCAAGCGGTTATAAACCGCTAGGCGGGTTTCCGCCAACTGATTTTTATAACATATTTTATCTGTTTGAGATATGTTGCAAAAAGAGTATTTTTGGATACTTAATTAAAAAGCCTCTATAATGAATTTACACGAATACCAGGGAAAATCAATTCTTAAGAGTTTTGGAGTGAATGTGCCTCTTGAAATAGTTGCTGATACTCCTGAAAAAGCAGTTGAAGCTGCAAAGGAAATAAAATTGAAAACAGGATCGGAGAAATGGATAATTAAAGCACAGATACATGCAGGAGGACGTGGTAAAGGGGGTGGAGTGAAACTTGCTAAAACTATTGATGAGGTTAAGGAAATAGCAAAGAAAATGATCGGGATGCAACTTGTTACCCATCAGACCGGTCCTGAAGGGAAAAAAGTAAAAAAAATCCTTATTGGTCAGAATGCATATTATCCCGGAGAATCTGAACCGAAAGAGTATTATATGGGTGTGTTGCTCAACAGGGCAACAGGCAGGAACACTGTTATGTATTCTACTGAAGGTGGAGTAGATATTGAAAGTGTAGCTGAAAAAACACCGCATCTGATATATAAAGAAGAGATTGACCCAAAAGTAGGAATACAGGCATTCCAGGCACGGAAAATTGCTTTTAACCTGGGGCTTAGCGGTAAGGCATTTAAAGAAATGGTTAAATTTGTTGTAGCTCTTTACAAAGCTTATGAAAGTAGTGACTCTTCTCTATTTGAGATCAATCCTGTAACGAAAACCTCGGATGATAATATTTTAGCGGTGGATTGTAAAGTGAATATTGATGACAGTGCCCTTTTCCGCCATAAGGATTACGAAGAGATGCGGGACATCTCTGAAGAGGATCCGTCTGAAGTGGAGGCAGGTAAGTATGGTCTTAATTTTGTAAAGCTTGACGGAAATGTTGGTTGTATGGTGAATGGCGCTGGTCTTGCTATGGCTACAATGGATATTATTAAACTGTCAGGAGGCGATCCTGCTAACTTCCTTGATGTAGGAGGTACAGCTAACGCTGAAACAGTGGAAGCAGGCTTCCGCATTATCCTGAAAGATCCCAATGTTAAAGCAATCCTGATCAATATTTTTGGAGGAATTGTTCGCTGTGACCGTGTAGCACAGGGTGTTGTTGATGCTTATCATTCGGTAGGAAATATTTCTGTCCCGGTAATTGTCCGTTTGCAGGGAACAAATGCCGAAGAGGGGAAGAAACTTATTGATGATTCCGGACTAAAAGTTTTCTCAGCAATTACATTGCAGGAAGCCGCTGACCAGGTTAAAAAACTGGTGGTCTGATATTAAAATAATTCACTTAATTTTTTTTGGTTTCATCAACTATTTAAACCTCTTTAGGGGTGTAAAATCACCGAAAGGGTTAATAATTCTAAAACCCCGTCAGCGGTTTGGTAGAATTAATGATAATGACACCCTCTGTAACATCGCAATACTGCTCCTCAACTTCCTTCGCTCTTTCTTTCCATTGCATCACAATTTCTTAACTCATTGATTTCCTTTTGTCCGTCATTTATAAAGAAAAAGTAATTACGTTATTAATAACGTTATTCTTTTATAAAATAAAAATCTACAAAACATATTATTTCCATTTCAGTTGTGGTGTTATATTAATTTAGATAAAATTATTTGTAACTTGTGAAATAATCGGCAATATTTAACCAGATGGATAAAAAGGAATTAGTAACGATACTTGAGCAACTTCTTAATGAAGAGGAAGAACAGAACTGGTTGGAATTTAAAACCAATGTTGCCAAACAAAGAGCCAGTATTACCCCGGAAGGTATAGGTGAATATATTTCAGCATTGTCAAATGGTGCCTGTTTATTCAATAAAGATTATGGCTACCTTGTATTAGGAGTTGAAGACCAAACTCATAAAGTTGTAGGAACAAACTTAAAGCCCCGACAATTAAAAATCGGGAATCAGGATTTAGAGTTATGGCTCAGAACTTTACTTTATCCTAAAATCAGTTTTGAAATTTATGAGCTGAATTACAAAAACAACCCAATTGTTATTTTTCGAATACCGGCTACTAAAACCGAACCTGTTAATTTTCAGAAAAAGCCTTACATCCGCATCAACAGTCAAAAGACAGACTTGAGAAACTACCCGGATTATATCAGGCAGATATACAATTCCCAGGAAGACTGGAGTGCAAAAATTATTGAAAAGGCAGATATCAGTGATCTGGATGAAGAAGCTTTGAAACTCGCCCGAACAAAATTCAGGGATAAAAATGTAAATGAGAGTTTTTATCCTGAAATTGATAAGTGGGATGAAAAAACTTTTCTTGATAAAGCAAAAGTTACTATTAATGGGAAAATAACACGCACAGTCCTGATTCTTCTTGGAAAGCCAGAATCAGCACATTACCTTTTACCTTCTGTATCAGAGATAACATGGAAACTGGATACCGACCAAAAAGCTTATGAACATTTCAGTTCACCATTTTTTTTAAATACAACTAAAGTACTGCACCGAATAAGGAATTACAGGTACAAGTTTTTTCCTGACAATCAATTGTTGTCTGTCTCTGTAAATAAATATGAGTCCAGGGTAATATTGGAGGCTTTACATAATGCTATTGCCCATCAGGATTATTCAAAGCACGCCCGGATTATTGTTACAGAGAAATCCGGCAAGCTTATTTTTCAAAATGCAGGTGGATTTTACTCGGGTACTCCCGAAGAATATTTCTTTGGGGACAAAACCCCTGATCAATATCGAAATCCCTGGCTGGCAAAAGCAATGGTCAATCTTGGAATGATTGATACAATGGGTTATGGTATCCATACTATGATAATGGAACAAAAGAAAAGATACTTTCCACTACCTGATTATTCAAACTCCAATTCTGAAAAAGTGATCCTCGAAATTTTTGGGCAGGAAATTGATGTGAACTACTCAAAATTATTGATGGAAAATAGTGAACTTGATTTAAAAACAGTAATCCTTTTGGATAGAGTTCAAAAGAAACTCAATATAACTAAAAATGGCACCCAATATCTTAAAAAGAAAAAGTTGATTGAAGGCAGGCATCCTAACCTTTTTGTTTCTGCTTCAGTAGCAAAGGTAACAGGTAAGATGGAACAATACATTAAGAACAGAAGTTTTGATGATCGTTATTTTAAAGATTTAACAATTGAGTTTATTCGTAAAAACGGACAGGCAACAAGAGATGAAATTAACACATTGATTTTAGATAAACTTCCTGCAGTTTTAGACAATAATCAGAAACTTAATAAAATTCGAAACATGATATATGCCATGTCAAAAAGAGATCAAAGTGTTGTAAATAAAGGTACAAGCCGGTACCCGATTTGGAAATTGAACGAATAACTTTAGATGAACTTTAGATGAACTTTAGATGAACTTTAGTAAT
>Ga0208905_1000356_pt1 | contig 23510 bp, 22 predicted proteins | sample AntAceMetag02UKS_FD_184776 | JGI IMG/M metagenome (GOLD analysis project Ga0208905, IMG submission 184776) | Saline lake microbial communities from Ace Lake, Antarctica - Antarctic Ace Lake Metagenome 02UKS (SPAdes) (version 2) | ecosystem: Environmental > Aquatic > Non-marine Saline and... | reverse complement strand
AAAGGTAGAATCTATAACCCCGCAGCAAACTTCTAGGTATAATGCTCAAATGGCTTGTTTTCTCCTGCCATGCCCACCATTACCTACGTCTTCGCTAAAGCTACGCCGTACAGGTTAGCGAAAACTATAAGAGGAAATCGAAGGGTATAAACAAAAGTAAATCTCGTGGAAAAAAATAATGATTGATTATATTGCTCCGTTTTTCTTTCTATCCACTGGCCTAATTGCCAACAAACTAATCCTACAGGTGTGGTCTCCTGGATTTTTAGTTGGCATTCGAATGCTCTTATCAGGCATCATTCTTGGGTCAATTGCACTTTATAAGGGAAGAAAAGACTTCTGGGACCGATTCAAGGTGCAATGGCTTTACCTGGCAATCCTCGCCGCATTTGCAGCTTTTATTCCCGCAATTTTAAAAGCGTATGCCCTCAAGCACACCTACGCCTCAAAAATCGCTTTGATTGGCAGTCTTGATCCATTCATCACAGCACTTTATGCTTATTTACTATGGCATGAAAAATTAACACGAAATAAATGGATTGGCATTCTTCTCGGCTTCAGTGGAACTACCCTCCTTGTTATTTCACACTCTGTTAGTAGTGCGCACGAAATCCTTGGACCTCTTTCGCTAGCCGAACTGGCTGCATTCTGTTCCATTTGTGTCAGCAGACTTGGTTGGATCAAAATTCAACAACTTCTCAAAGCAAATATTTTTAGCGTAAAAGAAATAAACAGTATCTGCATGACATTTGCAGGCATTTACTCACTTGCAAGCACCGCCTGTATTATGCCCCGAGCGTTTAGTGCACCATGGGCATTGAGTACAACAGCTTATCTGATTTATACAGTCATCGGCGGAAACTTAATCGGATTCACACTTTACAGCCACCTGCTAAAAAAACATTCGGCAACATTTGTTTCACTTGCTGGTTTCTCAATGCCACTCTTTGTCTATTTCTTCGGCTGGCTTATTCTTGGAGAACAACTCTATCCAATTATTTTAGCCGCATTCATTACCTTTATCGGCTTAGTCATTTTCTACCAAGACGAAATCAAAACCGCCATCAAAAATCCCAAAAAATAACTCTCAAAAACCGTTGCAAGTAGTAGTAGTAGTAGTAGCGTAAACTTAAAGTATAAGTGAAACGTTTCAAAAAAAAGGAGTTATATTATGAAACGCATTATCTATTTATTTTTACTTATGGGTATAGTTACAAATATTAAACCAAACAAGGGGGACCCACAGTCGCAAGGCGGGCAACAGTCGCAAGGCGGGCCACAGTCGCAAGGCGGGCAACAGTCGCAAGACTGGCCGCAGCCGCCTGCTTATTACGAGAGATTTATATGCACTTTAACACCGGCAGCAGAAGCACTTCTTAATGCAAAGAAAGATGCAAAGGGCAATTTTCCAGATAACGCCAGACACCCTCGAGGATGGTATGCCGGAAATAATGGAACATGTATAAATTGTAATAATTATGTCAAGCCTCAATGTCTAAGATGCTCAAGCCCAAATCATAAATGGGCAAATTGCACGAAGACGAAAATATACTATCATTCAATGACTTAGCACCTTCATTGATAAAAACGGAAAAATCCGTAGCGTATTTTTTACATATTAGCCTGCTGTGAAACTATAATTCATGGCAGGTTAATACGCTTTAATACTCAACTAGAGCTTGTTCATTTTTTTGTGTAAGACAAGTGGACACGACAAACGCGCACTTGCCTTACACAAAAAAAAAGCTATCATTTAATATGAAATGTAATCCTATAAATCATCCTAAAACGCGATTGTTTGGCAAATGAAAAGTACTATATTTTTTTATCTTTTTGCACTCGGAATAACCAACTCAACACAAACAAAAACGCTTACTTTGTACACCAACAAAATAAGACCTCTAGCTATAGCTAAAGATGAAAAAAAACCAGTTGGCATACATTTAATCGCAGAATTTTGGAACACAACAAAAAATCTCTCTGATGAAAAAACACTAGAAAAATCTCTAATAACTGCAGCACACAAAGCAGATGCACTCCCGCTCAAAGTTCTTACTCAAAAATTTGAACCCAATGGTCTAACCGGCATTGTTCTCTTGGCCGAATCTCATATTAGCGTCCACACCTGGCCAGAACTTAATTACGTTGCAATTGACGTCTTCACATGCGGACATCGCTGTACTCCAATTAAAGCTATCGAACACTTAAAAGAAATCTTCGCTCCACAAAAAACTCAAATAACAACCCTTCCACGCGGCATAAAAGCTAACGCAGTTGATACAGTTGTTGAAAAATCATTAGCCAAACTAAAAGAACAACAACAAGAAACAACAAAAGAAGAAGTCAAAAACACTGACTTTGGAAAAGAACTTATTTTGGATCTCTACGACTGCGACCACGAAACCATATGCTCAGGTTCAAAAATTAAGGAATTTTCAGTCAAGTTGTGCGATCTTATTGAAATGAAGCGCTTTGGCAAACCTTTTCTCCAGCGATTTGCTGAACATTCGAAAATTGCCGCTGGATATTCACTCGCACAAATGATTGAAACCAGCCTTATAAGTGGCCACTTCTCTGAATCCTTAAATCGCGCATATATTAATATCTTTTCATGCAAAACATTTGACACCCAACAAGCAACCATCTTTACAAAAGAATTCTTTGGCGCAAAGTCAGTAAAGCAAAGAATAATAATTAGATAACGATTCAATCAATATGCCTGAATGGTAAGCAAAGGATTCGTTATTTATCCTTAAAAATTTTCTGAAAAAGTTCTTTGACAGAACTCCATCCAAAAACTGGAATTCCTTTATATATACGCTCTTCTTTTCCAGCATATACTACCGCACTTTTTGCTGGATCTGCTTTTGCTAACGCATTCCAGTACTGTAACGCTTCAAAATAATCCTGCGTAATTGTTTCGCCAGCCTTAATCTCTATAGGAAAAAGATCTTGCCCACGTTCAATAATACAATCAACTTCATGGCCCATCTTGTCGCGCCAGAAAAAGGTTTGTGGTCGTCGATAATGATTGTACTGCTCCTTCATCAATTCGGTAATAATCATCGATTCAAAAAGGCCACCACGTAAATAATGTCCCATCAATTGCGCAACATTCTCAATACCAAGTAATGAACATGCAACACCTGTATCATAAAAATATAGTTTAGGACTTTTTATCAACCGCTTACTAAAATTTTTATAGTGTGGATGCAACAAATATATAATATAACTGGCTTCTAATAACGAAAGCCAAGATCGTGCAGTATGAACAGAAATACCACAATCATTTGCTAATGAAGAAATATTAAGCAATTGTCCAACACGACCAGCACAAAGCTTAATAAAAGTCTGAAATTGTGACAAATTAACTACATTAATAATAGTACGTACATCACGCTCAATATAGGTTTGAATGTAATCAGGATACCATTCAGTTGCTTTTAATTTTTGAGCAAAAATTCGTGGATAAAATCCGGTAAAAACTGCCTGATTTGCACTGTCTGGTAATAAATTCGCCTGTTGCAACTCAACGATTGAAAAAGGCAAAAGAGTAAAAATCGCAATACGACCGGCCAATGTTTGCGAAATTTTTTCTGACATCAAAAAATGTTGTGAACCAGTCAAAATATAAAAACCTGGTCGTGGATTTTTATCGACAATCCCTTGCAAATATGAAAAAAGTTCAGGCACCTGCTGAACCTCATCCAAAATAACTCCCGGCGAATCATCAAACTGTGACAAAAAACCTTGAGGGTCACTCTGAGCCAGGGTCCGTTCATTCAAATTTTCTAATGTAACATAGGCATAATCAGAAAAAATTGCCTTTGAAAGCGTTGTTTTTCCTGATTGTCGCGGCCCAGTTATAGCAATAACCGGAATCTTCTTGGCCAAATCTTTAACAAATGGTGTAACAGATCTCTCAATAAACATCTCAAATCCTCCCTTGTTGGACAAATCTTACAATGCGGATGACGAATTGTCCAGCCCACACAACTACTCCAAGAAGCACAAACTCAATTTCCTAGATTCGCAACAATTAATTCGTAAGTCTAATATGCCTTAATTGCAAGCCAGAGATTAGTCATCTGCTTGCGCGAGACGAGTGCTCGTGATAGTTGAAGTTTTTCAAAATATGGACCAAAAACAAAATCAATACCACCTAAATAATCAAGATTAAGCTCATGCAAAAGATCTTTCCGAGGCGGCAAATAACCATAAAAATCATATGCTTTTCTTATTACATCTTTTTTGTATATATAATTCAAAAATGTATAAATCATATCGTCTTTTGAACTCTTTGCAGAAATAACAAAGCTATCAATATTAAAAATCGAACCTTCATCTGGTAAAATAAAATCTACCCAATCAACATTTCTTCTAGCTCTGTACAATGCCGTGCTTGGCATAAATACAACCGGACATATCTTTGACGTAAGAAGAAAATCAAAAATCAAATCAGTATAAGCCTCTACAAACTTTTTCTGCCCTAACAACAAATCCTTCACTTTTTGTAGCTGAACAGGTTGCAACTTTTCCATCCGTCCATACAAATACAGCGAAGCTATATCCATTACTTCTCTAATGTCATTTGTCATACCAACACGATACTTATAACTTGGATCAAAAACCATCTGCCAACTTTTATTAATTTTTTTATCTGCAAAAAACTGTCTGTTTATTCCTAAGCCATATACGTCCCACATATACGGAATCGAATACTCATCTTCTGGATCATAATAATGGCCCAACAAATGTGGATCAATCTGAGACCAAAAGCCCAAACTTTTTTTATCTATCTTCTTTAAAAAGCCACGCTTAATCAGCGGCTTGACAACATAATGTGATGGAATAATCAAATCATATCCAGCACCACCAGAAAACTGTAATTTTGCTAATAATTCTTCATTACTTTCATAATAATTTAAAAAAACTTTGACACCTGTTTCTCGTTCAAAATTCATAATGATGTCAGGGTCAATCATATCTGACCATGCAAAAATTGAAATCGAACGTTGGTCACGTTTAAAAAAATTACTCAAATATGGGCTATATAAAAACCCTGCTATTGCCACCAACCAAAAAAGAGGAAAAAATACGTACAAAGAAATAGCAACAAACACCTTATTCATACAATATCCTTCGATTGAAATTTAATCGACGAATATATAAGCACTAATAAACAACTCAAAACCAACATAATTGTTGATAATGCATTGATTACCGGAGAAACTCCACTTCGTATCATTGCGTAAATATACAACGGCAACGTTTGAGAAGAACTTCCAGCACAGAAAAATGAAATCAAAAAATCATCAAATGAAATAATCCACGATAACAACCCTGCAGAAAGAAGTGAGGGCGTTAAAAATGGTAACACGATGCGAACAAACGTCTGCCACCCAGAGGCACCTAAATCCATGGAAGCCTCAATAACATTACTATCCATCTCGGAAAAACGTGCATGAATAAGTGGTACAGAAAATGCTAACCCTAGCAATGTATGCGCAACAATCAATGTTGGCAAACCAAGCGGGATATTAAAAAATGAAAAAAGATATAAAAACCCTACTGATAATACAATTTCAGGAACAAGAATCGGAATATAAAACAAACCCGCCAACCTATCTAAAAGTTCTTTAAATGCATAGACAACCATGACACCAAGGACCAAACTTAAAAATGTTGAACAAAACGCAACAATCAACGAATTCTTTAGAACCATCAAAATTTCTTCTGAATGGAACAATGCTACATACCACTTCGTAGTAAAACCATGCCAATTATAAGTTCCTTGTGCATTGTTAAATGAAAATATCACCAAAACAATAATTGGTAAATATAAAAAAAGATATGCCGCACCTACGAAAGAGGGTAATACGAACCTTCTCAATCTTCTCATCTAACACCCTTTTTGAGCGCTCTAAAACCAATAAACACAAATAAAGTAAGAACAAACAATACCAGCGCACTTAAACAAGTAAATGCTGAACCAACCGCAAACTGACGACTTAAAATAAAATACTCTGAGATTAGCGTGCCAACAAAAAATGTTTTATCACCAATCATTAATTGTGGTATAACATATTCGCCAAAAGACATTCCCATAACAAGAAAAAAGCCTAACTTTGCACCAGATAACGTTAACGGAAATGTCACACGCCAAAAAGTTTCTCGTCGATTTGCCCCCAAATCCATGGAAGCTTCAATCAAACGCAAATCAAATTTTTCAAAAATAATATATAGAGGCAAAATCATATACGGTAAATAGGCATGAAACATAACAATCGCTACCGCTTTTAACGAATTGATAATATGAATCGGATCACTAATAACATGCAAAGATAACAATACCTTGTTTAACAATCCATTACGCTCTAAAATAAAAAACCATGAATATGCATGAACTAAAAAATTCACCCAAAATGGTAGCGTCAACAAAAAAACTAAAAGACCTTTCCATCGTGAAGCACGAAATGAAATAAAATAGACAATCGGATACGAAACAATTAAACATGCTAACGCATTGCAAAATGCAAGAACCAACGAACGCATAAGAATACGCGCATGTGCACCAGTAAATAATTCTCGATAAAATGAAAAAGTTAAACCTGCAGAGCGAGAATAAAAACTAGCTACTATAATAATCGTCAGCGGTATCCACAAAAATAAAACTTGCCAAATGAATGCCGGTAATGACAAAAAATAATCAATACGATCAACAATCGCTTCTTTAATAGTCCGCATCACTTTTCCAATAAAACAGCATTATCTTTTTGCCAATATAAATTCACCGTATCACCCTCGGCAATAATATCACGCTCAAAATGCTCTTCATTCTGTTCAAAAACATTTACAATTCTACTCATGGATGACCTGTTCAGGTGTGACCTGTTCAGGTTAGACCTGGACAAGGGGGGGGTGCTCATGGTGGACCTGTTACCAATCTCAACTAAATACTCAGTTGCACGGCCATGATAAATAATAGAATCCACTTTCCCTTTTAAATGATTTGAAAATCCTTCTAATTCTCTTTTTTCTATCTCTATTTTTTCTGGTCGAACACTTAACAATACTTCATTCCCATCATATACCCATGACTTGGAACGATCAGCAAAAATATGCTGCGCATCTATGCCAGGAACAACCAACGAACATTCGGTCTCAGTACAACTCAAAACTCCTTTAAACAAATTTGTTTTTCCGACAAATTGTGCAACAAACGCTGTACGCGGAAACTCATAGACCTCTTTTGGAGAACCAAGCTGCTCAATCTCTCCATCAGGACTCATTATTGCCATTCTATCAGAAACAGCTAGCGCCTCTACTTGATCATGCGTTACATATACAAATGTCGTTTTAAGCTCATATTGCAATTCAATAAGTTCAAACAAAAGATCTTCTTTCAGTTTTCGGTCTAACGCAGCAAGCGGCTCATCTAACAATAAAACCTTCGGTTCATTCACAATCGCACGCGCAATTGCAACACGTTGTTGCTGTCCTCCTGAAAGTTGAGAGATCGATTTATACACTTGCCGTTCAAGATGCACTTTATGCAACACCTTTAGAACTCGTTCTTTAATTTGAGCCTTAGGCAATCCCTTAATCATTAAACCATAAGCAACATTTTCAAAAACATTCAGATGAGGAAAAAGCGCATATTGTTGAAAAACCGTATTGGTGCGACGCTTGTTAACAGGAACATTGGTAACATCTTTGCCCTCTAAAAAAATTTTGCCTGACGTTAAATGCTCAAAACCCCCGATCAAACGCAAAATCGTTGTCTTACCACAACCACTTGGTCCAAGTAAGGCAAAAAATTTGCCAGAAGGAATCGAAAGATTCAAATCAGAAATAACAAGTTCTGATCCATAATATTTACTGACATGTTCAAAACGAATTGCCTCATCCATCATTTTTTATCACTCTTACCTAAAATGGTCGGTATAATAATATCTGAAAATGTACATGGAACGACCACCGCTATAATTAATACTATATACACAAGCCCCATTTGATTGTCCCAATTTATAAATCCATGTGAAACCATGTAAAACATTGAAGCCATCGAACTTAATAAAATATGTCCAAAGTGCAACCAACGCGTAGTAAGTAAATCATTGTGTTTTTTATCAAAATTAAACTTAAGAACAAGTCCTGTTAAAATACCAATCAAAATAAACAAACAAATATTTGTAAATTCAGAAAAAAAACAAATATGTAGATTCATTTTGACCCCTAAAATTCTACCTCCAACATAGGGCACCAAAATATCTGAAATAATACAAAAAGAGGATGAAACAAAGGACGCAACAAAAATACCCTTGATCCAATTACGTGAATATTTTAGAAAGGTAAAAATAGCGCCTGAAGTTGCAAATAAAATATGAAGATAGTGAAAACTATGGAAAAGACGATGAAACGATTCTTTGACTATAGCAATATTCATGGGCGTTGATGGCGTCATCATACTTAGAACTATTAATCCAAGCGCAACCGACATAACTGCGTATGGAAAATGACACACAAACTCATACCAAACAGGATTATCCTGAACAGAACCCCCAGAATTACAACAAGAAACGTTGTGTTTTTTCATCGAACATAATCCCCTAAAATTTGCAAAAAACCCTTTATTTTCCAATATATCGCATTCTCTAAATTCAGCAAGCTTCCACCAACATCCTGTTGGATCGGGTTTTGACATTACTGGTACCAACCAAAATTTTGGTAGAAAAACCACTAATCCTGCCTGTCCGTTTCGAAGCTTGCAGCAAAGACGGTCTGGACAGGATAAAAACTCATTGGCAAAATTAAAACGCATGTCCTATCGTTAGATACCAAGAAAAAATAGAATAATCGAACGGAACCAACTTACCTTTCCATCCAACATCAAAACGCAACGGACCAAGAGGAGTCATGTAACGCAGCCCGAAACCTGTTGCCGTAACCAAATATCGATGTTTTTTTTCTTCATGCAATAATGCCCCAATATCCTGAAAAACAACTGCCCCAATTTTAGATGTCAATGGAATACGCAACTCACCATTCAGATTAAACATCGTTCGACTACCAATTGGAACACAATTATAAGATCCATTGTTCTTAAAGAATCCGAGCGGCGGAACATAATCTTGTTGATAACTTCTAACTGAGAATGGACCTCCTAAATAAAAACGCTCTGACGGTATCAAGTTTTTAAAAGAAGAAGTAAAAATATGACCAATACGCATACGAAGTGCACCAACAAAGTGTAGCCCAATTGGAATAAAAAAAAGTTGTTCTGCAAGAATACGTATGTAATGCATTGAATTACCACTAAGCGGAACCATTATCTTTGAAAAAACACGCGAAATAAACCCAGCCTGTGGATTCAGCTTATTATCAACATATTCCACTGTTAATTGTGGTTCAAAAAAAACAAATGGCTCACGATTATTAACAAGACATGGATCAAAATCTATAATACAAGCACAAGGCGCAAAAAGATTATAAAGGCGAATAGACTCAAATCCCAAACAAAAATCGAACATGACAGGATAAAACTGATAATGAAAATTGCATGAACCACCATATGAAGATGTCGTATATAACCGATCCTTACATCCCAAGAAACATAATCGATCAAACTGACGATTAAATATTTTACCTTGAAATGACAACGCCATCCCACCAATGCGTGGATATTTATATCGAGCCTCAACATCTCGATAAAATCTGGTAGCATCTGCGTCAAAACAAAATGTATCCGCATTACCTGAAACATTTTTGTATAAACATGAAGCACCAAGTTTATACGTATTTGCCCATGAATTGTGCCCTAGCGAAAAACCTAACCGCAGATCAAGCTCAAGCGGCGAATCCGCAACGGCATCTATAACCACCGGCCGATTCCCTTTTGGATCTGACCACGTTAATGGATAAACATGAATAGATTCAAAAATTCCCAATTCCTGCAAATGTCGAAAAGTATCTTCTATCTTCTTGCTACTCCACTTTTCACCCTCTTTATAAGCTAACTCATTCAAAATTCTAGCTTGACTAATCGATGGACGGCCCTTAATAATTGTTTTTCCAAACAAAATATCTTTTTCTTTTAGAACACTATGCCACGCAAGAACAGAACCATCCTTATCTTCCTGCAATGTTAAATATACAGATCCAATAATTCCCACATTTTTTAACTCTTGTTCGATTTGCTCTTTTTGCTCATCAAGCCACTTCATATTAAATGGCACAGGACCACCCTGAACAGGACTATCTTGAACAAGACTATCTTGAACAAGATTATCTTGAACAAGATTATCTTGGGCAAGATTATCTTGGGCAGGAAATGAGAAAGATGCTAAAAGCTTTTGCTTATATAAATCAATTCCTTCAATTTCATGAAAGACTATGCTTTTTAACCGTCGCTGCCGCCCCTCATCAAGCTGAACAACCAACTTAAACAGCCCCTTACCCAAAGGAATAAACGTTTTACGCTCAACTTCAGCATCCCAATATCCTTGCTGCACATAACAATCGATCAACGCATCAAAGGCTTGTGATAACATAACATCATCAACAACGTCCTTTTTTATAAGTGTCGCAAAAAATGGCTCAAGTTTATCCGGAGAAAACGCATGTACACCAACAAATTCTACTTCAACAACATTTATGCGAGTGCCCTCATAAATGTCAATCTTCCAACCTTCCACTGCTTGCTCCACTTGCACATCAATATCTAAAAAACCCTCTTTTTTATATTTTTCTTTAATATGTTGAACTAAAGACGATGTCGATAAATGCCAAAGTAAACGCTTGTCCTGCGTAATATACTCCATGAGCTGTTTGTGGGAAAAATATGAGTTGCCTGTTATATGAATTTTATTTTTCAAATCAATGTCGACCGTAAACGTAAGATAGACTTGATTTTTTTGCCCCGCCTGGGTCGTAACACGAACTTTTGCCACCGGATAACCATAAACAATCAACATATGCTTGATATAGTGGGCAATACTTTTTAAACGATTCCCCTTATAATATTTATAAAGAACAGCCTTTCGCACATACTGCTTCAATGACTGCTCTAGTTTTTTATGGCCAGGTTGTTTGATGGTTAGCCCAACATCACGAACACAAAAGCGCGAGCCCTTTTTTACCACAATTTTTACAAAAACTTCTTTAGTTTTTTGCTTACGAATGACCACATCTTCAACCTGAACACCCAAATACCCGCGCTTCATGTAATGATTGCGAATACGCAAAAGTGACTTACGATGCTTTTTCTCATCAAAGGGATCTCCAGACCCCAAAATATAACGCCGTCTCAATTTTTCCCTTGAAAACAAAACACCCGAAACGCTCAACCCTGCAAACAACCATGCACGAGACAGCGTGAAGCGAAGAATAGTGCTTCCATTATCTGACGCTAGCGAGACAAAAATCTGCTCATATTTATATGTATGCTTAAGATAAAAACATGCATTAACCAAGTCCTTTGGAGACATATGCATTTTTTCGCACAACCCTAAAGATATTAAAATTTCTCTTTTTTTTGATTGCGCATCACCACGAACTTCTATCGAATCAACAAAAAAACTATCTGGAACCTGCGCATAAAGAGCCGCATCACCATCACGACTATAATTAACAGTGGCAGCACTAGCACAAAAAAAGAGGTGCAAAAATAAAAAAACGTATAGAATCAAACTCATCTTCCTCATACCCACCAGTGTACCCTATTACAGACAATCTAAGAACAGACCCTCACACCTCCCAAATTAACCTTAAAATAAACTCAAAAAGCCCTGCTCATCAAAAGAACACGCACCCACAAACTTGACAAAATGGCTTAATTTTTATATAATTTTTACATAGATAATAACGTTTTTTGGAGGTTTTTCATATGTTAAAGAAAAAACTATTTATTCTTATTTTACCCTGTTTATTGATTGGAACAATCAAGCCTACTTCAAAACTACCTAGCTGGAAAAAAGGACTAGTCCAACTTTTAGAACGAAAAAAAGTTCCAGTTCAATTACCTGAAGTTTCTTTGCCACAAACTCCAGCTACAACACTCACAGACAATTTTACAAAAACTTTAAATCCAACATCTGGCAATGGCCTACAAAGGCTATGGCAGACAATAAATACATCGCATCCAGAGTTGGGAACCGGAATCGCTAAAGTTACAGTAACTGGAGCAGGTATCGGATTAATCTATGCACTTTATAAAATATCCAAATATTGTGAAACTCATAAACACACCAAAAGTGAAAAATTATTCAGATGGGGATACAGAATAGCAGCCCTCGCAACAACTATGGTCGCCGTTAATTATTACGCTTAATACGAAAAACTTTTAATGGAAACGACTAGGAACAAGTCCTAGTCGTTTCCATTGTTCAAATAACGCGAAAAACTCCGCGATAATCGCGCTCCTTCATAAATGGTTCAACCTCTATTATCGTGGGCTTAGCACCCTTGTAACCACCATATAACGCGTCAATAAACTCATCAATCGCACTATTAGATCCGTTTGCCACAATTTTAATCGTATCGGAATTTTCGATGTTTCCGACACCTTCAATAGCAAGTCGTTCTGCATGCTTTTTAATGAGATTTTTTAACAGTTCTTCCGAAGTTTTCACTACCAACGTAATCTTAACACACTGGTTCATTAACATACCCCTTTTTTAAAAAGGCTAGACATTACACTACAGCATAGTAGAATTTTATGATAATACCTTAATGTCAAAAGGAACCTTCTTGCAAGAAAAATTTAAGAAAAATAAACCAAAAACTGTTCGACTTCGCTTTGCACCCGCTCCTACAGGCAAAATGCATCTCGGCAACATTCGTACAGCATTAGAAAACTTTCTTTTCTCACGTAAAAATAGCGGCACTTTTGTGTTACGTATTGAAGATACTGATCCAGCACGTAACTTTGATCCGCAAGCCAAAGATATCATTAATCATCTGAAGTGGCTTGGATTAACCTTTGATGAGGGCCCATACTTTCAATCTGAACGTACAAATATTTATCAAGAAAAATTAAATGAACTTAAAAAACAGGACAATCCTGACCAGGATAATCCTGACCAGGATAATCCTGGTCAGAAATTAATTTACCGTTGCTTCTGCACAACTGAAGAACTAGAAGAAAAGCGACAACGCCAAATTTCCCTTAAAAAACCGCCACGCTATGATCGTACCTGCCTAAAACTCTCCCAAGAAGAAATACAAAAAAAATTAGATGCTGGGACCCCTTTCATTTGGCGCTTTAAAATTGATCACACAAAAAATATCTCTTTTTATGATATTGCACGTGGCGAACTAACATTCGATCTTGCAAACTTTTCTGATTTCCCAATAACCCGCCAAGATGGCAGTTTCACCTTTATCTTTGCAAATGTTATAGATGACTGGTTAATGAATATTACCTATATTTTGCGCGGTGACGATCATTTAACAAATACTGTCAATCAAGTTGCGCTACTTCACGCGTTTGATGCACCAACACAATATTACTGGCATCTACCAATTTTATGTAACAAAGATGGTAAAAAATTATCAAAGCGTGATTTTGGATTTTCAATCGACGACCTAAAAGATGATGGCTACCTTCCACAGGCCATTGTTAATTATCTTGGTATTATTGGTGGCTCGGTAAAAGATGAAATTATGACTCTTGATGAACTTGTTAAAGCATTACCAGAACATCCAAGCTCCACAAGCCATATTAAATACGATGTTGAAAAACTAAATTGGGTCAATCACAAGTGGATTGAAAAGTTAACACCGCAAGAACTTGCTGCAGCATGTAAACCATTCTTAGCAAAAGTGTATGATCTTTCAGGTATCTCGGATGGGATATTAGAAAAACTTGTTTCATTGGTACAAAGTGACTTGGTAATACTCAAGGATGTAATTCCTGCAACTAAGTTTTATTTTGAGCAACCATCAATTGCTGAAAACCAGGATTATCCTGAACAGGATTATCCTGAACAGGATTATCCTGAAGCAGATCCTAACGTATTGGAAATTATTAAAAAACACACAGATAAAATCGACAATATAGATGAATTCTTGAAAGCTGTTAAAGAGTCTGCTCGCGAAAAAAATATTGCACCTTCAGCTGCACTGCAAACTATTCGATTGTTACTTATCGGCTCAAAAAAAGGCCCTTTTCTACACGGATTATTAGAGATTTTAGGAAAGAAAGAATCAATTAAACGCCTTCAGATTTGAGACGATTAGGCAAAAGCTGAAGATGAGAAACAATGCCCTTATCTTCAAAATAGTGCATCACAGACAAAAAATCATCTGCAACATCCTGCGGCACGAAAAACTCAAAAATACTTTGCTGAGCATCGATTGTACGGTCAAAAACTAAATGTTCCAAACTGCGCAAAACGCTCGTCAACTGCCAAATTTTTTCTCTTTTTATACGTGCTTGATAATAATTACAATACATTCTTGTCTATTCTTTTGAAAAAAACGAATTTGTACGTATAGTATACAAGGTAAGCATTAAATAATAAACCGTGACAGTTAAAACAAATGAACCAATATGATACAAGATGCTCGTACTAAAAGCGCGCACCTTCATTATTCATATGCAATCTTTTCGCATTCTACACCACACAAACCCTGACGTGGTTATCCTTTTATCTAATTTGCACTCTTCAAAATGCCTCTCTCATGAGCGCAAAAAATCTATACAATTTAACAAAATATATTATAGCGTAAGTACAAATCTTAAGTAATAACGTAAAAAGCAAAAAGGAAATTCTCGTGACACACGAACAGACAAAAAAAATTGGCGTTCTCACTGCAACAATTGTTGGCATGAATGCAATGATTGGCGCAGGAATCTTTACGCTTCCTACAACCATTGGTTGCTCTCTAGGACCTGCGAGCATCGTAACCACTTTTCTAGTATCAATCGCGGTTTTATGTATGGCTTTATCTATTGCAAAACTTGCCGCGCTTTTTCCTGAAGCTGGTTCATTTTATATTTATGCAAAACAATGGGGTGGCCACATTATGGGCCTACTTTCAAGTGGAGCATACCTCATTGGACTTTTAATCGCGATGGGATTGCTATGTCGCGCAGCGGGCATAAATTTACAATACTATTTTCCATCACTTTCAGTTACTACACTCGGCTTAATAACACTGATAACACTTACAATTCTTAATATGTGCGGCGTTGCACTTTCACAATATGGACAATACATTTTAATTTGCTGCACTATCTTTCCTCTAACTGCAATCACTGGGATGTGTCTTTATAAAGCTGATCTTTCAAACCTAGTTCCATTTGCACCCTACGGACATAAAAATATTTTATTTGCAATGCGAGAGATTATCTTCGGTTTTTTTGGATTTGAAGCAGCTGCTTCATTGGTACCACGCATGATTAATCCAAAACGCAACGTTCCAAAAGCTGTTACCTATTCTGTTATCGTCGTTGCATTAATATATCTTCTTTTTGTAGCTGGACTTGTATTATCGGTACCTCATTCATTGCTCTGCAACCCAAATATACCAATCATAATACCACTCAGCACTATTTTCCCGAATGTTCTCTGGCTTCTTAAATTAGTTCACATCTCAATCTTGTCAGCCATCTTGGGAACAATACATTCAATGATTTGGAGTTCAAGTGCCCTCGCCTTGTCGCTAGCAAAATTATTAAAAAGCAAAACAAGCAAAGCTCTTGTTCAGAAAGGTATTATTAACAGTAAAACAACCGTATTTTTAGTAGGTATATGCATTCTTGCAAGTTTCGTAACATTTAAAAACATGCAATTTTTCTGCCTCACAGCACTTTTCTTGGTTTTTGCATATTCAACATCGATTATCACACTATTAACAATAAAAAAAGAACGGCAATCAAAATCAATTATCGTTACATTAATAGGCCTTGGAGTAGCTGGCTTAATATTCATTTTTGCACTTCAAGGAATCATAGAACCACTTATTTCATAAAATTGTGATAACGCACGTTTATCTTGGAATTCGCCGAAAGGTAAATTCCAAGATACCACAAATGATTTGACGATCCCGTCACGATCCGATATGGTATCACTTAAGATAGAATATCTACCCAGAAGAAGGAGTTTTAATGAAGGCGCATACTCTCTTCAGATATGGTTTATTGTGCGTATTGTTGGGCTTCAGCCAAACGACTCTAAGTATCATAACGTCCCTTTCACGCAATGATCCAATACCCTCTTACACAGCACAAAATCCATTTGCCCTTCTTGGCACCCGTCATTATGAGTATCTAAAAGAACACCAAGGAGAAGATTACTCTCACATGAGCATAGAGATGCTGCCATTTTATCAACGAGCAACTCGAGGAAACGATGTTTGTGGTAATAGCACGGAACTTGGAGATATTAACGGCAGATGGAACATGATTGCTCTTTTACCATTTAACGTAGAAGGCGCAACCGCTGCCTCAACCACAAACTTAAATACAGATCTCCCTTGCGGCTATGAATTTCCTCAAATTCTTGTAAATATTCGCGACCAACTGTTAGAAGAAATTGATGAAGTCGTTGTACCATACGGAAGTTCAAGATTACCTGATGATCTAAAAACGGTACAAGGCTTACTTGACTTACAAAAAAGTAATACGGCAACCTTCCAAAACTTTGGATTCTTTTCTGTACCAATGAAATATAGAAAGTTTGGTATACGATTTAATGTTCAATTTTATATCGCCGGAGGTCTTGGAGCTACACTACAAACTGGCTTTGCAGACATCTCACAATGTGCAAGTTTTGTAGACTTAACTCATTGTGCATCATGGCAAAATCCATTTAATAATCTTGTAAGTCATGAGGAAGATGATTCGGTAGCACACGTTCTTACACCAACATGGAAGGAAATCACCAAAAAAGTAAGCAAAATTTTGATGGCAAACCTTTCTGACATTTTAAGTTCAACACAGATTTGCCTAGACAGTTGCGACTTTAAAGATTCTTCAATTGAAGATCTTCATGGTGAAGTTTTCTGGCGCTACCCTATTCAAATGAATAAAGAAATAAAAAATGCCCAATATCCAAAATTCCTCTTTATTCCATTCTGTGCCTTGGGCGGTACATACGCCATTGCAAAAAAGAGAGATTACAGCCAACTTCTCGGCTTGCCATTTGGCAATGATGAACATAGTGCTATTCGTGCACGCGGTGGATTGAGCTTAGATTTCTACGATACTATTCAAATAAGCTTTGAAGTTGGTGGTACATGGTTCAAAGAACGTCGTCATTCATATTACCCAGTACCAAATAACTCTTATCAATATCCAATATATCCATTCAAAACAACCGTTTGTATTCAACCTGGAAACAACTGGCACATGGCTGCCGGTATGTACGCATACCACTTCTACGACAACTGGTCATTTACGTTTAATTACGTGTACGCAAGTCACGAAAAAGACAGTATCAAACTCTTGTGCAACAATTGGGCTGCAAAAATCCCTAGCGAGGTAGAATTACCTGCCAATGAAAATAATTGCCGCACTGACATTCATCCATTTAAACCTCAGGTAATTGAATGTAAAAGTAATTGGTCAGCACAGGTATTCGATGCCGCATTAACGTATGACATTTCACCAGACTTTAGTCTCGGTGCAATGTTCCAAATACCTCTAAAACGAACGGCGGCCTACCGCTCTTCGACTTTCATGGCATCACTATACATGCACTTCTAACAAGCTTCCAGCTTGACCGGGCTGTAACACCGCTGGCAATACTGCCAGCCCTTCATAGCTTGTAAGAACAAAAAACCGGGTTTTAAACACACACGAAAATATCTAAGGGGCCCACTCCTGGGCCCCATCTGTTTTAGTCACTAGACAAATTTTACAAAGAAGCTATGCTATATAGCAGTAGTAAGTTAATTTTCCAAATAAATACGGTGGTGATTACCTGTGTCAAAAAGAAAAGCTAATATTCAAATTACCGTCTATGGTAATATCGATCGCGCCCTCAAACAACTCAAGAAAAAAGTTGAACGTGAGGGTGTTGTGCGTGATATGAAACGTTGTGTGTACTTTGAACCTCCAACGCAAAAAAAACGCAAACGTTTAATGCGCGCTATCAAACAAAACCTTATCCGCATGGCGTCACAAGGTCTCTTGGATAACAAATAATAATGTCCGACAATCGTGTCAGTTCAATAAAACGCAGCCAAAAAGAAGCGCAATTATTTCGTATCATTAGTGGGCTTTTACAAGAAGCCAGTATTGATAACAATGTTTTGCGTGGTTTAACCATTTCTCACGTTAAACTTTCGTCTGATAAAAGCATGTGTTTTGTATTTTTCTACATACCTGAAGGCAAAGAAGCATTCAAAACTAGGCTTGAAACTTTAAAATTGTTCAAACCGTCGTTGCGAAAAGCACTTGCCAACCGAATTCCCGGTAGATATGTACCACAAATCAAATTCATTTTTGATGATAAGTTGGAAAAACAACTTGAAGTTGAATCGCTCTTAGATAAAGTCAAAAAAGAATTAGCTGATGAGGAATAATGATCATTTTTCATCTTTTCAGACCATGTCTGTTTTTATTCAGCCTCTTTTTACTCTTTCTTTGTTGGGGCTCTTTTCTTAATGCATTCGCCTACCGCATTCTCCGTAACAAATCATTGTTAACACGATCAGCCTGCCCCCATTGTTCACGCACCATTTCATGGTACGACCTTATTCCTGTTCTTTCATTTTTTATACTTAGTGGCAAATGCCGCGCATGTAACAAAAAAATTTCATGGTTGTATCCTATTATTGAATTAAGCACAGCATTTATATTTCTACTTATTACCATCAAAATACCCCCTCACTACTGGCTTGCATATTTTGTTTTAGCCTCAGCTCTCATCATTAATACGCGAACTGATCTGGAAGAAATGGTCATTCCGCGCATTACAAGTCTATTTTTAATTCCGATAGGCTTGCTATCTGCAGCATGTTCACTTCTGCCAATTACGTTCACACAAAGTATCGTAGGCGCATTCTTCGGTTACGGCATCTTGTGGATAACAGCTTTTGTTTTTAAAAAGGTTACAGGCAAAGATGGGCTTGGTGAAGGTGACTTCGAATTGTTAGCACTGATAGGCTCATTTACTGGCATAGCTGGTGTACTTCACACGCTATTCATTGGATCACTAATTGGCTCCATTATCGGAATCACATTAATAATCACAAAAAAATACTCACGAAATTCAAAACTCCCCTTCGGCCCCCTTCTAGCCATCGGAACCATTTTCTACCTCTGCTTTCCTCACTTGCTCAAGCTTCTATAAAAAAACAACCAACTAATCTACGTCCAACCACATAAATACGCTTTAGTAGATAAAATATCTATTACGGACGGCCATTAAGAGCCGTCCGCAAGCTTTTATTTACTGCAAATCATCCTGAACAATTTTGAACTCTTTTTTGTCATCGATGGTCAACACGTCGGGCTTGCCGTCACCATCAATGTCAGCTATTGCTACGGCGACAAAACTGTTTTTATCCGCTTTTCCTTGGCTTAAGCCACTCCCATCTGTAGCCATGGCACCTTTGATATAATTAACACCCTCAGCACCGCCAAAACCATAGCTATAATTATTCTTACCTTCAGGCTTCCACCCCAAGCCCTTTTCGCCCATCAAAACGTTCGTATACACGCCATTTTCAGCCCAATACGCCTTTTCTGCTGCATACAATGAGGCCAAGTTTACCTGCGCTTCAGAGCGACGAGAACGGGCAACAAACTTCTTATAGCTCGGCACCGACATCATAGCCAAGAATGCGACAATCGACACAACAATCATTAACTCAATTAACGTAAAAGCCCTGTTATTCACATTATTCATCATACTCCTTTACAATGTGTAACATTATAGTCTTACATAAAAAAAAAGAACCAAGTCAATAGTACCTTTCAGAGGGACTTAATTACACATAGAAATATTGCTATAAATTTTTGAAAACAAAAACTGTTTTTGACATTTTGTGAAAAGTCCTATATAATGATCATATACAATATATTGAAAGATTTTTGTAAAAATATTTCGTTTTTGTATAGTAAAAATATTTGATTTTTACAAAAAAGCATACTAGGTACTTAAGTAATGAGATTAGAAAGTTATAAATAGTTAACGTTCAATGGAGACCAAAGATGATGCAAACAAAAAAACAAAAAGTAAAAAATACGACGCCGCTAATAGCAAAACAGCGTTCATATAAAGAAATTACAACGTTACTTGATGGACAATGGAGTGAATCATTGCGCAGTACAAGTTCACGTTCTATGACGCAATTAGACAAAGCATTGGGCTCACCATCAAAAAAACTCAAAGTTATCTCAATAGGCGGATCAAACGGAAAAAGTTTGACCATTAATTTTGTTACACAACTTCTTACTAATGAAGGTCTTAAAGTTGGTAGTTTTTACTCACCACACTTTATCGCCTACAATGAGCGCATTGCATACAATAACGAACAAATTACTAACAATGATTTTGCTGATATTTCCAATGAAGTTGTTAATACAGCGGCATCATTAGATATCAATATACATGCTGAAGAGTTGCTTACCATGACAGCTCTTTATTATTTTGCACAAAAAAATATCGATGTTGCGGTACTAGAATTTGGACATACCAAAAATTTTGATGCAACAACAATTTGTACCCCTATCATAAGCGCAATTACACGTTTCACTGATATTGATGAAGTAGACCAAGAAAAAGTTAAGACATGCCTTGCATCATTTAAATCTATTATCAAAAAAAACACATGGGTCATTTCTGCAGACCAAAATAAATTTAACTTACAAACGATCCAAGCAATGGCCGAAGAAGCTAACGGTAAATGGGCAATGCCTATTCGCAAATTGGCTAACCTAGCCTATCCGTTTGAACAGTTGCATGGTCGTTGCGCTGCATTAGCTGAACGCGCTGCTCAAATTTTCGTTCAAGAAGTTGCTACTTCAGGTGCAATTATTATACAAGAAAGTTTGCTTGCAAAGCCAAAGGGGCAACGTGGTCGTCCAACTCTCGAAGCAAAACGTCAATCTAAACTCAATCCAAAGAAAACAACCGAACAATACTGGGACGAAACATTAAACACCCTTCCTGGTCGCTTCGAGCTCATTAAAGATACAAAACCAATGGTACTTCTTGATAATGCAAGTAATCTCGATGCCTTCAAAAACTTATTACTCGGCGTTCGCTTACTTCATTATGATCGCACACTAAAAGGTCTTACTATTATTGTTGGCTGCGAGAACAACAATCTTATCAACACTGAGTTTTATAAAATAATCCGCTACTTTTTCAAAAAGACATCTGGCCAAATTCTTTTCTGCCCAGTCACAAAAGATGCGCAAAATCAAACTGAGTGGAACGTTGAACAAATTACAAATGATACAAAAAATGTTAAGGTAAAAGCGAAATCAACAAAGACATTTACCCAAGCATTTGATAGTGCCAAAAAAGCTGTTGATGAACATGGTGGCTTGATTGTCATTACCGGTTCACGAGCAATCATCTCAGAATACTGGCAAACAAAAGGATCAAAAAAATAAACCGGAGTTCGCACCCTACGAGGGCATCTCACGATGCCACCTCAGGGCGAACGGATTAAATAAGAAAATTAAAAAACCGCAGGCTTAGAACAAACTTTCAAGCATCTCGTACCAACGGATAAGGAAAAAAACCAAAAACCCGTTCGCCCTGAGGAGCCGATGCAATCGGCGTCTCGTAGGGTGCGAACTCCTTAAAGAGTAAGAATGGTTCAACTATATACATACAGCTTAGCAATAATAAGCGGTGTTATTTTAGGAATAATATATGGGCTTCTTCTGGAGAATTCAGCCAGAAGAAGCCTTCTTGTTAGTCACCCATCCACTCTTAAAACTTTCCTATTTACTATCGCACGAATAAGCATATTCTGTATCTTTGCCTACGGCATGTTGCACTGCTCGATCAATCATCTTATACTGATGCTGATAGTGTTTTTTGGATCCCTGTGGATCTTATTACTATGTAAGAGTAAGAATGCAAGGTCTTGATATTTTTCAAAGAGATTACTGGACATTTTTAAAGCAACTCGGGCTTACCCATTCTTTTTGGCAGATAAACAAAGGAACGGTTATTAACACCTGGGTCATACTGGCTATTATTGTTGCCATCATTATCGCTGCACGCATTGCGATAAAAAATGAAAAAAATCTATTCGGATACATGGTTATCTCATTTGTCAGATCATTCCAAGGTTTAATCGTACAAAGCCTTGGTTATTTTGATTTTAATCATTTTGCATTCATTACTTCATTGTTTGTTTTTATCCTCACCTGCAATATACTCTCTCTCATTCCTGGACTTGAAGAACCAAGTAGTGATTTGAGTACCACCCTGGGATTGGGCATTGCATCATTTGTATATATTCAAGCATGGAGCATAAAAGTTAACGGCATTCTTGGATATCTCAAAGGGTTCTTTGAACCTTTTTTCTTTCTGTTACCACTTAACATTATTGGGCTACTAGCAAGTGTCATTTCAATCTCTTTCCGTCTTTTTGGCAACATTTTCGGCGGATTTGTTATATCGAAACTCTATCTACACGCAATTGGCGGTAATGTATGGCTCGAAATTCTTGGAATCGTTACTGGTATCAATATTTTACTTGTACTATTTTTTGTACTTTTTGCTGGTTTTATCCAAGCTTTTGTATTTTCAATGTTATCATTAACATATCTTTCCCTGGCCATACGAAAAGAGGAATAATTATCGATGATTGAATATGCTGCGTTTTTTCACTACATCTCACTCGGGTTAACGCTAGTTTTAAGTGGTCTTGGTGTTGCCATTGGACAGGGAAGAATCGCAACCGCAACATTACGTGCTATCTATATTCAACCACGTGCACAAGAACAAATCTCGCGAGCATCAATTCTTGCTATGGCACTTACAGAAACATCCGGTATTATCGGGCTCGTGGTTACCATAATTCTCTTTTTTCATACACCACTTAACAGCCCAAGTGGCCCTTTCATGGGAATTGCACAATCTGGCGCAATTTTTGCCATCGGCTGCACCGGTTTAGCAATCAGCATTATTTCAGCATTGCCAGCAATTCAAGCAGTTTTTGCCATTGCTCGCCAACCATTTTTTACCGACAAAATAATGAACATTATGCTCATCACCATGTCAATCATTCAAACACCGCTCATCTTTGGCTTTATTATCGTAATGCTTGTTCACCTACAAGCAGGTGGTATCACAAACATTAATGATAGTTGGCGTCTTTTTGCAACCGCTCTTTGTCTTGGCTTTGGATCAGTCGGGCCCGCAATTGGACAAGGGATGTTTGCACAGTCAGCATGCCAAGCTGTTGGCATTAATCGTGAATCATATAAACGCGTATTGTCATTTTCACTCTTAAGCCAATCAATTATAGAGACTCCAATCATTTTTGCATTACTCGCTAGTTTGTTAATTTTCACGGCTTCCACACCA
>Ga0208905_1000355_pt1 | contig 23578 bp, 20 predicted proteins | sample AntAceMetag02UKS_FD_184776 | JGI IMG/M metagenome (GOLD analysis project Ga0208905, IMG submission 184776) | Saline lake microbial communities from Ace Lake, Antarctica - Antarctic Ace Lake Metagenome 02UKS (SPAdes) (version 2) | ecosystem: Environmental > Aquatic > Non-marine Saline and... | reverse complement strand
CGTTGTTTTGGGTGATGAGGTTTTGATATATCTCTTTGGTTCTGGACTCGGCAACTAAAGTAAAATAGAAATTTATGCAGCCGGGGGTAGAAGAGATTTATAGATAGAAGACATAGTTGTTATCGGCCTGCCGGAAGGGGGGGAGTTCTTTGTCCTTGTCGGATAGGACGGGGTTCGTAATCGGCCATTTGATCCCGATCTCGGGGTCGTTCCAGATAAACCCTCGGTCCATCTCCGGGGCGTAATCGGCGGTGACCTTGTAGAAGAAATCAACCTCATCGCTGAGCACGCAGAAACCGTGGGCCATTCCCGGCGGGAGATAGAGCATCCGGCGGTTCTCCGCGTCGAGGACCTCGCCGATCCACTTCCCGTAAGTGGGTGATCCTCTCCGGATATCCACTCCCACGTCGAAGACCGCCCCTTTCAGGACCAGGATAAGTTTGCCCTGAGCGCGGGGATTCTTCTGGTAATGAAGGCCGCGGAGGACTCCCCGGACTGAGTGGGAGTAGTTATCCTGTACAAAAGGGAGGGTGATTCCGTGGGCTGAGAAGTCGGCCTCGCGAAAGGTCTCCATGAAGAACCCCCGGTTGTCATCGAATTTTTGATACTCAATGACCACCACTCCGGGGATCTCTTTTTCTTCAAATGTGAACGGCATCCGTTTTTTCCTGGTACGATAAATCTCTATTTGAAAATTTTTTTATATGTATTGTTTAAACCATATATTATAACGTTTATTTATCTAAATAAAATATAATATTTTTCGGAGAAAAATATTATGAAGATTAAAGAAAGAGGCGAATTCGGTTTAATTGAGGATCTCTCCCGTCTTATTCCGGAAGGAGAAGGGGTAATCAAGGGGATCGGAGATGACGCGGCCGTTCTCCCCGGCCGAAAGAAGGGCTGGTACCTTTTAATTGCAACCGATTCAATTGTCGAGAAGATCCACTTTCGACGGTCGGCGGGAGCCCGGCGGATCGGCCGGAAAGCGCTGGCCGTGAACCTCTCCGATATCGCGGCCATGGGGGGGCTCCCCCTCTGGGCGGTCGTTAATCTGGGACTTCCACCCGGCCTCTCGGTCCGTTACTGCCGGCAGCTCTATCGGGGGATGGGGGAACTGGCGGATGAGTTCGACCTCAGCATTGTGGGAGGGGATACCTTCCGGTCACCTTCCGAGATTATGATCTCGGTCACGGTGGTCGGCGAGGTGGAAAAAGAAAGATGTATCTTCCGTTCCGGGGCGAAGCCGGGCCAGGTCCTCTGTGTCACCGGCGAACTGGGGAGCGGCCGGGGCAAGCATCTGGATTTCATCCCCCGGATCCGGGAAGCCCGCTTCCTGGTGAAGTATCACTCTCCCTCCGCGATGATCGATCTCAGTGACGGTCTCTTCGCCGACCTGGACAAACTCTGCCGGGCCAGCGGAGTAGGGGCGGTGATCGGTGAATCAGCTCTCCCGCTGGGCGCCCCGGGCCGTAAGGGGCGGAGGAGCCTTAAAGAGGCGGGGCGGGGCGAGGAGTTCGAGCTTCTCTTCTCCCTCCCGGAGAAGGAACTTCGAGATTTAATTGATGGCATGCGTGAAGCCCTGGGGACCCGGGTTACACCGATCGGGAGAATTCTGGAAAATAAGGACAGATTTGAACTAGTAGATCCCGCCGGTCAAACCAATCCGATCCCGATCGCCGGTTACGATCACTTCAAACAGGAACTTTGTTGAATGTTCGAATTCAGAAGTCACAGTCCGGAAGAGACCGCGGAACTGGCCTCCCGACTCGCCGCGAACCTCCAGCCGGGGGATGTTCTGGCTCTCTACGGCGATCTAGGCTCGGGAAAGACATGCTTCGTCCAGGGATGCGCGCGCGGCTTGGGGGTGAAAGATCGGTATATCGTCTCTCCCTCTTTTGTTTTAGTGCGGGAATATCGTGGCCAGTTGCCCCTCTACCATATCGACCTCTATCGCTTGAATTCGGGGCTGGAGATCGGTCTGTTGGGAATTGAGGAATATATCGACAGCGATGGGGTGACCGCGATCGAGTGGGCGGAGAAACTGGAAGGATTTTTACCCGATCGGACAATAAAAGTCGAATTTAAGTTTCTTGACGAGACCTCAAGAAAGATAAACATTTATAATTTTTCCAAAGAAAAGACTATGTTATGAAGATTCTGGGGATTGAGACCTCGACCGAGGTCGGAAGTGTGGCTCTGGTTGAAGCTGGCCGGCTGGTGGCGCAAGCGGATATCGATACCTATCTGAGCCATTCTTCCCGATTGATCCCGATCCTAAATTCCATTCTGAAAAAAGCAGGGTGGGGGGTTGGGGAGCTGGAGGGGGTTGGTGTCGGGCTGGGGCCGGGGTCGTTTACAGGGATCCGGGTCGGCCTGGCGTCCGCCCAGGGGATAGCCTTCGGCAATTCCATCCCCCTGGTCGGGATCGGGAGCTTTGCGGCCCTGGTGCGGGGAAGTTCCTTTTCAGAGGGGATGGTCTCTCCTTTACTCCGGTCCCGCCGGGGACAGATTTACGGCGCTCGGTACCGGAAGAAGGATGATAAGATGGAAGAGTTGAGCCCCCCGGAGATAATCGCCCCCGCCCGGCTCGGTGAGCTCTGTCATAATGCCTGGATTGTCAGCCCTCAGTGGGAAGAGCTTCAGTCCCGGCTGGAAGTAGTTTTTGGCGATGCGGGGATAATCGGAGGAGAAAAGATTTTTCCCCGGGCACGGTGGGTTGCTATATTGGCTGAACGGAGGCTGAGAGAGAATCCGGCCGGTGAGATAAAGACCGCCACCCCGATTTATCTCTCCAATTACCTGGCAAGTGGAAGTAAGTTGACGAAGTGAGCTGACTGATAATGCAATCGGACACACTCTTCAAGACCTGGGCGGAGATCGATCTAGAGGCGATTCGTTATAATATCGGGCAGATCCGGAAACTGATCGGCGACCGGGTTAAGATCCTGGTCAGTGTTAAAGCCGACGCTTACGGGCATGGCGTTGTCGCTGTCTCCCGGACGGCCCTGGCTGCCGGGGCGGAATGGCTGGGGGTGTCGCATGTCAAAGAAGCGCTGGAGTTGCGGGCTTTCTTTCCTAAGGTCCCTATCCTGATCCTGAGCTCGGGGATGAGGGGACATTCCCGGCATATTATCCGCAACAACCTGACACCCATGGTCTGTTCAGTGGAGATCGCCCGGGATCTGGCCCGGACCGCTCTTGAGTTCGGGACCCGCACTGATATCCACATTATGCTGGATACCGGAATGGGGAGGATCGGGGTCTGGCATGAGAACTGCCTCCCCTTTCTGGAAGAGGTCTCCCGGATTCAGGGCATCAGGATTGAAGGCCTGGCTTCTCACTTTGCCGCCGCTGATGATCCTGATAATTCGTTTACCCTCCATCAGCTGCAGTGCTTTTTAAAAGTCGTGGAGGACGCGCGGAAGCAAGGGATTGATATCCCGATTAAGCATATCGCTAATAGCGGGGCGCTGCTGGGCATGAAAGAATCCCGGCTGGATATGGTCCGCCCCGGGATTATGCTCTATGGCGTCTATCCGGCCCCCCATTACCGGAAAATTATCGAGTTGAAGCCGGCCTTAAGCTTGAAGACCCGGATCGCGTATCTGAAGACCGTCGGACCCGGTCGCACCATCAGCTACGGGAGGACCTATACGGTAAAGTCTAAGACCCGGGTGGCTACTCTGCCGATCGGTTACGGGGACGGTTTCAGCCGCGCACATTCCGGCCGGGGGGAGGTGCTGATCCGGGGAAAGCGGGCCCCCATCATCGGGATCGTCACCATGGACCAGATTATGGTCGATGTCGGGAAGATTGATGGTGTCTCAGTAGAGGACGAGGCGGTTCTGATCGGTGAGCAGGGCGGAGATCGGATTACGGCGGAGGAGGTTGCCGGGCGGATCGGAACCATCTCTTATGAAGTTCTCTCCCAATTGGGCAAACGGGTCTCCCGGGTTTATCTATAATAATAATTTTTTTCTTTTATATTTTCTCTAATTTTGTAAAAATCAGGGAAAGTAAAAATTGAGGAGTAAATAAACATGATTGTTAAAAGAAAGAAAAGTCCTCTTAAGTTGAGAAGCGATGTCACCAAGATCGGCCTGGAACGGGCGCCTCATCGCTGCCTGATGTACGCGACCGGTGTGGACCCGGCCGATCTGAAGAAGCCGTATGTTGGGGTGGTATCCAGTTTTACCGATCTGATACCCGGACATGTCGGGATGAGAGATCTGGAGCGGGCGATTGAGAACGGTGTCTATGCCGCCCAGGGCCGGCCCTTTCTCTTCTCCGTTCCCGGGATCTGCGACGGGATCGCCATGGGGCATCCGGGGATGTACTGTTCCCTGCCGACCCGGGGGTTGATAGCTGACATGATTGAGATGGTTGTCCAGGGACATGCTCTGGACGGGATCGTACTGCTGACCGATTGCGACAAGATTACCCCGGGGATGCTGATGGCAGCGGCCCGGTTAAATATCCCGGCGATCGTGGTCACCGCCGGGCCGATGCTGGCGGGACATTACAATGACCGCCGTCTTTCCTTGGTTCGAGATACATTTGAAGCGGTCGGACGCGCCCAGGCGGGTCTGATCAGCGAGGCGGAGGTGCGGGAACTGGAGATCCGGGCCTGTCCCGGAGCCGGTTCTTGCCAGGGGATGTACACCGCCAACACCATGGCTTGTATCACTGAAGCGATGGGGATGAGCATGAGCGGCTGTGCCACGGCACCGGCGGTTTTGGCGGAGAAGAAGCGGATTGCCTACCGGAGCGGCCAACGGATTGTCTCCTTGATCAAAGAAGGAGTCAGAGCCCGTGATATAATGACCCGGAAGGCTTTCGAGAACGGGATCGCGGTCGATATGACCCTGGGAGGATCGACCAATACCGTCCTTCATCTGATGGCGATTGCTCATGAGCTTAAACTTGCTCTTAAGCTTAAGGACTTTGACCGAATCAGTCGAAAGACCCCGCATCTGGCAAACATGAGGCCGGGCGGCGACCATATGATGGAAGACCTGGATCAAGCGGGGGGGATTCCGGCGGTGATGAAAGCGCTGGGGTCGCGCGTTCACGATGTAAAGACTGTCAACGGCCCGGGTTGGAAGCGGATCTGTAGCCGGGCCCGGGTTCTGAATTCGGAAGTGATCAGACCGGTTGCCCGAGCCTATCATGCTGAAGGCGGAATCGCGGTACTCTACGGGAACCTCGCCCCTGAGGGCGCGGTGATCAAACAGAGCGCGGTCACCTCCGGGGCTCAGCGATTTGTCGGCCCGGCCCGGGTATTTGACTCGGAAGAAGCCGGGATGAGCGCCTTGATGAAAGGAAAGATAAAAGAAGGAACGGTGGTGGTGATCCGATATGAAGGTCCGCGGGGGGGGCCGGGAATGCGGGAGATGCTCTCACTTACCTCCGCTATTGTCGGGATGGGGATGGGTGAGTCGGTGGCTTTGATCACCGACGGTCGGTTCTCCGGAGGAACAAAGGGGCCCTGCGTGGGGCATATTTCTCCGGAAGCGGCGGCGGGTGGTCCCATCGCCCTGATTCGGGACGGTGATGTGATCACGCTGGACATCCCGGCCCGGAAGCTCTCGGTCCGGGTGACGAAGAAGGAGCTGGGCGCCCGGAAGAAGGCCTGGAAGAAACCGGAGAAGAAACTGTCCGGTTACCTGGCCCGGTACGCCCAACAGGTGACATCCGCTTCAGAGGGCGCGGTGCTGGTCACGGAGAAAGAGGTGAGCGGTAAACGGTAATCAGTGATCGGTAATCTGTGATCAGAGAACAGAAGTCAGAAGTTTACGGAGGGAAATTTTATATGAAAGGAGCCAAACTGTTTTTCGATTGTCTGGTCAAGGAAGGTGTTGAGGTTATGTTCGGCTACCCCGGCGGCGCGGTGATCGATATCTTCGACGAACTGGACAACTCCCCGATCCGGTTTATCCTGACCCGCCATGAACAGGGAGCCGCCCACGCGGCCGACGGGTACGCCCGGGCCTCCGGGAAAGTCGGAGTCTGTATCGCCACTTCCGGGCCCGGGGGGACCAACCTGGTCACCGGGATCGCCACCGCCTACATGGATTCCATACCGATGGTGGCCTTTACCGGGCAGGTCCCGACCTCGATGATCGGGAACGATGCCTTTCAGGAAGCCGATATCGTCGGGATCACCCGTCCGATTACCAAGCATAACTATCTGGTCACCGATGTCAATGAACTGCCGGGGATCATAAAAGAGGCCTTCTTCCTGGCCGGCACCGGCCGGTGCGGCCCGGTCCTGGTCGATATCCCCAAAGACATCCAGCAGGCGCAGACCTCGATGACCTATCCAAATAAGGCGGAGATCCCCGGCTACAGCCCGGTCTATACCGGCCATCCCAAACAGATCGAGCAGTTGGCTAAGGCGATCAAGCAGGCCAGCCGGCCGATTCTGTACGTAGGGGGTGGCGCAGTCGCCTCCGGCGCGGCGGAAGAACTTAGAAAACTGGTGGCCAAGACCTCCATCCCGGTCACCACCACGCTGATGGCTCTGGGGGTATTCCCGGAGACAGACCCCGTGTCATTGGGGATGCTGGGGATGCACGGGACCAAGTACGCCAACTATGCCATCATGGACTCCGACCTGCTGATCGCCGTCGGCGCCCGATTTGACGACCGGATTACCGGCAAGATCAGTGAGTTTGCCCCGCACGCCAAGGTCGCCCATATCGACATCGACCCGACCTCACTGAAGAAGAACGTCCGGGTGGATATCCCGGTGGTCGGGGATGTCCGGCGGGTACTGAAAGATCTGAACAAGATTGTCAAGCCGGGCCAGATCGGCCCCTGGCTCAAGCAGATCAGCCAGTGGAAGAAGAAGTTCCCGCTGACCTATGAGTCCAAAGGCGATATCCGGCCCCAGTATGTCATCGAGCAGATCCACAAGATGACCGGCGGCCGGGCCATCATCACCACCGAGGTCGGCCAGAACCAGATGTGGGCCGCCCAGTTCTACACCTATACCGAGCCCCGAACTTTCCTCTCGTCCGGCGGGTTGGGGACGATGGGATATGGTCTTCCGGCCGCGATCGGGGCGCAGGTCGCCTGCCCGGACCGGGTGGTCTTTGATATCGCCGGAGACGGCAGCATCCAGATGAACATCCAAGAGCTGACGACCGCGGTCACCAACTCACTCCCGGTCAAAGTGGCCATCCTCAATAACGGTTACCTGGGGATGGTCCGGCAGTGGCAGGAACTCTTCTATAAAAAGAACTATGCCGGGACCGTTCTGGTGGGCAACCCCGATTTTGTGAAGCTGGCCGAGGCGTATGGAGCCGGCGGAATCCGGGTCACAGAGAAGAAAGAGGTGGTCCCGGCCCTGAAGAAGGCGTTAAAGTACCCGGGGCCGGTCCTGATCGATTTCCGGATCGCGCCGGAAGAAAACGTCTGGCCGATGGTTCCGGCCGGAGTATCCATCCGGCAGATGATGAGTGGCCTGGCTTGATTATTTCAAAATTATTATTTTCTCTTGATTTTTCAGGAGAAAATAATAACGGAGGAAAATTTTATGAGGCATACGATATCGGTTTTAGTTGAGAATAAGTTCGGCGTTCTGGCCCGGGTGGCGGGGCTCTTCAGCGGTCGGGGGTTTAATATCACCAGCCTCGCGGTCGGCGAGACCATGGATCCCGCCATCTCCCGGATGACGATCGTCGTTGATGATCAGGGGTCGCCCCAGATCATGGAGCAGGTTGAGAAGCAATTGAATAAGCTGATCAACGTTATCAAGGTCCAGGACTTTACCGGCGGGGAGTCCGTTGACCGGGAGTTGATCCTGATCAAGGTCAAGACCACGACCAATACGCGCTCGGAGATACTGGAGATCGCCCGGATCTTCCGGGCCCGGGTGGTTGACGTCTCGCTCCACTCCGTGGTTCTGGAGATCACCGGGGCGGTCGACAAGATCAACGCGATCCTCAATCTCTTGACCCGCTTTGGGGTTAAGGAGTTAGTCCGCACCGGCAAGATCGCCATAGCGCGCAGTTAATAAAAATTGTATTTTTTGACCCCGATAAATCGGGGTTATCCTGTCTGAAAAAGTCCCCTCGCCAGGACGGGGGATAAGTTCTTATGAAAGATAGAATTATTATCTTCGACACGACGCTGCGGGACGGAGAGCAGTCACCGGGGGCCAGCCTGACTACCCGGGAAAAACTCCGGATTGCCCACCAGTTGGTCAAGTTGGGGGTGGATATTATTGAGGCGGGGTTCCCGATTGCTTCGGAGGGAGATTTTGAGGCGGTCAGCAAGATCTCCCGAGTGATCAAGGGGGCGGTGGTCGCTGGGCTGGCGCGCTGCTTGCAGAAGGATATCGAAACGGCTTTCCGGGCCCTGGAGAAGGCCGAAGATCCCTGTATCCACATATTTTTAGCCACCTCCAGAATTCATCGTGAATTCAAGCTGAAGAAAGCCAAGGAGGAGATAATCCGGCAGGCGGTGAAATCGGTCAAGCTGGCCCGGAAGTACGTGGACCGGGTGGAGTTCTCGCCGGAAGACGCCGCCCGGACGGAACTTCCCTTCCTGACCGAAGTGGTGGAAGCGGTGATCGAGGCCGGCGCCACCACCGTCAACATCCCCGACACGGTCGGCTACTCCACTCCGGAAGAATTCGGCGAGATTATCCGGTGCCTGAAGAGAGAAGTCTCAAATATCGATCGAGCGATTATCAGCGTTCACTGTCACAACGATCTTGGCCTGGCCGTGGCCAACTCTTTGAGCGCGATCAAGAATGGCGCCCGCCAGGTGGAGTGTTGCATCAACGGCTTGGGGGAGAGAGCCGGGAACGCCTCGCTGGAAGAGGTCGTGATGGCACTGAAAGTGCGGAAGGATTTCTGGGGGGTAACCACCGGGATCAACACCCGCCAGATCTACAAGACCAGTCGCCTGGTGAGCCACCTGACCGGGATCCCGGTTCAGCGGAATAAAGCCATTGTGGGAGAGAATGCCTTTGCTCATGAAGCCGGCATTCATCAGGACGGCATCTTGAAAGAGAGAACCACCTACGAGATTATGCGTCCCCAGGATGTCGGGGTTCCTAAAAGCCTCCTGGTTCTGGGAAAACATTCCGGTCGCCACGCTTTTAATGAGAAACTGAAGGCGCTCGGCTACCGGCTCAGTCCGGAAGAACTGGACCGGTCGTTCGTGAGGTTCAAGACGCTGGCGGATAAGAAGAAGCATGTCTTTGACGATGATATAGAGTCTCTGGTCGATGAGCAGCTTGACCGGCCGCCGGCAATTTTTTCTCTGGAATATTTTAATGTAACCAGCGGCAACCGGACGGTCCCCACCGCCACGGTCCAGCTCCGGAAGGGTGATAAGGTCTTCCAGGACGCCTCCTGCGGTGATGGTCCGGTGGACGCGGCCTGCCGGGCGGTCGATCGTATTACCGGCATTACGGGTGAGTTGCTCAAGTATGAACTCCGCGGGGTGACCGGTGGAAAAGACGCCCTGGGCGAAGTAGTAGTCCAGTTCCGGTCCGGCCGGAGAACCGTCCATGGTCGGGCATCCAGTACCGATATTATTGAAGCCAGTGTGAAGGCCTATCTCGCTGCCGTGAATAAAATAGCGGCGCGCAAAGATAAACCCCGGAAGAAATAAGTGGGCCAACCCCGAGACAGTTCCACTACTCTAACCGGATTGTTCGGATGGCCGGTCCTCCACTCAATCTCCCCGCTGATCCATAACGCGGCGTTTACTTCCGCCGGCCTGAACTGGATCTATCGGGCTTTCGGCGTCGAGCCGGAAAACCTGGAGTCCGCTTTTATGGATTTCCGGATGCGAAGAGGGAAGGGCCTGAATATTACCATCCCTCACAAGCAGGCGGTTATGGACCTTCTGGATGAACTGAGTGAGGAAGCCCGGTTGATCGGCGCGGTCAACACCGTTTTATTTCAAGAAAGACGGGCGCTGGGATATAATACCGATGGGGCCGGATTTATCCGGGCCTTGAAGGAAGAGAAGCGATTCTCACCAAAGGGAAAGCATGTCTGCCTGATCGGCGCCGGTGGAGCCGGCCGGGCGGTGGCGGTTACGGCGACACGGGAAGGAGCCGATCGCGTTTCTATCTCTGACCTGGCTCCGGACCGGGCCCGGGAGTTGAGTGAATGGGTCAACCGAAAGTTCGGGCCGGGCCGGGCCGGGGTATTCCAAGTCGGAAGCCCGGAAGGGGACGAGATAATCGCCGGGGCCGACCTGGTAGTCGATGCCACTCCCCTGGGACTAAATCCCGACGATCCGCTCAGTTTCGATCCTTCCCTGCTCTCGGCTTCCGCTCTGGTAATGGACCTGGTCTATAATCCCCCGGAGACGCCCCTTCTCAAAGCGGTCCGGGCGCGCGGGGTGGGTGGGATTAATGGCCTTGGAATGCTGGTTCACCAGGCGGCCGCCGCCTGGGAGATCTGGACCGGACGGGAACCGCCGCTTCAGGTGATGAAGGAGGCTGCCCAACAAGCCTTGTATGGGAAGAATTAGATTACGCTATGAATTGGCTTATTTCCATCATAGCCTTTTTATTAGGACTCTCGATCGGGAGTTTCTGCAATGTCTGCATCTACCGCCTCCCGCTTCGGAAGTCCATCATCCTGCCCCGTTCCTACTGTCCCCTGTGTGAGAAGCAGATTGCCTGGTATGATAATATCCCGCTCTTCAGTTTCCTGATTCTGAAAGGGAGGTGCCGTCATTGCCGTGGGCCCATCTCCATCCAATATCCACTGGTTGAGTTATTGGTCGGTCTCCTCTTTGTTGTCGCCTATCTCTCTGTCGGCTCCCGGGGGTTGAGTTCGATCCTGATTCCTTTCTTCTGGTACTTCTGTGCATCCCTGGTCGTCTTGAGCGTGATTGACTGGAAGCATTTCATCATCCCCGATGTCGTTATCTACCCATTGATTCTCCTGGGATTTATTCTCGCCGCTGTCTTGCCCCGGCATCTGGATGCGACCGGGATCATCCCGGCGCTCCTTCGTGCCTTGCTGGGCGCGTCGGTTGGAGGATTGAGCCTCTGGCTGATAGGGGTTCTGGGAAGAGCGGTCTTCAAGAAGGAGGCGATGGGGCTGGGTGATGTCAAGCTGATGGCGGCGGTGGGCGCCTGGCAGGGATGGCAGATGGTCTTACTGGCCATCTTTCTCGGGGCGCTCGTTGCCTCGGTGGTCGGGGTGACGTTTATCATTCTAAAGAAGGCTCAATGGGGTTCCAGAATTCCTTTCGGACCTTTCCTGGCGGCAGGGTCTCTGATCACTCTTTTCTTTGGTTGGGAGATTTTGTTCTGGTATCTGGGGCTTTATTAAAATTCAATGAAGCGGCTGACAAAACAGGAAAAAGAAAGATTGATCGAGTTGATCCGGGAAGGAAAGCCTATTCCTTCAGCCTGGAAAGCCAGGCTATTTGATCCAGTCGATCAGGAATTTATTGAGGCGACAAAAGTCTATCAACTGGTTTATAAGGGAAAAACCAGTAAAGAGGAAGTTATCGCGAGGACGCCCACCGCGCCCTTCCAGGAGGTCCGGGACTTCAACAGCGATAATTCTTTCCCCGATGGCTGGCGCAATATGCTGATCTACGGCGATAATCTTCTGGCGTTAAAGACGCTTTACGACGATCAGAGGGGAGAAAATCGTTATAAGACCAGGAACAAAATCAAGCTTATCTATATCGATCCGCCTTTTGCCACTAAACAAGATTTTATGAAGGATCGGGAGAAGGCCTACCGGGATAAAGTAATCGGTTCTCAATTCATTGAATTCTTGCGGAAAAGATTAATTCTACTGAGAGAGATCCTGGCCCACGACGGATCAATTTATGTCCATCTGGATTGGAAGAAAGGCCATTATATCAAAGCAATAATGGATGAAGTTTTTGGGGAGCATAATTTTTTAAATCACATAGCATGGTGTTATAAAGAAAGAGAGATAGCAAAAAGGCAGTATAACCAAAAGCAAGATTATATTCTATTTTATTCAAAAAATAAAACATCTGAATATACCTTTAATTATCAGGATATTACACTTGAATATTCAATTGGTACATTTGGGAAATATACTTTAGTTGATGAAAAGAATAGAAAGTTTCAAATACGTGGCAAAGGTGGTGATTTTACAGGCAAACAAGGGTTATCTCTTGAAATAGAAAAGGAATATCCGGAATTAGTTTATAGAGATTATTTAGATGAGAAACTTGGAATCTTACCCCGAGATTGGTGGGCAGACATTTCATTTGTAAATAGATCAGGGACTGAAAGAAGGGTTACTAATGCTTATCCCACTCAAAAGCCCGAGCAACTATTAGAACGTATAATAAAAGCTTCATCGAAAGAGAACAACATCGTTCTCGATGCCTTCGCCGGTTCAGGCACAACACTCGCTGTCGCCGAAAAATTAGGTCGTCGCTGGATCGGTATGGATTGCGGCAAGCTCGCGATTTATACGGTTCAGAAAAGGATGCTGGATCTGACCTCTCAGGTCGGTTCTCTCTCCCCGGATTCCCGCCGGGAACATGAGCGGGTTTCCGACTTCAGCGAACATTCCAAAGCCCCTTCACAGGGTCTTTTTATGACTTATGAAAAGGCCCGGAAAGGCGAACTGGATATCACGGCTTCCTTTCTAAAAGATTTTTCCGAATTCATTAATAAACATGTCAAGCAGAGTAAAGACCGACAATTTTCGCTGGTCTGTCCCCGGGAAAAATTTAAGGTCCGGGATCTGAAGTTGATCGAGAAACCAGAAAAATACCAAGCGGGAGAATATATCGTTCCCATCAACGGAATTACTTTTCTCATCTCTACTATTCAGCCGAAGAAGAAGAAAGATAAACCAAAGCATCTCAAAGCCGGATCCTTCGTTCTTTTCAATGCCGGTGTTTACGACAATGATAAAATCAAGGAGATGCGATGGGAAGAGTATAAGCCATTCGTAATGAAGCTCTTTGAAATGAGAGCGGCTCCTCACAAGATACATGCCTTCGAAGCGGACGGGTATATTGGAACCGACTCGGCCTGCGTCTGGAACTACCCGGACAGCAAGAAGCTGGTCATTGATGAGGAATATGTCCGGAGCCTGCACAAGGCTTTAGGCGGCAAAGCGGGAGATCGTTTTTATATTATCGCGCCGGTTGTCTCAATGGGTTTCATGATGGACGAGATCCCGCTGGATGAAACCACTTATGTGTTTCTCAAGGTCCCGATCTCCATTCTTTTGCGCCTGCTGAACACCGATGAGGCGGGCGCGATCAAGCAGCCGGTCAGCGAAAATAATGTCAATGAGGTAATCGATGCGGTTGGGTTCGATTTTATCTCCCAGCCGATCGTCAAAACTACCTGCTGCCGTTTGCGGCCGGTTAAGGTGGATCTGCTCAATCGCGATCAGAAGGATTATGTTATCCGGTTAAAGGAATTCAGGACTAATACGCTTTCAACCGATCCGGAAGATTTCGAGAACTTCGAAACGCTTTCGATGGTTCTAATTGATACCGACTTCCGAGGAGATATTTTCCGGCTTTCAAAGGCTTACTGGGCGGAAGATTTAATCAGGGTGGAATTTAATCGGTTGAAAGCGCGTGATAACAAGGTTGTCGCCGAGGAGATTAAAGCTTGCAAATATTTAGATGTGAGGATACCCGAAACGGAATTCGTCGGTAAAAAAATTATGGCAATTTTTATGGATAAATATGGCAACGAGAAGAAGAAAGTCTTCACTAAATCTGATTTCAGATGAGTACGATCTTTCGGAACAAAGATTTTATTCTGCAAATTTTTGATGATTCGAAAAAATGCCGAGATATTGTCAACAAGTATTCGGCATTTCTGGAGTGTCTCTGTCCCGAGCAATATGCTTTCCAGAGGGAGGCGATTAAAATAGCCATTGAATTTTTCGTCTCCGAAAAGTATCGGAATACCGAAGAACTGGCACGAGAAAATTATGAATTCAATAAAAAAATCCATGCCCGGTTCGAACATGTAAGTGATTATCTCATCCGATTCCCGTTGAAGGATAAGAAATCCGTCAGTGTGGATCTGGCTACCGGCACCGGAAAGAGCTGGGTTATTTATGGTATCGCTCAGATCATGCTGGCGGAAGGGCTGGTTGATAAAGTTCTGATATTATGCCCCTCTCTTACCATTGAAGAGGGGTTGAAGGATAAGTTTAACCGGCTCAGCGGAGACGCCAACCTGCAAAAGATCCTTCAGGAGTTGGGCGCTGCTTATCCCAACCCCGCGATTAAGAGCGCTAATGATCCGATATTGGCTGGTGATATCTGCGTTGAAAATATTCACGCCGTCTATGAGCGGACCGGGTCATCTATTCTGGACAGTTTTCGGGGAAAGGGGCGGAGGACACTGGTTATCAACGATGAGGCTCATCATATCTTCAGTAAGGTCGATCAAGCCGTGAAGAGATGGCTGGGATTTCTTCAGGATAATAGATTCGATTTTCATTATATCGCCAACGTATCGGGGACCCCCTATATCGGCAACGATTACTTTCTTGACGTAATATACCGGTACAGCCTCAAACAGGCGATTGAAGATCGAGTAGTAAAAAAAATTGACTATAAAATCGAAGAGGAGTCACATCGAAAGAAGGGTTTTTATGAGACCTGGCATAATCATCAATTAAATAAAGAAAAATATGCCGGTATCTTGAAACCACTCACCATCATTGTGACAGAGAAGATTGTCTCATGTGTGAAAGTCTGGAAGGATTTCGTTGAATTCCTCGCCGAGAAGGAAAAACTAACTCCTGAAGAAGCCGCTCGGAAGGTTATCTGGGTAGTTTCGGGGATACCGGCGGGCAGAGATGGGAAGATAATTAAATCCATTATTTCTCATCCCGAGAAAGCGCGAAAAGCGAACTTGCAAAGCCTTAAAACGGTCGACGACGAAGAAAATCCGGTAGAGTGGATCATCTCAGTGAGCATGTTGACCGAAGGATGGGATGTGAAGAACATTTTTCAGATTGTTCCTCACGAAAACCGTGCTTTTAACTCCAAACTATTAATCGCCCAGGTGCTTGGCCGGGGTTTGCGCATACCGGAAGGAATCGAAGATCCGGTATTAGTCAAGATCAATAACCATACCCGCTGGACGCCGCAGATCGCGAATTTATACAAGGATGTTTTGGAGATAGAAAATACATTCTCCTGGGGCTTCTTTGATCAACAGAAAAAATACTGTTTCCCTCTTTATAAGCTGACCTATGAATCGGTCCGGCAGACAGTTGAAGTAAAGAAAAAACCCGCTAAACATCCTTCAGCCGTATCGTATGTCCCCCAATCAAAAGAATGGTATGAAACCAGCCGCTACTCGGAATCCGGCACGGTAACTACGATTATTGAAAATAATGAGATCATCTCCATAAAAAGCGCGGTCCGCCAGATGAAGATTTTCCTCAAGGAAAAAGATGAAAAGCTGGCGAGAGAATGGACCGGTAAGAGGCTTGAAAAATTTATCCGGGACAATCTTAAGAAAACAGGATACGATACTGAATTTATCAGCCGTGAGAACCTCACTCTGACTCAAATGGCGTTTGGGCCGATGTTTCGGAGAGTCGATGAAGAAAATCCGCGTTTGACCATGAAACCGCGGAATTATTTTCAGGTAGATATGCGGAAGATATCCCGACAGTCCTTCAATGAAAGTGCGTTGAAGAAATACGGATATATCTTTTTTTCAGGACAATCAATAGACGGATTTATCGGGGAAGAGAAGAGGAGGCTGTCAAAGTACCTTGATCTCAGAGATAACTATGAGCAATTGCGGGAAGATAGACTGCTCTTTGGCGATTCGGAAGAAGAGATCAAGTTCTTAAAGGAGAATTTTTATCCGGTTGAAAGTAAGAATTTTAAAACGCCATGGAATATTCATTTTGTCCGATATGAACCGGAAAGGAAATTTTCTCGAAGTCTGTTTGATTACACGGAACTGTTCGATTCAATTGTTAAGGCACCGGATAAGGGTTTTTATTCATTCCCATATTCGTATAAACCGTCAGAAATAGGAAAAAGTCATCCAATCCACGAAAATTTTAATCCCGATTTCTTTTTAAGACGTGCCGGAAAAAAGGAAATATTGGTAGTCGAGATCAAAGATGATGCTGATGATTCGAAGAAAAATCGCGCGAAAAATCGTGCTGGTAAAGAACATTTCATAAAATTAAATGCTCAATTGGAGAAAGCGGGCATACAATGGAGATATTACTTCTACTTCTTGTCGCCGGAAGATTATACTGAATTTTTCGCGGCAGTCAGAGAAGATCGCTATTCAGAATGGAAGTCACGGTTGATGCAATCCCTGGAATCATAGTAAAAATATAACTCGGGTATTCTATAAGCAATGAGCCACATAATTAAAAGATTCGAATCTATGTCCAAGAACGATCTTACAAAGTATCTTCGTCGGGTTGCGCATGTACTATCGGAGTCGAATCAACATATTATAGCGCGGATATTTTATGATTCAATAAAGCTGGCTTATTATAGGGTAAAGAGAAAAACTGAGAGGTCTTAATCACATTACACTGGAGAGATAATCCTAAAGGAGCGAGAAGTCGCAAAAATTTTAAGGCTCATACATTATTTACATGTAAATAATCGAGTTTATACCGCGAGCCATGAACTCATCCAGTGTTTCGGAAAATACTTTGAAAACGAATCTCCGGCTGTAAAATTTTTTGAGAGATATGTTGAAGGAACAATTCAAGATAAATTTGGAAGAAGCATTTTAATAGATTTAGATGAAGGGCTCCGGTTCATGTATAAAGACCCGGATACCCAGAGGCACATGGTTTCGCCGGAAAATTATGTTCCCTCAAGGGGAAAGAGGTTACCCTGGATTAAACACACAATAACAAAAACCAAAAACATCTATCGAAGAATAGATAAGAAGCAAGAAGAATTGCTGTATGTTAATCAATATGAAATTGAACTTAAAGGACAGGAGAACGTTAGGTGTTACTGGTTGGTGGTAGCGAAGAAAAATAAAAAAGACAAAATGGGGCCGTATAGATTTAAAACGGCATGGCCGGTTCACCAACAAAGATATAACCGACTTCTGAAAATAATAGAGGGATTTGATCCGGCGGAGAGATGAGTAGACAAAAAAGAAGCCGAGGCAGATACCGGTATATGCTCATAAGCACCAATCCCCTCGGCTGGACTTGGTGAATAAACCATATACCTACACTTGTAATACCATAATCCAATACAATAATGAGTTTGTCAATAGAATTTATGAGTTTATTTTGGAGGTTACGAAAATGTTACGTTATTTAACAGCGGGAGAGTCGCATGGGCGGGGACTGCTGGCAATACTTGACGGCTTACCGGCCGGCTTGAAGGTTGATGAAGAGTTTATCAACGAGGAGTTGAAGGCTCGGCAGGCCGGTTACGGCCGGGGTGGCCGGATGGAGATTGAGTCCGACCGGGTGGAGATCTGGGCCGGGACCCGGGGCCGGGTTACACTCGGTTCACCCCTCGCGATTTTGATCAGGAACAAGGACTTCAAGATCGAAGAACTGCCCCCGGTGACCGCGCCCCGTCCCGGTCATGCCGATCTGGCCGGGGCCCAAAAATACGGACACCGGGATATTCGCAATGTTCTGGAACGGGCCAGCGCCCGAGAGACCGCCGCCCGGGTGGCTCTGGGGGCGATTGCTCAACTGTTCCTGAAAGAGTTTGCGGTCCGGGTGGAGAGCTGGATCGTATCCCTGGGTGACGTCTCGATCGGGGAGGTCGGAGAAGACGAGCAAGCGGCGAATCTGTCGTCCTCTCTTCTCAACTGCCCCGACCCGGTGGCAGAGAAGAAGATGATCGAGATTATCGACCGGGCCCGGGAGAACGGCGATACCTTGGGCGGTATCTTTCGGGTGGAGGCGGCCGGCGTTCCACCCGGCCTGGGAAGCTATTCCCAGGGAGAGAGCCGCCTGGACGCGCGGTTGGCCTCCGCCCTGATGAGCATCCCGGCGATTAAAGGAGTGGAGATCGGGCTGGGTTATGAATCGGCCCGGCTGCCGGGCTCGAAAGTCCATGATGAGATTATCCGGGCCGGGGGCACGGTCCGCCGGCTGAACAATCGGGCCGGGGGTATTGAAGGGGGGTTGAGCAACGGTGAGAGGATAGTCATCCGGGGCGCCATGAAGCCGATCCCCACCCTGGGGCGGCCTTTGATGACGGTGGATCTGGAGACCGGAGAACCTGTTTCCGCGGCCCGGGAACGGGCCGATGTCTGCGCGCTCCCGGCCGCGTCGGTGGTGGGGAGAGCGATGGTGGCACTGGAGCTGGCCCGGGCTTTCCTGGAGAAGTTCGGTGGTGATAGCCTCACGGAGATCAAGAGAAACTACTCCGGTTACATGAAATCCCTTAAACGTTTTTAACCATGGGAACAGAAAAAAATATTGTCCTGTTCGGCTTCATGGGAACGGGTAAATCCGCCATTGCGCGTCTCCTGGGAGAACGGTTGGATCGGCCGGTTGTGGAGATGGACGAGGTCATCGAGGAGCAAGAAGGGATGACGATCAGCCGCCTCTTCATGGAGAAAGGGGAGGCGTATTTCCGTAATCGGGAACGGGAACTGGTCGGGGAGTTGTCTCAAGCCGGGGGAAAGATCATTGCCACCGGTGGCGGGGTTATCCTGAATCCGGATAACATCCGGGAGCTGAAAAGAAACGGAGTCTTAATATGTCTTACCGCCAGCCCGGAGGTGATTCTTAAGAGAGTGAGAGATGAGGTCCACCGGCCCCTCCTTGAGGGCGGCGACCGGCTGGAGATGATCAGGAAGATTCTGGAAGAACGGCGTCTTTTATACGATCGGATAGATCATCAGATCGACACATCTGATATGACAGTTGAGCAGGTCGTGGAAGAAATATTTACGATGGCAAATTGACGGTGTGGGTTGACCGATAAAGGGAATGCCCCCTGTTTGATGATAAAGAAATACTACCTTTTATTCTTTTCCGTCTTCGTCGTCGGTTTTACCTCACTCTCCGCCCAGATCGTTTTCTTGAGAGAACTCCTGGTTCTCTTCTATGGTAACGAGCTCTCCCTGGGGGTGGTCCTGGGGTGCTGGCTCTTCTGGACCGGAATGGGGAGCCTGTTGCTGGGTCGGCTGGCTGACCGGTTTCGTTCCCCGGCTGTCATCTTCTCTCTTTTTCAATCTCTTCTGGCCGTCTCCCTGGTTCTGACTCTCCTGGCAATCCGTTCAGTCAAACTATTCTTGAACGTCTCTCCCGGCCAGATTATCGGCTATCTTCCGATCATCATCGCTTCCTTCACGGTCGTCTCCCTCTACTGCCTGTTGAACGGCTTCCTCTTCTCTCTGGGATGCAAGGCCTATGAGAAGATCTCCGCCCCCTCCCGACGTAAGTTTCTGGATAAAAGCAGTCGGGGACTGGGCCTGATCTACATTCTGGAGGCTCTGGGGGCGGTCGGGGGAGGGTTGCTGACCAGCCTGTTTCTGATCCGGGCTCTCGCTCCGGTGCCCTTGATTGTTATCCTGAGCGCGTTGAATCTGGCCGCGGGAGGGGCTCTTCTCTTTTCCTCCTCCCCCGGCCGTTCGGCGTTGCCGGGAAAAGCTATCTGGTTGGGTTTGGTTGGGGCCGGGGTGGTCTTCTTCTGCGCGGGGGGGGTCGGGAGACTGATGGAGAAATCCCTGGCCTGGCAGTGGCGGGGTTTCAGGCTGGAGAAGACCGAGAACTCCATCTATGGAAACCTCGCGATAACCGGCCGGGAGAATCAGTTTAGTCTTTTTGAGAATGGGCTCCTGCTCTTTACCCAGCCCGATCTTCTCTCCGCTGAAGAGTCGGTTCATTTCGCGATGCTGGAGCACCCTGACCCGCGCCGGGTCTTGTTGATCGGCGGTGGGGTGGGGGGGAGCCTCCGGGAGATTTTAAAGTATCCGTCGCTTTCTAAATTGACTTACATGGAGCTTGATCCGGCGATTATTCGCCTGGCCGGGGAGTTCCTCCCCCCGGAAGAGGTCTCGTTTCTGGAAGACCCCCGCGTGGAAGTCATTTACGGAGACGGGCGCCTCTTCCTCCAGAAAGAAACCCAAAAATATGATCTGATCATCATCAATCTCCCCGATCCCTTCACCGCTCAGCTCAACCGGTTCTATACCCGGGAATTCTTCGCCTTGGCCCGGGACCATCTCCGAAAGGGAGGCATCATAAGCCTGGGGCTCACCTCCTCCGAGAACTATATCAGCGGCGAGCTGCAGAACTTCCTGGGGTGTATCTATAAGACATTGCGGAAGGTTTTCCCCGCTCTGGTGATCGTTCCGGGGGGGACCAATTACTTCATCGCCTCGGATACGGCTGATTATCTGACCGACGACTATTCCGTCCTCGAAGAACGGATCCGGGAGCGGGGATTGGATCTCAAATATGTCCGTAGCTATTATCTGGCCGACCGGATGCGGCGAGAACGGATTGACTATCTCCGGCGGAAACTTGAGACCGCGCCCCGCGACCGGCTCAACCTGGACTTTTATCCGATCTGCTATTTCTATGACATGGTCTTCTGGAGCAGCTATTTTATCGGGGAAACAGGCGGATGGTTTTCCCGCCTGCTACAGGGGGCACTGAGCATGCGGTGGTGGTGGTTCCTCCTCCCGGTGGGCCTATCCCTGATCTTTCTTCCTCTCTTTCGGGCCCGGCGGGATAAGAGCCGGGGAGCCTGGGTCCTCTGGCCGGTTATGACCTCCGGGTTCTCCGAGATCGTCTTCCAGGTGGTGGTATTACTTGCCTTCCAGATTCTGTACGGATATGTCTATTATAAATTGGGGATTATTCTTACTCTCTTCATGGTCGGGCTGGTTCTGGGCGGAGGGACGATCACCCGGCTCCTCCCCCGGCTGAAGGACGAACATCGCCTCTTCTTCATCACCCAGATCGTTATCTGTCTCTATCCCCTTCTCCTGCCGGGGGTGTTTTATCTCCTGGCCGCGAACCCGGGAAGGACGATGATCCGGTTCGGTGAGAATATCATCTTCCCGGCCTTCCCGGTGATCGCTGGCTTTATCGGGGGCTTCCAGCTCCCCCTGGCGGGAAGGATATATCTGAAATCTCGGAAGAGACTGGGGATGGTCTCCGGACTGGTCTACGGGTTCGATCTCCTCGGGGCCTGCCTCGGGGCGCTCTTGATCAGCGCCTTTGTCCTGCCGATTATGGGAGTGGCCGCCACCTGCTACGCGGTCACCCTCCTCAATCTCTCCTCCCTGGTTGTCATCGGGGGTTATAAGATTAAATCTCATGAAGATTAGAAAAAATATTCCCGTGCTATTGGTGGTGGATATGCAGAACGGATTTGTGGAGGAGTCCGAACTTCCAGTGTCAGGGGGGAGGGAGATTATCCCCGTCATCAACCGGTTGATGCCTCTCTTCCCGGTGGTGGTAGCCTCCCAGGATTGGCACCCGCCCGATCACGGCAGTTTCTATACCCGGTATCCCGGTGCGGTACCGTATGATCTGGGGAGCCTCGGCGGCAAGCCGCAGGTCCTCTGGCCGGTCCATTGCGTTCAGGGGACCCGGGGCGCCGCGTTCATCCCGGAGATAAAAAGCGAATACTTCCAGGCTATTATCCGGAAGGGGATGGATCCGGAGGTAGATTCGTACTCTGTCTTCTATGATAACCACCATCAAAATCCCTCCGGTTTGAAAGGGTATCTCCTGGAGCGGGGAGTGAAGGTTGTCTTTCTGGCCGGGTTGGCGTTTGACTACTGCGTCCGCTACAGCGCCCTTGACGCTCTTGAGTTTACCTCCGAGATCTATGTGATTGAGGATGCCACGCGGGGAGTGGCGTCGTCGTCGATGGCGGAGACCAAGAAGGAGTTCGAAGAGAAAGGAATCAGGCTTATTAGGGCACGAGAAGTCGAGAGTATAATGGCCGGTATAATGTCCCATTTGAGGTAATACTTCAAATGGGGCGTTATTGTTTTCAGCCGGCCAGACGGCGCCAGTGACGGGCTTTTCTTGGATTGGGACTATCCTGGGATACCTTCACCTTCTTATTCATCCTGAGGAGGGGATAGAGAGAAGCCAGGATTCCCAGGAAGAGCCCTTCTTTCAAGAATCGCCGCCGGTTTATTTTGTGGTTTAACTTGATCATTTACATTATTTCCATAGTCCCGGGATGAGATGTCCGCAGTACCCGCATCTTCCATCCTTCAAATTATTCTCCAGAACCTGGTAACCGATCCTCCCGATAACCTTCTTCCCGCAGCCCGGGCAGAAGGTACTCTCGCTCTGCAGTCCCGGGACGTTGCCGGTATAAACGTAATTAAGCCCTTTCTCCAGGGCGATCTCCCGGGCCATCTTTAATGTCTCGACCGGAGTGGGGGGGAGGTTGCGGAGCTTGTACATGGGATGGAAGCGAGAGAAGTGGAGCGGGATATCCGGTCCCAGGTGGTCGTAGATCCAGCCCACCAGCCATCTGATCTTCTCCGGCTGATCGTTCAGGGTGGGGACGATAAGGTTGGTGATCTCTACCCAGACCCCCATCTCTTTCATGATCTCCAGTGCCCTCTGGACCGGGGGGAGCGTTCCCCGGACTACCTCTCGGTAGTAGTCCGCGTCGCCTTTTAAATCCACATTGACCGCGTCGATGACCGGGCCGAGTTCTCGCAGTGGCTTCTCGTTAATGTAGCCGGCGGTGACCATAACATTCTTCATCCCTCGCTTGTGAGCGAGCACCGATGTATCATACATATACTCGTAGAAGATAATCGGTTCCGAATAGGTGTAGGCGATGGAACGGCAGTTGTTCTTAATCGCCGCCGCCACCACTTTTTCTGGAGGAAGATCATAGTTCCTGGTCTCCTCGGGCGGTCTCTGGGAGATCTCCCAGTTCTGGCAGAAACGGCAGCGGAGGTTACAGCCGGCGGTGGCGATCGAGAAGATGGGAGAACCGGGGAGGACATGAAAGAGCGGCTTCTTCTCGATCGGGTCGATGTGAACGGCGCAGGGGTTCCCATAGACCAGGGTCGTCAGTTCCCCGTCGATATTCTCTCGCGCCCGACATTCTCCCCGCTGACCCGGGGCCAGAATGCAGGCCCGGGGACAGAGCTCGCATTGAACCTTATCTGTTGTACTCATTATTCTTCCCACTTCCGCGAGAATTTGGCTTTCCGGGGGTGGATTCCTTTCTTCTGATAACGCTCGGTTGTGCCCGGCGTCGGTCGCGCCGAGAGAGACTCTTTCTTCTCTTTCTCACCTCCGGGCTTACAACCCGGTAGCGTAAAGGTCAGTGTTATTGCCAATACTAATATAATTGACTTTAAGCTCGCGATTTTGTTCATATACAAATATTAACACACTGTAATGAGAAGTTCAAGGCCGGCTTATTTGGATTCTCTAATTCTGACATAAGGACTACTCGCGCCAAAAAAATTATTCTCGGCTAATTCCGTATTTCCGCATAATTTGGCTCCGGCTTCCGACACCGGGATCAGCATCCTTGATTCGAAATCCTACCAGTCTCATAATTTCCGAAAGATAGAATACCCCATATTTATCTCCCTTGAAAATCAAAACTTTGTTTCTATTTTTCATCCTCAACT
>Ga0208905_1000349_pt1 | contig 23741 bp, 17 predicted proteins | sample AntAceMetag02UKS_FD_184776 | JGI IMG/M metagenome (GOLD analysis project Ga0208905, IMG submission 184776) | Saline lake microbial communities from Ace Lake, Antarctica - Antarctic Ace Lake Metagenome 02UKS (SPAdes) (version 2) | ecosystem: Environmental > Aquatic > Non-marine Saline and... | reverse complement strand
TTCTACTCACTCTCCCACCACTTCCGCCAGATGGCGGCATACTTATTGATCCAATCGGTAATGGCCTCCGGACCAATATCGTGACCGGCTTTCTCTGATTCCACCCACTTGTGCTTTAAGATCTGTTCCATCTGGTTCCTGGATGAAATTTTCAATCGCTTCTCTCTCCAGGTGCGGGCGTAATTATTTTCCCAGTTCGAGATGGCATCTTTAAAGCTGATCCAGCGGTTGTTGCGCTGGGAAAGAAAGTAGCGGTGTACCCGGATAGCCTTCCACTCCGCGGGGCTGTAGCATCGCTCGGCGGCTGGATTATTACCGTTGGCATCCTCGATCTTTTGTTGTTCTCTTCTCCATTTGCCGGCATATTGTTTCAGCCAGTCCTGGATTACTTCTCGCAGGCGTACCTCATAGCCGTTCTTCTGGGAGAGATAATATTTGTGGACATGGATAGCAGCCCATTCCGCCGGGCTGAAGAGATAGTCGGATTCCGATTTCATCTATAAGTTAACGCCGTTGGTGTTAACTGGGTGGTCACTAAAATTTATGTTGTTGGATAATTTAGATAGACCATACTCGAAAAGGAATTTTCAACTATTTAAGTTCAAAAAACTAAATATTCACCACGAAGAACACCCCGAAAAATTCGGGGTGTTCTTCGTGGTTAAAAAAAGCTTTTCGAGCAAGGTTAAGCTAAAAGCAAATTGGCGGACAAATCTACTAAAAATGACCGGGCGATGCAAATAAAAAGTAGTAATAAAATTAAATGCTTTTCCGCTAATTTTATCTCTTGAACAATGATCATTATAATTAGTTCTTTTAAAGTCAAAAATATGCCTGTAATCTTATTTCAATGCTTAAAAAATCAGATTAAGAAAAAAATATGGTGAAAGATCAAGAATTCGGTGAACTGCTGATGGTAGGATTCGACGGAGTTCGGATCAATGACGAGCTCCGCCGATATATCCTCCGGTGGAAAGTGGGGGGGGTGATACTATTCGGGAGAAATATTCTTGGTTCCGATCAAGTGGCCGAACTCTGCGAAAACCTCAAGGGATTACGCCGGGAGGTTGCTGATACTCCGCTCCTTATCGCAATCGATCAGGAAGGGGGGACTGTCGCCCGGCTGAGAGAAGGTGTAACAGCCTTTCCGGGAAACCTGGCGCTGGGTTGCGCGGGATCATCCGATGACGCATACTATCAGGGGATGGTTATCGGACGGGAACTCCGTGAGCATGGGATCAATATGAATCTGGCGCCGGTTCTTGATCTATATTCGGACCGGGGGAGCAAGAGCCTGGAGCTTCGGGCATTGGGCCGGGATCCTAAAAAGGTCTCGGAGATGGGGGCGGCATTGATCAGAGGGATGCAGGAGGAGGGAGTTATTGCTACTGCCAAGCATTTTCCGGGAAAGGGCTCGGCCCGGGTTGATTCCCACGAAGAACTTCCGGTGATCAAGGAAACTCTTGAGGAGTTAAAACGGAGAGACATTATTCCATTTCAATACGCGATCGCCGCGGGGGTTAAGGCAATCATGACTTCCCACGCGGCTTATCCGGTTCTGGAAGAGGGGGCTGTCATCCCGGGTACTATCTCCCGGAAGGTACTATCTCCCGGAATTTGATGACTGTTCTCTTAAGAGATGAGCTTAAATTTTGTGGTATTCTGATAAGTGATGACCTGGGGATGGGAGCGCTCCGGGGCGGCTACTCGCCGGCCACGACTGCAATAGAGTCACTAAGAGCCGGGGTTGATATTCTGCTGCTCTGTCATGATCCTGTTGCCCGCGAAGAGGTTCTGGCCTCCCTTTCGACCACCCGCGATAAAGACCGCGAGATCAGAGAGAGGATGGAAGAGAGCCTGGCAAGGCTTGCCGCTGTGAAGTCAGGACTGAATTTTCAAGAAGCGGTTCAGTCTCTGACGCCGGATCTGGATGGGAATAAACTCTCACTCCGGATTGCCCGGAGAGGTATCTCTATCTATAGATCATCCGGCAAGCAAATCCCGATTGATTCTGAGAGTCGCATTTTTATGGTCCGCTTTCAGCCGGAGATGACGGTAGAGGTGGAGGGCAGCACGATAACCGCCGATGATCCCGCTGAGCATCTGAAAGTCCTGGGTTTCAAGCCGGAAGTTTTTAATCTCCCCCTTCTGCCTGGAGCTGAAGAAGTCGAATATCTCTCGAGTCGCTTGCCCGGCATAATTCCAGTCATTATTGCCTGTTACGATGCCCATCGTTATCCCGGACAGAAAAAGTTGATTGATGATCTTCTAACTCGGCGCCCGGATGCCATTCTGGCGATAATGCGTGACCCGCGTGACGCGGAGCTATTCCCCCGGGCCAGTACAATCATCATCACCCGAGGATATACCGCCCCGTCTCTTCAGGCCCTGGCCGAAGTTCTCGCCGGAAAAATATTGAACCGCGGAGACGCAGAGATCGCAGAGAGAAAAGATTAAAGCATATCGATTGAATACGTTTTATTTCAGTAGTGCGAAGGAACAATAACTTAGTCAATTAGCTGACTTTGTTATCTCTAAATCTTTCTTTGCGATCTCTGCGTCTCTGCGGTTCAAATAAGTTGTGGAGTTATATACCATTATGAGAATAACAATTATTGGTTCCGGGGTGGCGATGCCTTCGCTCCGGCGGAGGTCTCCCGGTCTGGTGATTGATACCGGATCGGAAAGACTTCTCTTCGACTGCGGTCCCGATATTTTAAGGGGCCTCCTGGCGGCCGGTTACCGCCACCAGGAGATTGATCGGATTCTTGTTACTCATTTCCATCCCGATCATACCCTGGGGTTGGCTCACTTTATCTTTGCCTCCTGGTATGATCTGGAGCCCCGGAGACGGGAGATACTGATCGGAGGGCCGGAGGGCCTTTCTGACCTACTCAAAGGTTTTTATTCCATCTATCCCGGCTGGCTGGAAGGGAAGGACTACCGGGTTCTGGTTCACGAGATTACCGGGAATGAGTGGTTTGGGAAGGGCTGGAAAGTGCGGACCGGTCCGGTCAGGCATAATCCGGAGAGTATCGCCTATCGGCTGGAAGATAAAAATGGTAAGGTGGTTGTATATACTGGGGATACCGGTTACTGCGAATCCCTGGTCGAACTGGCCCGGGGAGCGGATCTCCTGATCAGCGAATGTTCCTTTCCGAACGCGGTTGATCTCCCCACCCATCTCAATCCGTCAAAAGTCGGCCGGATCGCCCGTCAGGCCGGAGTGAATAAAGTTCTTCTCACTCATCTCTATCCCCCCTGTGACGAGGTTGATATAGTGGAGCAGTGCGGCAAAGAGTTTAAAGGTGAGGTAATCAAGAGTGAGGATGGGATGATGATAGAGATAAATTAGCTCCCGTTGGTCGCTAATTTAGTTTTGAACCAAGGCCATCATATTCTTCCAGCTCCGGAAATTTCCGGTGAAGCCGAACAACTTTTATTATTCGCCATAGTGTTTTTTCTTATTAGCTTTAGCGGGTTCCTAAAGCCTGAAAAGTTAGGTGAAGCAACAACTTTCAACTTTAGGCACTTTAGCGCACTTTAGGCACTTCTTTTAGCGGGCTCCTAAAGCCTGAAAAGCCGGGCTAAGCGACAACTTTTAACTTTAGGCACTTTAGCGCACTTCTCACTTCTTCATACTTTAGCGCACTTTAAACTCCCTTCCTCCTTGCTACCATAAAAATATATGGTATAGTGTTTTTGCTATGCAAAAACACTCATTTGAATTCACTCACCTCCATTGTCACAGTTACTACTCGTTCCTGCGGGGTACAGCCTCTCCCGCGTCTCTGGTCCACCGGGCGGCGGAGCTGGGGATGTCGGCGCTGGCGCTGACCGACCGGGATGGGATCTGTGGAGCGGTGGAGTTCTACCTGGCCTGCCGGGAGGTGGGGGTTAAGCCTATCCTGGGGGTGGAACTGACGGAGACTGACGGTGGTTGGCAAGATGGGCCAAAGACAAGATTTAGTCGTCCGCGGCGAGCCGTTTTCCTGGCCCGTAACCGGAGCGGCTGGAGACGGGTCTGTGAGCTCACCACCGCCCGGCAGTTGGATGAGAATTTCTCCCTCTCTCAAGCGGTCCGGGATGCCGGGGATGATCTCTTCGTCCTCACGGCCTCTCCGGATCTAATTCCTGATATTCCTCTGCGGTTATCTATCCTGGAGGTGACCTCGTTCATGGGGCTCCGGGAACGGGAAGAAATCCTCCGGATCGGTCGGGAGAAGAAGATCCCGGTGGCGGCGGCTAATGACGTATATTTTTTATCTCCTTTTGATTTTTCCCTGACCCGACTTCTCTCCTGTATTCGAACCAGGTCCAGCTGGAAGGGTGTCGCGCTGTCGGAGGTTCCGCACCGGGAGGCCCGGTTTAAAGCTGCCCGGGAGATGGAGGATAGTCTGGGGGTGTATCCGGATCTCTTCGCGACCACCCGGTGGATCGCGGATGAGTGTAATCTTGAATTGGAACTGGGGCGCCTCCACCTGCCCCGTTACCCTATACCCTCAGGAGAGAGTACTCCGGGGCGACTACGGGCACTTTGCCGGGAAGGGGTTAAAAAACGATATGGCGCCGCCACCGCCGATCTGAAGCATCAGCTGGAGAAAGAACTCCGGGTCATTTCCAGGTTGGGGATGGCCGATTACTTTCTCCTGGTGGAAGAGATTGTCGGTTTCGCGAGAGAGCGGGGGATCCCCAGCCTGGGGCGCGGTTCGGCGGCCAACAGCCTGGTCTGCTATCTGCTCGGGATAACCGGGGTTGACCCGCTCCGGTACAACTTTTACTTTGAGCGATTCCTCAATGATAAGCGTAAGGATCCTCCGGATATCGATCTTGACTTTCCCACCAATAGGCGGGATGAGGTGGTAAACTGGATATACCGGCGGTTCGGATCCGACCGGGTAGCGACACTCTCCACCACGGTCCGTTTCCGGGCCCGCTCGGCGCTGAGAGAGACGGCCCGGGTGATGGGGATGGGAGAATCCGAGACGCGCCGCCTGACCCGAAATCTTCCCTATTATGCCAGTCTGGGGGACCCGGACCGGATCCGCCGGGAAGTGCCGGAGTGCCGGGATTTCCCCTGGAACGATCCGGCGACCCGCAAAATTCTGGCGATCGCCGCTCGTCTGGTAAGTATTCCCCGCCATCTCTCTGTTCATCCCGGAGGGATAGTGATTACGCCTGAGCCGCTCACCAATTATCTGGCTCTCACCCGTGCGGCTAAGGGGGTGGTAGTTACCCAGCCTGACATGTACAGCGTGAAGGAATTGGGGCTGCTCAAGATAGATATTCTGGGTCAGCGGGCGCTGGCGGTGGTGGCGGACGTGGTCCGTGGGGTAGGGGAGGGCGGGGAGAAGATTGATTTTGACGTAATTGATCCCACGCATGACAAGGCGACCCGGGAACTGATCGCGAACGGTCAAACGATCGGCTGCTTCTATGTGGAATCCCCGGTAATACGTGCTCTTTTAAAGCGCTTGCGCTGCCGGGAGTTTGAGACATTGGTCGCCGCCATTTCGATCATCCGGCCCGGGGTCTCCAGTACCGGCTGCGCCGAGAGCTATATCGCCCGCCACCTGGGAAGGGAGAAACCATCCTCCATCCATCCCCGGGTGGATGGGATTCTCAAAGAGACCTATGGTGTTATGATCTACCAGGAGCAGGTGATGAGGGTGGTGAGCGAGGCGGCCGGTCTCAGCCTGGCGGATGGCGATGAGTTCCGCCGCTGCATGAGTAAAAAGCCGGGCTGGCAGGCGCTCTCCAACTACCGGGAACGGTTCATCCGGGGGGCGGTCCGGAACCGCGTCCCCCGGAAGATTGCGGTTGAACTCTGGCGCAAGATCGAAGGGTTTGCCTCCTACGCTTTCTGTCAGGCCCATAGCGCTTCTTTCGCCCGGCTCTCTTACCAGACCGCCTATCTGAAGGCGCATTATCCGGCCCGGTTCATGGCCGCCATGATCTCCCGTCGGGGAGGTTTCTATTCCACCCGGGAATATGTTCGGGAAGCGGAGAGAATGGGGCTTCCGATATATCCCCCCAACGTAAATCGGAGTGATTATCCCTACCGGGCTGAAGGGGAGGGGATCCGGGTCGGTCTGATGGAAGTAAAAGGGCTCCGGCAAAATACTACCCGGATGATTCTGAAAGAACGGATCAATGGCCCGTACCTGTCCTGGGAAGATTTCCGTGGCCGGGTGTGCCTCGATTCCGGTGAATTTTCAAAGCTGATCCGGAGCGGTGCCCTTGACGACCTGGGCCGGAACCGGACGGCACTCGCCTGGTATCTGGCCGCCGGCTATTCTCCTTCACCCCTATCCCCGGACGAACTCTTTCCCCAATTTCGAGAGGAGTCCGGTCCTCCACTCCCCGGCTTTAAAAATAGCCCGGCCGACCGGAGGAGAAACGAGCAGGATAGTTTGGGTTTTTCTCTTCTCCCACCGGAATCGGAAGATCTCCGCCGGGAGTTGAAAGAGTTCGCCCCCTCGATCCCCTTGATCCGGGCAGATGAGCAGATGAAGTGGGAGGGGAAAGACGTACAGCTAGTCGGAGATCTCGTGACCTGTCGGCTGAATCGGACCCGGGATAGCGGCCGTCTGATGAAATTTCTTACTCTGGAGGATGCCACCGGCCTCTTTGAGGTCGTACTCTTCCCGAAGTGCTATGCCAGCTATGGCCACCACCTGGCCAACCCCGGCCCTTTCTATATTCGGGGAACGGTTCAGGTCAAGGATCAAGTCCCGACAATTATCGGCAGTTTTTTAAGCGGGATTTAGGCGATATTCTGCCTCAAATGTGGCTTACGAGATGGAAATGCCACACGCTTTCTTCCTGAATCTTCCTGACGTTTGCGAATATCCTCAAATATCGCATTGGCGTCATATTTGAATTGAGCAGCATACTGTTCTCTCCGCTCTCGAGTTTCTTTAATAATAGGATTTTGCCACATAGGTTTAACCATCCATCAGTTCTTGTGGTGTACAAATGATCGAAGGTAGGAGGTCGGACTGGTTTTGTTTTGTTAGGTATTTATATTTCTCAGAGACATTGCTCTTCGACTTATTTCCTTAATACTTACTTCTTCATCCAGCTTTTGATGCCACTTTGTATAGTCAAAAGGCTCTCTTTGAATAAGTGCAATAAACCTCTCCATCTCAACATTACCGAGATGTGTTGCAAGGATTTGTACTCCTTGAACCTTTATTTCTGTATCAGTAATCATATTGACACCTCTTTAATAAAACTAATTGGATCTGTAATTTGGATATCTTGGATAAGTGCAGTCTTATTGAGTATGCCATCGTCAGTGGTTAGAAAATAGTCTGCATTCCCCTTTATGGCACAAGCAATATGCAATGAATCTAGTTTTTTGATTCCGTGTAACTTAATCATGGATGCAGTTTTGATAATGTCTTCGTCCTCTTCAATATCTTTTTCAGAGTATGCCCGCCATTTCAGAATCTGCTCTCTTCTTTCACGAAATGGATTTATGTTATTTTCATAATCCAAGATGTATGACCAAATCAGCTTGAATACACCTGAACGAATATTTTCTTGTATATTTAATTTCGCTTCTGATTCCAGCAATATTCTGAGTTGCAACTGATCATCAAATGGTCTATTAAAGCAACAGTTATCCAAATATATTTTCATGAGATACTAAAATTTACTTTTTCTTATATAATAGATTTTGTATTTGATGATGTAGTATCATATTATAATCATGAAAGAAGAACAAAACTTTTTTTCAGAAGGAAAACAAATACATTTTGTCGGAATCGGCGGCGTGGGTATGAGTGCCCTGGCCCAGTTAGCCTGCTGGAAGGGAGAGTTGGTGAGTGGCTCCGACCGGTTCTTTGATCGGGGGGAGCTCTCCGATCTCAAGAAGTGCCTGGAGGGGGAGGGGATTGAGATCTTCCCTCAGGATGGTTCCGGAGTATCCGGCTCTGAGGTAGCGGTCTTTTCCGCCGCGGTGGAATCTGATATACCGGATCTTATTGAAGCTCAACGCCGGGGGATTCCGCTGGTGAGCCGCGGGGAGTATCTCCACCGTTTGACCGGCGGGAAACGCACGCTGGCGGTGGCGGGGACCAATGGCAAGTCCACCACCACCGCTATCTTGAGCTGGATATTGGAGAAGTGTGGCTATGATCCCTCTTTTATTATCGGTGCCTCGATCCGGGGAGCGAGAAAAGGCTGGGGCAACGCCCGGTTGGGTGGATCGGAGTGGTTCTGCTTCGAGGCTGACGAGAGTGATGGCCTTCTCCCTCGCTATCAGCCGTCTTTTGGTATTATCACCAATATCTCGCCCGATCACTTCGGGATCGAAGAACTGCGGGAAGTCTTTTCCGGATTCGCGGCAAACTGCCGGGAAGGTCTGGTAATTAATCGAGACTGCCCGGAGTGCCGTGCCCTGCCAATCAAGAATCCCCGTATAGTTACTTTCTCGATTGAAGAATCCTCTACGTTCCAGGCCGGTTCCGTAGAAATCTCCGGCGAGAAGTCTGTCTTTGAACTCTCCGGAGAGCAATTCGTCCTTCCACTCCCCGGACGGCATAATCTATATAATGCCTTAGCCGCGATAACGGCAGCCTCATTGACGGGACTTTCCCTTGGCCGGATCGCGGAAGCACTGCTCGATTTCCCGGGGATTAAGCGAAGGCTGGAGATTGTCCATTCCACCCCGGATCTCATCGTGATTGATGACTATTCCCATAACCCGGCCAAGATTACCGCCGCGCTGGCCTCAGCTCATCTGATGGGAGATCGGGTGACTGCCATCTATCAACCGCATGGTTTCGGACCGCTCCGTCGTTTCCACCGGGAGTTGGCCGAGGCATTTTCCGAGTCCATTCTCCCCGGGGACCGCCTTTTCCTGTTACCGGTTTTTTATGCCGGGGGCACGGTTCAGCCCGGGTATGGGTCCGATGAGTTAGCCGAAGAGATCCACGCCGGGGGAACTGTAATCTCAGTGGCAGACAGGGAGGAGCTCCTGTCTTATATAGATCTTAAACCAGGGCGCCGGGAAATTGTCCTGGTTATGGGCGCCCGCGATCCCAGTTTGACTGAACTGGCCCGGGATATTGCCTATAGGACCATTTGAGAATAAGGCGATCTGTGATCGGTAAACAGAATGGGGAATAGGGAACATTGTAGCCGCGGTCGCTGACCGCGGAATAGGGAATGGGGAAAGGATTCCGAATATCCAACCAACCTTTGCCAAGGCTACGGCGGGCATGCAAGGAATATCCACTGACCAAGGCCTGAATCAAGTTCGGGATGCAAGCACTATGGTGGGCAGGCTTCTCAATGGCATTTCAAATTCGCGTAATTCGCGAAATTAGTAGTTCTAAAAAGGGGGCGAGGAAGAGGGAAGCGGAATGTCCAATATCCAATGACCAATAACCAATGTCCAAATTGGAAATTGGAAGTTAGCCATTGGAAATTCATTATGAGGCCGAGGTAGGGGGTTAATCAGAGTAATCTGTGTAATCCGTGGACAAACAAGGGGCTGAGGTAGGGGGGGGGCAGAAAGATTGAACATCGAACGTCGAACGTCCAACTTCGAACATCGAACGACATGGGGCCGAGGTAGGGGGAGCAATTAGTGTGACCCGCAAAATGCCTGCGGCATCGCGGGTTAAAAATTAGTGTACCACGCAAAATGACCTTCGGTCATCGCGGGGTAAAATTAGTGGACAAAAAAGGGGCCGAGGTCGGGGTGGTGCAATCTGTGTACTAAAAGGTTAAAAATGAAAAAATGTATACTTACAATCAAGCCCTGAAATCACTCTACCAGCTCCGTCTCTTCGGGACCAAACTTGGCCTTAAGAATATCCATCGTCTCTTGGAACTTCTGGGTAATCCTCAACAGAGGCTGGTCTTCTATCATATCGCGGGAACAAACGGGAAAGGCTCTACGGCCGCCATTCTTCAGGCTCTGTTAAGGACTACTCACCATAGGGTGGGTCTCTTTACTTCTCCCCACCTGGAAGATTTTCGGGAACGGATCCGGATCAATGACCGTTTGATCGGGCGGCGCGAAGTAATGGATGGATTGAGTGAGATATTTCCATTACTCTCACAGGTCTCCGAAACTTCCGGTTGCTCCCATCCCACCTACTTTGAAGCGGTTACCGCTCTGGCCTGCCGCTATTTTGAGAAGATGAAGGCGGACGCGGTAGTCTGGGAGGTAGGACTGGGGGGGCGGCTTGATGCTACCAACGCGATAATTCCAAAAATATCAGTTATTACCAACATTGATCTTGAGCATCAGCGGTATCTGGGCAACAGTATCGATAAGATTGCCCGGGAGAAAGGGGGGATCATCAAGGAGGGTATTCCGCTGGTGACAGCGGTGACGAAACCGGCGGCGATCAGCCGCCTGAAGAAGATATGCCAGGCGCGGCATGTTCGCCTGGTAGATGTTAATAGGGATTACCACTCCAGAGTGAAAGAATCCGACCTGGCCGGGCAGGTACTGGATATTAATGCTCCTGATCGAATCTATCGGGATATTTTTCTGCCGTTGGCTGGAGAACATCAGATAATTAACTGTCAGTTGGCGTTAGCCGCCTGGGAGCAGGGTGATAGCCGGGCGGCGAAGGTTTCGATCCGCCGGGTTAGGCAAGCGATCCGGAAAGTAAGATGGCCGGGCCGTTTTGAATATATATCCGGTCCTCCAGGTCTTATCCTTGATGGTGCTCATAACCGGGCCGGGGCCCGGGTCTGCGCCAGGACACTTCGGGAGCTTTCCGGCCGCCGCCCGATCATCCTTATCATCGGGGTTCTGGGGGATAAAGATGTAAAAGCTATCTGCCGCGCACTGGTTCCGCTGGCCTGGAAGGTAATAGCCGTTCAGCCCGAGGGAGAGCGCGGATTAGCCAGTTCCACCCTGGCCCAGGTCTGCCGATCTTATACCGGGGCGAAAAATATACCGGTTCTGGCCCGTAAATCACTTGAGTCAGCGATTAAATACTGCTACGGTATCTATTCTTTATATCAATCGGACGACAAACTCAGTTCCCCGTTGATCTGTATCACCGGGTCCTTGCGCCTGATCGGCGAAGCCCGGAGAATTCTCAGGGAAAGAGGAATGAAGATGCGGTAAGACTATTTGAGGTAGAATTATTAGTTGGATTTTAAAATGCTGAACATCGAACGTCGAACGCTCAACTTCGAACGTCGAACAACACAATCGGGCTTAAAAGTCTTCCTCCCGTGTCGTAACTTTTGCGGATTTTGTCGAAGATCATGAGTTTATCGACGGGCGCTGTTCTTGACCCGTCATCTGGTCCGCCATAGCATGTAGTGCAAAGGAGGAAGTTAGAAGAGCAACGGTTGGTTTGTGGCTAAATAATGAACCGAAGTAAGAACCGGAAAACCCGAGTGAAAGCGATAACTTTAGGCATCTAAGGCACCACTTTTCGCCAGGCGAAAGCGACAACTTTTATTATCCGCCATAGCTTTAGCGACGGAGGAAGGCACTTTAGCGCACTTTAGGCACTTTCAACTTCTTCAAAAGGCACTTTCAACTTCTTTAAAAGGCACTTTTTTTAAAATATGACCAATTCACAGACAACCGCGATCATCAATGCTGTTATCCTTAGACCGGGGTATCCCGCTACCCCCGGGGGGCTTCTGCTGGCCGCAGGCAAGATAAAGCAGATTATGCCGAAAGATGCATTACCCGTTATCCTTAGACCGGGGTATCCCGCTACCCCCGGGGGGCTTCTGCTGGCCGCAGGCAAGATAAAGCAGATTATGCCGAAAGATGCATTACCCCCGGAGTCATCCCGGATGGTGATAGATGCTGGGGGGAATTATCTGGTGCCGGGATTTATCGACCTCCATGTCCATGGAGGGGGGGGCAGTGATTTCTCAGATGACGGAGGCCGCAAATTGCTTCGGATCATCAAATTCCTGGCTTCTTTTGGGACTACCGCGGTACTACCCACTATTGCTACATCTTCCCGTGAGGACCTTTTCAGGATCGTTCGATTTATCGCTCCATTTTATACCGGGAATAAGATGGGGGGGAGAGTACTGGGAATTAATCTTGAAGGTCCTTATCTCAGCATCGGAAAGCGCGGAGCCCAACCACTCCGATTTATCCGGAATCCCGATCTAGCCGAGATGGAGAAACTGGTGGAGGTGGCTGAAGGCGCGATTAAGATAATGACCCTGGCTCCCGAGCTTAACGGGGCATTCGATCTGATCAAGCTTTTAAAGCGATCCGGTGTCATAGCCGCCGCCGGGCATACCACAGCTGACTATGAAATAATGAAGGCGGCTATTAAAGCCGGAATCTCATATGCCACTCATATCTTTAACAGTTATCCTCTTCTTCATCATCGCGAAACAGGGGCAATTGGAGCTCTTCTGGAGTCTGCCAGGATAGACACAGAGTTTCTCTGTGACGGAATTCATATCTCCCCGGTCCTGATTCGCCTCCTCTTCAGGATGAAGACGATCGATCGTCTCCTTCTGATTACTGATGGAATAGAGGTTATGGGGAGGCGGACTAAGAGTTTTGTCATGGGAGGGCGTAGGGTTATTGTTAATTCCGCTGGCGCGCGGATGGCGGATGGTACTTTAGTCGGGAGTATGCTCCCGATGAATCACGCGTTGTGTAATGTTGTGAAGTTTACCGGGATTCCACTCTCTGAGGCTTTGATATTGGTTACTTCCAATCCGGCCCGGTTATTGGGAGTGGAGGATCGGAAAGGAGATATCAGGATAGGTATGGATGCTGATCTGGTCATCATGGATAAGAGGTGCAATATTCAAAGAACCATAATCGCGGGGGAGACCGTTTTTCGGAAGTAAGTTATTTTTTCTATGAAAAAATAACATTTTAAAATGCAGGTGGAATTGTTAACATTTCTTCCGTGATTGCTGTAGTAAAATCGCGATAATATTTTCCAAAACCAAATTAGTGGTGTTACCGCTAATTTAATAATGAGGAGAAAGAATGATGAAGAAATTAGTAATGGCGGGATCTCTGGTTGTTGTCTTATCGGCAGCGATTATGCTGATCTCTATTTCGCCGGCTTCAGCGGGACCGAAGAAGACGATCGCTGTCTCCGAGTTTGAAAATAAGTCAGGCTGGTCCGGACAATGGCAGATGGGATGGGGGATGCAAGAGATGATGTGTACATCTCTGGTTAGTACCGGGAAGTTTACCGTTCTGGAGAGGCAGGACCTGGACGCGATCATGGCCGAGCAGGATCTCGGTGCCAGCGGACGGACCGGCAAAGGCTCCGCCGCCGCGATCGGAAAACTGGGGAAATCCCAGATTCTGATCTCGGGCGCGGTTACCGAGTTTGAGGAGAAGAAAGGCGGAGAGGGAGGCGGTATAGGATTCAAGGGTTTCCGGATCGGAGGGAGCCATGAACAGGCCCATGTGGCGATTAATGTCCGGATCTACGATACTACCAGCGGCGAAGTGCTGGATTCGATCCGGGTAACCGGAGAGGCGGATGCCGGTGGACTTAAAGTGGGCTACAGCAACGCCGATTTCGGTGGAGATTTGGGCGGATTCCGCAAGACCCCCCTGGGAGAAGCTACTCAGGAAGCGATCGATGAAGCGGTACAGAAGATCGCCAGTCGTCTCAAGAGCGTCCCCTGGCAGGGGACGCTCATCAAGGCCACACCATCTAAAGTCTATATAAATTCCGGGAGCAAGGGCGGCATGGATGATGGGATGGAATTTGATGTCTACCGGCCGGGAGAAGAACTGGTCGATCCCGATACCGGGATGACACTGGGCGCCGAGACCGAGAAGATCGGACGGGTCAAGGTTACCAGTGTCAAAGAGAAATATTCCATCGCTAAGATCGTCTCCGGTTCCGACATGCAGCGGGGTGACCTGCTCCAGTCCGATTAGATGATTCGCTGGTTATTCAAGCTTGTTATCCTGGTGGTTTTAGCGGCCCTGGCCTATGGACTCTGGTTGGTCTATCAGGCCAAGACTCTGGAAGAGAAGCAGGAACTCCGGGATGGGGTAGGCCGGACCGTACAGCGCGCCGGGCGCACTGTCACTGAGGCGGGGAGGAAGGTAGTGGAGAAAGGGCAGGAGATGTACCGGGGAGGGGAGGAGGAGTAAGTTGGGAAAAAAGCTGAACATCTGCTTGCATCCCGATTATTTCGGGGGAACGCCGAACGCCCAACGTTGAACGTCGAACGTTACGTCCTATCAATCGGGCTTGAAAAGCCCTCCCCCCGGCCCGCACTTTTGCGTCTTTTTGCGGCTAAAAAAAGGGCCGAGGAAAGAACCGGAAAACCCGGGTGAAAGCGAACAACTTTTATTATCCGCCATAGCTTTAGCGACGGAGGAAGGCACTTTAGCGCACTTTAGGCATTTTAGGCACTTATTTTACTTTGGGCAGTCCAATGAACCGTCACCCGAATCCTTCTTCAGTCGTATTCTCCCATCCCCGGAATTTTTATCTCCGTACATTCGGCTGTCAGATGAATCAGCATGATTCGGAGAAAATAACCGGCCTGTTGGAAAGCCGGGGCTGGAAACGTACCGGTGATGAGAATGAAGCCGATCTGATTCTGCTCAATACCTGTAGTGTTCGTCGTCATGCAGAGGAGCGTGTCCTGGGAAGACTTGCCCGTTACCGGAGGGAGAAAGAAAAGCGGCCGGGACTGTTGGTGGGGGTGATCGGGTGCATGGCTCAGATATGGAAGGAGGGTCTCTGGGAAAAGTTCCCCGAACTGGATCTGGTTCTGGGTCCCGGTAGTTTTGCCAGTCTCCCGGATGAACTTGAGACTCTAATTGATAGCGGCGGGCAGCGGCTGGTGGATCGTTTCGAAGACCCCGCTGATTTTTTTGAGGTCCCGGCCACCCGGGTAAATTCTCTCCATGGCTGGGTTACCGTCATGCGGGGGTGTGACAACTTCTGTTCTTACTGTGTTGTCCCTTACGCGCGGGGGAGGGAAGTCAGCCGCCCCCCGGAAGAGATCGTCGAGGAAGTCAGGTCCCTTGGTAAAAATGGATATAAAGAGATCACCCTGCTGGGGCAGAATGTAAACTCCTATCGTGGTAAAGACCGTGCCGATCTTCCGGTTGACTTCCCCGGTCTGTTGAGGCGTCTTAACACGGTTGAGGGGATTGAGCGGATCCGTTTTGTTACCTCCCACCCGAAAGACATTTCGCCGGCATTGATCTCCTCGATCGCGGACCTGGATAAGGTCTGCGAGTCCATTCATTTTCCCGCCCAATCCGGATCTGATAAAATCCTGAAGAAAATGCGGCGGGGATATACCCGGGGCGAATATCTGGAGGACCTGGATAAGGTCTGCGAGTCCATTCATTTTCCCGCCCAATCCGGATCTGATAAAATCCTGAAGAAAATGCGGCGGGGATATACCCGGGGCGAATATCTGGAGAGAGCCCAACAACTTCAGATCGCGATACCCGGGATTACCCTGGCCTCGGATTTTATAGTCGGTTTTCCGGGGGAGACCGATGATAACTTTGCCCGGACACTGGATCTGCTCCGGGAGGTCCGATTTGACCGGATATTCGCCTTTGTCTATTCGCCCCGCCCGAAGACGGAAGCGGCTAAGCTTCAGGATGGTATCCCCCCGGAGATTAAGTCCGCTCGTCTCCAACAGTTGCTGTCTCTTCAGAGAAGTATATCTCTTGAGAAGAATCAGGAGTTGCTGGGGAAAGAGGTGGAGGTGCTGGTTGAAGGAAAAAACCGGAAGTATCAGGACCGGGGAGAGGGGCGGACCAGAACCGGAAAGATGGTTTTCTTCCCCTGGGAAGAGGGAATGCGGGGTCAGTTGATCAACATTCGGATTGAAAGAGTAACTGATCTGAGCCTATATTCTTATTTTCCTGTCGAAAAATAAGATTGTGCATGCATTGAACGGAGCAAAGAGATCTGGAGTAAAGCCTCCCGTCGGATCCCGGAATTTAAGGAAGCAAAAGAGATTCTTGAAAACCGGAATAGAGATTAACTAATAATTTTGGATTAGTTCGCATTTTGACAAGAATTAATTTTAGGTTTAATATGATCCCCCGATAAGTGGGAACAGATTTCATTACGTTATGAATAGAATAGCGAACGAAGTGAGATAATTTACTCCTTAGGAGTTTCAATAGATAGTACTGCTAAAATTATTAAAATAATTTCCGGAGCTGACTTATTGTATTTATATTGGTCTTGGTTCAAGACTAAGTTGGCGCCGCAGGCGCTAACTTATGACTAAAGCAACCCCCATGATGAAACAATACCGGGCGATGAAAGCGGTCGCCGGGGACGCGATCCTCCTCTTCCGATTGGGCGATTTTTATGAGATGTTCAACGAGGATGCTAAAGTCGCCGCTCCGATTATGGAGATCTCGCTTACCGCCAGGCATACCACCCCGATGTGCGGAATCCCCCATCACGCGGTTGATAGCTATATCGCTAAACTTCTCAAAGCGGGGCAGAAGGTTGCCATCTGTGATCAGGTAGAAGATCCCCGCCACTCTAAGGGGATCGTAAAGCGGGAGATTACCAGGATTATAACTCCCGGCACAGCGGTTGAGGAGGGCGTGCTCAAGAGTACCGCGTCAAACTATCTGGCGGCAGTTAATCGTATCGGCCGAATGTATGGACTGGCCTGTATTGAACTTTCGACCGGTGAGTTCAAAGTGGCCGAACCTGGTTCTCTGGATGAACTGCAGAATGAACTGGAGAGGCTCCGGCCCAGTGAGTGCCTGATTCCGGTCGGACTGGACCTGCCCTGGAAGGGATTTCTCTTCCGGTTGCCGGATATGATCTTAACTCCTCTGGAAGACTGGTTCTTCGATTTTGATATGTCCTATCAAACCCTGAAGAAGCAGTTTGGGACTGCTACTTTGGATGGCTTTGGATGTCAGGGGATGATTCCGGGCGTCGGCGCCGCCGGGGCCATCATCAGTTATGTGAATGAAAATCTAAGGACATCTCTTTCTCACATTCATTCCATCTCGGTCTATTCCCCCAGAGAATTCATGGTAATGGATGGAGCGTCTCAGAGTAATCTGGAGATCATTGAACCGCTCCGCGGGAGAGATCGGGCTGCTACTCTTCTCGGGGTTCTTGATCGAACGGTTACTTCAATGGGGAGCCGGACTCTCCGCGATTGGCTTCTCCATCCGCTTCTCAAGCCCGAGGAGATTAACAGGAGATTAGACGCGGTAGAAGAACTGGTAAATGAACGGGCCGCGCTCAGCTCGAGCCGTGAACTGCTTAAGGAGGTTCGGGATATCGGAAGAATTATCGGGAGGGTCTCTTGCGGGAAGTCCAATGGCCGTGATCTGGCTGTCATCAGGGAATCACTCATTGCCGTCCCCCGGATTAAAGATTCTCTTGTCGGCCTGAATTCGGATTTGATTAAAGAATATATTTCAAATCTCCATGCTCCTCCTGATCTGGTTTCTCTTCTTCAGGATGCATTGGTGGAGGCACCGCCGCTTACTATAAAAGATGGCGGGATAATTCGGTCCGGTTATAACTCTGATCTTGATGAACTCCACAGCCTGGCCCGGGAGGGGAAGAACTGGATCAGCCGATTCCAGGAAGACGAGATCATTCGTTCCGGGATAAAGTCACTGAAGGTCCGCTATAATAAAATTTTCGGATATTTTATTGAAGTTACCAGGGCCAATTTATCCCTGGTTCCGGAAAATTATATCCGTAAACAGACTCTCTCGAACGCGGAAAGATATATTACTGAAGAGTTAAAGAACTATGAGAATAAAGTCCTGGGGGCTCAGGAGAAAGCATCCGCGCTGGAATATAAGTTATTTGAAGAGATCCGGGATAAAGTTCGCGATGAGGCCCACTTAATCCAGAACTGCGCCTTGGCGGTTGGTGCCGTTGACACTCTGGAATCGTTGGCGGTAGCGGCGCTCTCCAACAAGTATGTCAAACCGGAGATCGACTCCTCCGACCGGTTGGAACTAATAAATGGACGCCATCCGGTGATAGAGCGGATCCTGCTGGAAGAACGGTTTGTTGGAAATGATACCATTATGGATGGTGATGAGAATCAGATCTTTATCATTACCGGTCCGAATATGGCCGGAAAATCAACCTATATCCGCCAGGTTGCTTTGATCGTTCTAATGGCCCAGATCGGAAGCTTTGTTCCCGCCGACTCGGCCCGGATCGGAGTGGTGGATAGGATATTTACCCGGGTGGGAGCGTCAGATGAACTGGCCCGGGGACAGAGTACATTCATGGTTGAGATGGTAGAGACGGCGAATATTCTCCATCACGCTACCTCACGGAGTCTGGTGGTACTGGATGAAATCGGGAGGGGGACAAGTACCTTTGATGGCATTAGCATTGCCTGGGCAGTGGCTGAGTATCTCCATAATCACGAGCGTTCAAAGGCGCGAACGTTATTTGCCACTCACTACCATGAACTGACTGAACTGGAACAGATACTTCCGGGTGTGAAGAATTATAATGTGGTGGTGAGAGAGTGGAATGATGAGGTGGTTTTTCTGAGGAAGGTTATCCGGGGGGGGACTGACAAGAGTTATGGGATTCAAGTGGCGAGACTGGCCGGGATACCGCGTTCGGTAATCGATCGGGCCGGTGTTATTCTGGCAAACTTGGAAGAAGAGTCCATCTCTCCTGATGGTAAGCCGAAATTCGTGGGAGATGATAAAGTCCGAGAACCCGGTGCGGCCCGGCAGCTCTATCTATTTGAGACTGATTCCAACCATCCGGTCCTCTCCGAGTTGAGAAATATCAATCTCGATCACCTGACTCCATTTGAAGCGATGCAGCGTTTGAAGATGATGAAAGAACGGGCGTTAGAGGATTAATTTTCTACAAGAGCAGCGATAATATGATACTATAGATGAAACTAGTTGCTTCGGAATTCCAATAAAATATCACAATCAGGATGAGTGGACTATTTTTGGTGTTGCCGCAATCTAATTACGAACGTCATTGTTCAAAACTATAAAGTAGCGACCGAAGGGAGCTAATTTATATTATAAAGGAGTATTTCTCATGCGAACCATGGTGGAACTTACAATTCCAAAAAACTATAAAGACGAACCGGTGTTCTATGAATTGATAAAGAAATTTAAAGTTATCCCTACCATCATTGAAGCGTCATTTTCTACCGATAATGGCTGGGCGTATATTAAGATAGAAGGAGAAGAGGTTGAGATTAAGAAGGCATTCGAATTCTTAAGGTCGAAGAACATTATCGTAGATGCCCGGTTATAATGATCTTTAACGTATTTCTCTTAAACGTTCTTATTTTTTATGATTAGCGCCGTAGGCGCCAAGTATAAATTTTCCCATGATCGAAAAGCTCAAAAAGATTCTGTATAACAAGCATCACCTGGGACATCTGGTCCTGGAGAACGTGGTGGTGGGCTCTTTCATGGGAGCTCTGATCGGCCTTATTTTGAAGGGGTATTTAAAATATTTGTCAAATATGGAGCTGGACTGGGTGCTATTTCTTGTGATTGGATTGATGATCGGTTTATTCAGTGGTTTTGCCAGGCAGAATCTTCAGGCCTATAAAGCGTATAGAAAGAAAATGACCGATACCCTTCGGAAGAGCGAGAATCAGTTGATCACCACCGAAGAGCGGTATAAGAATCTCCTGGACCATGCGACTGATATGATCTTTATTCTTGATGATAAGATCAGATTCGTTGAAATGAACGGAAAATTCGAGGAGATTCTGGGCTATAATCGGGACGATTGGATCGGTCGTTTAATGTATGATCTAATATCTTCCAATGATCGTGACGAGGCGATTAAATATTGCTGGGAGACGCTGAAAGGGGGAACTCCCCGTTTTGGTCTGAGGGCGGTTCATGCTAAAGGGAAGATTATTTATCTGTCTCTGGCCAACTCTCCGGTCATGGACTCGAATGGAAATATAACCGGGATAATGGGAATTGCCCGTGATATCTCGGAGAGCAAGAAGATTGAAGAGCTTCAGAATAAATTTGTTTCTCATGTTTCGCATGAACTGAGGACTCCGTTGACAGCGATGAGAGAGTTCGTCGCTTTGCTGATTGATGAAATTCCGGGAAAATTGAATGAGGAACAGTTGGAATACTGTACCCGGGTTCGGGGTAATATTGACCGCCTGACCCGGATCATAGAGAATTTACTCTTAATCTCCAGTGTGGATGAGGGAAAGATCTTGCTGCAGAAGAAACTGGTTGATATCAAGGATCTGATCAAGCAGGTAAGGGATAACCTGCAGATAACCGCTGGCAAGAAGAAAATCCGGATCAAGGCGGTAAGCAAAGATAATCTCCCCCGAATATACGCTGATTCGGGCCGGATTGTTCAGGTTTTAACCAATCTGGTATATAATGCCATAAAATTCACACCGGAAGGGGGAGAAATTACTATTGGCGCCAGAGACAGTGCAGATAAGATATTTCTCTGGGTTCAGGATAGCGGGATTGGGATTAAACCTCAGGATCAAGAACGGATCTTTGATAGATTTCAGCAGATTCGCGGGAGGCAAGTATTCGTTCGGCAGGGCACCGGACTTGGGTTGGCTATCTCACGGGAGATAGTCGGTCTCCATCGGGGAGAGATATGGGTTGAAAGCCGTATCGGCGTGGGAAGTACTTTTACTGTATCTCTTCCTAAGGCCCTGGCTCCCCGTGTATTGCTGGTTGACGACGATCCTGATCTGGTTGAGATGTACAAAGAGGTCCTGGCGCCGCTTCATTATCGCATATCTACCGCCGCCAACGGAGAGGAAGCGGTGGTGAAGGCCTACGATGAGATCCCCGATCTGATTATCCTGGATATTATCATGCCCAAGATGAATGGCTATGAAGTGCTGGGGCGTCTCAAGCAGAACAAACGAACCTGCAATATTCCGGTTATCATTTTAACCGGGTATGGTCTGGATCAGGATCGGCTCGATTATTTTTCAAAGGGTAGTATGCCCGCTCTCCGTAAGCCGGTTATGATGAATGAATTTCTTGCGGCGGTAACAAATGTCCTGGAAAAAGAGATAAAATCAGCCCCGATATATGGAGATTAGCTCTACCTTAATCGAAAAGCCTTTTTAACCACGAAGAACACGAAGAAATTTTAAAAAACCAGGAAAAGTTTATAGTTTTCTTTATTCTCCTTCGTGTTCTTCGTGACCTTCGTGGTAAATATTCAGTTTTATTAGCACAAAAAGTTATAAATATCTTTTCGAGTAAGATTTAGCTCAATTTATTTCATTTCTATCCTGATTAGTACGTCGGAGGAGGTTGAAAATAAGAAGAGGAAAATGAAGATAGATATTGTAACTTAATAAAGCAATAAATTAAAAAAGGGCGTTAACTTCAGTGTACTTCCACTAGTTAGCGCCAAAGGCGCTAACTAATGACGGAAAATAAAAAAACGGTATTACTGGTAGATGATGAGCCCGATCTTCTGGAGAGTCTTGCTATCCGATTTAAGGCCAGCGGTTATAATGTTCTGACGGCTATAGATGGGCTGGATGCGCTGCAGAAGGCCCGAACGCTCTCTCCCAATCTTATTATACTTGATCTGATGCTTCCTAAGATGGATGGCTATAAGGTTGCCCGCCTCTTAAAATTCGATAACCGTTATTCCCATATCCCCATTCTCATTCTCTCAGCCCGGGGGCAGGACCTGGATAAGGAGATGGGGAAGAACGCGGGGGCGGACGATTATATGGTAAAACCATTTGACTCTCTAGATCTTATTTCACGGGTAAAGAGGTTGCTGTCTCAATAATCTTATTTTTTCTGCCCCGATTAATACTTCGGGGGGGGCCGAAATAATAAGAGTTTGCAAACATTAAACCAGTATTTCAACAAAAACCGATAAAATGGATGAAAGGAATTTTTCTATCAACTAAGAGTTTGCAAACATTAAACCAGTATTTCAACAAAAACCGATAAAATGGATGAAAGGAATTTTTCTATCAACCTGATAGAATTATGCCGGTCTTGGTTCAATACATAAAAGTTGCGGCGAAGCCGCAACTTTTATTGGGAGAGATAATTATGCTTCATGTGGATGAAGAAAGAATTATAGCGAAATTTCTGGAGCAAGGCTTAATTGATCAGAAACAGCTAACTGCCGCAGAGAAGTCCGGGAGCCACCCTGTTTATCAGGCTTTTATAGAATTAGGGATTCTCAGCAAAGATCAGGTCTATGAGATTATCGCCGATGAACTTGGTTTGGCCTATATCGATCTTAATAATTTCACGATTGAGGAGGCACAGTTCTCACTCCTCCCGGAGGAGATAGTCCGAAAGTTTACGGTCATTCCCGTATTCTCCATGGAGAATAGCCTGGGTCTGGCTATGGCCGATCCCCTCGATGTCGAGGCCATAGACCATATCAGCAGATATACCGGACTCTCAGTCGATCCATACCTCAGTGCTGAAGAGGATATCAAGAAGATCATCGATGCCCAATTCCTTAAACTGGGATCGGTAGCTGATATGATTGGAGGTCCTTCAGTTCCGGGATCTGGAGGTAACCCGGTTAAAAGATGAAGAGGATGAGATCCCGGAACTGAAGGACCTCTCTGATGAGGCTCCGATTACCAAGCTGGTTAATCTGATATTCGCCCAGGCGGTTCGGGATGGCGCCAGCGACATCCATATCGAGCCGGATGAACACGTTCTCAGAATTCGCTTTCGCATTGATGGAATTCTCTACGAAGTTCCTTCTCCCCCCAAGCATCTGAAGGCAGCCATTACATCCCGGATTAAGGTGATGAGTAATATGAATATCGCCGAAACAAGGAAACCCCAGGATGGGCATATCCGGATGAGGGTGGAAGGTAAGAATATTGATGTCCGGGTTTCAATGCTCCCCACTGTCTTCGGGGAGAATGTAGTATTGCGAATTCTTGATCCCCAGTCTATCGCCATCGGACTCGAACAACTTGGATTTTCCGAGGCCATGCTTGATAAGTTCAAGGAGATTATCTTCCGTCCTCATGGCGTCCTGTTGAATACCGGCCCGACCGGTTCCGGTAAGACCACTACGCTTTATGCCGCCCTTCAGACAGTCAACAGCCTGGAAAAGAATATTATTACCGTGGAAGATCCGGTAGAGTACCGGCTGAGGTTGATCCGCCAGGTTCAGGTTAATTCAAAGGTTGGCGTTACTTTTGCCAACGCACTGCGGTCTATTCTTCGGCAGGACCCGGATATTATCATGATCGGTGAGATTCGGGATGTGGAGACTGCGGAGATTGCTATTCAGGCGGCGCTGACCGGGCACTTTGTCTTCAGTACCCTGCATACTAATGACGCCTCCGGAGCCGCTGCCCGGATGGTCCATATGGGGGTGGAACCATTCCTTGTCGCCGCGGCCTTGCAGGGGATCATGGCCCAACGGTTGGCCCGGAAGATCTGTCCGGAGTGCAAGGAGAGTTATGAACCCGATCCCCTGATCTTACAGCAGTTCAACATCGAACCAGGGACCAGGCTTCACCGTGGCACTGGTTGCGAATACTGCCGGGGGACTGGTTATAAAGGCCGGGTAGCCATTCTGGAACTTGTTGATATTACCAGTGAGATACGACACCTTATACTTGAAAAGGCATCGGTCGATGATATCAAAGAACAGGCTCGGAAAGATGGAGCGATCTTTATGAAGGATGACGCTCTGCAAAAGGTGCTGAGCGGAACTATTACGATTGAAGAAATGAGCCGGGCACTTGGGATAATGGTTGATATCGGGCGCCCGGAAACAAATATCCTGATTGAAGAAGGA